>JAAROH010007629.1_pt1 | contig 83154 bp, 79 predicted proteins | sample 7248631 | NCBI WGS metagenome assembly JAAROH01 (sample SAMN09772309, study PRJNA484901) | compost metagenome | isolation source: Vermicomposting unit | place: India | reverse complement strand
TACTCCGCAAGGGGGAGAATAGGTCGCTGCCCAAACTCATTTGGAGACCGCCGCAGGCGATGCGGCGGTCTCTTGCTACTGCAGGCGTGTCAGAGCCGGAGGGGATCACCCGGAGGCAACCCGAAGGGTTGCCGCGGCCCGGTAGCCGTCCGCGCAGCGGACGGCGATAGGGCGTTCCCATTCCGAACACGGAAGTTAAGCCCTCCAGGACCGAAGGTACTCCGCAAGGGGGAGAACAGGTCGCTGCCCAAACTCATCTGGAGACCGCCGCAGGCGATGCGGCGGTCTCTTGCTACTGCACCGAAGACGGCTGCGGACGCTGATCGCATGGAAAGCGTCTCCGGCACATAAGCATGTCTCGCGGCCCGGATGGGACGGGCCACACTCGAGACCCGGAGGTGCTCCATGCGAGGCAAGTTCACGATCCCGGTCCTGGCGGCCGTGGCGGTGATGTTGACCGCGGCGCTGGTGATCTACCCGAAGGAGTCCCTGGAGGCCGCCAAGGAAGGGATGAACCTGTTCTTCACCGTTGTTTTCCCGTCCCTGCTGCCCTTTTTCATCCTGAGTGAGATGCTGCTGGGGCTCGGCGTCGTTCACTTCATCGGGGTGCTGTTCACGCCGCTCATGCGCCCGCTCTTCAACGTGCCGGGCGAGGGTGCGTTTGTCCTCTCCATGGGCCTGGCCGCAGGATATCCCATGGACGCTGTGATCACGGCGCGCTTCCGCAGGAGCAACATGTGCACCCGGGTGGAGGGGGAGCGCATGCTGGCGTTCTCCAACACCGCCGATCCTCTGTTTATCTGGGGGGCTGTGGCGGTCGGCATGTTCGGCATGCCGGCCCTGGGCCACACCATGGCCCTGGCCCACTACATCGCCGCCCTCCTCGTGGGGCTCACCTTCCGGTTTTACGGGATCCACGAGCACGAGCGGACGGCCGAGCCGCCGCGGGAGGGGAACATGCTCAGCCGGGCCCTGGCCGCGCTGATCAAGGCCCGGCAGGAGGACGGCCGGCCGCTGGGCCAGATGCTGGGGGACGCAATCAAGGATTCGATGAGGACCATGGCCCTGATCTGCGGGTACATCATGATGTTCGCCGTGCTGGCCCGGATGATCGACGTCACCGGCCTGTTCCCCTACGTTTCCGCGCCCTTCCGGTGGCTGTTCGCCGTGCTTCACATTGACCCGGCCCTGGTGCGGGCGGCGGTCACGGGGCTGCTGGAGATCGACCTGGGGACGCTCGCGGCCTCCCGGGCCACGGATGCGCCGCTGGCGCAGCAGGTCGCCATCGCCGGGGCGATCATCGCCTGGAGCGGACTCTCGGTGCACGGCCAGGTGGCCAGCGTGCTCAGCGGCACCGACATCCGGATGGGTCCCTACGTGGCGGCGCGGCTTCTGCACGCGGTGCTGGCCTTCATCTGGACCCTGGTGCTGCTGCCCATGGCGGGGCCGCTGTCCCTGGGCGCCGCCCGGGTGCTGCCGACCCTCGGGGGGCTCCCTGCCGCACTGTGGCAGACGCCCTTCTGGGAGCACCTCATGCGGGGGACCCGGTGGTCGCTGGTCATCCCGCTCTGCCTGGCCCTGATCGGCGCCGGGGCTGCCCTGCTGACGGGCGGCGTCCGCTGGGTGCACTTCCACACCCGCCGCTGAAGGCCCCTGGGATAGGTACGGCTTGCGACCATACAACGATCTAACTATAATGGCAACATGGCATTCGGTCGGAGTACGGCGTGAAAGGGGTCTTCAAGAGTGTCTGATGCGGTTTCTGAGGCTCTGGTTGAAGCGATCATAGAGATCCCGGCAGGCAGCCAGAATAAGTACGAGGTCGACAAGAAGCGCGGTCTGCTGCGCCTGGACCGGGTGCTGTATTCGCCCGTCCATTACCCGACGGATTACGGTTTTGTCGATGAGACCCTCGAGGAGGACGGCGACCCCATCGACATCCTGGTCCTGGTCAGCAACCCCACGGTGCCCGGGTGCATCGTTGACACCCGGATCATCGGCGTGCTGGTGATGTCGGACGACAAGGGCGTCGACAACAAGCTGCTGGGGGTGGCGCAGAAGGATCCCCGCTACGCCCAGGTGGCCGACCTCAGCGGGGTGCCGCCGCACAGGCTGCTGGAGATCGAGCACTTCTTCCGGACGTATAAGGAGCTCGAGGGTAAGAGGACCGTGATCGAAGGCTGGTTCGGCCTGGACGTCGCCCTGGAGAAGCTGCGGGCGGCCAGGGAGCTGTACCGGCGCACCAGGTCGGCACACGAATGAGAGAGCAGCGGGAATCCTTACACCTGGCGGTCGACTGCGGCGGTGCGGGCTACGCTGGCCGGGCCCGGCCGCCGCAGCGCACTCGCAGGCGCGGAGGCCGCAGTGTACGCAAGGTGGTAGCGCAGTGAGAGAACGAATCGCCGAATTCATCCGGGAACAGGCCTACAAGCCCATGGGCTTCGCCGAACTCGCCGAGGCCCTGGGCATTCCGGAGAAACAGCACGCACGGTTGCGCAAGGTTCTGGAGGAGATGGAGCGCGCCGGCGAGGTGGTGCGGACCCGCACCGAACGGTACGGGGCCCCCGAGCGGATGAACCTGGTCGTGGGCCGACTCCAGGGGCACCCGCGGGGCTTCGCGTTCGTCATCCCCGACCATCCCGGCTTCGAAGACGTGTTCATCGGCCGGGAGGCCCTGGGCGGCGCGTGGCACAACGACCGGGTGATCGCACGCATCCACGTGCCGAGCCGGGCGGATGGGCGGCCCGAGGGCGAGGTGATCCGCATCCTGGAGCGCGCCAACGCGCGCGTGGTGGGCACCTTCGAGACCTCCAAGCACCTGGCCTACGTCGTCCCCGACGACAAGCGGCTGCCCGAGGACATCTACATCCCCAAGGGCATGACCAACGGCGCCCGCAGCGGCGAGAAGGTGGTCGTTCAGATCGTCCGGTGGCCCGACGCCCGGCGCGGCGCGGAGGGGCGCGTGGTGGAGCGTCTGGGCATGAAGGGCGACGTCGGGGTGGACATCGTCAGCATCATCCGCAAGCACGGGCTGCCTGAGGCGTTCCCCGCCGCCGTGCTGCAGGAGGCCGAGCAGGTGCCCGAGGCGGTGACGGAAGAGGCCCTGAACGAGCCCGGGCGCCGGGATCTGCGGGACTGGACCATCGTCACCATCGACGGCGAGGACGCCAAGGATCTGGATGACGCCGTCAGCGTCGTGCGCCTGGCCCCCGACCGGTGGCAGCTCGGCGTCCACATCGCGGACGTGGCCGCTTACGTCCCCGAGGGCTCGGCGCTGGACCGGGAGGCGCACCGGCGGGGTACTTCGGTCTACCTGGCGGACCGGGTGGTGCCGATGCTGCCGCCGCGCCTGTCCAACGGCATCTGCTCCCTCAATCCGGGCGTGGACCGGCTGACGCTCTCCTGCGTCATGGAGATCGACGGCCGGGGCGAGGTCCGGTCGTACGCGATCTTCCCGTCGGTGATCCGCACCGCCGCCCGGCTGACCTACACCCGGGTCAACGCCATCCTCAACGACGAGCCGGGGGCGGCCGCGGGCCTGGAGCACCTGGTGCCCATGTGCCGGGAGATGGCCGAGCTCATGGCGGTGCTGCGGGAGCGGCGCATGCGCCGGGGCGCCCTGGACTTCGATCTGCCCGAAGCCAAGGTGAAGCTGAACGAACAGGGCTGGCCCACCGACGTCCTCCGGGTGGACCGGGGGATCGCCGAGCGGATCATCGAGGAGTTCATGCTGGTGGCGAACGAGACGGTGGCCGAGCACTGCAGCACCCGTGAGCTGCCGGTGCTCTACCGCGTCCACGAGCCGCCGGCGTCCGACAAGGTGGCCGGGCTGAGCGAGTTCCTCCGGCTGTTCGGGTACAACCTCCGGATGCCCCGAGACGGTTCCGTCGCCCCCAAGGACCTGCAGAAGGTGACCCTCTGGGCCAAGGACCGCCCGGAGGAGAACCTGATCGGGTCGGTGCTGCTTCGGACGATGAAGCAGGCCCGGTACAGCGAGGAGCGACTGGGCCACTTCGGCCTGGCGGCGGAGTATTACTGTCACTTCACCTCGCCCATCCGCCGGTACCCCGACCTGGTGGTCCACCGGGTGCTGCGGGCCCACCTGCAGCACCCCAAGGCACTGCCGGCCAAGCTCAGGAGCCGGTGGGAACGCAAGATGCCCGATGCTGCCCAGCACTGCTCGGAGCGGGAGCGTGCGGCCGCCGAGGCGGAGCGGGAGACCATCGAGCTGAAGAAGGCCGAGTACATGTCGGAGCGGATCGGCGAGCGGTTCGAGGGCATCATCTCCGGCGTGACACCCTGGGGCTTCTACGTGCAGCTGCCCAACACGGTCGAGGGGCTGGTGCACGTCTCGACGCTCACGGATGATTACTATCACTTCCACCCGGAGCACTACGCCCTGATGGGCGAGCGGACCCGCAGAAGGTTCCGCCTGGGCGACCGTGTGATGGTGCGGGTCAGCCGGGTCGATGTGGACAACCGGCAGGTGGACTTCCTGCTGGACGAGGAGAGCGACGCGCAGACGGTGGTTGCCGTTCCCCGCAAGGGGCGGCAGCGAGCCGCGCGCAAGGCCGCCGCGGCCGGTCGGTCCGGCGGGTCGGGCCGGTCCAAGGCGGGGGAGCGCAAGGGGCGGGGGAAGGCCAAGGGCCGGGACCGGGCGTCCGGCATCGCCGCGCATTCCGGGGGCAGCGTGACGGAACCGGTTCGGGGTGCGGACGCGGCGCCCCTGCACGCGCCGGGGCGCGAGAGCATCCGCTACGACATGTGGGGACTGCCCATCCCGGCCGGCCGGGGCAGAGAGCGGGAGGTGTCGGATCCCACGGTCAACAACCCGTTCTCCGTCACGAAGTCCCGGAGCGGCGGGCGGGCGGACGGACGGTTCTCACGTTAACCAGGGGCTTGGCGGGCGGCGGGCGGCTCGGTGCGCCCGCCGCCCGCCGTCCTCGCCGGGCGGCGGCAGGCCGGTCTGCTTTACAGATTGCAGCCTTCGCGGTATAATAAAGGCTCCTGGCGAGGTGAGAGCATGGCCCGAGCGAAGGCCGAGATCCAACCCGTTGCGGAGAACCGCAAGGCTCGCCACGATTACTTCGTGGAGGAGACCTACGAGGCCGGCATCGTGCTCGTGGGCTCGGAGGTCAAGTCCTGCCGCGCCGGGCGGGTGAACCTGCGCGACGCCTACGCGCAGATCAAGGACGGCGAGATCTTCCTCCTGAACTGCCACATCAGCCCGTTCGAACAGGCGAACCGGTTCAACCACGAACCGCTGCGGCCGCGCAAGTTGCTGATGCACAAGTCCGAGATCCATCGCCTGTACGGGAAGGTGCGCGAGAAGGGTTTCACTCTGGTCCCGCTGCGGCTATACTTTAACCAGAAGGGCAAGGTGAAGGTCGAACTGGCCCTGGCAAAGGGCAAGCGGGCCTATGACAAGCGCGACGACATCGCGGCGCGCGAGGCCAAACGCGAGATGGCCCGGGCCCTGCGTGGCCGGTACGACGACTGATCCTCCCCGTTGGCACGGGCTGGGGTTTCCCAGCGGAGATATACGGGGGCGAAATAGGTTCGACGGGGGAGAGTTCATCCAGGAAAGCGAGCCGAGGTGGCGGCAGGCCTCGTTAAACAGGCCGCAAGCAATTAAGTGCCAACGAAGACTTCGCTCTCGCTGCGTAAGCAGCGCGCGGCCTAAGGCCGCGATCGCTCCTCCGGACTGCGGGCACCGTGCGCCGGGGTTGTAGCGTCAACGCAACGGGCTGTTCCGTCCGGGGTCACCGCGGACCCGGGCGGCGAGGATCCTTCTGCGGTTGGTCCGGACTGCAGCCGGCCGTCAGGCGGCAGGCCGGGCGAGACGCAAACTGACGGCTGCGCTCGGAGACGTCCTGTTTGAATCTCCTTCGGACGCGGGAGGCAGAGCCCGCCGCCTCCACCAGAATCGCTACGCCCTGTGGCCATCGCCGCAGGGCGTTTGCCGCGCCATTGGGGTACGTTCGACAAGCCACTGACGCGGAATGTTCGCGTTGAGGTATTTGGATTATGCGAACCAACAGGAACCCCTAAACGTATTACAGGGTGGGGATCCATGCAGGAGATTTGGCCCAACTCAGCCAATCACCACAGTATCCTTTATTGCCCCATACCTTTCGGGGGGCAGAGGGTAGGTGGATTACACCAGGCATTTCCCGTGGGGGTGACAGGGTATGCTTGTAAAGCCGTCGGTGAGTTCGCAGGTGGCCGAGATCGACAGCCTGCTCCGTGAGGTGGGCGGCCTGCTGCGCAAGTGGGGGCGTGATATCTTGGGGGGATTCGATATCACCAACCCACAGTTTGAGGCCCTCCTCGTGCTGCGGGAGCACGGTGAGTTGACCATGGGGGAGCTCTGCGCGAAGATGTTCCTCGCCTGCAGCACGGCCACCGACCTGATCGACCGCATGGAGCGGAACCAGTTGATCGAGCGGGTGCGGGACACCGCTGACCGCCGGGTGATCCGCCTGCGTGTGCTCCCGAAGGGGAACCAGCTGATCGATCAGATTCTCGAGGCCCGCCAGGCCTACCTGAGCAACGCAATGGCCGGGATGGCCGCCAGCGACAAAGCCCGCCTCATCTGGTCGCTGCAGCAGCTGACTGCTGTGCTGAGCCGCGAGGCGTAAGCCGCACAGGCCGGACGCGCAGGCGCCGCCTCCGTGAGGGTGGCGCCTGCGCCGCGTTGTTTCCGCAACTCCGTGTATCGGCGCTGCGTCCAACCCGTACGTTAGGTTAGCGAGTGTAAGATGTTCCGCAACCACCCGAAGGAGAGCACGTTTTCATGACACAGTACATCCCGGACACCCAGCGCCCCATCGGTCTGTTCGATTCCGGCGAGGGCGGCCTGACCGTGGCCCGTGCCGTGGCCGACCTTCTGCCGCACGAAAACCTGATTTACGCCTGCGACACGGCCCACTTTCCCTATGGTCCTCGTCCGCTCGCCGAGGTGCGGGCGTTTTTCCGGCGGTTCATGGAATTCTTCGTCGAGCAGAACTGCAAACTGGTCATTGTGGCCTGCAACACGGCCACCGCCGCGGCGATCGACCTGTTGCTGGCCGATGCGTTCCCCATCCCGGCGCTGGGGGTGGTGCAGCCCGGCGCCGCGATGGCCGCGGAGGCCTCCGCCACCGGCCGCATCGGCGTGGCGGCCACCCAGGGCACCTGCGACTCAGGCATCTATCCGCAGACGATCCGGCTGTTCCGCCCCGACGCCTACGTGGTGCAGCAAGCCTGCCCGATCCTCGTCATCCGGGCGGAGGAGGGCGTGATCTCCGGGCCTGAGGTGCGCCGTGAGGTGGAGCGCTGCCTGGCGCCCATCCTCGCCGAACGCGTGGACACCCTGGTTCTGGGCTGCACGCACTTTCCGCACATGGCGAAGGTGATCCAGGACGTGGTGGGGCCGGCGGTGCGGCTGGTGGACCCCGGGAAGGCCACGGCCGTACAAGTGGCCGATCTGCTGCGCAGGCGGGGCCTCCTGAATCCCGGACCGGGGCCGGGGCAGCGGCGCGCCTTTACCACGGGCGACCCACAGCGGTTCCTGGAGGTGGCCTGCCGCCTGTGGCCCGGCGGCGTCGACGCAGCGGCGCACATCCATCTCTGGTCGCAGCAGGAGTGAAACGCCCACATGCGGCAGGACGGTAGGTTGCCTCACGAGATGCGCCCCGTGCGCATCACCCGCCACTATAACATCCACGCCGAGGGATCGGTGCTGATCGAGGTCGGCCGTACCCGCGTGATCTGCACGGCCACCTTGGAGGATCGCGTCCCGCCGTTCCTCAGGGGAAGAGGAGAAGGCTGGATCACCGCCGAATATGGCATGTTGCCCCGCGCCACGGGACAGCGCACGGCGCGCGAGGCCGCCCGGGGCCGGCAGGGCGGGCGCACGATGGAGATCCAGCGGCTGATCGGCCGAGCCCTGCGGTCGGTGATCGACCTGGCGGCCCTGGGCGAGCGAACGCTGATCATCGACTGCGACGTCATCCAGGCCGACGGTGGCACGCGCACGGCGTCCATCACCGGCGCATACGTCGCGATGGTGGATGCGCTGGCCGGCCTGCGCGCAGCCGGGCTCATCGACCGCCTCCCGGTGAAAGATTACCTGGCGGCGACGAGCGTGGGCGTGGTGGGCGGCGTGCCGGTCCTGGACCTCACCTACGAGGAGGACTCCCGGGCCGCGGTGGACCTGAACCTGGTGATGACCGGGTCGGGCGAGGTCGTCGAGATTCAGGGGACGGGCGAGGAACGGCCCTTTACCCGGCGGGAGCTGGAGGAACTGCTGGCCCTGGCGGAGAGCGGCGTGCGCCGGCTGGTGGCCCTCCAGCGGGAGCAGCTCGGCCCCCTGGGCGTGGAGGTTGGAGCCGTTGTCACAGAAGCGTCTGGTATTGGCCACCAAGAACCAGGGGAAGGTGCGGGAGTTTCGCTCGCTCCTGGCGGGGGCGGGATTTGAGATCGTCGGGCTGGATCCGGATGCACCGGAGGTCAGCGAGACGGGGGATACCTTTGAGGAGAACGCCCTGATCAAGGCGCGGGCGGCGTCCGCCTTGACGGGGCTTCCCGCCCTCGCGGAGGACTCGGGCATCGTGGTGGACGCCCTGGGCGGCGAGCCCGGGGTGCACTCCGCCCGCTGGGTGCCCGGAAGCGACGAGGACCGGGTGCGCGCTCTGCTGGCACGGATGGCGGAGGTGCCCGCGGAACGGCGGACCGCCCGCTACGTGTCGGTGATCGCGGTGGTACTGCCGTCGGGGAGGGAGGAGCTCTTCCGGGGCGAGCTGGAAGGCCGGTTGGCCGAGGCGCCCCGGGGCACCGGCGGATTCGGTTACGATCCGATCTTTGTGGTGGCGGACGGGAGGACCGTCGCGGAGATGACCCTGGAGGAGAAGAACGGGATCAGCCACCGTTCCCGGGCGCTGGCCCGCTGCCTGGAGCGGCTGCCCGCCCTGCTGGAGGAGGGTTAGCATGCTGCGGGTCGGCGTCGTGAGCGACAGCCACCGGCGTTTCGGCAAGGTGGCGTCCATGCGGGCACAGTGCGGACGGCTCGACTGGCTCCTCCACGCGGGCGATCACCTGACCGACGCGCCGCGCATCGCCGAGGCGGTGGGGGTTGAACCCGACCGGGTGCGGGCGGTGGCCGGCAACTGCGACTTCCCCGAGACCGAGCCGGCGGAACTGCTGCTGGAACTGGCCGGCGTCAGGATTCTGCTGGTCCACGGCCACCAGCACGGCGTGAAGACCGGGCCGCAGCGGCTGCTGTACCGGGCACAGGAGGTGGGCGCCAGGGTGGCGGTCTTCGGCCATTCGCACATACCCTTCCTGGAGGACGTGGGCGGCGTGCTGCTGCTGAACCCGGGCTCGCTCAGCATGCCCCGGCGGCCGCAGGATCCGCCGTCGTGTGCCGTGCTCGAGTTGGTCGACGGCGCGGTGCGGGCCTATCATGTTTTCCTGGGGGTGTAGGCAGCATTTAGGTTTTGACAGCAGGGGCTGCAATGCGCTATACTTTCTTGTGCGGATACGCCGGGGTGTGGCGCAGTCTGGTAGCGCGCCTGCTTTGGGAGCAGGATGTCGCAGGTTCAAATCCTGTCACCCCGACCAGCGCAGCCACTGCAGCGTCGGGCCGACACACCACATGCGGGTGTAGCTTAGTGGTAAAGCTCCAGCCTTCCAAGCTGGCGACGAGGGTTCGATTCCCTTCACCCGCTCCAAACCGAGTCCATCACGGGGGCGAACGAACTTCGTCCTCTTTTGTCTAGATGGTGTCGGCCCGGCGCTGTCGGCACGGGCGCCTTGTGCTGGGGTTACCTCCTGTGCTAAACTATCCCGTGCTGTACAGGCGCCTGTAGCTCAGTGGACAGAGCAACCGCCTTCTAAGCGGTTGGCCGCAGGTTCGAATCCTGCCAGGCGCACCAAGTTCGCTTTTTCCGTTCATCGACGTTCATACGCTGACCGTAGCTCAGCTGGTTAGAGCGCCAGATTGTGGCTCTGGAGGTCGCCGGTTCGATTCCGGTCGGTCAGCCCACACCTTGGGGCGTAGCCAAGCTGGTAAGGCACGGGACTTTGACTCCCGCATGCGTAGGTTCGAATCCTGCCGCCCCAGCCAGCGGCCAGACCTCCGCCCTCGGCGGGGGTCGAGGCCTGACGGGCCATTAGCTCAGTGGCAGAGCATCCGCCTTTTAAGCGGGGTGTCGTTGGTTCGAATCCAACATGGCCCACCAATCGTATGCGTGATACGGGCAGTCCCTTCGTAAGGAAGCACGTGGCCCCGGACAGTGAACACCGCCCCGGGGCCACGTGCGCTTCCCGGCACCCCCTGCCCTGGCTTTCCCGTGCTGCTGTCTCCGGCGCAAGGGCCGTGCATGACGTTTTCCCTCACAGAATCGTTAGTCCTGGGGGAAGAAAAAGCAAGGAGGGGCGTGGCGATGGTCAGAACTGCAAGGGTGCTGTTCATCCTGAGCATGGCGCTCCTGGTTCTGGGCTGCAGTCGGGGAGCGGCCGGCGGTTCCGGGGAGGCGAACGGGCACGGGAGCGGGCCGGTGCCCTCGGTCCCCCTTGCTGCGGCCTTTGTGGACGAAATCCGCGGCTGGGTTGGGGCTGCAGACGGGATCTGGTACACCGAGGACGGCGGCAGGCGCTGGACTCGCCGGGTTCTTACGCAGGAGCCGGTCATCCGGCTGGGGTTTCTGGATTCCCACCACGGATGGGCGCTTACCCCGTCAGGTGCCCTTCTCCGCACGGAAAGCGGCGGAGAGGAGTGGACCCCGGCCGAGAATCCAGGGGCTTCGCTGCGGAGCGTGGACCTGGTCAGCCCTGCTCAGGCGGTGGCGACCGACGGAGAAGGCCTCCTCGTCAGCCGGGACGGCGGCAGGACCTGGAACCGGACCGGCCCGCCCCTTCCGTTCGCCGATCTGGACTTTGTCCGTGAGGACGAAGGATGGGCAGCCGGCATGGGGCAGATCTGGCACACCCGGGATGGCGGGAAGACGTGGGAGGCACAGCTCACGCTTCCTGAACCCGACAGGTGGCAGGGCTTTACCTTTGTGCGGTTTCCCTCGGCGACCAGCGGTTGGGTGCTGTTCTGCCTCGGGCAGGGGGCCGCATACCAGGAAACCTACTTGCTCTACAGTACCGCAGATGGGGGGCGAACCTGGACCCCCCGGCTGATCGGCCCGTGGCCCTGGCCGTTTCAGGCGGAAGCGCCCGAGGCTCCCCCGGGCCCTGGCGGGTATCCCGTGGCCTTTGACGCGTGGGCGCAGACCGCCTGGCTAGCGGTGTACTCACCGGCCAGCGGCGACCTGGAAGTGGTGCGGGTAACCCTGGGGGAAGCGCCGCCTGTCGCCAGCGACAAGATCCCCGTTGGCGGTTCTCAGAAGCCGACCGTGGGCCTTTCCTTCGTGGATGAGCAGACGGGCTGGCTGGTGATCAGCGACAGCCGGCACCACGGGACCGGCATTCTGCGCAGCGACGACGGCGGCGGGTCCTGGATGAATGCAGCGGGGAATCCGGAGTAGCCCAAATGGCGCGACGAGACCCCCTGGCGGCGCCGGTCTGTTGGCTTTGCAGCCAGTGCGACCTGTGCCTGTCGGGGGTCCCGATATAGTCTTATGCTGCATGCCCCGGGAGTTGACCCGCCGGCGGCGAGCCAGATTTTGCCGCAAGCCCCGGGGCAAGAAGGGCGGGCGGCCGTGCATAGGCGCGGCGCAGACGGCACACGCTACTCCCGAAAGGGAGCGGTGCGAGAGTGTTCATTGCAAGGCTGCTTGTGATCATCGGCGCCCTCAACTGGGGGCTGATCGGGCTCTTCGGGTTCGACCTGGTGGCCTTCCTGTTTGGCGGCCAGATGTCGCTGATCTCCCGGCTGGTTTACACGCTCGTGGGCGTGGCCGGTGTGGTCCTGATCGGCGACCTGGTGGGAAACCAGCAGCGGGCCTGAGTTTCGCGAGGCGGCACACCTTCGGCTGCGGCCGGGGGTGTGCCTGTTTGTGGCCCTTTACATGGGCGCGAGCGCTGCGGTAACATATCAACTGCAACGCGCGCGAGAGTGGCGGAACTGGCAGACGCGCGAGACTTAGGATCTCGTGCCGCAAGGCGTAGGGGTTCGAGTCCCCTCTCTCGCACCAAGAACCCAGGGGGTAGCCCAGATTCCACCCTGTGAAAAACGGGTTTCAAGGATTTCGTGAGGGAAATCCTTGAAACCCGTTTTTGTCTTGCTGCCATCACTGGGGTTGCACCGCCGTCCAGAGGGCCGCCGGATCCATCTTCCCCTCCTCCACCAGGAGCAGGTAGTCCCAGAGGTTGGGCAGGTAGGGCAGCCCCAGGAGGGCAGAAGCGAAGGCGTGCGCCCCGACCTCCCGGACCCGCTGGATGCGCCGGTTGACCTGCCACGGCCCCACCTTCCAGACCGGCACCGGCTCCAGCCGGTGCGACAGAAGGCCCAGCTCCGTCTCTTCCAGGTGGTGGAAGAGCTCATGCGCGAGGGCGGTGACCGCCACCAGTTCTTCGTCCGGAGGAGGGTCCAGGCAGAACCTCAGACGGGCTGCGGTCTCGGCAATCAGCGCCCGGTTGAGGCGTATGCGGCTGCGCTCGCCGGTGCGCTCGTACAGCGCCCGGATGCGCAGGTGCGCCGCAGGCAGGGCGGTGTCCCACGACACCTCCACGCCCCATGCCTCGGCAAGGTCCCACAGCGACGCCTCAGGGAACCGGTCTCGCACGGCCCGGGCCGCATCCTCGCCCAGATCCAGCGCCGACCGGGCGAACCGCTCCTCCAGCGCAGGGGTGATCCGGTCCCGCAGCAGATCCTGCCGCAGCTCCAGCCGGGCCAGCCCCAGGCGGGAGGCCGTTTCCCACGGATAGAGCCGCACCGGTCTCAGGACACGTACCCGCCGAGGGCCGCGATAGCGGACTTCAGCTCGTCGACGGGCAGCTCGGTGGTGGCGCAGCCCTTGCGGGCCACCAGCGCGGCGGCGGCGCCCACCGCCTGGCCCATGTCCATGCAGGAGGCGGTGATCCGGGCTGTGCCCAGCGCCTCATGATTGGCGGAGAGGCAGCGGCCGGCCACCAGCAGGTTCTTGGTGCCCATGGGGATCAGACAGCGGTACGGGATCCGGTAGCCGTTGACCCGCCGGTCGTCGTACCGGAGCCCGGCGCCGGCGGGATCGTGGATGTCGATGGGGTAGGCGCCGTTGGCGACGCCGTCCTCGAACTGCCGGGAGACGTAGACGTCCTCCTCGGTCAGGGTGTAGTAGCCCACGATCCGCCGCGACTCCCGGATGCCGATCTGGCTGGCCACATCCAGCAGCACCGCGTCGGCAAAGCCCGGCACCCGGCGCTTCACCATGTCGGCGATCTGCCGGGCCTGACGCCGGCCCTCCAGCTCCGCCGCGGTCAGATCCCACGGGTCTACGGGGTTCCGGTTCACCACCCGGACGGTGTTGAACAACACCTGGCCGGGACGGGGCGTGCCGAAGAAGAGGAGACGGTCCCGGGGGACATTCACCTCGCCGCTGGCCACCGCATCCTTCCACAGGCTGAAGAAGCCGGAGGCAGAGACGTACCGGGTCTGCTTCACCAGATCGACGCTGGTGGTCTCGTGGAACTCCTCGGGATGGGCGATCATGTAGTCCAGCACCGCGTCGGTGTCCACGTTCCCCATGCGGAAGACCAGCGTCATGGGCTGTGTCAGCCCGTCGGAGGGACGGCCCATCACCAGTGGTGCGCCCGCCAGCTTGGCGAAGAAGGCATCGCCGGTGGTGTCAATAAAGACAGGCGCCTCCAGCCGCAGCTCGCCGTCCCGGGTCACCACTCGGGCGGCCCGCACGGTGCCATTCTGCACCTCGGCCCCCACCACCAGGGTGTGGAGGAGAAGGCGGACGCCGGCCTCTTGGATCATGTCGTCCAGGAGGAACTTGAGGCCGGTGGGGTCAAACGGGGTCAGGGAGTAGATCACGTTCAGGGGATCACGGATGTGGCCCAGGGAGTCGCCAGTGGCGACCAGCCGGTCCACGATCTCCTGGGGGATGCCCCGGATTACCTGGTTGCTGTCGGCCGCGTGGAAGGTCATCCAGGGCCCCACCATGGCCGCTGTGGAGGTGCCTCCCAGGAAGCCGTACCGCTCCACCAGGAGGACGTCCGCCCCGGTCCGGGCCGCGGCGATGGCCGCCACCGTACCGGTGGGGCCGCCGCCCAAGATTACAACATCCGCGTGCACTGTCTTTGACAAGAAAGGATCCTCCTCGCTTACAGGCTGTCGATGACCCGGCGAAACTCCCGGGCGGCCTGCTCCACCTCCCGGTAGGAGCTGCCGGTGGAGAGCACGCCGATCATGATCGCCTTCACGCCGGCTTGTGCCAGCACCTCAGCGTCGGCAGGCTTCAGCGCCTTCTGAGAGGGCACGATGATCGGCTTCTCGGCGAGCCGGCCGGCGATGGCGGCGTAGCGGGCCACGTCGTTGAAGGTCAGCGGCTGGCCGTACTGCTCCTTGGGCATGATGGCCGCCTCGACCATGTCCACCCCCGGGAGCCGGTTCAGGCCGTAGAGGTATTCGCTGTCGTAGTCGTTGGTGATGGCCACCATCCGGCCCATGGTGGGCTCGGTGAGCATGTAGGTGGGGCTGAAGTGGACGAACATGTCGACGAAGTCGATGCCCATCCGGCGCAGTTCAGCCAGCTCCTCCGGCGAGGTGCCCTCCTCGGCGCCGGGAACGATGCCCACCGGGATGCTGACCGAGCGCAGGATCTCCTCCAGCACCGGCCGCTCCTGCTCCAGCGTGCCGAACCGGATGCCGGAGGCCCGGTGGACCATCTTCAGATGGGCCTTGACCGCGTCGGCACCGCCGGCCTCGGCCGCCTTGGCCAGTTCCACGCTGTTTTCCGGCAGGGCCACGATCAGGGACAGCTTCTTGGAGCGGAGCGTTTCAAGCAGCTTCGACATGATCATCGCGCTCCTTGGCAGAGATTTCGACACTTACTTTCCGATCAGGCCGACCACCTGGGTGGTCGGGTCCAACCCTTCCAGTTCCAGCTGGGCCAGGGCCCGGATCCGCTCCAGCGAGGGCAGGCCCGAGAGGTTTACCAGCTTGCCCCTGAAGAGGAGGTAGGTTTCCGGCAGCTTGGTGCCCCCCTGGTCGTAGACGGAGTTCTCCTCCACCAGCCGGGCCAGCCGGACGATGACGTCGCCGGCGGTCGCCTTCAGGAACTGGCCGTCCCGCAGTTGCAGCCGGACGATCCCCTCGCTGTCCACCACCCGCAGGGGGGTGCGCTTGTTGCGGATCAGGCCGAAGAACTTCTTCTCTTCGACGTTGGCGGCGTAGACCTCCTGGAAGCCGTCGCTGCAGACCAGTTGCACCTGCTCGGCCGGAAGGTTGAGCGACCGGGCTGCCGCCTGCCGGCGGTCCTCCGGGGAGACGGAGCGCTGGCCCAGGTCCCGGGCCCGGAACTCGGTGGCGCCGGTGGCGGTGGCCCGCAGGATGTTATGCTGCGGATCCACCTCGATCTGCACCTCGACGGACTCCGGCACCGCCCCCAGCCGGATCACCGCCTCCTCGGCCTCCCGGCGGATGCGGATCACATCCTCGTCGGTGGGGTTGGAGACCGTCCGCTCGATCACCTCCCGCACCATGGCCAGGGCGCAGCCGATGGCGGAGATCACCTCCGCGTGTTCGGCGATCTGGACCGGCATCTTCATCCGCCTGCCCAGGTAGCGGACGATGGCCGCAGAACCGCCGCCGCCGCCCACCAGGGTCAGGATCTCGGGGTCCAGGTGGTAGTCCGCGATCAGCTCGCGCACCGTCTGCTCGACCTTCGCGGTGGCCATGTCTAGCACCGCCTCGGCCATCTGCTCGCCGGTCCTGCCGATGGCGGCGCCCAGGGCCGCCAGGGCCAGGCGGGCCGATTCCTGGTTGGCGTAGGCCCGGTCCCCCGGTTGCACGATACCGAGGGCGTTGGCCGCACAGGTGGTGGTGACCGCGAACCGCTTGCCGCTGGGGTTCTCCAGGATGGCGTAGTCCTCCGGATCGCCGGGCCTGGGCTGAATGCGCACCACCCGGCACGCCTCCAGCTCAGCGGGATCGGCGAAACAGGCGTAGGGATAGCCCGCGATGTGCGCGCTGCGGGGGCCGACATCCACCAGCTCGGTGCCGCTCAGGCGGATCATGGAGCCGCCGGCGATACCCAGGGTGCGGCTGTCCAGCGTGGTCAGGAAGGTCTTGTGGCCGCCGATGCTGGCGGGCCGGATCTTGGGCTTGCCGGTCTGAATGGCCGCGATGTCGGTGGAGGTGCCGCCCACCTCCAGGAAGATGCCGTCGGAGATGCGCAGGAACATCAGGGCAGCGGCGATGCCGGCCGCGGGGCCGGAGAGCACCGTCATGATCGGGCGCCGGCGCATCTGCTCCACGTCCATCACGCCGCCGTCCGAGCGCATGATCATCAGCGGCGCGGTGATGCCGGTCCTCCGCACCGAAGACTCGGTCATGTCGGCGGTCTCGATCATCTTGGGCAGGATCGAGCCGTTCACCATGGCGGTGCGGGTGCGGACCCGCAGCCCGTAAAGCTGCGAGATCTCGTGGGTGGCGGTGCAGGGCAGGCCCATCTTTGCCGCCACCGACTGCACCAGCTGCTCCCGCGCGGGGTCGTCGACGCTGAACGCCTCCGCGGCGACGATCACCTGCGCGCCCTGGGCCTGCAGCTGGCGGATGGCCTCGACTACGGTCGCCTCGTTCACTTGCCTGGAGTCGAGAAAGAGGTGGCTGCTGCGGAGGAACTTCCCGGGGGAGAGCTCGATCTCCCCCGGATTGGTGTCCGCCTTGGCCTTCAGCCCCTCGAGGCCTTCCCCCATGCCGATCACGCCGACCGCAGCCACGTCGCCTTCCAGCATGGCGTTGGTGGCCTGGGTGGTGGAGTGGGCAATGAAGGTGACCTGACTCGGATCCAGCTTCAAGTCGGACAGCAGAAGGTTGAACGCCTCGACGATGCCGGCGGCGACCCCTTCGGGCCGGTCGTGGGTAGTGGGGACGCAGACCTTGCCCACCAGCTCGTACGTTTCGCTGTCGACAGCGACCGCATGGGTGAACGTGCCGCCGACGTCGATTCCGATACGCACCGATTTCGTCACGTCTCTGACCTGCCTTACGACTAGTTTACACGGGTTACATGAACATGATGGCAGCCACGACAGCCACGGCGGCCGTCAGCACCCACAGGTAGGGCAGGAGCTTCAGGGTCAGCTTGTCCACGTCCACCTTGGTGAAGTTGGCCACCCAGACGTTGTGGGTGTTGGTGGGGTCGCCGATCACCTGCATCCGCTCGGTGGCCAGGAAGCCGGCGGTAATGGCCAGCGGCGGCAGCACGCCCAGGCCGGAGAGCAGGCTCACGATGCCGCTGCCCAGGCCGTACATGTTGAGCGGACCCCGGTAGAGCGCCAGCGGCGCCAGGACGGAGAAGAACAGGACGTAGCCCACGGCGCCCCGGGGCAGGATGGCGGACAGCGGCCCGGTCAGCGCCTCGGCCACCGCCGGGTGCATAACCGCCTTGAGCACCATGCCGATGGAGATCATCAGCATGACGGCCGGGGCTGCATCGGAGACGCCCTTGAAGGCACAGCGGCTGAAGGTGTTGACGAACTGGGCGACGCTGCGGGAGGTGGTCAGCAGGGCGTAGGCGATGCCGCAGATGAAGGCGGTGACGATGGGCAACTTGAAGCCCAGCACCAGCACCAGCGGGATCAGCGGGGTAATGAGGGAGTACCAGGGGGCGTCGCTGCGGATCTCCTCCCCGGAGGCGGGCATGGCCCACGCGGCCGTCCGGCTGTTCTCGGCGCGGCGCAGCTCCACGAAGAGGTAGACCAGAGCCGTCATGGCGGTGAGCGCCACCACCACCAGCGAGAAGCCGCGGATGTCGGAGAGCTGGATGTTGGTCAGCGTGGTCCAGTAGGCCCAGTTGGTCAGGTTGACCGCCATGCCGCACCCGATGGAGAGCAGGAAGCTGCCGGCCGCAACCATGGCCGGGACGCCGACGGTGGCCAGGATCGGCAGCACGATGGAGCCCACCATGATGATCGCGCCCAGGCCCGACAGGGTGGTGAACAGCAGGGCGGTCGCCGCACACATCACGATGGAGACCAGGGTGCGGTTCTCGCCTCCCAGCTCCGCGGCCTTCTTGATGATCTTCTCGGTGATGCCGGTGGTCATCATCACCTGACCGAGGATCGCACCGAAGATCACCGAGACATAGGCGCTGCTGAGGCGGAGGACGCCGGCCTCAATCACTTCCGAGATAATCTCGCTACCGGGAATCCCGGCGACCAGTGCGATGGACAGAGCCATCAGCGGCAGGGAGAGCAGGGCAGGAAGGCGGCCGGAGATCATCAGTCCAGCAAAGACCAGGAAGATCACCAAAATGGCGATGCCGATCACGTATGGTCCCTCCATACATTAAGTTTGCTCACTCCGGGTCCGGTAGCGGGGAACGGGAACGCTTGCGCGGTTTCACCTCCGTTTCCATGAACCGTAACACCTCCTCGATGATCAGCGTGGCGGCGCCGATCACGCCGGCGCGGGGCCACAGCGAGGAGGGCCATATCTGAAGGCGGGCTCCGTCGGAGGGGAGCACCGCTTTCATAGCGGTTTCCCGGACCGGCTGCAGCAAGGTCTCTCCGGCCTGCGACAACTCTCCGTCCAGCACCACCGCGTGGATGTCGGTGAAGTTGACCAGCCCGGCGATGGCGAGTCCGATCCAGCGACCGGCTTCCTCCAGCAGGGCGCCGGCCTCCGGATCGCCTTCCTGGGCGGCCTGGATCACGTGGGCAACGGTCAAATCCTCCGGATCACCGCCGGCCAGCTCCAACATCCGGCGCCCCCGTCCGGCCTGGATCTGCTCCAGGGCCCGGCCCGTGATGGCGCGGGCCGATGCCAGCGCCTCCAGGCAGCCGCGGTTTCCGCAGCGGCAGAGGGGACCGTCGGGATCCAGCACCATGTGGCCCACCTCCCCCGCCCGACCCGTGGTGCCGGTGTAGACGGAGCCGCCGGCCACCACCGCGGCGCCGATGCCACTGCTGAGCCGCAGGTAGAGCAGGTTGGGCTGGATCTCGCTCTTGCCGAAGTAAGCCTCCGCCAGGGCGGCCGCGTTGCCGTTGCGCTGCACCAGGACCGGCTTGCCCAGCAGGGCGGAAAGCTCCGGCCCCAGCGGGACCTCCCGCCACCCGAGCACCGTCGACAGCCGCACCACGCCCTGCTTGGGGTCCACGATACCGGGTACGGCCACGCCCACCCCGGCGACCCAGTCCCATTCCAGGCCTGCCTCGGCCACCAGGGTGCGCACCAGGTTCGCCACCTGGGGCAGCAGCTGCTGTGGGTCGGTCGAATGAAGCGATTCCTCCCGCAGGTGGACGATGGCGCCGGCCAGGTTCACCACCGCCGCCTGGATCCGCTTGCTGTCGACGGAGAGGCCGATGGCCCGGCGGGCGTCCGGGTTGAATTCGAGAAGGATCGGGGGGCGGCCCCCCATGGACTCAAGCGCCTGGGTCTCCACCACCAGGCCGGCCGCGAGCAACTCCTTCACCAGGGTGGTGATGGTGGCCGGGCTGAGGCCGGTGATCCGCGCCAGGTCGACCCTGGTGACGGGCCCCGCGCTGATGGTTCGCAGGATGCGGCTCTTGTTGTGAAACTTCACATCGAGATAGTGGGCGAAGTGATGGTGAACCATCGGCAACCCCCGGTAGTTCGAGAGGTAAATTTAGTATCCAAATTAAGTCGACAATAACTCCTTCTCTGGGAGGATCCTGAACTCCTTCTCCAGGACGGTAAACTCTTTGGTTACATATCCCCCGCAGAGTGGAAGGGGGTGTCTGCACCGGTCCGGTGCGCTGCCGACTTGTCGGCTCCTGCCGGCTGCAGGTCACAAGGAACCAGCCGGCGCGGCGCCAGTAGACACCTCATCCTTCGTACATCTGATCCGCCGGTGCGGGCCCGGATCGGGGAATGACCCTAGACATCATTCCGCCTTCGGCACAAGGGGCCTATCCCGACGGATCGGATTTGGCCAAATCGAGATGACACGTGCGCCCAGTGGACGGGGAGGCGGTACAATAACGGTGAATGTGAAAGGGTGAACAAAATGGCAGCGGAACGAACGCCCACCGGTCAGAGACTCCACATCGCCTTCTTCGGCCGGCGCAATGCGGGCAAGTCCAGTCTCATCAACGCCCTGAGCCGGCAGGCGGTCTCGCTGGTTTCCCCGGTGCCCGGCACGACCACCGACCCGGTGCGGCGGCCGATGGAGTTGCACCCCCTGGGTCCGGTGGTCCTGATCGATACGGCCGGAATCGATGACGAGGGGGACCTGGGCCGCCTGCGGGTGGAGCGCAGCTTCCAGGTGCTCGATCAGACCGATCTGGCCGTCCTGGCCGTGCCTGCCGGCGAGGAGCCGGGCGAGGCGGAGGAGCGGCTGGTGGCTGAGCTGAAGCGGCGCGGCACGCCCGCGGTCGGCGCGGTGACCAAAGCGGACCTGGACCCCGCCGGCGCCCGCCGGCAGGCCGCCCGGCTGGAGGAACGGTTCGGCTTTTCGTTCTGCGCCTGCAGCGCCACCGGGCAGCCCGGGGTGGCGGAGATCCGCCAGCGGATCATCGCCGCCGCCCCCATCGACCCGACCGAGGTGCCGCTCCTGGCTGACCTGGTGCGCCCCGGCGACCTCATCGTCCTGGTGGTGCCCCTCGACTCCGGCGCGCCCAAGGGGAGGCTCATCCTCCCGCAGGTCCAGGCGATCCGGGAGGTGCTGGACGCCGGGGGCATCGCGGTGACGGTCCGGGACCGGGAGCTGCCGGAGGCCCTGACGTCCCTGGGACGGCGGCCGGCCCTGGTGGTCACCGACAGCCAGGTGTTCGGGACGGTCAATCGGGCGGTCCCGCCTGAGATCCCGATCACCTCGTTCTCGATCCTGATGGCCCGGCACAAGGGCGACCTCGCCGAGCTGGTGCGGGGCGCGCAGGCGATCGACAGGCTCCGCCCGGGGGACCGGGTGCTCATCGCCGAGACCTGCACCCACCACCAGCAGAAGGACGACATCGGGACGGTCAAGATCCCGCGCTGGCTGCGGGAGCGGGTGGGCGGCGAGCTGCAGTTTGAGTGGGCGCACGGCGGCGAGATGCCTGAGGACCTGTCGCCGTACCGGCTGATCGTCCACTGCGGCGGCTGCATGGTCAACCGCAGGCTGATGCTGAGCCGGATCCGCAGGGCCCAGGCGGCCGGCGTCCCGATCGTTAACTACGGCGTCTGCATCGCCCATCTGAACGGAATCCTGCCCCGGGTCCTGACGCCGTTTCGGGAGCAGGGCGGGATGTCGGGGGGGAATGGTGGATGATCCGGCAGGAAGTGCTGGCGCTGATCGCGCGCGCCGAGGCCGGCGCGGACCTGAGCCGTGACGAGCTCACCTGTCTGCTGAGCCTGCAGGGTGAGGAGCAGAAGGCGCTTTTCGCCGCGGCGGACCGGGTGCGCGCCCGGGTGATGGGCGACGGGGTCCACCTGCGCGGCCTGATCGAGTTCTCCAACATCTGCCGCATGGACTGCTGCTACTGCGGCATCCGCCGCTCCAACCGGCACGTCCGCCGCTACCGCATGACCCCGGAGGAGATCGTGGCCGCTGCACAAGGCGCGTGGCGGCTGGGGTACGGCAGCGTGGTGCTCCAGTCCGGCGAAGGCGACGCCCTCGATCCCGAGGAGCTGGCCGGCGTGGTGCGGCAGATCAAGGCGACCACCCCGCTGGCGGTGACCCTGAGCGTGGGGGAGCGGACCCGGGAGGAGTACGCGCGCTGGCGGGAAGCGGGCGCCGACCGCTTCCTGCTCCGGCACGAGACCGCCGACCCGGAGCTGTTCGCCCGGCTGCGGCCCGGCCGCCGCCTGGAGCAGCGCATCCAGTGCCTGCTGTGGCTGCGGGAACTGGGCTACCAGGTGGGCAGCGGCTTCATGGTCGGGCTGCCCGGCCAGACCGTGGGGACCCTCGCCGACGACATCCTGCTCCTGAAGAGGCTCAACGTGGAAATGGCGGGCATCGGGCCGTTCATCCCGGCCCCGCACACGCCCCTGGCGGACGCCGCCCCGGGCACCGTGGAGCAGACCCTGAACGCGGTCGCCTGCGTCCGGCTCACCATCCAGGACGCGCACGTGCCCGCCACCACCGCCCTGGGATCGATTCACCCCCGGGGGCGGCAGCTCGCCCTGGCGTGCGGGGCCAACGTGATCATGCCCAACGTCACCCCCGGGAAGTACCGGGAGCACTACCAGCTCTACCCCAACAAGATCTGCCTGAGGGAGGAGCCGGAGCAGTGCGCACCCTGCGTCGCCGCCCTGATCGTGGGCGAAGGTCGCTTTGTGGCCACCGGACCGGGGCACTCTCCCCGGTGGACCGCCTGAAAGGAGGCGTCATCCATGCCTGTTGCCGCGGAGAAGGCGAGTTTCATCGACGATGCGCTCCTCGACCGCCTGCTGGGCCAGGCCTCCGCGCCCAGTGCCGCCCGCCTGGGGCAGATCCTGGACAAGGCGGCCCTCGCCGGGGGGCTCGACCTGGAGGAGGTCGCCGACCTGCTGATGGTGGAGGATCCTGACCACCTGGAGGCGTTGTTCCGCACCGCCTTCGAGATCAAGCAGAAAATCTACGGCAACCGCATCGTGCTGTTCGCGCCCCTCTACGTCAGCAACCTGTGTGTGAACAACTGCCGGTACTGCGGGTTCCGCCGGTCCAACGACCAGGAGGTGCGCCGCCGGCTCACCCAGGAGGAGGTGGCGGCGGAGGTGCGGGCCCTGATCCGCATGGGCCACAAGCGGGTGCTGCTGGAGGCCGGCGAGGATCCCGTCCACTGCGACATCGACTACATCGTCGACTGCATCCGGACGATCTACGGGGTCCGGGAGGGCAAGGGCAACATCCGGCGGATCAACGTCAACATCGCCGCCACCACCACCGAGGAGTACCGGAAGCTGAAGGAGGCCCAGATCGGGACCTACCAGCTGTTCCAGGAGACCTACCACCGGCCGACCTACGCCCTGATGCACCCCTCGGGCCCGAAGCACAACTACGACTGGCACACCACCGCTCACGACCGGGCGATGGAGGCCGGCATCGACGACGTCGGCGTGGGCGTGCTGTTCGGCCTGTACGATTACCGCTACGAGGTCCTGGCGATGCTGCTGCACGTCCGGCACCTGGAGGAGGCGTTCGGCGTGGGGCCGCACACCATCTCGGTGCCCCGGCTCCAGCCTGCGCCGGGGGTCGACCTCCACACCTTCCCCCACCTGGTCACGGACGACCAGTTCAAGAAGCTGGTCGCGATCCTCCGGCTGGCGGTGCCCTACACCGGCATGATCATCTCCACCCGGGAGACGCCCGAGATGCGGGCGCAGGTGCTGCGGCTGGGCGTGTCCCAGATCAGCGCCGGCTCCAGCGTGGGCATCGGCGGGTACAGCCAGATGACCGAGGAGCAGCGGGCGGCGACGGCGCAGTTCGTCCAGGGCGATCACCGCTCCCCGGATGAGGTCATCCGCTGGCTCTGCGAGGAAGGCTACCTGCCCAGCTACTGCACCGCCTGCTACCGGCAGGGGCGGACCGGCGACCGGTTCATGGCCCTGGCGAAGACCGGCCAGATCCAGAACCTCTGCCAGCCCAACGCCATCCTGACCTTCGAGGAGTACCTGGAGGACTACGCCTCGGAAGCGACCCGGGAGGTCGGCCGGCGCACGGAGGCGGCGAACCTGGCCCAGATCCCCAGCGAGAAGGTGCGCGCCGAGACCGAGCGGCGGCTTGTGCGCATCCGGGCCGGTGAGCGGGACCTGTACTTCTAGCCGGATCGCCCCACCGGGGCGGAGCATCCAGACGGACAGAAAGACCACCGCGGCCCGCGCGGCGGTCTTTCGCGTCGGTGGGGACGGCCGGCGGCGTCAGCGGGCCACTTCGCCCCGCCAGGTCACCATGCCCCCCGCCACGTTCTTCACGTTGGTGAACCCCAGCCGCTTCAGGAACTGGTACGCGACGGCGGAGCGGCTGGCGGTCCTGCAGATGAGCAGGATCTCCTCGTTCCTGTCCAGCTCCCGCGCCCAGGTTCGGATCTGCCCGAGGGGCTTCAGGACTGCGCCGGGCACGTGGCCTTCGGCGTACTCCCACGGCTCACGCACGTCGATGATCTTGGGGCGCTCGCCGCGCTCCAGACGGGCCTGCAGTTCGGCCGTGGTGATCGATTCGATGCGGGGACCAAAACCGAACACGACCATCGCCCTTTCGTGTAGATTTCGGGGACACACCTCAACGCTGTCATCATACCCCTACCAGTACCGGTAGCGCAACAGGGGTTGAAATACCGTAGGGGGTATGGTGTATCATGGGACCTGAGCGACCGATCAGGGAGGCGAAAGGATGGCGCAGCGCAAGATTGTGATCGTCGGCGGCGTGGCCGGCGGAGCGACGGCGGCGGCCCGCGCCCGCCGCACCGACGAGCACGCCGAGATCGTCCTATTCGAAAAGGGCCCCTACATCTCGTTTGCCAACTGCGGGCTGCCCTACTACGTCGGCAAGGAGATCGGCGACCGCTCGGCCCTGCTCCTACAGACCCCCGAGAGCTTCCGCGCCCGGTTCGACGTGGACGTCCGGGTGCTGCACGAAGTCGTCGCCATCGACCGGGCAGCCAAGCGTGTGACCGTGCGGAACCTGGAGACCGGTGAGGTGTACCACGAGTCCTACACTGCGTTGGTCCTCGCGCCGGGGTCGGTGCCCATCCGTCCGCCGCTGCCGGGCATTGGCCTGCCCAACGTCTTTACGGTCCGCACGGTCCCCGACGCCGTCGCGATCCGGGAGTTGGTGGAGCGGGAGAGCCCGGCCCGGGCCGTGGTTGTGGGGGCGGGCTTCATCGGGCTGGAGATGGTGGAGAACCTGGCGGGCCTCGGCCTCGCGGTGACGCTGGTGGAGAAGGCGGACCAGGTGCTGCCGCCGCTGGACCCCGAGATGGCGGCCTTCGTGCAGTCGCACCTGGAGCAGATGGGCGTGGAGGTCATCACAGGCGACGGCATCGCGGCCTTCACCGGCAACGACCGGGCGACGGCGGCCCGCCTGGAGAGCGGTCGTGAGGTGGAGGGCGACCTGTTCATCCTGGGGCTGGGGGTCCGGCCGGACACGCGCCTTGCGCGGGAGGCGGGCCTCGCGATCGGGCCGACGGGCGGCATTCAGGTCAACGAGCGGATGCAGACCAACGATCCGGCCATCTACGCCGCGGGCGACGCCGTGGAGACGATCCACCTGGTCACCGGCCGGCCCGCGCTGATTCCGCTGGCCGGTCCGGCCAACAAGCAGGGGCGGGTGGCCGGCGCCAACGCCGCGGGCGACTCGCTCACCTTCCCCGGCGCCATCGGCACCACCATCGTGCGGGTGGGAAGCCTGGTGGCCGCGGTCACCGGCCTCTCCGAGAAGGCAGCCCGGCGGGAGGGGCTGAAGGTCTACACCAGCTACACGCTTTCCGGCGATCACGCCGACTATTATCCCGGGATGCAGGAGCTCATGACCAAGCTGGTCGTCGAGGCGGACACCGGCCGGCTGCTGGGGGCCCAGGTCATCGGCGCAAACGGCGTCGACAAGCGGACGGACGTCTACGCCACGGCCATCCTGGGCCGGATGACGGTGGACCAACTGGCCAACCTGGACCTGGCCTACGCGCCGCCCTTCGGGGCAGCCAAGGACGCCGCGGTCGTGGCCGGCATGGTGGCGCAGAACATCCGGCGGGCCGCGCTTCGGGTGATCACCCCTGAAGAGCTGCTGGGGCGGATGGAGGCCGGCGAGGAGCTTCAGGTGGTCGACGTGCGGAACCCGTACGAGTACGACATGGGCGCGGTGCCCGGTGCCGTCAACATCCCGGTGGACGAGCTGCGCAGCCGCCTCGGCGAGCTGGATCCGTCCCGGGAGACGGTGGTGTACGACCGCACCGGCGCGATGGCCTACGTGGCCGCCCGGATCCTCGCACAGCGAGGCTACATCGTTTCCAGCCTCGCTGGTGGATATGCCCTCTTCCCGGCTGCCGAGGCGGTGCGAGCGCAGCGCACGCTCTAGGGCCAGGACGAACCGGCCCCCCGGGCAGGGGCCGGTTCGTATTTCCATGGGCCGGCGGCGGGTTCCGGAGCGGGGGCCGGTGCCCGGTGGGCAGCTCTGATACCAAAGGACTATTTCCGGGGCTCGGTCGCCGTATGGAGTGGTGGGCGGCCGCGGTCCAAAAGCGTCGCAGCACCGAACCTCGGCGCATGTGCGAGACGTCTTATAAGCGCACGGGGACGTTCGTTGTCCCCGCGGCTGCGGCATGGTATAATACCTGAGTTGCAGCCAACGGACCTGGCTGAAAGCAGCGTATATGGCCGGCCGGTGGGCGCCATATACTGAACAGTTGAGGGGGAAACCGAATGAAGGCGACCTGGGACAAGTTGGAAAATAACTGGATGCAGTTTGAGGTAGAGGTGGATGCCTCTGAGTTCTCCAAGTCGGTCGAGGCGGCGTTCAGGAAGATGAACCGGCAGGTGACCATTCCGGGCTTCCGCCGGGGGAAGGCGCCGCGGGCAGTCTTCGAACGCGTCTACGGCAAGGAGGCGCTTGTCCAGGAAGCCGTGGATCAGATTCTGCCCCGGGCCTACAGCGAAGCGCTGGAGCAGGGGCAGATCGAGCCGATCAGCCAGCCGGAGATCGAAGTGGTCCAGGCGGAGGACGGCAAGCCCCTCATCTTCAAGGGCAAGGTTCAGGTGACCCCGGAGGTGACGCTGGGGCGGCTGTCGGGCTTCGGTATCGAGAAGCAGGTCCCGGAGGTCACCGACCAGGAGGTCGAGGAACAGCTGAGCGCCCTGCGGGAGCGGCTGGCCACCCTCGTGACCGACGAGTCCGGGGAGGTCGGCCAGGGCAGCTTCGCCGTCATCGACTTCGAAGGGTTCATTGACGGCGAGCCCTTCGAGGGCGGCAAGGGCGAGGGCTACACGGTGGAGATCGGCTCCGGCACCTTCATCCCCGGCTTCGAGGAGGGGCTGGTCGGCGCGAAGGCGGGGGAGACCCGTGAGGTCACCGTCACCTTCCCCGAGGATTACCACGCCCAGCACCTGGCCGGCAAGCAGGCCGTGTTCAAGGTCACGGTGCACGAGGTAAAAAAGAAGGAGCTGCCTGAGCTGAACGACGAGTTTGCCCAGCAGGTGAGCCCCTTCAAGACCGTGGAGGAACTCCGGGCGGACATCAAGAATCGTCTGAGTGAGGCCGCGGCCCAGAAGGCGGAGGAGGACTTCCGCAACAAGGTCGTCGAGGCCGTCGCCGACGACGCCTCCGTCGAGGTGCCCGAGGTGCTCGTCCACGACAAGGTCCACGACATGATCCACGACTTCGAGCACCAGCTGGCCCAGCAGGGGATTACCCTGGACATGTGGCACCAGATCACCGGCAAGACCCATGAGGACCTTCACAAGGAGCTGGAGCCCCAGGCCACGAAGCTCGTGAAGGTCGACCTGGTGCTGGCCGCGGTGGCGAAGCAGGTGGGTCTGACCGTGAGCGATGCCGAGCTGGAGGCCGAGTTCGACCGGCTCCTGGCCATGTATCCGAAGCAGCAGTCCTACATCCGGCAGTTGCGGGCGAGTGCGGCCTACCGGGCCCAGCTCCGCAGGGACCTGCTGAAGCAGAAGACGGTGGAGCACCTGGTAGAGCTTAACTCCGCTGCCTGATTCTAGGCCGGTTGCGGTATAAGTATCGGGTAGAGGAGGTCAGACTATGAGCTACCTGATTCCGTATGTGATCGAGCAGACCAACCGCGGCGAGCGCTCCTACGACATCTACAGTCGGCTGTTGAAGGACCGCATCGTGTTCCTGGGCACGCCCATTGATGATCAGGTGGCCAACGTCGTGATCGCCCAACTCCTCTTCCTGGAGAGCGAAGACCCGGACAAGCCGGTCAACCTTTACATCAACTCACCGGGCGGCTCGGTCAGTGCCGGCCTTGGTATCTACGATGCGATGCAGCACATCAAGTCGCCGGTGAATACCACTGTGGTGGGAATGGCCGCTTCGATGGCCGCTCTGCTTCTGGCGGCCGGCACCGGCAAGCGGTATGCCTTGCCCAACGCCCGGGTGATGATCCACCAGCCCCACCTGAGCGGGGTCGGCGGTCAGGTCACCGACATCGAGATCACCGCACGGGAGGCTGTGAAGACCAAGCAGCTCATGGCCGAGATCCTCGCCAAGCACAGCGGACAGTCGGTGGAGCGCATTCTGGCGGACACCGAGCGCGACCGCTGGATGTCGGCGCAGGAGGCGGTGGAGTACGGCCTTGTCGATGAGGTGCTGCACCCCAGGGAGAAGGCGAGCCGCTCCGCACGCTAGCTGCTGAAAAGGGGTGGGGGAATGTTCAAGTTCACGGGTGAGGATAAGGGCCAGCTCAAGTGCTCGTTCTGCGGCAAGTACCAGGACCAGGTGAAGCGGCTTGTCGCTGGGCCCGGTGTCTATATCTGCGACGAGTGCATCGAGCTCTGCAATGAGATCATCGAGGAGGAGCTCAGCGAAGAGGTCGACTTCGAACTGAAGGACGTGCCGAAGCCGGCCGAGATCAAGGCGATCCTCGATCAGTACGTCATCGGGCAGGAGCGCGCCAAGCGCACGCTGGCCGTGGCGGTCTACAACCACTACAAGCGCATCAACCTGGGCAGCAAGCTGGACGATGTGGAGCTGCAGAAGTCCAACATCCTGATGCTCGGGCCCACGGGCTCCGGCAAGACGCTGCTGGCGCAGACCCTGGCCAGGATTCTGAACGTTCCCTTCGCCATTGCGGACGCGACGTCGCTGACCGAGGCGGGTTACGTCGGTGAAGACGTCGAGAACATCCTGCTCAAGCTGATCCAGGCCGCCGACTACGACATCGAGAAGGCCGAGCGGGGGATCGTCTATATCGACGAGGTCGACAAGATCGCCCGCAAGTCCGAGAACCCGTCCATCACCCGCGATGTGTCGGGCGAGGGCGTGCAGCAGGCCCTGCTGAAGATCCTGGAGGGCACGATCGCCTCTGTCCCGCCCCAGGGCGGCCGGAAGCACCCGCACCAGGAGTTCATCCAGATCAACACCACCAACATCCTGTTCATCTGCGGCGGCGCCTTCGACGGTATCGACAAGATCATCGCCAACCGGGTCGGGCGGCGCGGGCTGGGCTTCGGCGCCGACATCCGCTCGAAGCAGGAGCAGAACGTCGGCGAGCTGCTGAAGCAGATCATGCCGGAGGACCTGCTGAAGTTCGGCCTGATCCCGGAGTTCATCGGCCGGCTGCCGATCGTCGTCACGCTGGATGCCCTGGACGAGGATGTGCTGGTGCGCATCCTTCGGGAGCCGAAGAACGCCCTGGTCAAGCAGTACCAGAAGCTGCTTCAGCTGGACAACATCGAGCTGGAGTTTGAGGAGGAGGCCGTCCGGGCGATCGCCAAGGAGGCGCTGCGGCGCAACACCGGCGCCCGCGGCCTCAGGGCGATCATCGAGGACATCATGACGGACGTGATGTACGAGGCGCCCTCCCGCACCGACGTCACCAAGTGCGTCATCACCAAGGACGTGGTGCTGAAGAAGCAGGAGCCGATTCTGGTCACGACCAACGATGCCAAGAGCCGGCGCACCAAGAAGGAGGAGTCCGCCTGATTTTCCGGCGGCCGAGCCCCGGTGGTCAAAATGACCACTGGGGCTCTTTTCATGTGCGGAACGTTCATCCAGCATTCGGCCCATGCGGGAGCGGCATACTACCCGAGAACAGCCGCGGGGTGCGCGCGCTGCGCGCAGCGCCCAACTCGGATGCGGAGGAGGGTTTCCAAGCATGGCCCTGGGCGGCATTTTCGCGATCATCCACGTGCTCTTCGCCGTCGTGATCGGCGTGTACTTCTGGAACCTTCTGCGGAGCCAGCAGGGGAACCGGCTCGCCGTCGAGCGCGAGTCGCGCCGGGAACTGGACAAGCTGCGGCGCATGCGGGCGGTCCGGCTGACGGAGCCGCTGTCCGAGCGCACCCGGCCCGCCAGCTTCGACGAGATCGTCGGGCAGGAGGAGGGCATCCGGGCGCTCAGGGCGGCGTTGTGCGGGCCCAATCCGCAGCACGTGATCATCTACGGGCCGCCGGGCGTAGGGAAGACGGCGGCGGCCCGCCTGGTCCTGGAGGAGGCCAAGCGGAACCCGGCCTCCCCGTTCGGCCCCGACGCCGCGTTCGTGGAGATCGACGCCACTACCGCCCGTTTTGACGAACGCGGCATCGCGGACCCGCTGATCGGATCGGTCCACGACCCCATCTACCAGGGGGCGGGGCCGCTGGGGCTGGCGGGCATCCCGCAGCCCAAGCCCGGCGCGGTGACCCGGGCGCACGGCGGCATCCTCTTCCTGGACGAGATCGGCGAACTCCATCCCGTGCAGATGAACAAGCTGCTGAAGGTGCTGGAGGACCGCAAGGTCTTCCTGGAGTCGGCATACTTCAGCCCGGATGATCCCAACATCCCCTCCCATATTAAGGATATTTTCCAGAACGGGCTGCCGGCGGACTTCCGGCTGGTGGGCGCCACGACCCGCCTGCCCCACGAGATCCCCGCCGCCCTCCGCTCCCGCTGCATGGAGATCTTCTTCCGCCCGCTGCTGCCGGAGGAGGTGGCCCAAGTCGCGCGGCGGGCGGCCGAGAAGGTGGGGCTCGTCCTGGAGCCGGACGCGGAGGAGGTCATCAAGCGCTACGCCGCCTCCGGCCGGGAGGCCGTCAACATCGTGCAGCTCGCGGCAGGGGTCCTCGCCGGCACCGGCCGGCGGTCCATCCCCCGCTCCGAGGTGGAGTGGGTGATCAACTCGGGCCAGCTTCAGCCCCGGCCGGACCGGCGGATCCCCAGCAAGCCCCAGGTGGGCTCCGTCAACGGTCTGGCGGTCAGCGGCCCCAACGTCGGCCACCTGCTGGAGCTGGAGGTGGACGTGCGCCGCGCCCGGGCCGCCGGACAGGGGGTAGTCATCGTCACCGGCGTGGTGGACGAGGAGGAGATGGGTGGGCCGGGCCGGACGATGCGGCGCAAGTCCATGGCCAAGGGCTCGGTGGAGAACGTCCTGACGGTGTTGAAGCAGTACCTGGACGAGGACCCGCGCGATTACGACATCCACGTCAACTTCCCCGGCGGCGTGCCCGTCGACGGCCCCAGCGCCGGCGTGGCGATCGCCGTGGCGGTGTACAGCGCCTTCACGGGCCGGCCGGTGGACAACCGCACTGCCATGACCGGCGAGGTCTCCATCCGGGGGCTGGTCAAGCCGGTGGGCGGCGTCGTGGCCAAGGTCGAGGCGGCGCGGCAGGCCGGCTGCACGCGGGTGATCATCCCCCAGGAGAACTGGCAGGAATGCTTCGCGCGCCTGTCCGGCATCCGGGTCGTGCCGGTGGAGCGGCTGGACGAGGTCTTCGCCGTGGCGTTTGACCTGCAGCGTGAGCGAGCCGCCGAACCGGCTCCCGTCGAGACCCTTCCGGTGGAGGAGCCGCGGCCCGTGCCGGTATTTGAGGTGCCACTGCCCCGGCCGGCCGTGTCGCTCACCGGAACCGAGCGCTGAGCGGGACGGGGCGGGGACTGCCGCAGTCCCCGCCCCGCATACTCGTCTCGGGGGCAGCGAAAGCTAACTTCCGTTCGAGCGTCCAGGGCTCCCAGGCGCACCTTTGGCCGCCCGGAGACGTCTTAATATAACGCGTACAGTTGTCTGCGCGTGGTTTTTGAGGCGACGGATGGTAGAACCGGTCTGTTATGATAGAATCGGAACACGTGGTACTGCCAGGAGGTGAGACCGGTGGCCGACAAGCGCACAGAGCAGTTGCTGAACCTGCCCTTGCTCCCCCTGAAGGGCCAGATCGTCTTCCCTACCATGATCGTTCCGCTTGAGGTGGGCCGGGAGAAGTCCATGCGGGCGGTGGAGGCCGCGATGAACGAAGGCCGGCGCATGGTCCTCGCCATGCAGAAGGATGCCAAGAACGAGATGCCCACGCCCGACGACATCTACCTGGTGGGTACGATTGTCGAGATCAAGCAGGTGGTCAAGGTCCCGGGAGGCACGCTCAAGGTCGTCTTCGAGGGCGTAGCCCGTGCCCGCATCGACCACTACGTCTCCGAGGAACCGTATATGCGGGCAGCCGTGGCCCAGGTGCCCGAGCCGACCACTCGGAGCGCCGAGGCCGAGGCGCTCATGCGGATGGTCATCAGCCAGTACGAGCGGTACGTCAAGTCGGCCAAGAAGGTGCCGCCGGAGTCGCTGGTCACCGCGGTCCAGGTGGAGGAGCCGGGGCGCCTGGCCGACACGATCGCGGCCTATATGACCAACCTGGACATGAAGGACAAGCAGGCGGTGCTCGAGGCCTTCGACGTGGTGGAGCGGCTGGAGCGGATCTCCGACATCCTCAGCCGCGAGATGGAGGTCCTGGATCTGGAGCGCAAGATCAACGTGCGCGTCCGCAAGCAGATGGAGAAGACGCAGCGGGAGTACTACCTGCGCGAGCAGATCAAGGCCATCCAGAAGGAGCTGGGCGAGCGGGACGACCGGGGCACCGAGGCCGAACAGTTCCGCGAGAAGATCGAGAAGCTGGGCATGCCGGACGAGGTCAAGGAAAAGGCCCTGCGCGAGGTGGACCGCTTCGAGAAGATGCCGCCCATGGCCGCCGAGGCCGTCGTCGTGCGCAACTACCTGGAGTGGCTCACCAGCCTGCCCTGGTCCACCTTCACCGAGGACCAGGACGACCTGAAGCGGGCCGAGGAGATCCTGGAGAGCGAGCACTACGGGCTGAAGAAGCCCAAGGACCGCATCCTGGAGTACCTTGCGGTGCGCAAGCTGGTCAAGAAGATGAAGGGGCCCATCCTCTGCCTGGCCGGTCCGCCCGGTGTGGGCAAGACCTCGCTGGCCAAGAGCGTCGCGCACGCGCTGGGCCGCAAGTTCGTGCGCATTTCGCTGGGCGGTGTGCGGGATGAGGCGGAGATCCGCGGGCACCGGCGCACCTACGTGGGCGCACTGCCCGGCCGCATCATCCAGGGAATGCGGCAGGCGGGCAGCCGGAACCCCGTCTTCCTCCTGGACGAGATCGACAAGATGTCGTCCGACTTCCGGGGTGACCCGGCGTCGGCGCTGCTGGAGGTGCTCGACCCCGAGCAGAACCACAGCTTCTCGGACCACTACATCGAGGTGCCCTTCGACCTGTCCGATGTGCTCTTCATCACCACGGCCAACGTGGTCTGGAACATCCCGCGCCCCCTGCTCGACCGCATGGAGCTGATCACCATCTCGGGTTACACCGAGGACGAGAAGGTGGAGATCGCCAAGCGGCACCTGCTGCCCAAGCAGCGGAAAGACCACGGCCTGAGCGAGGAGAACCTGGAGGTCTCGGAGAACGTCATCCGCACCATCGTGCGGGAGTACACCCGGGAGGCTGGGGTGCGAAACCTGGAGCGGCAGCTGGCGGCCCTCTGCCGGAAGGCCGCCCGGGAGATCGCCACCCACGACGGCGTGCAGACGGTGCGGGTGACCACGCAGAACCTCCACACCTTCCTGGGCGCCCCGCGTTACCAGTGGGGCAAGAAGTTGAAGGAGGACCAGGTCGGTGTGGCCACCGGCATGGTCTACACCGAAACCGGCGGCGACATCCTGCCCATCGAGGTCTCCCTGATGAAGGGCAAGGGCAGCCTGATCCTCACGGGCAAGCTGGGCGAGGTGATGAAGGAGTCGGCCCAGGCCGGGCTCTCCTACATCCGTTCCCGCGCCCGGGACCTGGGGCTGGAGGAGGACTTCCACGCCAAGCACGACATCCACATCCACGTGCCCGAGGGCGCCGTGCCCAAGGAGGGGCCTTCCGCCGGGATCGCGATGGCCACGGCCGTGGTCTCGGCGCTGACCAACCGGCCCGTCCGGGCGGACCTGGCGATGACCGGCGAGATCACCCTGCGGGGCCGGGTTCTGCCGATCGGCGGGGTGAAGGAGAAGCTGCTCGGCGCCCACCGGGCGGGCATCACGCACATCATCCTGCCCCGCGAGAACGAGAAGGACCTGGAGGAGATCCCGGGCAACGTGCGCAAGAAGCTGCACGTGCATCTGGTCGACCACATGGACGAGGTGCTCCGGCTCGCCCTCCTGGAGCCCAGGGAAGGCGACGAGCAGATCCTGCCGCCGCCCGAGGCCATCGACGTGGAGGGGACGCAACCCACCAGTCCCGTGGTATAGGGTAGAGCAGCGCGGCGGGAGGAACCTCACGGGGTTTCTCCCGCCTTTCGCGTGACGTCGGGGCCGGTCCGGGCGGGACTCCCCCGCGCTCCGGGACACGGCCGGACCAAGGAGGGATTGCATGGGCGTACACGCCGAGTTCGTGCTGAGCGCCGTCGCACAAGGCCAGTTCCCGCAGGACGGGCTGCCGGAGGTGGCCCTGGTCGGCAGGTCCAATGTGGGGAAGTCGTCGTTGATCAACGCCCTGGTGCAGAACCGCAAGCTGGCCAGGACTTCCAATACCCCCGGCCGCACGCAGGCGCTCAACTTCTATCGCGTCTGGCCGCAGGGCAAGCCCCGGCCGGAGGGCGAGCCACAGCCGGACAAGGACGCCGGCAGGACGGCGTTGTCGGGCCCGGTGCTGCAGGCGGCCCGGGAGAGCGGCGCCTTCTACTTGGTGGACATGCCCGGGTACGGCTTCGCGCGGGTCTCCGAGGCGCAGCGGCGGGAGTGGGCCCGGTTGATCGAGGGGTACCTGCTGACGCGCGGGGCCCTGCGCGGGGTTCTGCAGATCGTCGACCTGCGGCACCCGCCGACCCGGGACGATGTCACCATGCGGGAGTGGATCCGGCACCACCGGCTGCCGAGCCTCTGCGTGGCCACCAAGGCGGACAAGATCGGGCGGACGGCCTGGCCCCGGCACCGGCAGGTCATCGCTCGGGAGCTGGGGCTGGACGGCGACGGGGAGCCGCTGGTTCTGTTCTCTGCCGAGACCGGACTGGGGCGCGACGACGTCTGGCGTTGGATCCGCGAGCACGTACAAGACTGGACATTTGACATGTAATCTATCGCAAGTGTTTTAATATCCGAGTCATGTGTGGTACATTTAGGATTGTACGGTTTCAGGCTCCGTCGAAAGCGACGTGCGCGGAGGGAGTAGTGTATGCGCTGGTCTCATCTGATCAATCCACTCCAGTGGAACTTCGGTATTCGTACGGTGGCCACGCTGTTCACCTGGGCGCTCCTGCCGGTCTTCCTCACGACCTTTGTGGCTTTCAGGCGGCTGGGCGCGGCGGCGCAGACGCTCGGACTAAGCGCGCAGCAGGTGCAGGCCCTGGAGTCCCATCTGCTGCAGGCCGTCCTGTGGGTCGAGGTTCCGATCGTCATCGTCGTGATCGGGGCGTCCATCCTGTTCGCCTACGTGGTGGTCAAGCCGCTGGCCCGCCTGAAGGAGGCCATGCAGCGCGTCGCCCAGGGCGACCTGTCGCAGACGTCGGTGGTGGTGACGAGCCGGGACGAGGTGGGACAGGCCACCCGTTCGTACAACATGATGGCGTCGCAGCTGGCGGCGATGGTCCGTACGCTCGCCCAGACAGCGTCAAACCTCGAGAGGGCGGCCGCCGAGGTGGACCGCAGCGCCCGGGAGGCCGATGAGGTGACGGGCGCCTCCAGCCGGCAGATCGCCAACATGGAGACGATGGCCGCCAGGCAGGCGGAGTACGCCGCGGACGGCGCGCGGTCCATCCGCGAGGTGGAGGAGGCGGCCTCGCAGGTCGCCGCGGCCGCGCAGTCGCAGGCTGAAGAGGTGGAGCGGGCTGCGGCCACCGTGCGGCAGATGGCCGAGGCGATCGAACAGGTGGCGGAGAGCGCCGGCGTCGTGGCGGAGGCCGCGACGCGCACCCGCGAGGCCGCCGAGCAGGGCGGCGAGGCGGTGCGGCAGTCCGCCGAGGGCATGAACCGGGTGCGCGACCGCGTGCTGGACGCGTCGAACCAGGTGCGCCAGCTGAGCGAGTCGCTGCAGCAGGTGGATGAGATCCTGCAGCTGATCACGGAGATCGCCGGCCAGACGGACCTGCTGGCTCTGAACGCGGCCATCGAGGCCGCCCGCGTGGGCGAGCACGGCAAGGGCTTCGCGGTGGTCGCGGGCGAGGTGCGCCGCCTGGCGGAGCGGGTCCGCACGGCGGCCGGCGAGATCGCCGGGCGGATCGAGGGGCTGCGGAGCAGCGCGGCTGTGGTGGTGCAGACCATGGAGGCCGGCACCGCGGAGGTGGAGCACGGGGTGCAGCTCTCCGCAGAGGCCGGCGCGTCGCTGGAGCGGATTCTGGCAGCCGTGGCCGAAACCCAGAAGGAGGCGCAGTCCATCTCCGCCGCTGCCGAGGAGATGGCCGCCGCCAGCCAGGACGTGGTGAACGCCACGGTGCAGCTCTCCGCCATCGCCGAGGAGAACGCGGCCACGGCGGAGGAGATGCTGGCCAGCGCCAAGGCGGTCACCACCCTCATCGGCCAGGTGGAGGAGCAGTCGCAGGCCGGCCGGCAGGCCATGGCGGCGATGAGCGCGTCCGTCACGCAGGTCCAGGCGGCCATGCAGCGGCTGGTGGAGCTGGCCGGGAAGGCTTCCGACATGGCCAACGCTCTGCGCCAGCAAGCCGCCCAGTTCCGTTTCTAGCTTGCGGCTGCCCGCCGGTCCCGGCCGGCGGGCAGTTCGGCCATCAGCATGCCGGCGATGATGAGCGCTGCACTGGCGTATCCCCGGGGCGTGAGGACCTCGCCGGCCAGCAGGTAGGCGAAGACCGCGCCCCAGACCGGCTCGGCGGCGAAGATCAGGGCCGTGTGCGTCGCGGTCGTGTAGGGCTGCAGCAGGTTCTGGAGCAGGTAGGCGGCGGCGGTGGCCAGCAGACCGCAGACGATGACGGCGGTCCCTACGTGGGCGGGCCCGCCCCACCAGAGGACGCCTGCCACTCCCGGCAGGACGGTGCCCCGGTCGGCCAGGTGCAGCAAGGCGGAGAGCACGCCGGCGGTGCCCAACTGGATGACGGCCAGGGCGTACCGGTCGTGTGCCGCGCCGAAACGGCTGACCCCGGCCACGTGCAGACCGAAGCCGAATGCGCCCATCAGCACGAGCAGATCGCCCCGCGAGGGGGCCAGGCTGCCGTCCAACGAGAGCATGGCCAGGCCCGCGAGGGCCGTGAGCACGCCCAGCCAGGCCGCAGGCGACGGCGCCGTCCGCAGCCAGACCAGCGACAGCACCGGCACGATCACCACCGAAAGCCCGGTGATGAAGGCGGCCTTCGCGCTGGTCGTGTAGGCCAGGCCAAAGGTCTGGAACGCGTAGCCGGCAAACAGGAAGATCCCCAGGAGAACCCCGGCGCGCCAGGTGGCCGCCGGCAGCCTCCTCAGCCGCCTGTGGAAGACGGCGGCCAGCAGCAGGGCCGCCATGAGGAACCGGACCGCAAGAAACCAGTAGGTGGGCACGCCGCCAGCCTCGAGGCTGGTGGCGTTCTTCACCATGGGGAACGTCGCGCCCCAGATCGCCGTGATGCCCAGGAGAACGAGATCTGCCTGCCAGGTGCGGATCTGCAACCCGGAACTGCCTCCTTACTTTCTACTAATACCGTAAATCCTAGCAAATTGGTGAACGTGCGTCCAATGCGTCGGCGGGCGCCGGGCCGTTCCGCCCGGCGGCCCGCCGACACTTTTTCCCTGAAGGTGGCCTGCCGTCGCCCGTCGAAACCACAGCCGGTGGAACGTTAAACAGTCTACGGAGTAAGGGTGTGCAACCATCAACATGGCAACCACGGACGACGTCTTGCCGGGTCTGCCCCGGGTGGGGCTGAGGCCGGTGGAGCCGGCCGATCTCGCGCTGCTCTCCCGTTGGGACGAGGACCCGGTCATCGGCGCGCTGATGGGGAGGCGTTTTGCCGATCTGAGCCCGGCGGAATGGCTCGAGGAGGTGCGGCACAGCCGGAACAGCCGGGTGTGGATGATCGAGTGGGAAGGCCGGGCGGTGGGCGAGGTGGAGCTGGCGCAGGTGAACCGGCGGGCCGGCACCGCGGAGGTGCGGATCTGTGTCGGCGAGCAGGCCCTCTGGGGGAGGGGCATCGGGACCGCCGCCATGTCGGCGCTGTTGGATGAGGCTTTCGGCGCCATGGGGCTGGCGGCCGTTTACCTCAGGGTCTTCACCACCAACCGGCGGGCCATCGCCCTGTACGAGCGTCTCGGGTTCCGGCCGGAGGGGCTCCTGGCGCCGAGCAGCCGCCGCGCGGACCCGGCGCCGGTTCTGCTGATGAACCTGCCGCGGGGACGCTGGCTGGCCCGGAAGCGCCGGGAACCGGCCCTCTGTTGACAACGCGGCCCGCGCGCCCTATCATGGTGCCATACGCATCCATCCAACGGCGTTGAAGCGGAGGAGTAACCCGCACACCGCCTCGCAGCGAGGGAGCTCCGCGGGTGGAAGGGCTCCCAGGCCAGGAGCGGGTGAAGTCGCCGCAGATGCCGTGCTCCCGAACCGTGCCGGGCCACAGCGCCCGCTCGCTCAAGGAGCGCCGGGTTCGCCCGTTACAGCGCCAGAGCGCCCCGATGGGGGAAGTAAGGTGGTACCGCGAGCCCCGGCTCGTCCTTATGGGACGGGCCGGGGTTTGATCTCGTTGAGGGGGGACTCCGACATGTCGGCAGAACAGAAGCAGGGCGGGACGGAACTCGCGCCGCGCTACGACGCCAAGCTGGTGGAGGACGAGTACTACCAGTACTGGATGGACGGCGGGTTTTACCGCGCGCCCATTGTGGAGGGAAAGCAGCCCTACACCATCGTGATCCCGCCGCCCAACGTGACGGGCACGCTGCACCTGGGACACGCCCTGAACAATACCATGATCGACATCCTCATCCGCTGGAAGCGGATGCAGGGCCATCCCACGCTCTACCTGCCGGGCACCGACCACGCGGGCCTGGCGACCCAGATCCGCGTTGAGGAGGACCTGCGCAAGTCCGGCGGCCCGACGCGGCACGAGCTGGGCCGCGAGGCCTTCGTGGCCAAGGTGTGGGACTGGAAGGAGCGGTACCACGCGACCATCACCAGCCAGCTGCGCAAGCTGGGCGTGTCGGTCGACTGGAGCCGGGAGGCCTTTACCATGGACGAGCGGCTCTCCCGGGCGGTGCGCGCCTTCTTCGTCCAGCTCTACAAGAAGGGGCTCATCTACCAGGGCACCCGCATCACCCACTGGTGCCCCAAGGACCAGACGGCGCTCTCCGACATCGAGGTGGAGTACGAGGAGCGGCAGGGCCACATGTGGCACTTCCGCTACCCGCTGGCGGACGGCTCCGGCAGCATCGTCATCGCCACCACCCGGCCCGAGACGATGCTGGGCGACACGGCGGTGGCGGTCAACCCTGAGGACGAGCGCTACAAGCACCTGGTGGGCAAGATGCTGCGCCATCCCGCCACCGGCCGGGAGATCCCGATCATCGCCGACGAGTACGTGGACCCGGCGTTCGGCACCGGCTGCGTGAAGATCACGCCCTTCCACGACCCCAAAGACTTCGAGATCGGCCTGCGACATGGCCTGGAGATGCCCCAGGTGATCGGCCCCAAGGGGGAGATGACCGAGGCGGCGGGCAAGTACGCCGGCCTGGACCGGTATGAGTGCCGCAGGCGCATCGTGGCCGACGCCGAGGCCGAGGGCTGGCTGGTCAAGGTGGAGGAGCACCAGCACGCGGTGGGCTGCTGCGCCCGTTGCGGCACCGTGATCGAGCCCTTGATCTCGCGGCAGTGGTACGTGAAGATGAAGCCGCTGGCCGAGCCGGCCATCCGGGCGGTGGAGAGCGGCCAGATCAAGATCGTGCCCGAGCGTTTCACCAAGGTTTACCTGCACTGGATGGAGAACATCCAGGACTGGTGCATCTCCCGGCAGATCTGGTGGGGCCACCGCATCCCGGTGTGGTACTGCGACGACTGCGGCCACCTCACGGTCAGCGAGACCGACCCCACCCGGTGTGAGAAGTGCGGGTCCGCCAACATCCGGCAGGACGAGGACGCGCTGGACACCTGGTTCTCCTCGGCCCTGTGGCCCTTCTCCACCCTGGGCTGGCCCGACGACACGGCGGATCTGCGCTACTTCTTCCCCACCGATGTGCTGGTCACCGGGTATGACATCCTGTTCTTCTGGGTGGCCCGCATGATCTTCAGCAGCCTGGAACTCACCGGCAAGATCCCGTTCCACACCGTGGTGCTGCACGGCCTGGTGCGCGACGCCCAGGGGCGGAAGATGTCCAAGTCGCTGGGCAACGGCGTCGACCCCATCGACGTGATCGACCAGTACGGCACCGACGCCCTGCGGTTCATGCTGGTCACCGGTTCCAGCCCGGGCAACGACATCCGCTTCCACACCGAGCGGGTGGAGAATGCCCGCAACTTCGCCAACAAGCTCTGGAACGCCAGCCGCTTCGTGCTCATGAACCTCGCCGACTGGCAGCCTGCGGCGGAGGGGGCGGCGCTGCAGTACGACGTCGCCGACCGCTGGATCCGCCACCGGTTCAACGAGGCCGCCCGGGCGGTGAACGAACTGCTCGGCGAGTACCAGTACGGCGAGGCGGCCCGCACCATCTACGACTTTATCTGGAGCGAGTTCTGCGACTGGTATATCGAGCTGGTGAAGCCCCGCCTGTACAACCCGGCGGATCCCACCCGTGCGGCCGCCCAGGAGACCCTGGCCCGGGTCCTGGAAGGGACGCTCCGGCTGCTGCACCCGTTCATGCCCTACATCACCGAGGCGATCTGGCAGAAGCTGCCCCTGCGGTCGCCGCAGGTGGAGACCGCCCCGGAGATCGCCCGGGCCGCGGGCAGGGACGCGCTGCCTCCGTCCATCTCCGTGACGGCGTATCCGACGCCGGTGGAAGGCTGGGCCGACGCCGAGGCCAACGAGCGGATGGCGCTGATCATCGACACGATTCGCGCCCTGCGCTCCATCCGGGCCGAGTTCCGCCTGGGCGAGCACACGCGGATCGACGCGGTGGTCATGGCCACCTCCGACCAGGCGCTCGCCATCCTGAACGAGGGGCGCGCCTTCATCGAGAACCTGGGCAAGACGGGGCAGCTGACCATCCAGCCGGTGGCCGAGGCGAAGCCGAAGAACGCCGCGGCGGCCGTGGTGACCGGAGCCGAGATCTACGTGCCGCTGGGCGGGCTGATCGACCTGCCCAAGGAGATCGAGCGGCTCACCAAGGAGCTCACGACCACCGGGGACGAGCTCGCCAAGCTGGAGAAGAAGCTGAGCAACGAGGGCTTCCTGACCAAGGCGAAGCCTGAGGTCGTGGAGAAGACCCGCGAAGAGGCCGCCGCCCTGGCGGAGAAGCGGCAGGCGCTGGAGGACCGGCTGGCGATGCTCAGGAGCATGCAGGGATGAAGACCATGACCTACGAAGCAGCCCTGGCCTATCTGGCCGGGCTGCAGCGCTTCGGCATGAAACCCGGCCTCGAACGCACGGTGGCGCTGCTGGAGCATCTGGGTCGGCCGGACCGCCGGGTCGGGCGGGTGGTGCACATCACGGGCACCAGCGGCAAGGGGTCCGTGGCCGCCATGGTGGAGGCGGGGCTCCGGGCGGCCGGGCGGCGGGTGGGCCTGTACACCTCGCCGACGCTCATGCGGTTCACGGAGCGGATGCAGGTGAACCGGGCCGAGATTCCCGAGGCGGACGTCGCCCGGCTCACCGCCCGGGTGGCGGAGGCGGCGGAGGCGGTGATCTCCGCGGGGTTGGAGCCGCCCACCGAGTTTGAGGTCATCACCGCCATGGCCCTGGCCTGGTTCGCCGAGCAGTCCGTGGACGACCTGGTGCTGGAGGCGGGGATGGGGGGGCGGTTCGACGCCACCACTGCCGTTGAGGAAGCCGCCGTCACGGCCATCACCAACGTCGGCCTCGACCATACCCAGTGGCTGGGACAGACCCACGAGGCGATCGCCTGGGACAAGGCAGGCGTCATCCGCCCGGGCGTGCCCTGCGTTACGGGCACTGACCACCCCGGCGCCCTGGCCGTCATCGAGCGGGTGGCGCGGGAGCAGGGCGCTCCGCTGCTGCACGTGACCCCCGCAGACTTCCGGGTGCTCGGGGCGGACCTCTCCGGCCAGGTGGCGGACCTGCGGGGTGAGCGGGGCTGGTACCGGCGGGTGCGGCTGAGCCTCCTGGGCCGGCACCAGGCGGCCAACGCCGCCGTGGCCCTCCGCATCCTGGAGGTGCTGGGCGTGGACGAGGGCGCGATCCGGGAGGGGCTCGCCCACGTCGCGTGGCCGGGGCGGATGGAGCTCCTGCGGGCGGCCGGCGGGCAGCTGGTGCTCCTGGACGCGGCCCACAACCCCGCGAAGTGCGCGGCCCTGGCCGGGGCCGTGGCCGAGCTGTTTCCCGGGCGGCGGGTCCACCTGGTGGTGGGGATGCTGGCGGACAAGGACGCCGCTCAGGGGCTCGCGCCGTTGCTTCCGCTGGCCGAGCGGGTGTGGGCGACGACGCCGGAGAGTCCCCGGGCCATGCCGGCCCCGGAGCTCGCGCAGCTGTGCCGTGAGCTGGGGCATCCCGCGCAGGTCGCGGCAGACCTGCCGGAGGCCCTGGAGGCGGCCCTGGCCGCGGCCGCCCCGGGAGACCTGGTGGTCATCACCGGCTCCTTTTACACCGTCGGACCGGCCCGGCGGATTCTTGTCCCGGGCCAGGTTATACAAGCCCTCCCCCCCGCATAGGCATGGTGGGGAAACGACCCGCACAGGCGAGCGGTCAGGGGCCGACACCGTGAGCCGCCCCGAACCGTAAGCTCCACCGGCGGGCGAACCACCCAAGCGGGAGGGGACACCATGCATCGGTTTGGACGATCCGTGCAGAAAAGAGCGAATGACCGGTGGGGCGGCGTGTTTATCCTGGCCGTCGTGCTGGCCGTGGTGGGGGCCTGGCAGCTCGGCGGCGTCCTGGGGAACCTCCTGGGCGAGGAGAAACCCGCCGCGATGGAACCCGTACCGGGACTGGAGGAGGCCACCGGGATCTCCGGACCCGCGGGCTCGCCGAGCCAGGTCGCCATCGTTCCGAGGCCCTTCCAGGTCCACTTCGTTCAGGTCGGCGCGTTCCGGTCGGAGGGAGCCGCCCGCAACCTGGTCAGCGAGCTGGCCGGCCAGCAAGTGGTCGCGGCGATGACCCCGCGGAACGCCATGGGCCTGGTGAAGGTTTACGTCGGGCCGTTCATGTCCGGGGAGGAGGCCGGCGAGGTCCTGGACGTGATGCGGGAGACCGGGGTCGCCCCCAACGCCTTCACGGTGGCCCTGGACGTGGACTACGCCCCCGAGGCGGTCATGGCCATGACCGGATCGGCCAATCCCGATCTGCAGACCGGGCTTGATGCCTTGAACAACTACCTCTACGAGGCGGGCGCCTGGTTCGCCCGGCGGGCGGCGGGCGAGCCGGCCGACGGCGGCATGCTGGTCGCCCTCGGCCAGGAGGTGAGGCAGGCGGCCGCCCGGCTCGCAGCGGCTGAGGAGAACCCGGCCATCACCCGGTTCCTGGGGCTGGCGGACATGGCATCGGTCAACGCCGCCGACATCGAGGTTGCCGCCAGCGCCGCTCCCGGCAGCGAGGAGTTCCAGCGTGCGATGAACGGCTACGTCAGCCTGCTGGAGCAGTACCACAACTTCTATGCGGCCGACGCCGCAAGTGAGTAGGGCGTGATACGGGCCACCGCCATCCGGTGGCCCTATTCCATATATTGCCAACCTCGGTCCCCTGTGCTATGCTGGGGGCGGGTCTGCCTCCCGCGCAGGAATCTCGCCGGGAAACCACGAAACTTAGGCTATTCGAAGTGCGTCATATCAAGAGCCGCGCCAGCTAAGGGGGCAGTTCTGTGAAACGCGGTTGGCTGGTGTTCATGTGGGCGCTCATCGGCGCCGTCGTGGGACAGCTGTTCGGCGCAGCCCTCGCCCACTACGTTCCCTTCCTGAACTATCACATTCCGCTGGGCATGGCGCCCGCGACGATTGACCTGAACTTCCTCGTGGTGACCTTCGGGGTTTCGTTCAAGCTAACGGTAGGCGGCGCGATCGGGCTGGTCCTGGCGCTCTGGCTCGCCCTGCGCTGATGTGAGGTGACGGCGTTGCAGCAGCTCATTCTGGCCTCATCCTCCCCCCGAAGGCAGGAACTCCTGCGGCAGGTGGGGATTCCCTTCGTCGTCGCGGTTCCGGAAGTGGACGAGCACGCGGTGCATGCCGACTCCCCGGCGGAGCTGGTGGAGCGCCTGGCCCTGCGCAAGGCGCGCGCGGTTTCCGTGCGGTACCCCGGGGCCATCGTGCTCGGCGCGGACACCATCGTCGTCGTGGACGGCGAGGTCCTGGGCAAGCCGGCGGACCGGGCCGAGGCCGAGTGGATGCTCGGCCGGCTGTCGGGCCGTTCCCACCAGGTGCTCACGGGCGTGGCCCTGGTGCGGGGGGATGAGGAGCTCGTGGCGCACGAGGAGACCGTCGTCCGGTTCGCCCCCCTCAGCCGGGAGCAGATCCAGTGGTACGTGGAGACCGGGGAGCCGATGGACAAGGCGGGGGCCTACGGCATCCAGGGCCGGGCCGCCGCCCTGATCGCATCGATCTCCGGCGACTACTATAACGTCGTCGGCCTTCCCCTCCACCGCACGGTTCAGATGCTCACGCAGTTCGGCTATCCGATCTTCACGGGAGGCGCCGGCTGAAGGGAGAGCGACGGGTCGTGACCCCATCCCTGAAGAGGCTGCCCGAGGCGGACCGGCCGCGCGAGCGGTTGCTCCGGCTGGGTCCGGAGAAGCTCTCGGATGTGGAACTCCTGGCGATTCTGCTAGGAACGGGTTCCAGAGGCCGCTCGGTGATTGAAGTCGCCCGTGATTTGCTGCATCATTGTGAGGCGAAAGATCCCGGCGGCGGGCTGCGGGCCCTGCTCCACCTGCGGGACGCGGAGCGCAGCGAGCTGGTGAAGGGGCTGGGCCCGGCCAAGGTGTGCACCATCCTGGCCGGCCTGCATCTCGGCCTCCGGGCCAGTGCCGCGCCGCTCCGGCGGGTGGACCTCTGCAACCCGCGGGCCGTTTTCGAGTTTCTGGCCCCCCGTATGGCCCACCTCAGCATCGAGCAGTTTCACGTGATTCTCCTGAACGCCAAGAATCAGGTGATCGATGTCGAATGTGTTTCTGAGGGGACGCTGACCGCCTCGCTGGTGCATCCCCGCGAGGTGTTCAAGACGGCCATCCGCAGGAGCGCCCATGCGGTGATCCTCGCGCACAACCACCCCAGCGGCGATCCCACTCCCAGCCGGGAGGACCGGGAGATCACCCGCCGGCTCGTACAAGCGGGCCGGGTCATCGGCATTGAGGTGTTGGATCATCTGGTGGTGGGGCAGGGCGGATACACGAGCTTCCGCGAGCGGGGCCTCCTGACCGGATGAGCAGTCGGATACCGTCCGCGCTCGGAGAAGAAAGGGGAACAGTGCGGTGTCCTTCTGGCAGTTTTTTGCACGCGACATCGGGATTGACCTCGGTACCGCGAACACCCTGGTATACGTCAAAGGCCGCGGCATCGTCATCGACGAGCCCTCCGTGGTTGCGGTGGACCGCGACCGGAAGGTCCCGCTGGCGGTGGGTGCGGAGGCCAAGCAGATGCTGGGCCGCACCCCCGGAAACATCGTGGCCATCCGCCCCATGAAGGACGGCGTCATCGCCGACTTCGACACCACCCAGACCATGCTGAAGTACTTCATCAACAAGGCGGGCAGCCGCCGTGCCCCTTTCCGACCGCGCATCATCATCTCCATCCCCTCCGGCGTGACCGGCGTGGAGCGGCGCGCCGTGCAGGATGCCGCGCTCCAGGCCGGCGCGCGTGAAGCGCACGTCATCGAGGAGCCGATGGCGGCCGCCATCGGGGCCGGCCTCCCCGTGGAGGAACCCACCGGCTCCATGGTCGTGGACATCGGCGGCGGCACGACGGAGGTGGCGATCATCTCCCTGGGCGGCCTGGTGACCGCCAAGTCGATCCGCGTCGCCGGCGACGAACTGGACGAGGCCATCGTGCAGTACGTCAAGCGCAATTACAACCTGCTCATCGGCGAGCGCACCGGCGAGGAGGTCAAGCAGACCATCGGCTCGGCCTATCCCACCGGCGAGGAGGAGGCGATGGAGATCCGCGGGCGCGACCTGGTGACCGGCCTGCCGCGCACGCTGCGGGTCACGTCCGACGAGATCCGCAAGGCCATGGCGGAGCCCGTGGCGGCCATCGTCGAGGCGATCAAGATCACCCTCGAGAACACGCCGCCCGAGCTGGCCGCGGACATCATGGACCGGGGCATCGTGATGACCGGTGGCGGCGCCCTGCTGAAGGGGCTCGACGTGCTCATCTCCAAGGAGACGGGCATGCCCGTTCATGTCGCGGACGAGCCCTTGCTCTGCGTGGTGAAGGGATGCGGCAAGTGCCTGGATAATCTCGATATTTTAAAGCGGGTGGCGCGCAACTCGTAGCTCTGCGCCGGCCGTCCGGAGGGCGTGAAGCTGTCACCCATGCGATATAATAAGCACCTACGCCTTCTTGGCGTTGCCCTGGGCGCGCTGGTCGTCATCTTCATCACGATGGCCCTGACGGCGCGCGGACGCACCGCGATCACCCCCCTCGAGAAGGGGATCGCGACGGTGCTCTACCCGTTTCAGGTGGCCACGGACTGGGTGGGCGACCGGGCCCGGGGCATCGTCGATTCCATCCGTGAGCTGACCCGGCTGCGCGAGGAGAATGCGGCCCTGCGGCAGCAGGTAGCCGACATGGCGCAGGACCGGGCCCTCATTGTGCAACTGCAGCAGGAGAACGAGCGGCTGCGGAAGGAACTGGGCCTGAAGGAGCGCACGCCGTACCCCATGCTCACGGCCGAGGTCATCAGCCGTTCGGCCGAGAGCTGGTACCAGACCGTGATCATCAGCCGGGGCAGCCGCGACGGCGTCCGCCAGGGCATGGCCGTCGTCAACTGGCAGGGCCTCGTGGGGAAGATTGCCTATACGACCCCCTACACGTCCACAGTTCAGCTGGTGAGCGACGTCGGCTTCAGCGAGGCGGGCTTCACCGAGGCCGGCTTCGGCGCCGGTGCGAAGCTGCCCAACGGCGAACAGGGCGTGTTGGAGACGGTGGAGGGCGGCTACCTGCGCATGCGCTTCTGGTCCACCGATCCCTCCGTCGCGGTGGGCCAGCCCGTGTTTACCTCGGGGCAAGGGATCCTGCCCGCGGACCTGCTGGTGGGCTGGATCGAGGAGGTGGATACCAGTTCCTCGTTCGTCAAGTCCGCCCTGGTGCGCCCGGCGGTGGACGTGCACAAGCTGGAAGTGGTGCAGGTGGTGCTGACCCCCAGCGAGGATGACAGGGGGTCGAGCGCACCATGAGGTACTGGGTCCTGACGGCGATCACGCTGGTCGCGTATCTGGTCGAGAGCGTGCTGGGTCCGTTCCTGGCCATCGGCGGGGTGGCCCCGAATGTGGTCTTCGTGGTCGCGGTCTCCTGCGGCCTGCTGTTCGGATGGCAGGTGGGGCTGGGCGTGGGGTTCGGCGGCGGGCTGCTCATCGACCTGACCATCGGTCAGTTGATCGGCAGCCACGCCCTCGCGGGGAGCCTGGTGGGGTTCATCGCGGGCGTGGTGGAGGAGCGGGTCTTCAAGGACAACCTCCTCCTGCCGCTGATCGGCGGCGTGGTCGGGTCGGTGGTCGGGCAGGCGGTGGTGGTGGCCCCGCTCCTGGTGTTCGGGCGTCACGTCTCCCTGGCCGGCTTCAGCGGCCAGCTGCTCCGTTCGGTGGCGTACGACACCGTGCTCTGTGCCCTGGTCTACTGGCGCATCTTCCGGATGTACGGCTTCATCCGGCCGGACCCGCGCGGGGTCATCGTGCTCCGCCGCCGGTAGGCCCGGTTTCATCCCAGCAATGTCGGTGGCAGCCGCCGCCGACATTATTTGTAAATCGCAGGAGGAGTTTCGCAGCCCGAGGCGAACTAGACGAAGAGGATAAAACTACCGCCAGGGTCGTGAAGAGAGCATGCGTCAGGACATCGTCATTCGCGGGACGACCAGAACGGGGCTCGTGCTGCTGCTCCCCGACGAGGGCGAGTTCTCCGCGGTGCTGGAGCGGCTTGCAGACCGGCTCGCCAACAGCGGTCGGTTCTTCGCCGGCGGCAGGGTCCAGGTTCACGTGGGCAACCGCCGTCTCTCCCCAGAGGACAGGGAAGCGCTGGAGCAGACCCTGCAGCGGAGTGGAATGGTGCTCCTCAGCGTGAAGGAGGGGGGCGATCCCCTGGCCGAGGTGCAGCCACCGGAAGCCGGGGCGCCGCCGGTGCCGCCTCCGCCCTCCGGGAACACCCTGGTGGTCACCAAGACCGTCCGCTCCGGACAGGAGATTCGGCATGACGGCGACGTGATCATCCTGGGCGACGTCAATCCGGGCGCGGTGGTGGTGGCGACCGGCCACATCGTCGTCATGGGCGCGCTGCGGGGCGTGGCGCACGCCGGGTGCACCGGAAACCGGACCGCCATCGTGGCGGCGACCAAGCTCCGACCCACGCAGCTCCGGATCGCAGAGGTGATCGGGCGGGCGCCCGACGGTGACGCTCCACAGTCCTACCCTGAGGTGGCGCGCATCCGCGGCGACCTCATCGTGGTCGAAGCGTCCGCGGAGAAACGCCAGGTGAGTGCGCTGGAAGCGGTCGGCGCGAAGGAGGATCGTTGATGGGACAGGTCATCGTGGTGACTTCGGGCAAAGGCGGCGTGGGAAAGACGACGACGACGGCCAACCTGGGCACGGCGCTGGCTCAGCTGGGCAACCGGGTCGTGCTGGTGGATGCGGACATCGGTCTGCGCAACCTTGACGTCGTGATGGGGCTGGAGAACCGGATTGTGTACGACCTCGTCGACGTGGTCGAGGGCAACGCCCGCCTGAAGCAGGCGCTCATCAAGGACAAGCGGAACGAGAATCTATACCTGCTTGCCGCAGCCCAGACCCGGGAGAAGAAGGACGTCACGGCCGAACAGATGAGGGACCTCACCGAGCAGCTGGCCCGGGAGTTCGACTTCGTGCTGGTGGACTGCCCCGCCGGCATCGAGGACGGCTTCAAGAACGCCATCGCCGGCGCACAGAAGGCGATCATCGTGGCGAACCCCGAAGTCTCTTCGGTGCGCGACGCCGACCGCGTCATCGGGCTGTGGGATGCCCAGGACGGCGACCGGAGTCCGGCCATGCTGATCGTCAACCGGGTGCGCCCGCGCATGGTCACGCGCGGCGACATGCTCGAGATCGACGACATGCTGGAGATGCTGGCCGTGGACCTCCTGGGGGTCGTGCCGGAGGACGACCACATCATCGTGTCCACCAACCGGGGTGAGCCGGCAGTCTACTCCCGTGACAGCAAGGCGGGCAAGGCGTTCCAGAACATCGCCCGGCGGCTGATGGGTGAGGCGGTGCCGATCATGGACCTGGAGGCAGAGGAATCGCTGTGGTCCAGGTTCAAGCGCATTGTGGGGCTCGGCCGGAGCTAGAGGGGGGGGCGTGGCATGCTGGATCTCATTTCCCGGGTCTTCGGACGCGATCACTCGAGTGCGGATATCGCCAGGGAGCGACTGCGCCTGGTGCTCGTCCACGACCGGACCAACGTATCGCCGCAGTTCCTCGAGACCCTCAAGGAGGAGCTCATCGAGGTCATCTCCCGCTACATGGAGATCGAGGAAGAAGGAATGGATGTCACCCTTCAGACGGCCGAGAACCAGGTTGCCCTTGTGGCCAACATCCCCGTGCGCCGCATGAAGCGGGCAGCCGTGGGAAGCAAGCGCTGAGAATAAGCCACCGGAGTTTCCGGTGGCTTTCGGCTTATCAATGTGTACGCGTGGGCGGACCGATGGGAAGTCGGCGGCTTCGGGCTGCCAGGCGCCGCGGGGGAGCACCCGCGGCCTTCTGTCCGAGGGGCGCCGGACCGCCGGTCTCCCCCAGCGGCGCAGGAATCGGACCCGACACTGCCGTAAGGAAGAGTAACTCATCCCGGCGCACGCCCGGGAACTTGGAGGTGCATGTCGTGGGGGAACTGCTGACCCCGGAGTCCCTGCTCGCGATGCTGGAGGGAAACCGGCGCCTGACGCTGCGGGTCGTGGAGCTGTTTCCCGAAGACGCCCTGTTCCACTTCACGCCAGCCCCGCCGCTCCGGCCATTTGCCGACATGGTGAACGAAATCCTGGAGATGGAGGAGGGCTACGTGCGCGGAATCGCCACGCGGGAGTGGACCTTCTCGCCGAAGAGGGTGGTGAAGACCAAGCAGGAGCTGTTGGAGGCATGCGCGGCGGTGCGGCGGCGCACCCTTGAGCTGTGGCCGCGGATCACCGCAGCGCGGCTGACCGAGGAGGAGATCGACCCCTTCTTCGGCAGCGAGCCGCAGTCCAACCTTAGCCGGCTGGTCTACACCCTGGAGAACGAGATCCACCACCGGGGACAGGGGTACACCTACCTGCGCATCCTCGGCATTCAGCCGCCGGCCTTCTACATCCGGTAGCCTACACGGGGGCTGTTCCAGGTGTCATCTACGGATGACCCCGGAACAGCCCCCTACCAGACCACGCCCCAATCAGCGCTCGCCGTGCAGCGGGACCTCTTCGACCTCGCAGAGGAACTCGATGCCGTCGAGCGTGATGCGGTACACGCGCACGCCCGGGCGAACCGGCCCGTTCCGGTCTCCTTGCGCCACGGAAGCGGGCGCACCCGCGCCCCCGGGGGTCAGATTTCCCCCATGGTCCGGGGCGGTGGGCAGGCGATGGACCCTCATCTCGTCAGCCGGCCGCTGCGGCGCGGCCCCGCGGCCCTCGAGGAACCGGCGGATCTGCCCCAGCCGGCGGCGCTCCTGCCAGGCGATCGCGTGGCCCTCGGCGACGTCCGCCTCCCGGAACGTCACCCGGTCGCCCTCCTTCAGTTGCGCCGCCCTCCACAGGTCTGTGAAGACCGCCGTGGCGATCTTGGGGTACCCCCCGAGGGTCTGCCGGTTGCTGAGCAGCAGGATGGGCTGGCCGCTGGGCACCACCTGCAGGGCGCCCGGCGGGATCGGCTCCGAGAGCATCTCGGCGGGCCCTTCCGGCCGGATCTCCGGCCCGACCAGCCGGATGCCCTGCCGGTCCGCCTGGGGACCCACGCGGAAGGCTTCGGCGAAGAGGCGCGCAAGGCTCGCCGCGGGGAACTGATCGGCCTGGGGCCCCGGGATGAGCCGGATGACCGCCTCCCCTTCGAAGGCGGGGATGGCGTCGGCCGGCAGGCGCCGCCCGGCGAGGTCGGCCGGGGGATGGAGCGGCAGCCCGATGGGCAGCCAGTCCCCGGCCTGTAGGGGACGGCCCAGCGGCCCGACGTGGCCGAACAGGTCCTCGGACAGGCTGCCCAGCACTGGCGGCAGGTCGAACCCGCCGGCGACGCAGAGGTAGGCGCGGCATCCGGCGGTCACCGTGCCCAGCCGCAGCCGGTCACCCGGGCCGGCCAGGACCGACGTCCATCCGGGCACCGGCCTGGGCGACCCGCCGTCCGCGGGGATCAGCTCCGCGGGGATGGGCGCCCCGGTCAGTGCGAACGCGGCCGGACCGGTGAACTCCACCTCGGGGCCGGTGAGGGTGATCTCCAGCGCGGCGGTGCGGGCACGGTTACCCAGCAGCCAGTTGCCGATCATCAGGGACTGCTGGTCGACCGCCCCGGCCACTGGAACGCCGTAGGCGGTGTACCCGCGCCGGCCCAGGTCCTGCAGGGTCGTCTGCCAGCCCGGGCGGAGGATGCGCAGCCCGGTGCGTCCCGGGGCGAATGCCGGAGGTCCGGCGGGTTCGGCGCGCTGTTCTGCCGCCAGCGCCGCGAACTCCTCCTCGTCGATGGGAACGAAACGGACGCGGTCCCCCGGCTGCAGGAGAGTCGGCGGATCCCGCAGGGGATCGAACAGCCGGACCGGGGTCCGCCCGATCAGCCGCCATCCGCCGGGGGCCTCGTTGGGGTAGATGCCGGTGAGCCGCCCGCCGATGCCCACCGAGCCCGCGGGGACGTGCACGCGCGGGCTGTCCAGCCGCGGCGCGGCGATCCGGGGATCGAGGCCGCCCAGGTACGGGAACCCCGGGCTGAACCCCAGGCAGTAGACCCGGTACGCGCCCCCCGCATGAAGCGCGGCCACCTCATCGGGGGACAGGCCCGCATGGGCCGCAATGGCCCCCAGGTCCGGACCCTGCTCACCTCCGTAGAGGACGGGGATCTCCACCTCCCGGCCGGCCGGCGCGGCGGCGGAGGCCCGGACGCCGGCCTCCCGCACCATGGCGGTCAGCTGCTCCAGCCGGATGCGCACCGGGTCGTACTCGACCAGGAGGGCGTGAAACCCAGGCGTCACCTCCACGATCGCCGGGTGGGTGCCCCGGAGGGCGTCCGCCAGCCCGTGGACGCGCCGGCTGGTCGCCTCGTCCAGCTCTTCACCCAGGTAGCAGAGCAGCGCCCGGTCGCCGCAGGGAACCAGTCGGAGATCGGCCAACGCCATCACCTTCACCTAGTCTTAATAGCAGGTGCCAATGCTATTCGAGGCAGTCGGCCGCCGCCCCTGCCTCTGGCGGGTGAAAACCGGACCGAACTCCGGTCCGTCTATTCCCCGAAAGGAGGATACTCATCGCCGTCTGGGACACCCGGGCGATACAGGGGGAGGATGACCATGCGCAGGTGGTTGGCGCTGTTGCTTGGTGCGGGGCTGCTTTGTGCGGGGGTGCTGTACGCCGGGGCGGCGCCGGGGGAGTGGCGCTCCGCCTACCAGATACGGCGGCGGGCCGCGGAACTGGCCCAGGCGGCGGGTGTCATGGTCCTGGCGGAGGTCGGCGAGCAGGTGCTTCCCTCGTATCTGGCGGAGGGAAGGGTCTACACGGACACCGTGGTCTCCGTCGTGCGCGGCGGCGGCTTCGCAGCGGGAACGGAGCTTACCCTCCGCCTTCCCGGCGGACGGACGGACGACCTGGAGGGCATTGTGGATTCCCTTCACCCCTTTCCCGACAAGGGCGGTCAGGTGTTTCTGCTGTTGAAGGAGGCTGGCGAGAAATACGACGTCCTGGCATTCATGGAACTGGTCGATGGAAGGCCCAGGTGGCCGGAGGGCCGCGCCTACATGCGATATCTCAGCCAACTTGAATGAGCGCGAAACACCCCCTCCGCTGCCCTGCGGAGGGGGTGAACGCGTCAGTCGATGGATCCGATGCGGCTCAGGGGCCAGATGCGGTACACGGCCCGGGCGAAGATGCGCTCCCGGTTCAGCAGCCCCCATTCGTGGCTGTCGTTGGACAGGTTCCGGTTGTCGCCGAGGACGAAGTACTGGCCCTCGGGGATCGTGACGGGGCCGTAGGTGTACCGGGGAGGCTCCGCGATGTAGGGCTCGTCCAGCGGCTCGCCGTTGATGAACACCAGCCCGTCCCGCACCTCCACCGTCTCACCCGGCAGGCCGATCACCCGCTTGATGTAGGGATACTGCGCCTGCACCTGCGGGGGCGGGTCGAAGACGACGATGTCCCCGCGGCGGATGGGGGTGAAGCGCAGGATCAGTTTGTCGGTCCAGAACCGGTCGCCCACCAGGATCGTGGGCTCCATCGAGCCCGTGGGCACCTCCCGCACCTGGCCGACAAAGGTGATGATCAGCAGCCAGAGCAGTACGCCGTACAGGACGTCCTTTAACAGGGTGAGCAGGGGACGCAGTTTCTCAGTCATCGAGTTGCCTCCTGATCGAATGCGTCCCTGTTCAGTTCCACCCCGGCTACGGGCCTTCCTGCCGCCGCCCTGCATCCAGGGTGCGCACCAGATCGTGGGCCACCTGCACCAGGTCCCGCACCAGCGGCGTTGCCGGTTGGTTGAAGACCTCGGCCGGCGTGCCGATCTGGAGCAGCTTCCCTTCCGCCAGTACGGCCACCCGGTCCGCCAGGGGCGGGATCTCGGTGAAGTCGTGGGTCACGAAGAGGGCTGCCGTGCCGGAGGCCGTGAGGATCCGCCGCAGGTCCGCGAGCAGGTGGGATCGGGCCAGCACGTCCAGCGAGGCCATGGGCTCGTCCAGGTACAGCAGCCGCGGGCCGGTGGCCAGGGCCCTGGCGATGGAGACCCGCTGGGCCTCGCCGCCGGAGAGCTGGCGGGAGGAACGGTGGGCGAGATGGCTGATGCGCAGCTGCTCCAGCATCTCCATCGCCACCTCGCGCTGCTTCGCCGCCGGCACGCCCCTGAGGCGCAGCCCGAGGGTCACGTTCTGCATCACGGTGCCGGTGAGGAGCAGCGACTCCTGGAAGACCACGGCCATCTGCCGCCGCAGGGCCAGCGCCTCCTGGGGGAGGCTCACCTGCCGTCCCTCCCAGCGATAGCTGCCGAAGGAGGCGGGGATAAGCAGGGCCAGGGCGTGCAGCAGGCTGGACTTGCCGGAACCGTTGGGGCCGATGACCGCGAGCACCTCGCCCGGCTGGATGGCCAGGTGCGGGACGTCCACGACCACCCGGTTGCCCCGCTTCACCTTGACGTCGGTCACCTCCAGCAAGGCGGTCAATGCGGCCGCCCCCTTTGCTGGAGCAGAGTCAGGGCGTAGGTGACGAGCCAGATCAGGAGCATCAGGATGATCGACAGCGCGATGGCGATGTCGAAGTTGCCCTTGCTGACCTCCATGACCGTGGCGGTGGTCAGTACGCGCGTCCGGCCCAGGATGTTGCCGCCCACCATCGTCGAGGCGCCCACTTCGGAGATCACGCCGCCGAAGCCGCCGATGACCGCGGCCAGCAGCGGCAGCCGGGCCTCGCGGATGAGGAGCCAGTAGAGCTGCCAGCGGGACGCCCCGAGGGCGAGGATCTGGTCGTGCAGCTTCGGGTTCAGCTGGCCGATGCCCGCCAGCGCGTAGCCCGTGACCAGGGGCAGGGCGATGAGGAACTGCGCGATGATCATTGCCGTGGGGGTGTACATCAGCCTGAGGTAACCGAAGGGGCCCGAGCGCCAGAGCAGGAGCGACACGACGAGTCCGGCGACGACCGGCGGCGTGCCCATGCCGGCGTTAACGATGCTGATCATGAACTCGCGCCCCGGGAAGCGGGCCAGTGCGAGAAAGCAGCCCAGCGGGATCCCCACCAGGATGCTGAGCAGGGTCGCCGTACCGGCGACCCTGATCGTCAGCAGCGTAACCCGCACGAGTTCCGCATCGCCGGACACGAGCATCCGCAGCGCGGCCAAGATGCCCTGTCCGATCATTTCCAAGGGACAATCCCACCTTCCAGCCAGGTGCTATCCGCCGAGCTCCTCCACAGACTTGCCCGCGTCCGGGAAGAAGAGCGGCTCGCCGTACTTGTCCACGCCGTAGGTCCGGATGATCTCCTGGACTTCCGGATCCACCATGAACTCCACGAAGGCCTTCGCACCTTCGGCGTTGACCAGCGGCCACTTCTCGGGGTTGACCTGCATCACGTGGTAGATGTTGAGCAGTGGGGAGTCGCCTTCGAGGACGATCTCCAGCTCGATGTTCTTCTTCTGGGCGAGGTAGGTGCCCCGGTCGGTCAGGGTGTAGCCCAGCTTCTCGTTGGCGACGTTGATGGTGGCGCCCATGCCCTGGCCGGTCTCCTGGTACCACGCGTTCCCCCTGGGGTCGATGCCGGCTTCGTTCCACAGGGCCAGCTCCTTCTTGTGGGTGCCCGATTCGTCGCCGCGGGAGATGAAGAGGGAGCCGGCATCGGCGATCTTCTTCAGGGCCTCGGCCGCCTTCGTGGTTCCCTTCACGCCGGCGGGGTCCTCGGGCGGGCCGATGATGATGAAGTCATTGTGCATGACCAGCTGCCGGTTGATGACCACGCCGGCCTCCTCCAGCGGCTTCTCGGACTCCGGCGCGTGCACAAGCAGCACATCCGCCTCGCCGTTCTCACCCAGCTTCAGCGCCTGGCCCGTGCCGACGGAGACGGTCTTTACGACGTACCCCGTCTTCTCCTCGAACATCGGAACCAGCACGTCCAGCAGGCCGGTGTCCACGGTGGAGGTGGTGGTTGCCAGGATCAGCTCGGGGTTCTCGGGGGTGGCCGGCTTTTCCGGTTCGGCCGGCGTCTCGGGCTGCGTCGACGGCTGCTCTGCCTGTTGCTCCTGCTGGGTCGGCTGCGGTTCGGTGCTCGGCTGCTGTCCGGCGGAGGAACAGCCGACCACAAGGGCCATAATGGCTGCGAGGACCATGAAGCGATGCAAGCGTTTCATCGAAGCAATCCCCCTCTGCACAAGGTAGGGTCTGAAACATAACGGGCGCGAAAAAAGCGCCACCGTAAGGTCACCGTTATGTCCATGTAGAGCATAGCGCACGAGGGGGCAGTTGACAATCCTGTTTTGCGGCCATCGGGACATGGGCTACGGAAGGCGGAACAGCGGTTCGCCGTAGGCCGCCGTGCCGAACGCGCGGACGACGGCCCGGCCGGCCGGGCCGGTGGCCCACTCGGCGAAGCGCCTGGCGCCCGCGCCGTTGACGAATGGGAAGAGCTCGGGGTTGACGGGGATCAGGCAGAACTGGTTCACCAGTGCAGGATCGCCGCGGAAGAGGCCCGCGTAACCCTCGGGGCACGCCATGACCAGTGTCGCGGAGTCGATCAGCGTGTAGGCCCCGATAGCCGCCGCGTGGCGCAGCGTCGCGATGTTGCCCTGGCCGCCCAGGGGCCACGGCTCGTACCAGGGGGGTTCGGGCGAGATGCCCGCCAGCTGCCACAGCCGCAGCTCCCGCACGTTCGTGCCGGACTGGTCGTTTCGGCTGACGAAGGGATGCCGGCCCTCGGCGATGCGGCGCATCGCGTCCACGGCCGAGGCGGCCTGGCGGACGCGTGCCGGGTCGTCTGCCGGGCCGCAAACGACGAAGTCGTTCTGGGCCAGCGGGTAGCGCCCGGTGCCGTACCCCTCCGCCAGGAAGCGTTCCTCCAGCTCCGGCGCGTGGACCAGGGCCAGGTCCACCCGCCCCGCCCGGCCCAGGTCCAGCGCCTGGCCGCTGCCCGCGGCGATGTAGCGGACCCACTGGCCGGTCTCCGCGCGATAGGCGCCCACCAGCGCATCCACCAGGCCCACCTCGACCGGACCGATGGTGGACGCCATCAGCAGCGGGCGTTCCAGCGCCGCATCCGCCCGCTCCGGCCCAAGGATGGCCGCGGCCTCGCGCCTCAGCAACCGATGACGCCTGAGCAGGTCCTGGGCGGTCGGCGTCAGCTCGGCCCCTCCTCCCGACGCGCCGCCGACCCTGCGCACCAGCAGGGGGGTCCCGATCTCCTCCTCGGCCCGCCGGATCAGGCCCCAGGCGTACCGGTACGAAACGCCGAGCACTTCCGTCGCCTTGCGGAGCGAACCCTGTTCCGCCACCGCGCCGAGAATGGCGCAGATTCGGTCGAACTGGTCATCCCTGGCCAACAGCGGGCGATAGTCCGCCGGCATGCACCTCACCCCGTTTCCGCGATTTGCGCTGTGATGCCACCTTCCGGTCTGCTTTGCTCGCGGGAAATTCGGCAGACCCCCTTGCACGCGGAGCAGAAACTGGTAAAATAAGGCTGTCAGTAGTTGGATAACCTGGGAGGAAGATCCATGACCGTGCCAGCGGCCACCTGGAACCCGCCTGCACCGCAGCACGGCGCGGTGATCCTGACCCGGACCTGGCGCATCGTCGTGTACGGCGATGCGGTGCCCCGGGGGGCCCGGCTGTACGTGGCCCTCGGTCCCGCATCGCTCGCGGAGGGGTACGAGCGACTCTTTCCGTTCCTGGAAGCACAGCGGCTGTGCCACCGGCACGTCCGCACGCCCGAGCTGCTCCGCCAGCTGGAATCCCTGGCTGCGTGGGCCGGCAAGTCCGTAGCCGTGGACCCGCCGGAGTCCGCCGATCCGGAGGAGCTGGCCGGGGCCCTGGACGAGCTGCTCGCGGGGGCGGGGCTGACCGGCCCGTCACTGATCGCCGGAGCCCGCCCGTTCGGCGGCAGGACCGGGCTGGTGTTCATCCGCCGGGCCGAACCGCGCCCGGAACAGGGGGGCGCGCGCCACTGGCTGGCGCGCCTCCTGGGGGAGGGGAGGCCGGGCCATGCGCCTCGCGGCCTTGGCGTGCACGGGTGACCCGCTTCTCGACCAGCTGCTGGGCGAGTGCGCCAGCCTTGCCCTGGTCGGGCAGCCCGCCTGCGAGCGGGCGTCTGACGTGCTGCCGCTGCTCACCGCGGAGCCGCCGGCGCTGATCTTCGTGAGCGCGGCCCTGGCCGATGCCGAAGACCTCCTAAAGGTTCGGGGCCCGCGCTTCTGCTGGCTGGCCGAGGGGAGCGATACCGACGGCGGCGTGCCGGCGCCGCCGGGCGGCGTGGAGGTGCTGCGGGCGGAAAAACTGACCACGCAGCTGATCGACGCATGGGTTCGCCGCCTGCAGAAGCCCCCTGTCCGTCAGGTGCCCCCGCCGGCTCCGGTGAGGCCGCCGCTGCGACCCCGCAGTCCGTCCGACGGAGACTCGCAGGAAACCCCGGACGAGCCGGCTACGGCGCCGGGGACCCGGCCCCGCTTTCCCGCCCTTTCCTCTCCGGCTGCCCGCGTGCCGACACCGGGTGGCTGGCCGAAAATGCATGCGCTGAAATCTTCGCCGCCCGCACCTTCGCTCCCTGCGGGCAGGGCCGGACCCGGAACGCCTTCTGCCCCTGCGCTGCGCCCGCCGGTGCGGGTGATCCGGCAGCAGGTGGTGGCGCTCTGGGGCGGCAAGCCGGGCGCAGGCCGGTCGACCATGGCCGTGGCCCTTGCGGACCTGCTGGCCCGGTCGGGCGATGTGCGGGTCTGCACCGTGGACCTGAACCCGTACAACTCGTCGCTGAGTCCGCTGCTGGGAAAGGAGCAGGAGGTCCCCAGCTGGGTCCACCTGGCTGAGGCCGCAGCCCGAAGCCAGCCGCTGCCGGGGAGCGGGCTGCACTGGATTCGGCCCAACTGGGCCCTGGTGAGCGGGCCCGACGGCCGGCCCGACCTCGTGGCCCGCGTGACGCCGGAGGCCATCGCCTGGCTGGTGGACGAGCTTCGCAGTCAGTTCGATTATATCATTCTCGATCCGGAGGCGCGGCCGGGTCCCGTGCGGGACGCGGCGGCCCGCCTTGCGCAGCTGGTGCTTGTGACCGTGACCTGCGACTACCCCGACGTCCTGGACACCGCCCGGGGCTTCGAGGCCGCCGTGGAGCAGGGAGTTCTGGCGCGGGACCGCTGCCGCCTCGTGCTCAGCCGCTGGCTGGAAACCCCCCACCTCACACAGGAGGAGGTGGCGGAGTGTTTCGGCCTGCCCGTGGCTGCGGTGATCCCGCTGATGCCGGAGGCGGTGCTGCAGGCCGCGGGGGAGGCGCGGCCGGTCACCCGACTCTCGGACCCGCGCGCCGGGCGGCTGGTCCACGCCCTGCAGCAACTGCTGGATGTGGTGGCGCCTGCGCTGGCTGCGGCCGGCGGCGACCGGTCCCGGTCCGCCCCCGGCAGCGCGTGGCTGGACTGGCTGACCCGCTAGCTTCGGGCTTGGGGAGGAAGACCGCATGCGTGGAAGTCTGGGCCGGTTGGCCCTGGTGGGCGCATTCGTCTGCGCCCTGCTGGCCGCCTGGTTCAACATCCGCTTCCTGGAGATGCAGCAGGAGCGTTTCACCGTGCTGACCGTCGTGCGGGAAGTGCCGCCGTACACCCCCGTCGGACCCGACGCCGTGCAGTTCACAGCCGTTCCCCGGGAATCGGTGCCCGCCGACGCCATCACCGACCCCTCCGCGCTGGAGGGCCGCTACACCCGGGCCCTGCTGATCCCCGGCACCATCCTGCGCGAGGCGCACCTGGTGCCGGCGGGGGGGTCCAGCCTCGCCGCCCGCCTGGCCGCGGCGGCTTCGACGGACGTGCGGGCCATGGCCCTGCGGGTCGACGAGGCGACCGGTGTCGCCGGCACCCTGCAGGAGGGAGACCCCGTGGACATCCTGGTTGCCATCAACGCCGACGTCACCGAGGCCCAGGAGCGGGGGGAGGGCCGCCCGGCCCGCGGCACCCTGGCCCGGGTCATTGCCCAGCGTGTGCCGGTTCTGCACGTGCAGCGGGACGAGGCGGGCGGTCCGAGCGCCGTCGTGCTGCAGGTGACCCCCCGCACCGCCGAGGAGATCGCCTTCGCCCACGCCAACGGCATGATCTGGCTGCTGACCAGCCCGTACACCGGGCCGGACGAACCCGTTGCCACCACCGGTGTCGACCGCGAGATCTTCTTCGAGCGTTACGGGATCGGGCAGAGGGATACGGGGGAGGCCGAGCCCGCCGGGGTCCCATCGATCGCCCCGCAGGGCCCCGGCGAGGCGCCGGCTGCCGCCCGGCCGGTCGCGGGTCTGCTAGGAGGTGATTAGCCGTGGCGAAGGGACTGGTCATCGCCCTGTGGAGCCCGAAGGGGGGCGTGGGTAAGACGCTTCTGGCCGTGGCCGTCGCGTTGCGGCTGAGCGAGCGGCACCGCACCGCCATCATCGACGGCAACGCCGACAATCCGGACCTGGTGACGCTGCTGCAGTCCGCGGGCCTGCCCAACATCGGAACCTGGCCGGGCCGGGTGGCGCCGGAGGAGATCGAGAATCACCTGGTGCGCTGGGCCAGCCGCCTGTTCGTCCTGCCGGGGCCCGCGCGCTTCATCGACGAGGCGGTGCTCTCGGGCGAAGCCATGGAGGCGGCCGTGAGATCCCTCGCCGACGCCGGGATGCACGTGGTGGTCGACCTGTGCACGGGGCTGCGGGATTCCACCCTGGTGGCCCTGGACCTCGCCGATTGGGTGCTCATGCCCGTCACGCCGGACTTGCTGGCCCTGACCCCGCTGAAGCGGATCGCACGGGAGCTGGACTTCCTCAGGCTGCCCGCCGGGAAGTTCCGGATCGTGGTTAACCGGGTCTCGGAGGGGCAGGAGATCGGCACCGCGGACATCCGGGAGCTGAGCCCCTTCCCCGTCGTGGGAGAGGTGCCGTCCTGCCGCCAGGCGGCGCAGGCGATCAACCGGGGCGACCTGCAGGCGGCGCTGGCTGCGTCGACGCCCGTGGGCAAGGCCGCGGCGGCGCTGCTCAGGGGAATCGTTGAGACGGATGCGGCCCCGCAGCCGGCGGCGCCCCCCTTCGGAGCCGGGCTGCTGTCGCGGCTGTGGCCCATCGCCGGCCGGGAGGGGGCATAAATGTCCAGCCGCTCCCTCCTGCAACGGCGGGTGGGCGCCGCCCTGACGCGCGACCCGGCTGCGCAGGTGCAGTACGAACGGTTGCGGGACTACGTCCGGGAACGGCTCCTGCAGGAGATCAGCGGAGACCTTCTCCTCAGGCCCACCGACGCCTCCCTCCGGCTCCTGGCCCGGGAGCGGATCACGGCCATGCTGGATCGGGACGGTTCGGTGCCCGCCGCGGTGCGCGACACCGTCGTCACCCGGCTGGTGCAGGACCTGGTGGGCTTCGGTGTGCTCCAGCCGCTCATGGACGATCCGGAGGTCACGGAGATTCTGGTCAACCGCTATGACGACATCTGGGTCGAGCGGCAGGGCCGACTGGAGCGGGTGGAGGGGCTGGCCTTCGAGAGCGACGAGGCGGTACGCCACCTGGCGGAACGCATCGCCGGACCGATCCGGCGGCGCATCGATGAGCGGCATCCGATCCTGGACGCGCGCCTCGCCGACGGCAGCCGGGTGTGCGCGACGTTGTCGCCGCCGGCGCTTGACGGCTGCGCCCTGGCCATCCGCAAGTTCAGCCCCCGCATGCTGGGATGGCAGACGCTGGTGGAGACCGGGACGCTCTCCGCCGAGGCGGCCGACTTCCTCCGCCGGGCGGTGCGCGCCCGCTGCAACATGCTGGTCACAGGAGGCACCTCCAGCGGGAAGACGACGGTCCTCAACGCCCTCTCGGCTTTCATCCCGGCCGAGGAGCGGGTCATCACCATCGAGGACGCGGCCGAGCTGCGGCTGCAGCAGCCGCACGTCCTGCGCTACGAGACCCGTTCGGGAAATGCCGAGGGCGAAGGCGCCATCACGATTCGGGACCTGGTGCGCACCGCGCTGCGGCTCCGCCCCGACCGCATCATCGTCGGCGAGGTGCGGGGAGCGGAGGCCCTGGATATGGTCCAGGCCTGCAACACCGGTCACGACGGCAGCTTTTCGACGCTTCACGCCAACAGCGCGCGCGACGGCCTCGCCCGCCTCGAGACCATGGTTCTCATGGCCGACAGCGGGCTGCCGATCCGGGCGATCCGACAGCAGGTGGCGTCCGCCTTCGAGCTGATCATCCACTGTGCGCGCCTGCGTTCAGGGCAGCGGCGGGTGGTGGAGATCGCCGAGGTGGACCTGGAGGATGAGGGTTACCACCTCCGGCCGTTGTTCCGGTGGAACCCGGCGCAGGACAGGCTGGAGCCGACCGGCGCCCGGCCGGAGCGGGTTGTCCGGCGCTACCTGTGGGAGGAGGGGTAGGCACGTGCAGTTCCTGGCCGCACTCTGTACCTTTCTGGCAGTGGCCCTCTTCCTGGGCGGCCTGGCCGGGGCGCTGCGGCGCCGGTCCCGGCTGGCGGAGCGGCTTCTGCGGGAGCGGGACCCGCTGGAGCAGGAGGGCACGGTCCTTCCCCGGGGCCCGGGCTGGCTGGAGCGGCTGGAGCGGGAGGCGAAGCAGGCGGGTCTGAACCTGAGCCGCCGCCACTTTCTGCTGGCTTTCGGGGCCAGCGGCGGCCTGGCCGCCCTGCTGGCCCTGGCAGGCGACCTGCTTGGCGCAGGCGCGTGCCTTCTGCTCGGCCTCATCGGCCCTCTGCTCCTCATCCGGCACCGGGCCCGTGTCCGGGCGGCCCGGTTCGCCGAACAGCTGCCGGAGACGCTCATGCTCATGGCCAGTGTCATCCGGGCCGGCGGCACCCTCTACCAGGCGGTGCAGACCGTGGTCCAGCAGGCCCCTCAGCCCATGCGCGGCGAGTTCGAGCGGGTGGCGCGGGCCATGCAGCTCCAGGTGCCCGCAGGAGACGCCCTCGGCCTCATCCGGGATCGGGTCGGGCTCGGGGAGTTCACCAGCGTGGTGGTGGCCTGCAAGGTCGCCGGCGAGGCCGGGGGGGACCTGGACCGGGTGCTGGAGTCCATCTCCCGGGAGCTGGTGGAGGACCGCCAGTTTCTCCGGGCGATGGAGGCGGCGTGTGCCGAGGGCAAGGCGAGCGCGCGCCTGGTCACCGCGGTCCCTCTGGTGGTCGTGGCCCTCGTCAGCTATCAGAACCCCGCCTACTTCGGCGAGGCCCTGACCGACCCCCTGGGCCGCGTGCTCCTGCTGGGCAGCCTGTGCGCCATGGCGCTGGGGTGGCTTCTGATCCGCCAGATCACCGACGTGCGCACGTGGTGAGGAGGAGTGGCGATGGCGGCGACCTGGTCGTTTCTGGCCGTGCTGCTCTTCGGCCTCGGACTGTACGACCTGGCCACCGCCCGGCGTCGGAGACTGCGGGCGATGGTCGAGCGGGCGGGCAGCGGCGCGGCGGCCCCCGGCGCCGACAGGCGGCTGCAGGGCTGGCTGAAGGCGCGGATCCTGCCCCGGCTCCCGCTGGTGCCGGGGGTCGGGTCGATGGACGAACTGCGCCAGCTGCTGCTCTGGGCGGGGCGTCCCGCGGGCATCGGCGCGGAGGAGTTCTACTTCCTCCAGCTGGTGCTGGCTTTCTCCCTGGCCCTTCCGCTCCTGGGGCTCCACGGCTGGACCGCGGCGGCCCTGGGCTTCCTGCTCGGCCTCTGGCTCCCCCGGGCGTGGCTCCGCCGCCGCGTGAGCGAACGCACCCGGATTCTCAGGCGGGAGCTGCCCCGGTTTGTCCACCTGCTGGCCACCTGCCTGGAGGCCGGCCTGGGCCTCACGGAGGCGGTCCGGCGCGTGGCCGCGGAAAGCCCGGGCCTGCTGGCCGGCGAGATGCTGCGCGCCGTGCACGAGATGGCCGCGGGCAAGCCCGCCCAGCGGGCGTGGCGGGATCTGACCGAGCGGCACGAGTCACCGGAGCTCAAGGAAGTGGTTTCAGCACTGCAGCAGAGCCACCGTTGGGGCGTCTCCATCGCGGAGCAGCTCCGGTTCACCCTTCGGACCATGCGGGAGCGCAAGCAACAGCAGGCGCAGCAGAAGGCCCACGAGGCCTCGGTGCGCATGCGGGTGCCCATGGTCGCCCTGATCCTGATGCCCACCATTGTGATCATCCTGGGGCCGGCCGTGCTGCGGCTGCTCCGGCACTTTGCGGGGGGATGAGCGTTGGCGCTGCGCCGCCTGCTGCGCAGTCAGCGCGGGAGTCAGATGGTGGAGTTCGCGCTTCTCGCGCCGATTCTGCTGTACCTGGTCCTCTGCATTCCGGTGTTCGGGATGTTTACCCATAGCTGGATGGTCGTGTCGGGCGCTGCACGGGCTGGGGCCCGCGCGGCCAGCCTGCTCCGGGTGCAGGGCAGCCGGGAGGCGGTCGCCCGGCAGGCCGCCGACCAGAACATGTACCTCCGGCGGTCGGACGGCGACCTCGTCCTGTTCGACCCGGCGCGCGACGTCCAGGTGCGGGTCCAGGGCGGGACGGTGACTGTCCAGGTGACCTACCACCAGCCCTCGTACCTGCCCCTGCTCAGCGCCCTGCTCGGGGGATCCGGCGAGGCCGGAGGCGACACCGTGCCGATCACGGCGGCGGCGACGTTCGTGATCGAGCAGGGGGGGAGCCTGAAGTGAACCGGTTCCGGACAGAGCAACGCGGGTCGACGGGGGCGCTCTTCGTCTTCATCTGGGCCGTTGCGGTGCTGGCCATCGGGTTCGCGCTGGATGTCGGCCGCGTCTTCGTCCTGCGGGAGCAGCTGCGGACCGCGGAGGAGGCCGCGGCCCTGGCGGGCGTCCGGCAGGCCCGTTATGTGGTGGAGGCCTGGTTCCGCCGGGAGGAGAACCGGCCGGTCACGGTCTGTGAGACCGTTCCCCCGCCGGTGCCCGGCGGCGAGCCGGCCGTGGAGTGCTGGCTGGTCGACAACTGGGTGGAGATCAGCCCGGCGGTCATCCAGGGGCCCGAGGCCGAGGTGTGGCCGGATGCCCACCGCATCTGGGCCGAGCAGTGCGTCGGCTACAACGTCCGGTGCGCCCGGCAGTACCATGCGGCCGAGTGCTGGATCGAGCCCCGCGCCGGATGGGGAGAGGTGCGGGCGGCCGCTGTCGAGGCTTTCCAGATGAACGCCAGGTGGGGCGGCCTGGCCCGCACGGTCGGCCCGGTGGCGGTGGAGGTCGCGACCGACACGCCGCTGAGGCCCAGGCAGTTGCGGGTCGCCGTCACCGCAGTCCTCGAAATGGACGCCCTGTTGCTCCCGCTGGTCGGGGTGGACACGCTCACGGTGGTCACCCCCGGGGGGGCGACGGCGGCGGAGCTGGTCCGGCGGGAGTGGGCGGGCCAGTACACGTGGATCGGCGGTGTGCGCGTGGCTTCGCCTTGCCTGGTTTCATAAATCCCATGAGAAAAACACAGATGAAAGGATGGGTCAGCGGTGAGCAGGATTGCCAAGGGGTTCCGTCGTCTGGTGGTCCGTCAGGAAGGGCAGGGCATGACCGAGTACGGGCTGATCATCGCGCTGATCGCAGTCGTGCTGATCACGACCCTGACCGGCCTGAACAAGGCCCTGGACAAGACCTTCAACAAGGTGACCACGCAGCTCAACAACACGGTCAACAAGAAGTAGAAAGTAGAGCGGGCCGGGCCCCCTGCGCATCAGGGGGCTTGGCTCACGGACCCAGCTGGGTGAGGAAGGCGTAGATCGCCGGACCGGCGGCCATGGCCAGAACGGCCGGCAGGACGAACAGCACGAGGGGCACGAGCAGCTTGACGCTGGCCTGAGCTCCGGCCTCCTGCGCCAGCCGCCGGCGCCGGTCCCACGCCTCGGCGGCCTGGGCCCGCAGCGCAGCGGCCAGCCCTTCCGTGCCTTTCTCCATGGTCTGGACCAGGGCGCCCACGGCGCGGGTGAGGTCGCGCACGTCCAGCCGCTGCGCCATCTCCAGGAGGGCCATGCCGGGCGGTTGTCCCATCCGGATTTCGGCCAGCGCGGACCGCACCTCCCGTCCCAGCGGCGCTGCGGCGTTGCGGGCGTAATGGTCCAGGGCCGGCAGGAGCTGCATCCCGGATTCCGCCAGCACCGCCAGGGTGAAGAGAAAGTAGGGCAGGTCCCGCTGCACCGCCCGGCGCCGGGCCGCCGCGGCGCGGGTCACCTCCAGGTCCGGCGCCTGGAAGGCCCAGACCGCCCCGGCGAAGCCCAAGGTCGCCAGCCCGGGCCGGCCCAGCAGGGCGAGCAGCAGGGCGCAGGCCAGGGCGAGCCCAGCCAGCCGAATCTTGCGCAGCGCCAGCTCCTCCAGGGTGAGCTCCAGGCCCGAGACCGCCAGCTCCCGCGCCAGTCGGCCCGAGGCCAGGATCCCGGCCAACCGGCTGGCCAGTCGCCGGACGGCTGGCCACCGCGGGTTGGGCCAGGGCGCCTCCCCGCCGCCCTGCCATCCCCGCGGCAGGAGCAGCAGGAAGACGGCGCCGGACAGGAACAGCGCGATGACGAGCGGCACGGCCGCATCCCTCCCGCATTTACATGTCGATGCTGGCGATGCGCTGGGCCATCCAATACCCTCCGGCCACCGCCAGCAGGATCAGCCCCAGGGCGGCCTGCCCCCATAGGGTCGCGTGGAACACCGCCAGGTAGGCGGGGTTGGTGACGCGCACCACGAGGTAGATGCCCAGGGGGATCATGGCGAGGATCGCCGCCTCGGTGCGCTTCTGGGCGGTGAGCACCTGGATCTCCCGCTCCACGGCGAGCCGGTCGGCGACCATCTGGGCCACGTTGCCCATCACCTCGACGATGTTGCCGCCCCGGCGCCGGGTGGTCACCAGGGCGTCGACCAGGGCGGCCAGCTCTTCCAGGGGCACGCGCGCCCGCAGGTCCAGCAGCGCCTCGTCCACCGGCGTGCCAAGTTCGACCTCCCGGGCGGTGAGTTCGATCTCCCGGATCAGCCCACCGCCCCCGGGGTGCAGCCGGGACAGTTCAACGGCGCACCGCTGCAGCGCGCGGGGGAGCGACTGGCCTGCCTTCAGGGATGTGGCCAGCGACAGCAGGGCTTCCTGCAGCTGGTCCCGCAGGGCTTGTGCCTCCCGGCGGGCCAGCGTGTCCCGGACAGTGGCGAGGAGCAGGACGCCGGCCGGCAGGCTGATGAGCGCCGTCAACCAGGAGCCCGTGAGCAGCAGGACCAGGGCGAACGCCGCCACGGGCACGAGTCGCAACGCCCGGTCGGCCGGACCCGGCCGGAGGAAGCCGGGGAGTGTGACTCCCGCCGGACGCGGGCCAGCGGGCATGAGGGCCAGGAAGACCGCACCGGCCGACAGCAGTCCGATCAGCAGCCGCATCACAACCCCTCCGGCAGCGGGATGCCGGCCATCCGGAACTTCTCCCGACGGGCGACCTGCCGTCCCGCGGGCAGCAGTTCCCCGGCCTCCAGGTCGTACCGGAACACGGGCTCGACGATGACCTCCCCGCCGTGCACTCCGACCACCTCCACGATCTGCAGGAGCTTGCGCGAGCCGTCGGCCAGTCGTTCCAGATGCAGGATGAAGTCCACGGCGGCTGCCACCTGCTGGCGGATGGCCGAAAGGGGCAGCTCGACCCCTGACATGAGCGCCATGGTCTCGATCCGGGCCAGCGCGTCCCGGGCGGAGTTGGCGTGCACGGTGGTCAACGATCCGTCGTGGCCCGTGTTCATGGCTTGCAGCATATCCAGGGCCTCCCCGCCGCGACACTCGCCCACGATGATCCGGTCGGGGCGCATCCGCAGCGAGGCCCGCACCAGGTCCCGGATGGACAGCGCTCCCCTGCCTTCGACGTTGGGCGGCCGGGCCTCCAGGCTGACCAGGTTAGGTAGTCCCGTGAGCTGCAGCTCGGCGGAGTCCTCGATGGAGATCACCCGCTCATGCGGCGGAATCTTCATGGACAGGGCGTTGAGGAAGGTGGTCTTGCCGGTGGACGTGCCCCCCGAGACGACGAGGTTGCACCGGGCCCGGACCAACCGCTCCAGGAACTCCGCCGCCGGCGGCGTCAGGGTCCCGCGCTCCACCATTTGCTCGAGGGTCATGGGACGGCTGGGGAACTTGCGGATGGTCAGCACGGGTCCGATCAGCGACACGGGGGGCAGGACGACGTGCACCCGGGCGCCGCCGGGCAGGCGTGCGTCCACGATCGGCGTGGCCTCGTCCACCTTGCGGTTGACCCGCGCGACGATCCGCTCGATCAGGTGCAGGAGATCCGCCTCGCTCTCAAAGGCCAGGGGACGGCCGTCCTCGGCCACCGCCAGCTCCGGGTGGCCGTCCCGCTCCACAAAGACCCGGTCCGGCCCGTTGACCATGATCTCCTTCACACTGTCGTCCTGCAGGAGCGGGTCCAGAATGCCGAAGCCGTAGATCTGGAACTGAAGCCGGTCGACCAGGGCCGCCTTTTCGGCGTGCGTGGGGTTGAGGTAGGGAAAGCGCTCCGCCAGGACCTCCTCGAGCAGGGACCAGAGGTAGTCCCGCGCCTCCCGGTCGACCATCGCCCCCAGGGGCGCGCCGCCGCCCCGCAGCCGTTCCCGTACGGCTTCGATCACGGGACGGAACCGGTCGTGCGCCTGCTTGGCCGGCGCACCGCCGCCGGCCCGCTCCTGGCGGCGCTCCATCAGCTGTCGCAGTCCGCCGTTCATGTGCCCGCCACCTCCTGCACAAGGGCATCGACCAGCCGCTCCAGGGCCCGGGCCGCGCCGCCGCCCGGCCGGAAGCCGCAGAACCGCCCGGACGGGTCCACCGCGGGGCGCGACTCCTCGGGCACCCGGACGGCGGGCCTGTACGGCAGGAACGCCAGGGCCTCCTCGACGGACGGCGGCGCGGGTTCCCGCCACCGGTTGAGCACCGGGTGAACGCGCTCCGGGGGAACCTGCAGGCCGGCGAGCAGCGATTCGACCTGTACGAACCTGTAGGCGGAGACGGCGTCCGGCAGGCCGATCAGGCAGACCGCATCCGACGCGGCGATCGCCGCCGCGGCCGTAAGGGTCATCTCCGCCGGCGTGTCCACCAGTGCAAAGGTGCATCCGCAAGGGCCCAAGAGCCGCAACACCGCTTCCACCAGGTCGGGGTGAAGCTCGTCCATGACCGCGGGGCCGGCGCTGGGGAGCAGGTGGAGCCCGGGTTCGACCGCGCGCAGCGCCGCCGCGACCCGCTCCGGCCCGCAGGGGTCACCCAAGAGCTCCTCGGGTGGGAGCCCGACCAGCTCTTCCCACCCGCCGCCGGGCCGGAGGCCCAGGAGCGGGGCCGCGCCGCCCCCGCCGCTGACCTCCACGACCGCCACGGTCTGCCCGCGGCCGTGCAGCGACCGGGCGGCGTGCAGAAGCAGGGAGGTCGTGCCCGCGCCCCCCCGGGGCGAGTGAAAGGCGATCACATGTCCGATCTGTGCGGATCCCGCACCCAGCCCGAGCAGCCGGCGCAGCAGGGTGGCGGCGCGGGCGGGATCGGCGTCCGGGCAGAGGGTGAGGCCCAGGTCCGCGGCCCGGCGGCGCAGGGGCGCAGACGCGGGGCCGCCGGCGAGGCAGAGCACGGCATATCCGGCCGCGGCCAGCTCCTGCGCGCAGGAGAGCCCCTCCAGACCCAAGCCGGCGTCGAGGACGACCGCGTGGGCGGGCGATTCGGACAGGCGGTCGAGCAGGCTGTCCACGTCGGGTGCGCTGAAGGCCACCGAAAGCTGCAGGGCCGGGTGGGCCGCGAGCCAGCCCTCCAGGCGCCGGGCGGCGGCGGGGGGGAGGCCGCACAGGGCTACGCGGAGCGTCACCGCAGGAGTCCCTCCAGGCGGCGCACGACCTTGACCGTCACCCCGTCGGCGGCGGCAATCACCAGCGGCACCTGTTCCTCGGGGACGAGCACGCTCACCCGCTCGGACTCCGCCTGCACCACCCGGGCGCCGGTCAGGATGCGCAGGGCTTCGCCGTCCCCGGTGACGACGTACAGGTCGACCTCCTCGGTGGGTTGAAGCTCCGGCGGCCCGACCCACTCGGTCCGCAGACTGACGACCCGCAGCGCTTCGGGCGGCGTGACGTCGGCGGAGGGCGGGACGGGGCTCACGTTTCCGGCGGGGATGAGCGGCTCGCCCGGACGGATGGCGCGGGTGGCGTACCACCCGTCAGGGGTGTCGGAGGCGGTACGGGGCAGCGCCTCCCTGGCCAGGAGCTGCCTGGTGGGACCGTCCACCTCGACCCGCTGGAGCATCTCCTCCTTCAGCTGCGTTCCCGGCAAGATCTCCCGGCGGGCGACCCAGACGATTTCGGTGCCGGATCCGGCAGCGACCCCGATCCCCCCGAGGTAGAGGAAGGTGAGCAGGCCAGCCGCGGCGGCGCACAGGGCTGCCAGGAGATAGCGTGTCCGGAAATTCATTCCGGTCACCTCCTGCCTCTAATCACGGACCAGGAGGCGCAATGGTTCAACGGATCATATCGATGTGGTTACACGCTGAAGCGTTTGGGGGTGATGGCCTTGCGGCGACGGCCGGCTGATCAGCGAGGGGGCGCGGCCGTGGAGATCGCGCTGGTCCTCCCGGCGCTGGTGCTGCTGGTGATCGGAGGCTGGGTCGCGGGGTACATGGCCTTTGCCAAGATGGCCCTGGCGATGGCGGCCAACCGGGCGGCCCGGGACTTTGCCGCCGCGGTGAGCCTCCATGACCGGCTGAAAGAGCCGGAACGCGCCTACCGGTACGACGGAGGTTTTGCCGAGAGCTTCGGCCTGCCGCGGTGGGCCGTGCACGCCCTGATCATGCGGACCCAGGCCGCCCCGGGTCAGGGCGCGTCGGATCAGGCGGTGGTGGTGGCCATGTGCTACCGACTGCCGCTGGCCCTGCCGGGGGGACTGTCCGCAGGGGGGCGCACGGCGGAGGCGGCCGCCGGCCACGGCCTGCTGGAGCGGGCCGCTCAGGAGTACCGGGCCGCCTGGGGAGAGCTCCGGCGCGAGGCGGAGGAATGGGAGGCGCTGCTGCGCAGGGCCGAGGCGCTTGCCGCGCGAGGGGAGCAACTGACCGGGCAGGCCCGGTGGGCGGCCGACCTGTGGCGGCAGGTGATCGAGGGGCCGCCGGCCGACTTCACCCCCCTGGACGGCGCGGACCTGCAGGGGCCCGAGGGCTTGGAGCAGGCGGCCCGGAAGCTGTGCGAACCGCCGGCAGGCGACGGTCGGTCGCTGATCGTGACCGCCCGTGCGGCCTACCTTCTCCAGACCGTGTTTGAGCCGGAGGGAGGCGGGCGCCGATGAGGAAAGTTCTCGCGGGGGTGAGGGGGTCGATCGCCGTGGAGACGGCGATCACGCTGCCCCTGGTGCTGCTGCTCACGGTGGGCGGGATCTCCGTCCTGCTGTGGCTCCACCACAAGACGTGGATGCAGGCCCTGGTAGCCGGGACGGCGCGCGAGCGGGCGGCCGACGCCGCCTGGACCGGCTACTACAAAGACATCCGCGACAGCCTGCGCGCATCCGGTTCCGGCCTGGTGCTGGCCGACGTGCGGCTGTTCAGCTTCCACCTGCCCGTTGACCCGCCCTTCGTCGTGGCCGGCGCGTGCGCGGCCCCGGCGGGCCGGGTGCCGCGCATCGGAACGGATGGCGCCCCCGGCGCCGGTTCCGGCGTAACTGCACCGACCGACGGAGGCGGCTGGCTGTCGCCCGTGCAGGCCCTGCGGGGGCAGATCAGCCGCTGGCTGGAGCGGCTGGAGGGGCTGGCGGCAGAGGCGGAGGACCACGCTGATGCCGCGGTGATGCTGGCTGAGCAGGCGGTGTGGTACCGGCGGGTGGCCGACAACCTCGCCGGAGGCGACCCGTTCCGGGTGCGGCAGGCGGTGGACTACCTCGCGGGCGCGGCGGTGGAGGAAGTGGCGGCGCTGCCCTGCCGGACCGACGGCTCCGGCGAGGTGGTGCTCACGGCGAAGGCGGTGATCCAGGGTGAGCGGACGTTCGGCCAGCGGTAGGCGCTGCGAGGCCGGCTACGCGTCCGTCTACGTCGCGCTGGTGGTCAGCCTGGTGCTGGTCCCCCTGACCCTCATCGTGATCGACTTCACCACGCTGGCCTACTGGCGGGCGAAGCTGCAGGGCACGGCGGACGCGCTGGCCATCGGCGCGGTGCTGGAGACCCGGGAGTTCCACATTCCCATCCCCACCGAGTTCGTTGGTTACTTCCCCGTCAACGGCTTCCTGATCAACGCTCTCCACCTGAGCAACCTGAAGCCGGGCGGTGTTCACACACGGGTCGAGCCCAAGCTGGAGCGGCTGGTGGAGCTGAACCGGGACCGGATGGGCGCGCAGGTCGAGGTGCGGGCGGGCGACGCCCGGGTTCTGCCCGCGGGCAACTTCCTCTCGCCCTTCATGTACGTGCACATCCCGGTGGAGGCGGAGGTGCCGCTCCTGACCCCGCTGCTGGGGACGCTCCTCGGCAGCGATCACCCGAACCGGGTCACGCTGCGGGCCGAGAGCTGCGCCGCCGCCTGGTACCGGCCGGATGCCTGGGTGCACCGGTGGTGGGACGCCGACCCCGAGACGCTGGTCAAGACCATCGACGCGGTCATCAACGTCACGGACGAGCCGCAGAAGTACTACCGGCTGATCAACTGCGTCGACGAGGCGGCGGACGTGCTCTCGCTGCTGGAGATCGTCGCCCGGGAGCACCTCGCGCGCGATCCCGAAGCCCGGGAGTTCCTGGAGCAGTGGATGGGCAACCGGCCTCAGCCGCGGGAGATGCAGCGGGCGCGGAAGGGGCTGGAGCGGCTGCCGGAGCGCTGCGGCCCGGACGACCCCTGCGTCGACGGCTCCCGGGAATCCATCGAGGAGTGGGCCCGCAGCACCGTGGAGCGGCGCAGGGCGGAGGAGGAAGAGGCCAAGAAGCGCGAGGAGGCCGCCCGCAGGGCGGCCGGGAAGGACGCGGAGAGGAACGCGGCCGGCGGAGACGATCCCTGAGCGAATCAGCCGCCCCGCAGGGGGCGGCTCTTCAGCGGCTGCGCCTCACCGCGGTTCGGGGCGCAGGTACGAAAGCCCCCGCTCCAGCGGCGTGAGCGTGAGCCCCAGGTCTTGCAGCACCTGCCCGTTGTCCACGGGCTCCTCCATCAGCACGAAGTCCACGGCTCCGGGGGAGAACGGCGGCGTGGGCAGGAACTGCAGCGGCCAGGCCGCCGCCTTCATCAGCCAGGCGGGGCTGTGCAGGAGCGGCCGGCGCCTGCCCATGACCCGCAGCATGGTGCGGATGATCTCGTCCATGGTCAGCTCCTGGGGCCCGCCGATGTCGTAGGTCCGGTTCAGCGCCGCACCGGTGCGGAGGCTGGCGGCGACGGCGTCCGCCAGGTCCTCGACGTAGAGCGGCTGCACACGGGTCCGGCCGCTCCCGATGACGGGCACGAAGGGCAGGAGCCGGGCGAACGTGGCGAACTTGTTCAGGCTGCGGTCCTCCGGGCCGTAGACCCACGAGGGGCGGAAGATGGTGTAGGGGATGCCGCTCTCCCGGATCGCCTTCTCCGCCATGAGCTTGGCGCGGAACCACGGCTTGGTCTGCCCCTCCCGGGTCCCGGCCCCGGAGATGTACACGAACCGGCTAACGCCGGCTTTGCGGGCCGCCCCGACCAGGCGCACGGTCCCCTCGCCGTCCACGCGGATGTAGGTGTGCCCCCGGCGGGGGTTCTCCACCGGGTGGTTGGGAAACTGCACCGCGCAGACCACGACCTCCGCGCCGGCCAGGGCGGGGCCCAGCGTCGCCCCGTCGGTGACGTCTCCCGCGCGCACCTCCACCCCGTCCGGGACTCGCCCGCGCGCTTTCCCGGGGTCCCGGGACATGACGATCACCCGGTGCCCGTCCTGCGCCAGGCGGCGCACGATGTACGAGCCGATGAAGCCGGTCCCGCCCGCGACCAGTACGACAGCCATCGCGACTCCCTCCTGCTTCCGCCGCTGCCATTCCACTTCATCGTAGCGAGAACGGGCCGAACAGGACAGCGGCCCGGGTATCGTTGTCCGAAAAGTGCCGGCAAGAGCCTGGAAGGTCGATCTTGATCATACTGTACCCCGTGGGGTATTATGGAGGCGTGCGCCTGAGATCATGATCCATGGGGGTGTTCTTGTGGAGTTCGCGTACGAGATCCCGACGGGCAAGGGCGTGGAAGAGGCCGTCGCCGCGGTCCGGGAGGCACTCTCCGAAAGGAAGTTCAGCGTCCTGTGGGAACTGAACGTCAACCAGACGCTGGAGGCCAAGGGGTTTGACCTGGCCTACCAGGTGCGCATCCTGGAGGTGTGCAGTGCCCCGAAGGCCAAGAAGGCGCTGGAGACCAATCCGGCGGTGGCCTACTTCCTGCCCTGCAAGATCGTGGTGAAGCAGGTGGACGGGCAGACCACCATCGGGGTCACCCGGCCCGCCGCGCTGATGGGGCTCATGGGCGACGCGCGCATGGACGACCTGGCGGCGCAGGTGGAGGCGGAGCTCACCGCCGCAGCGGAAGCGGCCGCGCGCTAGGCTGTTTCAGACAGGAATCAAACCCGCTCTTGCAGAACCTTCCGATGCGGAAGGGGGCTCGAGCGGGTCTATGTTCTGGCTTCAGGTCAAGCAGTTCTTCGTGATCGCCCTGGCGACCGTGAACCTCGTGCTGCTCATCTGGGCGCTGCTCGCCCACCGGCAGCGGCGTGTCCTGCCCGCCGGGTACTACCGGCTGTTGCCGGCCTCCGCGGCCATCGGGCTGGTGCAGGTCTCCATCGGGATGTTCTTCCTCATCCAGGGCCGCATTCCCTACTGGCAGCATGTCCTCTACGGCGCCCTGGTCGGGGTCGGGGCCGTGCTGCAGTTCGTGCTGCTCCCCGGGACCCCGGCCGGCCAGCGGTACCGGAACCGGCCTCTGGTGCACGCGGCGGTGGCGTTGTTCGTCGCCCTGGTCGGCATCCGCTCCTGGATGACGGGCTAGATCCGCCGGAGCGTGCCCCGCAGCAGCCGGCCGGCTACGGCGCCTCCCAGGAGCCACAGGGCGGTGAAGGCCAGGAGCACGCGACCCACCGGCAGCAGGACGGCGAAGTACTTCCACAGGAACTCCAGCAGGCGGAAGAACAGGTAGTACAGGAAGGCGACGATCAGCCAGCCGGTCACGGTGAGGCGGGACAGGTGAATCAGGTGGATCAGCGTGCGGTGGAGCAGTGCGCTCCGGCCGACGGTGCCGGCCAGGCGCTCCTCCGCCTCGACAAGGTCCGGCAGCTCCCGGAGGGCCCGCTGCAGCGCGCGGCGGGCCTCCGCCGTGCGTCCCGCCTTCGTGTGCAGGTCTGCCTCGGCCAGGTACGGCGCCGCAGCCTTCGGCTCGGCGGCCTGGGCCTCGCGGAGGCGCTCCAGGGCCCCCGCCTCGTCTCCCAGTGCCGCCAGCGCCAGGCCCAGCTCGAGCAGGGCGGCCGCGTGGTCGGGTGCGGCCGCGAGGGCTCGTCGGGCCATGGCGGCGGCCGCAGCCGGATCGCCGCTCTCCCGCTGGCAGGCGGCCAGCGTCGCGAGGTAGTCAGGATAGTCCGGCATCAGCCGGCAGGCAGTCTGGGCCGCCTGCAGCGCCTTGTCCCGGTCGCCGCGGCCCAGCTCCGCCCGGCCGAGGACGTGGTGGAGCCACGCCTTGTGCGGGCTCTGCGCGGTGGCATGGCCGGCGGCCTTGACCGCCTCGTCGTAACGCTCCAGGGCGAGCAGGCTGGCCGCGGCCAGCCCCAGCACGTCCGGCGGAAGCGGTCCGGACTTGGACTGCTGATCGACTTCCGCGAGGAGCGCGGTGTGCTCTCCCTTCCGGTAGATCTCCAGCAGCGCGAGCGCCGCAGGTTCGAGCGCTTGGGTCTCGGCAGGCGAGATGATCATCGGCAGACGGGCTCCTCCCTGGTCCGTTTGGGGAGTCAGATTCGTCGCGCTTGAGGGAAGACCCTGCTCGGTCTGCATGATCCGATGCACGTATCTTTGGGGTGGGAAACGGGGTCGCAATGGATGTGGCCGGTGTCACGCCCGTGATGGGCGTGCGGCCGGTGCTACATCGTGAGGCGGGCCGGCGGAAAGGATACCCGGACCGGGAAGGAGCGATGGACGTGCGCGTTGCGATCCTGGTAGGCAGCCTGAGGGCCGATTCCTTCAACATGCAGCTGGCCCGGACGATCTGCGAGCGGTATCGGGACCGGATGGAGGCCGAGATCCTCGACATCGGCACACTTCCCCACTTCGATCAGGACGCCGAGCAGGACCCGCCGCCGGCGGTGGCGGACTTCAAGCGCCGGATCCGGGAGGCCGATGGGGTCATCATCGTCACTCCCGAATACAACTGGTCCGTCCCCGGCGTGCTGAAGAACGCCCTGGACTGGGCGTCCCGGGTGGACAAGGTGTTCATCGGCAAGCCGGTGATGATCGCCGGTGCCACGCCGGGGATGCTGGGCACCGTGCGGGCGCAGCTTCACCTGCGGGAGATCCTGTCGAGCCCCGGGCTGCAGGCGCGGGTGCTGCCGCCGGGCGGGAACGAGGTGCTCGTCAGCCTCGCGCCGCAGAAGTTTGCCGGAGGGCGGCTGGTGGATGAAGCCACTCTGTCCTTCCTCGACGGCGTCGTGGACAAGTTCATCGCCTTCATCGCATCGCCGTGACGGCGGGCGGCGCGCAGGCGCCCCGGGAGACGTGCTCCCGGGGCGCCTTGCCCTGCGTCTCGGTCCGAACGGTCAGACGCCGGCGGAATCCCCGGATTCAGCCGGACGCCGCAGGAACCAGGCCAGCAGGACCAGCCCCAGGATGGCCAGCACCGCGGCCACCAGCTGGGCCACGCGGATCCGGCCGAAGATGAAGGAGGAGTCCTGCCGGATGGACTCGATGAGGAACCGGCCGGCGTTGTACAGGACCAGGTAGAGGCTGAAGACGACCCCCGTCTTCATGCGCCGCCGGTGACACACCAGGAGGATGCCGAAGGTCAGCAGGTTCCAGACCGACTCGTAGAGGAAGGTCGGGTGCATGACGGTACCGCTGATCGTCATGCCCTCCCGCAGCCAGCCCGGCATGAGGCGAACCAGCCAGTCCGGTGCGGGGTCGCCGTACGCCTCCTGGTTGAAGAAGTTCCCCCAGCGCCCGATGGCCTGGGCCAGCGGCAGGACGAGCCCGACCACGTCGGCCCACCGCCAGAAGGGCTGCTTCCGCATGGGCAGGTAGATGGCGGCGGCGATCGCCCCGCCCAGCACGGCCCCGTGGATGGCAAGGCCGCCTTCCCAGATCTGCAGGATCTTGTCCGGGTGCTGGCTGTAGTAGGGCCACTGCAGGACGAACACCTCGTAGAGGCGCGCACCCAGGATGCCCGCCGGCACCAGGACGATGGCGAAGCTGTCCACGAACGCGGGGTCCAGGCCCCGGTCCCGGGCAAAGCGACCGCCGAGCCAGATGGACAGCGCGATGGCCGACACGATGATGATCCCGTACCAGCGGATCGACAGCGGGCCGATCTGGACGGCCACGGGATCCACAAAGGCGAGAAGCTGCATGGCGGGCCCCCTCATCTTCCGGCGTGGGTCTCAACAACCCCCATTATGCCAGCCCGCGGGAAGATAGGGAAGACCGGATGCCCGCAGGGGCACCCGGTCTCCGCACACCCGGACGGCGCTACTGCACCTGTTCCAGGAGCTTGGACTGCTTGGCCAGCTGCTCGACCAGAACCTTGCGCACCGAAGCCAGGGTCTCGAGGATCTGGTGCGAGGCGACCCGGTAGTACATGTTGAGCCCTTCCTTGCGGGACTCCACCAGGCCGTGCTGCTTCATCAGGGAAAGATGCTGCGACAGGTTGGGCATGGTAACATCGACGGCTTTAGCCAGTTCGCCTGCTGTCATCTCTTGGTCCTTCAGTGTATAAAGGATCTCCAGCCGTTTCGGGCTAGCAAGTACCTGGCAGAGGCGGGCCTGCATTTCGAAAATACGCCTGTCCTGTTCCACGGTATCCCACCTCCTGTATGACAGCCAGTTACATAGAAATTTATCACCCGTTGCAATTATCATCGCGAAGATTGATCCACTTGTCAATCAGAGTCGAACCATGTCGATGCATTTTTTCCGTTACCCGTATCGATTAGGGCCAGATAGGAAACAAACATTATAGAAATGTACAGTCGCCCTGTCAACAAAATGCCGGTGAAATGTAGGTTTTCGGCGGTATGAACCGCTTTCAGGGCGGCAAGATACATGAGATGCACCACGGCACAAGGAGGTCGTTTTCGTGGAGTTACAGACCGCTCTGCCCCGGGGAGATCAGCTCTTTCCCGTACGGCGGATCCTGCAGGCGGACGGCACGCTCCTGGAGCCCGTGCCTGCGTTCCTGAGCGTGGATCAGCTGAAGGACGTGTACCGCAAGATGGTCTACCTGCGGGTGTTCGACCAGCGGTGCCTCAACCTGCAGCGGCAGGGCCGCATGGGCACCTTCGCCCCGTTCAGCGGGCAGGAGGCCAGCCAGGTGGGGTCGGCGTACCTGCTCCGGCCTGACCGGGACTGGATCTTCCCCACCTACCGCGACCACGGGGCCATGCACGTGATGGGCGTGCCGCTGGTCAACATCCTGCGCTACTTCATGGGCGACGAACAGGGCAGCCACGCGCCGCAGGGCGTCAATGCGTTCCCCATCTCGATCCCCATCGCCACCCAGCTGCTGCACGCGGTGGGCGCTGCATGGGCCGGAAGGATCAAGGGGGAGGACACCGTGGCCGTCGGCTACGCCGGCGACGGCGGCACCTCGCCCGGCGACTTCCACGAGGCGCTGAACTTCGCCGCCGTCTTCAACGTCCCGGTGATCTTCTTCATCCAGAACAACCGGTACGCGATCTCCACGCCCAACAGCCGCCAGTTCAAGACGCCCACCATCGCCCAGCGGGCCCTGGGTTACGACATCGCCGGGGTCCGGGTGGACGGGCAGGACGTGCTGGCGGTGCTGGCGGTGATGCACGAGGCCATCGAGCGGGCGCGCTCGGGCGGCGGCCCGACCCTGGTCGAGTCCGTCACCTTCCGCTACGGGCCGCACACCACCTCCGACGATCCCAAGCGCTACCGTTCCCAGGAGGAGCTGGAGGAGTGGCAGGCCCGGGATCCCATCGAGCGGCTGCGGCTGTACCTGGTCTCCCAGGGGCAGTGGTCGGACAGCGACGACGAGGCGCTGTGGACGGCGGCCCGGGAGCAGGTGGCGGCGGCGGTCGCCGAGGCGGAGGCCATGCCGCGCCCGTCGGTCGACGACCTGTTCGATTACCTGTACGCGGAGCCGACGCCGAACCTCGTGCGGCAGAAGGAATACCTGAAGGCTTACCTGGCGAAGAAGGAGGGCGGGGCCCGTGGCTAAGCTGACCTTGATTCAGGCGATCAACGACGCGCTGCGCGTCGCGATGCGGCAGGACAGCACGGTCGTCCTGCTCGGGGAGGACATCGGCATCAACGGCGGCGTCTTCCGGGCCACCGACGGCCTGATCCAGGAGTTCGGACCCGAGCGGGTCATCGACTGCCCGCTGGCGGAGTCCGGTTACATCGGCGCCGCCATCGGCATGGCGGTGAACGGCCTGAAGCCGGTGGCGGAAGTGCAGTTCGACGGCTTCCTGGCGCCTGCGCACGAGCAGGTGGCCAACCACCTGTCCCGGATCCGCCACCGCAGCCGGGGCCGCTTCACCTGCCCGATGGTCATCCGTATCCCCTCGTGGGGCGGGATCAAGGCGCTGGAGCACCACTCGGAGTCCATTGAGAACTGGTACCTCAACATCCCGGGGCTGAAGATGGTGGCCCCGTCGAACCCGTACGACGCCAAGGGGCTCCTGCTCGCGGCCATCGCGGACCCCGACCCGGTGCTTTACATGGAGCCCAAGCGGCTCTACCGGGCGTTCCGGGCCGAGGTGCCGGAGGGATACTACACCGTGCCGCTGGGCCAGGCCGCCGTCGTGCGGGAGGGGACCGACATGACGGTGCTGACCTACGGCGTGCACGTGCACACCGCCCTCGAGGCGGCCGAGCAGGCGGCCTCCCAGTACGGCTGGCAGGCGGAGGTCATCGACCTGCGGTCGCTGAACCCGCTGGACCTGGACACGATCATCGGCTCGGTGAAGAAGACCGGCCGGGCCGTGGTGGTGAGCGAGGCCCCGCGGACGGGCGGGTTCCACAGCGAGCTGGTGGCCCTGATCAACGACCACGCGCTGGAGTACCTGGAAGCGCCCGTGGCCCGGGTGACCGGCTTCGACGTGCCGATGCCCTACCTGCTGAGCGAAGACCTGTACATCCCCGACGCCGGACGGGTCCTCGAGGCCATGCAGGCCGTCAGGACCTACTAGCACGGAGAGGAGCATAGGCGGAACCATGGCATACGAATTCAAGCTGCCCGACGTGGGCGAGGGGCTGCACGAAGCGGAACTCCTGCGCTGGCTGGTGAAGGAGGGCGACACCGTCACCGAGGACCAGCCGATCATGGAGGTGCAGACCGACAAGGCTACAGTGGAGATCACCTCCCCGGTCAACGGCCGGGTGGTCAAGCTGCTGGGCCAGCCGGGCGACATTCTGAAGGTCCACAGCGTCGTCGTCATCTTCGATGACGGTTCGCCGGGCGCGCTGCCGACGGCCGGTGAGGTCGCCTCCGGCGTGGCCGCAGCCGCGCCGGCCGGGGCGCAGCCGCAGGCGTCGCTGGACGTGCCGGCACCGGCCGCGCAGCCCGCTCCCGCCCCGGCCGCGCCGCCCGCTCCCGCCCCGGCCCCGGCGGCTGGCGCCGGGCCTGCGGACCGGCCGCGGCGCGCCCTGGCCACCCCGGCCACCCGACGGCTGGCCCGGGAGCTGGGGGTCGACATCAACCAGGTGCCCGGCACCGGCCCTGCGGGGCGCGTGACCAGTGACGATGTCCGGGCCTTCGCCGCAGGGCGGACCGCGCCCGCCCCTGCGCAGGCCCCGACCCAGGCTCCCACCGAAGCGGCTGCCCCCACCCCGGCTACCCCCGCCCCGGCTGCCCCTGCGGAGGCGGACGACGAGCGCATCCCGCTGCGGGGCATTCGGAAGGTCATTGCCGAACGGATGGTGAAGTCGAAATATACGGCTCCGCACGTTACGACCGTAGAAGAGGTGGATATGACGGAGCTGATGGCGTTCCGCGCCCAGGCCAAGGAGCTGGCCGCGCGGAAGGGCATCAAGCTGTCGTTCATGCCGTTCATCATCAAGGCGGTCGTCGCCGCCCTGCGGGAGTTCCCGTATCTCAACGCCTCCATCGACGACGAGGCGCAGGAGATCGTCCTGCACAAGCGCTACCACATCGGCTTCGCGCTGGACACGGACGCCGGCCTGCTGGTGCCCGTGATCAAGGACGCCGACCGGAAGCCGGTTTTCACCATCGCACAGGAGATGAACGACCTGATCGCCCGCGGGCGGGAGGGGAAGCTGGCGCCGGACGAGATGCGGGGCTCCACGTTCACCATCTCCAACCAGGGCTCCATCGGCGGCCTGTTCTTCACTCCGGTGATCAACTACCCCGAGGTGGCGATCCTCGGCATCGGGAAGACCCAGCCGCGGCCGGTGGTGCGGGACGGCGAGATCGTCATCCGGCAGATGGCGCACCTGGCGCTTTCCTTCGACCACCGGCTGATCGACGGCGGCATGGCCACCCGCTTCCTGAACCGCCTCGCGGAGCTGCTCAGCGATCCAACCCTGCTCATGATGGAGGCGATGTAAACCGTGGTCATGGGTTCCATCAAGACCGGCACCGATGTGGTGGTCATCGGTGCGGGGCCCGGGGGATACGTGGCCGCCCAGCGGGCGTCGCAGCTGGGCCTGGACGTCACTCTGATCGAACGCGAGGAGCTGGGCGGGACGTGCCTGAACCATGGCTGCATCCCGTCCAAGGCCCTGATCTCCGTTGGCGACCTGCTCTACAAGGTCAACAACGCCGCCGAACGGGGGCTGGTGGTCAAGGGCAGCGTCGAGGTCGACTTCGCCAAGACGCAGGAGTGGAAGGAGACCAAGGTAATCAAGCGGCTCACCTCGGGCGTGGCCTCGCTGATGAAGGCGGGGCAGGTGGAGGTGGTGAAGGGCACGGCCCGCTTCACCGACCCCCACTCCCTGGAGGTGGAGCTGAACGACGGTGGCACGGCCGCGTACACCTTCAAGTACGCGATCATCGCGACGGGCTCCACGGCCGTCAACCCGTCCTTCTTCCCCCTGGACGGGGAGAACGTCGTCGACGCCCGGGGCGCCCTGGCGTTCCGGGAGATCCCGCCCCGGTTCGTGGTGGTGGGCGGCGGCTACATCGGTGTGGAACTGGGCATCGCCTACGCCAAGCTCGGGTCGAAGGTGACGATTGTCGAGGCGACCGGCCAGCTCCTGCCCGGCACCGACCCTGACCTGGTGAACGTGCTGATGCGCCGGCTCAGGCGGCTCGGCGTGACGGTCATGCTCAACGCCCGGGCGTCGGGCGGCCTGCAGAACGGCAAGGTGAAGGTGCAGGACGGTGAGGGCAAGGTCCACGAGATCGAGGCGGACAAGGTGCTCGTCTCCGTCGGCCGGGTGCCCTACACCGAGGGGCTGCACCTTGACAAGGCCGGCGTCCGGGTCGACGAGAAGGGCTTCATCCCGGTGGACGAGCAGATGCGGACCAACGTCCCGCACATCTACGCCATCGGCGACGTGTGCTCGCCGGTGATGCTGGCGCACAAGGCCAGCGCCCAGGGCCGGGTGGCTGCCGAGGCCATCGCCGGGCGGCCGTCCGCGGCCGACTGGCAGACGGTGCCCGCGGTGATCTTCACCGACCCGGAGATCGCCTACGTGGGGCTTACGGAGGCGCAGGCCCGGGAGAAGGGCTACGACCCCGTCGTTTCCCGGTACAACTTCGCCGCCGTGGGCCGGGCGCTCACCATGGGCGAGTCCGACGGCATGGTGAAGCTGGTGGGCGACCGGCAGAGCGGCCTCCTGCTGGGGGCGCAGATGGTCGGCCCGGAGGTGTCGGAGCTGATCGGCGAGATCGCCCTCGCGATCGAGATGGGCGCCCAGATGGAGGACGTGGCGCTGACGCCCCATTACCACCCGACACTGTCGGAAGGCATCCTGGAGGCGGCGCTCTCCTGGATGCACAGCATCGAAAAAGCCGGGCGCAAGTAGCGCAGGAGCGGGGCCGGAGGGAGCATCCCTCCGGCCCCGCCTTTCCGTGTGCCCGGCATGGGCGCTGACTTGGCGGTGAAAGTCCGCTACGGGCGAGGCAG
>JAAROH010007628.1_pt1 | contig 86665 bp, 95 predicted proteins | sample 7248631 | NCBI WGS metagenome assembly JAAROH01 (sample SAMN09772309, study PRJNA484901) | compost metagenome | isolation source: Vermicomposting unit | place: India | reverse complement strand
ATCATTGGGAGTCTGCCCCTATCTCACGTGCGGTTACCCGGACAGGCTCCTAGCTCCGCGTGATCGCACATGATGGGCACCCCTCTTTACCGCAGTAACCTGGTCTGGAGCAACTGGACGGGTAGCGTTGCCCGTTTTCTCCCGAGCGAGTGGTCGCCGGGCAATCATGACGGTTTCTGCTTGAGCCTCCTACATGGTCGCCCGAAGGGTTCCGATACCGTCTACCAAGGCGCTGCCGGAGCCGGTACCGGCAGGTTCTATCCCGGAACGGGCTGCGGGACCTAGCGCGCCTGACAGATGGCGGTTGGGCGGGCCCAGGGACTCTCTGCGGGCGCCGCTTCCTGGTGCAAATCCACTCTAGGTGTGTGGGGACGATCCGGTTCACGGATTGTCCCGTTGAGGAGGGGAGGACTGGCGATGCGCGACGTGCACAGCTCCGGAGTTCCTCAGGCCCTGGCGGTTCCGTTCGGTCTCGTGGAGGATGCCTTCCGACGTCTGGAGAAGCGGCTCGAGGGCATGAGCGAGGAAGAGTTTCACTTCAAGGCGCCGGACAACGTGAACTCCACGGCCATGTTGCTCCGGCATCTGGTTCTCGTGGACATGACCTACCTGCACCTGATCATGGGCGATTCCGAACGGGTCCCGGAGATTCGGGGAAAGTACGGGCCTTTCCAGGACGAGAACGGGCGCATTCCCGAGGCGCAGGGAGCCACGCTCTCAGGGCTGCTGGGGGAGTACCGGGAGCTCATGGATACAGCCCGGCGGTACATTTCCGGCCTGTCGGATGAGGATGCGGAGCGGGCGGTTGTCGTACCGTGGTGGCCCGAGCCGGCGACCGTGCGGTACATGCTCTGGCACATGGCCGGCCATTCCTGCCACCATCAGGGGCAGATCGCCAGGTTGCGGGCGGCCTACCGGCAGCGATGATGTGCTCCGGGCAAACTGTACACCACATGTCCCGGGCATGACAGAGACCGCCACCCCATGAGACTAACCTTTCCACCACTCCACGACGAGGCCGGACTCTCACGAGGCCGGACAGTGGGTAGGTCTGCCCCCCAGACAGGCGGTGACAATCCGACAACGTGACAAAATGACATACCTGTACACAGCGCCGGGAGTGACAAAGTGTCACTCCCGGCGTCGCGCGCCTCTGGAGGTATGGCCCGGACCGTTCCGTGGCCCCTGGACCCGATTCGCCGGGCATGTGCAGCCTTCGGCGGCCCTGCGTGGGCACCTCCCCGAGACCCTGGCACGGTCCTTGCATCCATCTCCGGGCGAAGTCCACAGATCCAGCAAGGGAGTGACCCCCATGACCGCAGCAGCCCGGGATCCCGGCTCCCGGCACGAGCCCTACTGGGTGATGGTCATCGACCTGCAGAAGTGCATCGGCTGCGACACCTGCACCGTCTCCTGCAAGGCCGAAAACCGCACCCCGCCGGGCGTCAGCTACAACGTTGTCCTGGAAATGGAGCTCGGCGAGTACCCCAACACCCGGCGGGCGTACGTGCCCCGGCCCTGCATGCAGTGCGACAGTCCGCCCTGCGCCGGCGTCTGCCCGGTGGGCGCCACCTACAAGGGCGAGAGCGGCATCGTCGTCATCGACGACGACCGGTGCATCGGCTGCCGGTACTGCATCGCCGCCTGCCCCTACGGCGCCCGGTCCTTCGACTTCGGCGAGAACTACGACGAGATGCTGGGCTACACCGAGGTCCAGGCCCCCGAGTATGGGGTCGACCGGGGGCCGCGCCGCAGGGGCGAGACGCCCATCGGCACGGTGCGCAAGTGCACGTTCTGCCTGCACCGCATCCACCGGGGCGAGGAGCCCGCCTGCGTGGAGACCTGCATCGGCGACGCCCGGTACTTTGGCGACCTGAACGACCCCAACTCGGTGGTGGCCAAGCTGACCGCCAGCCCGCGGGCCTTCCGGCTGAAGGAGGAGCTGGGCACGCAGCCCCGGGTCATCTACCTGAAGTAGGAGGAGGGAACGCTCGATGTCCGCACTGACCCGAGAAGAGGCGGCCCTGCGGCTCGCCGACCAGCGCCCGTCGCCCGGGCCGGGCAGGCTGCTCCGGGCGGGCTGGTACCTGCTGCTCATCGCCCTGGTCGCCGCCGGCGGGGTAGCCATCGCCCACCGGACCGCGCACGGGCTTGCCGCCACCAACCTGACCTCGATCACCCCCTGGGGCGCCTGGATTGCCTTCTACATCTACTTCGTCGGCCTCTCGGCCGGGGCGTTCCTGCTTTCCAGCCTCATCTATGTGTTCGGCATGGCCCGGTTCGAGCGGCTGGGGCGGATGGCCCTGCTCACCGCCCTGGTGGCGATGATCGTCGCCCTGACCTTCGTGCTGCTGGACCTGGGCCGGATGGAGCGGGCGCTCAGCGCCCTGGTCTACTTCAACTGGCTCTCGCCGCTCGCCTGGGAGATGCGCTTCTACGTGATCTACATCCTGCTCCTGGCCGCCGAGCTCTGGTTCGCGATGCGCGCCGACCTGGTGCGCCGGGCGGAGCGTTCCCGACTGGCCCGGTGGCTCAGCTTCGGCAGCCGGTCCCTGGACACCGGGCGGGATCACCGGATGCTCCGGATCCTCGGCACCATCGGCGTGCCCATCGCCATCTTCGGCGTGCACGGCGGCACGGGCACGATCTTCGCCATCGTGAAGGCCCGGGGCATGTGGTTCTCGGCGCTCACGCCCATCGTGTTCATCGTGTCGGCGCTGGTATCGGGCACGGCGCTCCTGGCCCTGCTCTACATCCTGCGGCAGAAGGCACTGAAGCGGCCCGTGAACGCCGGCATGGTGGCGGACCTGGGCAAGCTGCTGGGCGGCTTCCTGCTGGTGGATCTGGGGCTCCTGTTCTACGAGTTCCTGGTGCCGTTGCTCTCCATGGCGCCGCACGAGACCAGCGTCGTGCACCTGATGATGGAGGGGCCCTACGCCTGGACCTTCTGGATCCTGCAGCTGGGCATCGGCATGGTAGCGCCGGCGATCCTCCTGATGACCCGCCTGCGGGAGTCCGTGCCGCTCACCGCCCTGGCCTGCCTCATGGTGGTCGTGGGCATCGTGGGCGTGCGGTTCAACATCGTCGTGCCGCCGCTCATCGAGCCCGTGCTGCAGGGGCTGCCCGCCGGCCAGTACTTCCCGAACGCGGTGGAGTGGTGGACGAGCGCCGGCATCATCGCCATGGGGCTCCTGCTCTTCAGCGTGGCCGCGGACCTGCTGCCCGTGGATGAGGAAGTGCACGAGATCGGAGGGACGGCCCATGACTGAGGATCGCAAGCACCACCAGGCAGACTCTTCTTCGGCCCTCACCCGCCGTCAGTTCGTCGCCGGGGCGGCGGTGGTGGGCGGTTCCATCGCCGCGATGCCCCTGCTGGGCGGCGGCATCTCCCAGGCCTTCGATGACCCCTTCGCCAACGCCAAGAGCCACGGCACCGGCGATTTCGGTGAGGAGACGCCCGCGGAGCGGGTGATCTACACCACGTGTGAGCAGTGCCAGACCCACTGCACCATCAAGGTCGTGCTCACCGACCCGGCGAAGACCGGCGGCAAGGCTTACGTCCGCAAGATCGCGGGGAACCCCTACTCGCCGCTGAACACGGCGCCCTATGACCAGATCCCGTACGATACCTCGCCCTTCGACGCCGCCCGTGGCCACGGCGACCTGGCGGTGGACGGACGGCTCTTCGCCGGCGGCCGCACCTGCCTGAAGGGGCAGGCCGGGATCCAGACGGCGTACGACGCCTACCGCATCGCCAGGCCCCTGAAGCGGGTGGGCCCCCGGGGCTCGGGCGAATGGCAGACCATCTCGTGGGAGCAGGCGATCCAGGAGATCGCCGAGAAGCTGCGCCCCCACATAGCCTTCGTGCCCCAGGAGCCGGTGATGGCCGACTGGGCCAAGGTCAAGGCCGGGGAGATGACCCAGGAAGCGTTCGACGCCAAGTACAAGGACGTCCTCATCGATACCCGGCACCCGGACCTGGGCCCCATGTCCAACCAGATCGCCTTTGTCTTCGGCAACCGGGACGAGTTCATCACCCGGATGTTCAACCAGGCCATCGGCACCATCAACACCTTCAACCACGCCGGCATCTGCGGCATCCCGGGGGTGGCGGCGAACGTCCGCGGCCGCAACGGCAACCAGCTGAAGAAGCGGCAGTACGCCGACCTGGACCACTGCGAGTACCTGATCGCCTGGGGCACCAACCTGGCCGTGGCCAACAAGGGGCCGACGTGGCTGGCGCCCCGCCTCATGAACGCCATCCAGCGCGGGATGAAGCTGGTGGTGGTGGATCCGCGGCTCTCCAAGACCGCGGAGAAGGCGCACCTCTGGGTGCCGGTGAAGCCGGGCATGGACATCGCCCTGGCCTTCGGCATGATCCGCTGGATCATCGAGAACAAGCGCTACGACGAGCGCTACCTGCGCAACCCGGGCAAGAAGGCGGCCGCGGCCGACGGCGAGCCCACGTGGTCCGACGCGACCCACCTGGTGAACCTCTCGCATCCCAACCGGCCGAAGCTGCGGGCCAAGGACGTCGGCCTGGAGGGCGACGCCTTCGTGGTGCTGCAGGACGGCGTGCCTGTCCCGGCCACCGAGGCCATGGACGGCGAGCTGGAGGTCGACACCGAGATCAACGGGATCCGGGTGAAGTCGGCGTTCACCCTGCTGAAGGAGCGGGTCTTCGAGAAGACCCTCGCCGAGTACGCCGAGATGTGCGGCGTGCCCGAGGCGACCATCGTCGAGATGGCCCGGGACTTCACCTCCCACGGCAAGCGGGCCGTCGCCGTCTCCTACCGGGGGCCGGCGATGCACACCAACGGCTTCTACGCCGTATACGCCATCGGCATCCTGAACTTCCTGATCGGCAACCACGACTGGAAGGGCGGCGAGAACTCCTCCGCCGTGCGGTACGCGGAGACCTCCGGCAGCCGCTACGACGTGTCGAAGGTGGAGGGGGGCTACACCCCGTGGGGCGTGCCCATCACCCGGGAGAAGCAGGTCTACGAGCAGTCGACGCTCTTTGAGCGGGACGGCTACCCGGCGAAGCGGCGCTGGACCTTCCTGGGCGGCAACGCCTGCCACGAGGTGATCCCGTCGGCGTACGACGAGTACCCCTACGGGCTGAAGGCCCTGTTCATCAACCGGATGTCGCTGGTGGAGTCCGCCCCCGGCGGCAACATCCAGGCGGAGATGCTGAAGGACGAGCAGAAGCTGCCGCTGGTGGTGGCCTTCGACCTGGTGATCGGCGGCACGTCCCAGTACGCCGACTACATCCTGCCCGACCTCTCCTACCTGGAGCGGTGGAACCTGGTCACCATCTACCCCAACCAGAACCTGAAGGAGAGCCACATCGAGCAGCCGGCGTGCCACGTGATGGACGGCCCCCGGGCGGTGGAGGATGTGCTCATCGACCTGGGCAAGGCGCTCGGGTTAAAGGGGTTCGGCCCCAACGCCTTCCCGGGCGGCTACAGCCTGGACCGGGCGGAGGACTTCTACCTGAAGATCGTGGCCAACATCGCCTTCGACGAGGAGCCGGTGCCCGACGCCTCCCCCGAGGAGCTGGAGCTGTTCACCCGGTCCCGCCGGCTCGCCCTGGGCGACCGGTTCGACGAGGCGGCCTGGAAGGCGGCGGTGAAGCCGGAGGAGTGGCCGAAGGTGGTCTACGTGCTGAACCGGGGTGGCCGGTTCGCCCCGCCGGACACCGCCTACGAGGGCGAGTGGCTCCGGATGCGCTACGGCGGCCAGGTCAACCTCTACGACGAGGTGGCGGCCCGGCAGAAGTCGTCGTACACGGGGAAGTACTTCGACGGCACGCCGATGCTCTGGACGGCGGTGGACTACGCCGGCAACGAGATCCAGGATCCCCTGCCGCTGCAGTTCATCAACTGGAAGTCCAGCCACCTCTCCAACCACCGGACCATCGGCAACGCCTGGCTCCGGGAGATCCGGGAGGAGAACCCGGTCTGGATGCACCCGAAGGACGCCGCGGCCCGGGGGATCCGCAATGGGGACCGGGTGCGGGTGCGGTCGGCCTCGGGTACGGTGGAGGCGACGGCCTACATCACCGAGGGCATCCGGCCCGGGGTCGTCGGGGCGGAGTTCTCTTATGGTCACGAGACCTACGGCGCGAAGGCGGTGGTCATCGACGGGGTGCTGATTCCGCCGGTGTCGGCCTACGGTCACACGGGGTACCAGTTCCGGCAGACGGGAACTGAGCCGACGGGGCTTGCCCCCGGACGGGGCACGGGCTTCCGGGTGAACGACGTGATCCGCCAGGACGACCACCTGGGCCCGGGTTCGAGCCTGGTGGATGTGCTCACCAACGGCAGCGCCCAGTACGATACGTGGGTGGAAGTGGAGAAGCTGTAAACGAACGCACCAGCCGACCCCTCCTCAGGCGGGGGTCGGCTGGTGCGCGTCGACGCGGCGTGATACGGCGGAAACTTCCGTTTCCGTCGGTTCGTCGGAGGGAGCGGGGACTGCCCGGCACGGCCCGACGGGCAGGGGCCCGGCTTCATCCCCGCAGCCGCCGGGAGCCACGGTGGACGGGGGGACTGGGATGAGCGACGTCGAGTATGTGAACTGGGCCGGGCGGGTCCGGCTGGAGTGGACGGGCCGCCCGGCGGAAACGCCGCCGGCTGAGCTGATCACCATGGTGCACGGCTTCTGCTTCCTGGACGGCAAGCTGATGCTGGTGGACCTGCGCGCACGGGGATGGGACATTCCCGGCGGGCACCGTCATCCGGGCGAACCGCCCTAGGAATGCCTGCTCCGGGAGGTGATGGAGGAGGGGTACGTCCGGGGCGTGTCCACCTTCGCGGGGCTGGTGAAGGTGGACCACAGCGAGAACGACCGGTAGCGTCCCGAATCGGCCCGCCGGATCTTTGTCGCGCCCGAGGAGGCGCGCCGCCTCCATCCGCACTGGAACCGGATGCTCGAGCGGGCCCTCTCCGCCGCGCTGGCCCTGGGCCCGCGCCGACCGCCTGCCTCAGACCCGCAGCGAACCGCGAAAGCCCCGAGAAGCGTAGTATGACTCCGCCCCGTTGTGGTAGACCCACACGGTGTCATACCGCCGGTCGCAGAAGATGGCGCCCCCGAGCCTTCGGATCTCCGGGGGCGTTTTGACCCAGCTGGACGTCTTGGTGTCGAAGGCGCCCAGCTTCTGCAGCTCCCGGTACTCCTGCTCGGTGAGCAGTTCAATGCCCATCGCCTCCGCCATGTCCACGGCGCTGCCCTCGGGCTTGTGCTGCTTCCGCGACTCCAGCGCGGCATGGTCGTAGCAGAGGCTCCTGCGCCCCTTGGGGCTTTCGGGCGCGCAGTCGTAGAAGATGTACTCGCCGGTCTGGCTGTCGAATCCCACCACGTCCGGTTCCCCGCCTGTCCGCTCCATCTCGTGGAGCGACCACAGCTTCTCCGGGCGGGCCTCCAGCCTGGCCTGCACGTCGGTCCAGTCCAGGCCGGGGTGGCGGTGCATGTTGCGCTCGAAGCGGGTCTTCAGCGTGCGGATCAGTTCGTCGCGTTGCTCGGGCGTGAGCGTGCGCTCGGGGCCATCATGTCGCCAGCACCACCTTCCGGTGATCTTGGATCTGCGTGGTCTGGCCGCCAGGACAGCCTGCGCCCCTCGTCGGTTGTCCGTTCGGGGCCGGCGCCTTGTGGCGCACGGCCGCCCCATGAGCCCGGACGGGGGCCATTCCCGGAGCCGTGGCGGCCCTGAGTTCTTGCCATTCTAACGGCTTCGACAGGGTTCGTCAACGCTTGGGAAGGTCGGCTGCCGCCACTGGACAGAATTCGCCAACCCGCGGCGGACCCGTAGCCGTGTTGTGAGGTTGCTGGCGGCCGTTCCAGGAGGATTCGTCAGCGCAGCGAGAGGACGCCGGCCTCGTCCCGGCGAATGCGTCTGGCGAAGGAGGTCGAAGCAGCTCTGGATCTGTTGATTATCTTCCTCGCGCAGGCCACCTACGTGTCGGTCAACACCGTGCGGTGGATCATCCTCGTCAAGGGTCGACGGCTTCTCGCTTCAGCCATCAGCTTCTTCGAGGTCATCCTGTGGGTGTACGCCCTCGGCCTTGTGGTCAGCCAGCTTTCCGATCCCGTGAAGGTCGCCACGTATGCCCTCGGCTATGCGGTGGGAGCGCTGGTAGGCAGCAAGATCGAGGAGCGGCTGGCGCTCGGGTACGTGCTGTTTCAGGTCATCACCACCCGCATCGGCGAACTGGCCCCGGCGCTCCGGGAACACGGCCTGGGCGTGACCGACTGGCGGGCCGAGGGCCGCATGGGCCAGCGGGAGGTGCTGATGGTCGTCGCCCGCCGGAAGAACGGGCCCCAGGTGGTGCGGTTGCTGGAGGAGCTGGATCCTCAGGCCTTCGTGGTGCAGCTGGACGCCTCCTGGTACCGTGGGGGCTTCATTCAAAAGATGTTGCAGTGATCGCATCGGGCGCGGGAAGCCGCCCGGGGAAGCGCTCCCCGGGCGGTTCCGCGCGTGCGGCCGGATCCGCCCCTTGACACGGACCCGTCGCGCTCATATACTCAACGTTGAGTAAACAACCTTGGGGGTATGCCCGTGGTCCGACTCGTCATCCTCGGGTTGCTCAACCAGCGACCGATGTCCGGCTACGAGATCCAGCAGCTGCTCCAGGTCAGCCGGATCGACCAGTGGTCCGACATCCTTCCCGGGTCGATCTACCACGCCCTGAAGAAGATGGCCGCCGAGGGGCTGGTGGCGCTGGCCGGCACCGAGCAGACCGGCATGCGCACCAAGGCCATCTTCGAGATCACAGACGCGGGCCGGGCCGAGTACCGGCGGGTTCTGCGGGAGGCGTGGAGCCAGGTGCCCCGGTCGCTGCCGGGGGACTTCTACCTGCTTCTCTCTTTTGCCCACGACATGCCCCGTGCCGATCTGCAGGCCGCGCTGCGGGAGCTGATCGCCCGGCTGGAGGAGCGGCTGGCGCAGTGGGAGGAGGGCCGGGCGGCCAAGGCGGCGGCCGTGGGCGACCTCCCGCCGCCGATCCGGGCGGCCTTCGACAACGGGCGGGAGCATATGGAGGCGGACCTCCGGTTTCTGCGCCGCCTGTTGGAGGAGTTTGCGGAGTCCGAGTGATTGAAGGGGGAGTGGGGATGACGCTTCTCATCGATGCCCGGAACCTGGTGAAGCGGTACCGCGACCGCATCGCCGTGAGCGACGTCAGCCTGTCGGTGGCGCCGGGGGAGGTGGTGGCTGTGATCGGCCCCAACGGCGCCGGCAAGTCCACCACCCTGGAGATGATCCTGGGGCTGCGAAGCCGGGACGGCGGCGAGGTGCGCTATGGGTGCGCCGACCCCCGACGGGAGATCGGGGTCCAGCTCCAGTCCACCCCGTTCTTTCCCGGGCTGACCGCGGCCGAAAACCTGCGGGTCTTTGCCGCCTTCTACGGGCGGCGGCTGAGCCGGGCGGAGACCGATGAACTGCTGGTCCGGTGCCGGCTCCAGCACGCGGCCCGCACAGAGGCCTCCCGCCTGTCGGGCGGGGAGCAGAAGCGGCTGGCCATCGCGGTTGCCCTCGTGCACCAGCCGCGGGCGTTGTTCCTGGACGAACCCACGGCGGCGCTCGATCCCCGGGCGCGCCACGAGATCCGCACCCTCATCCGGGAACTGGCCCAGGGCGGCACGGCGGTCGTCTTCACCTCCCACGACATGGAGGAGGTGGGCAGGCTGGCCGACCGGCTCGTGCTGATCGTGAACGGCCGGGTGCGGGCCGAGGGCGCCCCGCAGGCGCTGCTGGAGCGCCACGGCGCCGCCAGCCTGGATGAGCTCTACCTCAACCTGACCGCGGAGGAGGCGGTGTAGCGATGTGGATCGTCTTCCGGGGACTCCTTTCCGGCGCGTTGCGGGACCGGATCTCCCTGTTCTACGCCCTCATCTTCCCCGCGGCCGCCCTGGCGGTGCTCGCCTATTTCTTCGAGGATCCGGGCTACCGCCGGCACCTGCTGGTGGGGGTGACCGCACTGGGCGGGTTCTTCTTCACCATGAGTGGCACCGGGTTCGAGGTCATGCGGCAGCGGCAGCGCGGCGTGTACAAGCTGCTGCGGGCCACGCCGTTTCCCACCGGCGCGTTCGTGTCGGCCCTGACGGCCGCCCGGGGGCTGATCGCCCTGGTCTGCGCGCTCTTCGTCTACGTGGGCGGCGCCCTGTTCCTGGGCGCGGGTATCGCCCCCGCCGGCCTGCTGCTCATGCTTCCGGCGCTGGCGCTGGGCACCGTGTGCTTCACGGCGCTGGGGTTCATCCTGGGCAACCTGGGCAACACGGAGACGCAGGTGGCGGGGATCAACAACCTTTTCGTCCTGCCCATGACCTTCGCCAGCCCGGTCTTCTACAGCCTGGAGGGCGCACCCCGCTGGGTTCAGCTGCTCTCGGAGGCCATGCCGCTCCGCCACCTGGTCGCCGCCCTGCAGGCGGCCGCTGCTGTCGACCCGGTCGCCATGATCCGGCCGCTGGTGATCCTGTGCGGCTTCACGGCGGCGATCCTTCTGGTGGCTGTCGCGACCTTCCGGTGGGATCCAGACGCCCGGCTCATGCGCAGGGCGTAGGGTCCTGCGCCTGCCCGGTCTCGGGGTTCAGCACGGCGACCCTGGGGCGTTCGCCGGTGACCAGCGCCGGGAACGGGCGGATGGCGCCCCGGCCGTGGCTGGTCGTGTGCGGCTCAGACCCGGCGACGCATGCAGGGGCGGACCGGACGGTGGCAGCGTGTGGGCGTCGGCGTGCCGCTTCGACGTCTGGCGGCAGACGGCCGACTGCCATTCCTTGACGACGACAGCGTACACGCGCCATGCAGGTGTCAGCCAGCGCAGACCGGCCAGCGTCGGAAGGTTGCGGTCGGTGACATCGATGAGCGCAGCCGCCGCCCCGAAAGGGGTGGCGGCTGCAACCTTCCACGCCCGACGGAGCGGCCTGGGGCATGATGCTCCCTAGACCAGCTCCGTCGCCGTAGCCGTCAGCGCCTGACGGGGATCCAGATCTCGCTGCGGAACTCCGGCGAGGAGACGTCGTCGGTCTCGTTCCACAGGATCTCGGGCCCTTCCGCCGCCTGGTATCCGGAGGAGGGGAACCATTCGGCGTAGATGCGGGCCCACGTGCTCTGCAGGGTCTCTGGGAACGGGCCGACCGACTCGAACACGGCCCACGTCAGCGCGGGCACCTCGAGCGCCTGGAAGCCGGGCGGGCAGGGCTGGTCCGTGGCCGCGCCGACCCAGTGCTCCAGCGACCCGCCGTCCGCCCGGCCCTCCGAGAAGTTCAGCGAGGCCTGAATGATGCCCTTGGGCTCGACGTTGGACAGGGCGATTAGCTCTTGGATCTGCTCCATGCCCAGGTCCTTCCACATGGCGGCAATCTCGGGGTTGACCCCCTCATACTGCAGGCGGACGCGGCGCATGATGCCCACGATGCGGAAGGGTTCCTTCTCCACGAGGCGGTAGCGCATGTCTGTGCCCCCTCGGATGGTCAGTTGGAAGGCCATGCGGGAAAAGGCGTTCAGCGCACGTCCCGGAAGCCGCGCCTGCGACGGCGGGAAGCCGTGTTCCGCCTGGAAGGCGCGGGCGAAGGCGTCGGGCGAGTCGTAGCCGTACTTCAGGGCCACGTCGGTCACCCGGGCGCCGGCGGCCAGCTCCTGTGCGGCCAGCGTGAGCCGCCTGCGGCGGACATATGCCGAGATCGGCATTCCGGCCAGGGTGGCGAACATCCGGCGGAAATGGTATTCCGAGCAGCCGGCGATGCGGGCCGCGGCCCGGATGTCCACCTCGCCGTCCAGGTGCGCCTCGATATAGTCCAGGGCGCCGTTCAGGTCGTGCAGCGGATTCACGTCATGACCTCCTCGTGTCCAACCATAACAGGTGAGCCGCGCGGCCGCCCGACGGTTCCGGTGCAACGATTGCAGGGTAGCCGGGAGGGCTTGCCACGCCGCGGCACCGGGTGACATGCAGTGTGTGCCGGAGCGTCAGGCGACTTGGTGTGCATGGCGCGTCCGGTGCCTTGGGCGCGGCCGGTTCGACCCCCACGACAACGGCCGCCTCGGGAACTGCAGTGACACGGGGTGCAGCGGTTATCGCCAGGCGTCCCGGTCGATGTCATCGAACGTCAGCCCGTCCGTGCACTTGAGCGACACGTTTACCCATACGTTTCCCTTGCGCAGGGCGAGGTCCAGCGGCACGCACGGTCCTCCCCTCAGCGCGGGCGCAAGCCGGCGGAACCGGTCGAGCCGCGCCGCCAGCAGCGCGTCCTGGGCGGCATGCGGGAGCGCCGCGGGATTCGAGAGCTCCGCCCGCCGGCCCTCCCGTACGAGGGCGACGCCCGAGACCTGCGCGGCGGTCCAGATGCGCCCGCCCACCGGGTACAGCCAGACGCCGCCCAGCACCGCCGCCAGCGCGGCCAGGAACAGGATCGCCTTCCGCATCTTCGCCACCTCCGGAGAAGCCGTCGTGCCCGCCCGGCACGCAGCAGGCTGATCGCGCTCCACCCAGGTGATTCGCCCGCGGTTCCGAGGTGACCTGCATCGGCGTGCCCGCACGGCCGCGCGGCAGCCCGGGACGGCGGAAAGCAGCCGCCGCCCGGGCCGTTGCCCGAGCGGCGGCGTGCTGTGGCGCGGCAGCGGCTACCGCCGCGTCCGCACGGTGGTGTAGATGCCGTTGTCCGTGCCCCGCACGAACAGGTACAGCCGGTCGGCGAACCGGACCCCGCTGGGCCCGCTGGGCGTGCGCCCCTGGCCGGGCACCTCGGTCCAGCCGGACCACTGGCCCCTGGGGTCGCGCACGTTCAGGAAGATGCCGTCGTTGGTGCCCCGCACCACCACGTAGAGGTTGCCCCGGTAGACGACGGCGCCGGGGCCGCTGGGGGTGAGCCCCCCGCCCAGCACCTCGGTCCAGCCGGACCACTGGTTCGGGGCGCGCATCACGGCGTAGTAGATGCGGTTGTCGGTGCCCCGCACGAAGAGCCACAGGGCGCCCATGTACGACACGATGGCCGGGGCGTCGGAGGTAGCCCCCGTCGGCACCCGTTGCCAGCCTTGCCACTGACCGTCATAACGCTGTACGTACACGGCGTTGTCGGTGCCCCGCACCGCCAGGTAGAGCGCGCCCTGGTGCACGGTCACGGCGGGGCTGCTGGTGGTGAGCCCGCCGCCGGGCACCTCGGTCCAGCGGCTCCAGCGGTTGCCGGTCAGCCGGTTCTGGTAGATGCGGTTGTCGGTGCCCCGCACGAAGAGGTGGAGGGAACCCCGGTACGCGGTGGCGGCGGGTGCGCTGGGCGTCCGGCCCTGGCCGGGCACCTCCCACCACTCGCCCCAGCCGGTGCGACGGCTCATCCGGTTCCAGTAGATGCCGCTGTCAGTGCCGCGGACGAACAGGTGGAGGTCGTTTTGGTAGGTGGCGGGGGCGGGGGAGTCCAGGGTGGTCCCGGCGCCGATGCGTCGCCAGTTGGACCAGCCGGTTCGGCTGAGGGGTCCGCCCTCCTGCCGCAGGTTCCACTCCACGTCGCGCCCGTCGTCCCGGTCGTCATCGTCCCGGTCGTTCCAGTCGTTGTTGTTCCAATCTGGCCGTCCCCAGGGCGGTCGTTGCGCGAGGGGGACGGGCCAGCCCGGCATGAACCAGGGCGGCAGTTGCATGGGTATCCTCCTTCGGAAGTACGTTCACCGCCAGTCTATGGCGTGGCGGAAGGAGGGGTGTCGCCCTGGGTGGGGCGCCGCCCGGACGCGGGTTGGTCCTGCGCGCTGCGCCGGACCGGGGAGGGCGGGGGATGGACGGGGCCCCAGGACGACCTCGGCGAGGAGCGGTTCCTCGCCCTCCAGCTGCAGCGCAGCCCGCACGGCCTCCACAGGGGTCCCGGACGGGAAGGAGAAGGTGAGGACGACCCCCTCAGGGACCGCGGCCAGGTCGCAGAGGCTGCGGTGGTCCCATCCTGCACCTGTCCCGTCCGGCGGGCAGAGCCGGGTTCGGTTACGGGTCCGGCGGCGAGGCCGAGCCCGGTGATCAGGGCGAGAAGCGCCGCCATGGCCACGGTGAAGTGTCGTCGCATGCTGCCACCTCCGTGAGGCGCCGTGGTTGAATCGGACCGACCGGCCGGTGCTGCGTCGGGGGAAGCGCTCCTTGGCATCCCGCCGGTGGCGGGCCCATGCCCTGGACACCACGAAAGGCCGGCTGGTCGGCGTCCGGCCATGGGTATTGCGCCAGCCTGTGGATTCTGAAGATCCGATCCGTTTGACGAACGGTGGACGGCAGCGGGAGCGGACAGGTCTTGCACCAGGCCCGGCGACGGCCGGTGAGCCGGGGGATTGGGGAGGCAACGACCCGTCGGCGCCAGGCCGCGGGTATGGTACGATGGTGTTGCGTGTGACACGGCCGGCGGGCGGCCCGGCCATGCGCCGGGCTGCCGCCCCCCGGAGGTGGCTGAACGGGGCGGCCGCGACGGAGAAAGGGGAGAACTGGTGCGATGATGCCCAAGCAGATCGAGCCGGTGGCGCTGGATGACGCGGGCAGCGCCCTGGTGATTGTGGACCAGACCCTGATTCCCAACGAGACCCGGTACTTGCGGCTCACCACGCCGGAGGAGACGTGGGAGGCCATCCGGTCGCTGCGGGTGCGTGGGGCCCCCGCCATCGGCATCGCCGCGGCCATGGGGCTTTACCTGGGGGTGAAGGGGTCAGAGGCGGCCGATTTCGAGGACTTCTACCACGAGTTCCGGCAGGTGAAGGCGTATCTCGCCTCCGCCCGCCCGACGGCGGTGAACCTCTTCTGGGCCCTGGACCGGATGGAGGCGTGTCTCTTGCGCCATCGGGACCGGCCGATCCCGGAGATCAAGGAGGCCCTGCGGGCCGAGGCGGAGGCGATCCGGGAGGAGGACGCCCGGGCCAACCGCACAATCGGCGAGTACGCCCTCTCGCTGCTGAAGCCCGGTATGGGGATTCTCACCCACTGCAACGCGGGCGCGCTGGCTACGGCAGCCTACGGCACCGCCCTGGCGCCGATCTACCTGGGCCAGGAGCGGGGGTACAACTTCCGGGTGTTCGCGGACGAGACGCGGCCCCTGCTGCAGGGCGCCCGGCTCACCGCCTACGAACTGATGCAGGCCGGGGTCGACGTGACCCTGATCTGCGATAACATGGCCTCCGCGGTGATGAAGAACGGCTGGGTGGACGCGGTCTTCGTCGGCTGCGACCGGGTGGCCGCCAACGGCGACACCGCTAACAAGATCGGCACCTCCGGCGTGGCGATCCTGGCCAGGCACTACGGCATCCCGTTCTACGTGTGCGCACCCACCTCGACGATCGACCTGAGATGCCCCACCGGCGCCGACATTGTCATCGAGGAGCGCCGGCCTGAAGAGGTGACCGAACAGTGGTACGCGAAGCGGATGGCGCCGGAGGGCGTAAAGGTCTACAACCCGGCCTTCGACGTCACCGATGCCGACTTGATCACGGCGATCATCACCGAGTACGGAATCGCCCGGCCGCCGTACACCGAGTCCTTGAAGGAGCTGTTCCGGCGGAAAGAGGAGGCGGAGCGCCGGGCGTGACCGGCGGCGGCCCGGTTCCCGGGCCGTGAAGGGGTCCGGGAGGCGGAAGGGGCGTTCCGAGACCACAAAGAAGCCGGCAAAGGGATCGGCCCGCACTCCAATCCGGTGAGTGCGGGCCGATCTCTGCACGGACGTTCAGTATCCCAACAAGTAGCTGACGACGGCTGCCAGTGCACAGGCAAACCCTGCGAAGAACCCGACGAGGACCGCATTAGGCGAAACGGGCTGCAGGGAGAGCCCCAGCAGCAGGCACGCACTGGAGAAGAGCATCCAGCCGGCGGTGCGGTTGCGCACGGCCCGATCCCCCCACATGTGAGCGATACGCAGGACAGGGGACGGAGATGTTCCGCCCGGTGACACCGGCCGTGACGTGCCGACTCGGCTTGGATTGGAACCTGTGTCCCCAGGGGCGGCCGTAGCGCGCCGCCATCGCGGCACGTCCCAAAGGGCAGGGGGAGGGGTGCCCGCGTGCGTGACCGTCGGATGTTAACTGTGTTCGCCCTGATGCTGGCGAGCTTTCTTACCGCCGTCGACGTCACCATCGTCGACACGGCGATGCCCCGGATCGTCGGATCCCTGGGCGGCTTCTCGATGCTTACCTGGCTCGTTTCGGCCTACATGCTCACCTCCACCGCGACGATGCCGGTCTACGGCAAGCTGGCGGACATCATTGGACGGAAGAGAACGTTCACCATCGGCGCGGTCATCTTCGTGATCGGCTCGGCGCTCTGCGGCGCGGCACCGTCCATGGAGGCCCTGATTCTGTTCCGCGCCCTGCAGGGGCTGGGGGCGGGCGCCATGCAGCCCACCGTGCAGACGATCCTGGGCGACATCTTCAGCCCGGCGGAGCGGGCGAAGGTGCAGGGCTGGTTCTCCGCGGTGTGGGGCTTCTCCGCCCTGGCCGGGCCCCTGGTAGGCGGGCTGATGGTGGACTACCTGACCTGGCGCTATCTCTTCTATATCAACCTGCCCCTGGGCGCCCTGGCCCTGTTCATGGTCTGGCGGTACTTCGACGAGCGGGTCCAGCGGCGGAAGGCCCGGGTCGACTACCTGGGAGCGGTGACGCTCACGGGCGGCATGACCCTGCTCCTGCTCGTGCTGCTCACCGGTGGCAGCCAGCTGCCCTGGGGGTCGCCCCAGATCCTCGGGATGGCCGGCGGCGCCGCCGTGCTGCTCCTGCTCTTCCTCTGGACGCAGGTCCGGGCCCTCGACCCGATCCTGCCGCTGCGGCTCTTCCGGATTCCCGTCATCGGCTGGGGCAACCTGTCCTCGCTCATGGTGGGCGGGGTGATGTACGGCACGTCCGTCTACCTGCCCATCTGGGCGCAGGGGGTGCAGGGGTACTCGGCCACCCGTTCCGGGGCTTCGCTGCTCTGGCTCTCCATCGGATGGCCCATCGCGGCGGTGCTGGGCAGCCGGCTGATCGTGCGCATGGGGGTGCGGCCTTCTGCCCTCCTGGGGCTCGCCCTGAACCTGGCCGGCGCCGCCGGGCTGGTGGTACTGGCACGCACGCTGGAGGAGATCCCCGAGGTGCTGCTGGCCCTGGTGACCTTCGTGATCGGCGCCGGTATGGGCTTCTCCACCCTGGCGTTCATCCTGGGCATTCAGTCCGCGGTCGACTGGGCGCACCGGGGGGTGGCCACCGCGTCGTTCCAGTTCATCCGCACCCTGGGCGGCATGATCTGGGTCTCGGCGATGGGCGGCGTGATGAACACGGACCTGCTGGGGCGGCTGCAGCGGATCCCCGGCGTGGCCGCGCGGACGACGGCCGAGGCGGGGCAGTGGGCGAACCGGCTCCTGGATCCAGCTGAGCGGGCAGCCCTCGGTCCGGAGCTGCAGGCGGCCATGCAGGAGGCCCTGGCGGCGGCCCTGCGGAACGTGCACCTGGTCATGCTGCTGGCCGCCTTCCTGAGCCTGGCCGCGGCGCTGCTCATCCCCAACCTGCGGTTTGCGCCGGAGCGGCCGCAGGAGAGTCCGGCTGACTAGCGCACATGTGCCTGCAGAACGGCTGGGTTCTCTAGACTTTTCGCCTGCACAGAATGATGAATTGTTTCCCTCCGAAATAGGGTGGCAAAGCCATGCGCAACTGGTCGTGAACGGGGTAACATAAGAGCGGGTATGAACATGTTGCCCGGAGGTGTTGCAGGTGACAGCCACCATGGACAAGCCGCAGCTCGTGACCGTTCGCTGCCGCGGCACCTGGGAGCCGAAGGTCCGGACAGCCCTGAGGGTCCGCCGGTTCGAGCCCTTCTACTCGGACGAGCCCGTCGCGCTGGGCGGCGACGACACGGCGCCGAATCCGATGGAGTACATGATGGCCGCCCTGAACGGGTGCGTTTCGGTCATGATCGCCGTGATCGCGGCGGAGATGGAGTTCAAGTACGAGGCCGTGGAGCTGCTCGCCGACGGCGTGCTCGACGTGCGCGGCCTGATGGGCGTGCCGGGGGTGCAGCCGCACTTCACCGAGGTGCGCCTGACGGTGAAGATCAAGACCGACGAACCCCGGGAGCGGCTGGATGAGCTGAAGGAGAAGGTGGAGGCCCGCTGCCCGGCCGCAGGCCTGATCAACGCGGCCCGGGTGCCGTTCCACTCCACCTGGGAGTACCTGGTGTAGTGAAGACAAGCCGAGCCCCCCGAGCGCGCTGGCAGCCGGGGGGCTTTGCGCGCACCGGCAGGCGGATGCGCCCGAGTGTCGAATGCTATCCTGGTGAGGAGGGCGAGGGCAGTGCAGGACGACAACGCACGGAAGACGCCCCCGCCGCCGAAGTTCTCGGCGGGATGGCTGGACGAGATCATCACGGAGGCCATGCGCAGGGGCGAGTTCGACAACCTGCCGGGCAAGGGCAGGCCGCTGGACCTGGAGAAGGATGAGCCCGATCCGTACGCCCGGGAGGGCTCGTGGGTGGTCAACAGGATCCTCCGGGAGAACAAGGCGGCGCCGCTCTGGATCGAGCTGGAGAAGTCCATACGCGAGGACAGGGAGTGGCTGGCGACCCACCCCAAGGACCACCCGGAGCGCCAGGCCCGCATCCAGGAGCTGAACGACAAGATCATGCTGTTCAACCTGAACAAGCCCCGGGGCATCCTGGACAAGCTGCGGTACCGGGAGTGATCGTGACGGGCCATGGGCCCGGGGGATGGCGCCGCCGGGACACGTCATGACCGGGGGTGCAGGGCATGTTCAGCATCGCCCGCTTTCTCGCAGCCTGCCTCGTGATGTGCCTGGTGTTCGGTGTGCTGGTGTTCGGTATGCTCCTGATGAACCCCGTCAGCTTCATCAACTCCTACCCACCCGAGATTCAAGCCGAGTATTACCGCTCTCAGAGCAAAGAAGCGGCGAGACGGAAGCTGACGGTGATCATGGGGATCAAAAAGGCAGCGGCTCTGACGGCGTTCCTGTTTCTCTTCGCCTGGATGGCCAAGTGGGCGGGCGCCGACACCTTCGGGGAAGGTCTGATGGCCGTGTACGGCTATGGCCTTGTTCTGGCGGTGTTCGACACCTGCTTTCTGGACTGGGTCCTCTTCCCGAACATCAGACGGATCCGCCTGCCGGGCACGGAACACATGGATCGGGAGTACCGCCAGAAGTGGTTTCATGTGAAGGCGATGCTGCCGATGTTGCCGCTCTTCGCCGTCGGCGGTGTCGCGGCGGCGCTGATCATGGTCTGGATCTGGTGATGCGCCACGGGGCCGTCCCGAGCAGTTGGATCTGCTCGGGACGGCCCCGATGGTTCACGTCCGGTCTGCGGCGGACTGCCCGGCCGGTTCCCCGTTCCATACCCGCCGGAGCTCCGGGAGGCTCCGCAGCGCCTCCAGCCCCTCTCCCGTGACCGCGGAGACCGGGTAGTAAGGCGGCTTCACCCCGATGGTCTCCAGCAGGCGGCCGGCCCGGTCCAGGTCGGCGGCGGGCAGGTCGATCTTGGTGAATGATGCTCGCATACTGTCCGGCCTCGGGGGTGAGCGCCAGCTCCTTGGCCAGCGGATAGCCTCCCATGTCGATGGCCAGCAGGGTCGTGGCGAACATCGAGGGGTCGGCGCCCAGGGCCTGGTAGACGGGCACCACCACCGGCCGGAGCACGTCCGCGAGGACGGGGGCGATGGAGACTACGCCGACCATCGCCAGCGCCAGCGGGCCCATCGCGTTGATGCCCTCCTCGAACTCCTGACCCAGGCCGAACCGGTTGCCGATGATCCGATCCAGCGCCCCCAGGACCATGAAGATCATCATGATCCAGATGATCACGGTGTTGATGGTACTCAACGTCGGTCCCCCTTCCCATCAGAGCCTCTGGTCCGCGCCCTTCCCGCCGCCGGGCTGCGGCAGGATCGCCTCGACTTCGTCGTGGGGCCGGGGGATGACGTGAACCGAGATGAGCTCGCCGATTCGCTGCGCGGCCGCCGCGCCGGCGTCGGTGGCCGCCTTCACCGCTCCCACGTCCCCGCGGACCAGGACGGTCACCAGGCCTCCGCCCACCAGCACCCTGCCGTTCAGGTGGACGTTGGCCGCCTTGACCGTCGCGTCGGCCGCCTCGATGGCGCCGACCAAGCCCTCTCCGCGAGCCCGGCCTGCATCGACGCGCGCACGGCGCCGACGTCTCCGCCCACGATGGTGATGTACTTGCCGGGGCAGATGGTCCGGCTGACCAGCAGTTGCACCGCCGCCGCCTTGACCATGGCGTCCGCGGCGCGCACGCCGGTGGGCAGGCTCAGGGTCTCGATCATGCCGATGGCCAGGGCCACGTCAATCACCTCCCGGTTCCGGACCGCAGGCGATGTGGATCGCCTGGTCCGTGATCGCGACGACGGTGCCGCTGACGCTGGCGTGAACCACAGCCCCCAGCTTGCCCTCCGGCGGCCGTCCGATCACCTGTCCGGCGGCGACCCGGTCCCCGGCCGCAACCACCGGCTCGGCCGGGGCGCCGATGTGCTGCGGAGCGGGATGCGCACTTCCGTGACCGGCAGTGCGGCCTCCACATAGGGGGCCCTGCGATCGAACGCTGCCACGCCGATGCGCTCCTTCACCCACTGCGACGCCACCATCCGGCCCTCGTACATCGGGTGCAGCCCCCGCTCGGGGGTAGCGCCCTTCCGGTAGCGAATGCCCTGGGCCGCCAGCTCCCGCTTCACCCGGATCACCGCCTGGCGGGGCATGAGCAGCTCCGGGCAGGCGAAGGCCTCGCAGAGCCCGCACTCGCAGCAGAGGTAGGCCCCCAGCAGCGCGGCCGGATCGTCCCGGCCGTAGTTGGTGTGCAGCATCGCCTTGTGGGGCATGATGTGGTGGCCCAGCAGGTACCGGGGACAGAGTTCCGTGCAGAAGAGGCACTGGATGCAGACGGTGGTCTGCTTGATGTCCACCGGCTCCGGGTGCAGCAGCCGCTCCACCCTGCGCAGTCCGGCGGGGAGGACGATGACGCCGCCCACCATGATCATGTAGTCGTCCACGGTCGGGCCGCCTGCCAGCTCCAGCAGCGCCTCCACCGGCACGCCCACCGGCACGGCAACGGTGACGGGGCTGCGCACCGCCCCGCCCACCGTCAGGTACTTGGCGGTGACCGATTGCCCGCGGTCGACGGCCGGGCCACGTTGATCAGGGTCCCGACGTTGCTCACCACCACCCCGACGTCCAGGGGGATGCCCCCGGCGGGGACGATGCGGCCGGTGACCTGCTGTACGATGACGTGCTCGTCGCCGGCCGGGTAGAAGTCGTCGAGGGGGAGGAGCTCGATCCCCGCCCGGGCGGCGGGTTCGGCCAGGGCCTTCCGGGCCCCGGCGTACTTGGCTTTCAGGGCGATGACCGCACGCTGCGCCCCGGTGTTCTGCGTGAGCACCGGCACGGCGACCACGTCGGCCCAGGCCACGGCCTCGTAGACCTCCGCATCTCCCGGTTGGGACAGCATCTCGCCCGCACCGGCCAGCCGACCGGCGCTCGGCTGCGGCGTAGAGCTCCCGGCCGGTGCCGCCGGAGAACGTGACCACGTCCGCCCGGACGGGGGAGGGAGGAGGCGGCCCGATGGCCAGGGCCCGGGCCAGCTCCGACTCCGCCCGGCCCCCGATCAGCTCGTGCAGCGCCTCCGCCATCCCGGTGCAGAGCGTCCAGAGCGCCTCCGGGTTGGCCGGCTGCCCCGGTTCGATCCGGACGCCCAGGATCTCCGCCGCCCGCCCACGTGGGCGCAGACCGTGGCCTCGACCTCGCCTCCGACGAACAGCGCGCCGTTGGTGGTGCCGCCGCCGACGTCCAGGTTGAGCACCCGGAGGTTCTGCTCCCGGGACAGCGCCGCGGCGCCGCTGCCCCGTCCGGCCAGAATGGCCTCCAGCTGCGGCCCCGCCGTCGCGACCACGAAGCGGCCCGCATCCCCGGACAGCCGCTCCACGACGGCCCGCGCGTTCTCCCGCCGGGCCGACTCGCCCGTGATGATCACCGCGCCGGAGTCGATGCTGCCCCAGGTCAGGTTCGCCCGGCGCAGCTGCTCCCGGACCCAGGCGAAGATGGCGTCACCGTCCAGCCGGGCCTCGTCCATGAGCGGGGTGAAGATGACGGGGCTGCGGTAGAGCACCTCCCGCCCGGTGATCTCCACCGACGCCAGCGCGTGGACGCCGCCGAGCCGGGCCGTGGTCAGCCGGCTGACGATCAGGCAGGTGGAGGTCGTGCCGATGTCGATGCCGATGCTGGTGAGGCTGTCGCGCACCTTGGGGTCGCAGTCCCGCCTCGGCATGCGCGGCCATCCCCCTTCCCGTGACAAAAATGCACAAAGGACCCACGGCCCTCACGCACAGGTGAGGGCGGTGGGCCCCATTGCCCGGGTGCGGACGCCGTTGTCCGCCCACTGGTCCGTTGTGTATGCCACCGCCGCGGGACAGGGTGCGCCGCCCTGTGCCCGGCTGCGTCGCCGGGCTGCAAGGTCGCGGGCGCCGTCAGACCGGTCCGCCTGCGGCAGCGCCCGTCACGACCGGGTGATCAGGCTGGGGGTGAACTTCAGCACCTCGCCCAGCGTCTCGTTCACGGCCCGCAGCCCCGTCTCCACGCTGGCGACGTCGCCGTAGATCACCACGGCGCCGCTGAAGCGGTCCAGGAAGGCGATGCTCACCGCCGCGGCCTTCGTGGCCACGTCGCCGGCGATGATCGCCCCCTCGCCCGGGGTGATCGTCAGGATGCCGATGGCGCCGGCCTGCTCGATGCCCAGCCGCTCGCACAGCTCCCGCGTCGGATGGGCGATCAGGTGCGCCAGGGTGACCTGTTTGCCGGGGACGTACTCCTGGATAATGCGCTGTCTCTCCTCCACAGGTGTACACCTCCCGGTGCGGAGCCGCAGCAGGCCGTGAGCAGGAACGGTGAAGTCCGAATTCGCATGAAATCAGATAATCCTTCTTCTGAGCAGTGGACTGAAGAAATATCTCTGCGTATATTGCCACCCTGCGTTCTGGCCCCTGGCTGGGGACCGGGTGTGCCCGGCGGCTCCGGCGCCCCGGTTCCGGACGCCTGGGAGGGCGCGGGGCAGGGACCGCAAGCCCAGGCCACGAATACGGAACCATAGAAAAGGGGCTCCCGCCGCAAGAGGGGAGCTCCCGGGGAGGAACGTGGATTGGTCGCGTTGTCCGCTGCCCAGCGCCGGCAGGTGAGCGGCCTCTTCGCCGAGCACCTCCGGGCGCCGGTGCAGATGGTTTTTTTCTCCGCCACCGAGCACGATCGTTCGACCGCCGCCCTGCGCGCGCTGCTCGCCGATCTGGCCTCGCTCTCCGACGGGCGGATCCGGGTCGTCGCCCGGTCCGGGCCGGAAGCCCGGGCGGAGGCGGCCGCGTACGGCGTGAAGCAGGCGCCGGCGCTCGTCCTCCTGGACGGCGCCGGCCGCGACACCCGCATCCGCTTTTACGGCGTGCCCATGGGCGTGGACCTGGTGGTCTTGCTGGAGGACCTGATCGACGTCTCCCACGGGGAGACCCGCCTCTCGCCGCCGGCCCGGGCGCTGGTCCGCACCGTCGACCGGGACCTGACCGTCCAGGTGTACTCGACGCCGACGTGACCCCGCTGCCCCCAGGCGGTCCGCCTGGCGCACATGGCGGCGATGGAGAACCCCCGCATCCGGGCCTACGCCGTGGACGCCGCCGCGTTTGGAGAGCTGGCCCGGCGCAACGGCGTCCGGTCCGTGCCCCACACCATCATCGAGGGCGCCCGGAGGGTGACCCTGGCAGGGGGAGGCCCGGAGGAGCGGTTTCTGGCGGCGCTGCTGCAGGCCGCCCGGGAATGAGCGGGTGCCTTACTGCCCCTGCCCCGCGGACTGGCCCGCCGCGGCCAGGACCGCGCTGATGACGTCCTGGTAGCTGCGGATGCGCAGCAGTTCGCCGTTCACCAGGAAGGAGGGGGTGCCGGTGATGCCGGGGGTGCTGTACCCTTCGGCGCTGTCAGCCAGCACCTTGTCCCGGTACTTCTGCTGGTCCATGCATTCGTTGAAGGCCTTCGTGTCCAGCCCCAGCTCCCGGGCGTAGGTCTTCATCGCGTCGCGGGTCCACTTCTGCCCCTGCGCGGCCTGGTTCGCGAAGAGCATGTCAAGGAACGCCCAGTAGTATCCCTGGTCCGCCGCGCACTCCACGGCCTCGGCCGCGTTCAGCGAGGTGTCGGACGGGTCGATCACCAGCATGTGCTTGCGGACGTAGCGGGCGGTGCCCTCCGCGACCAGCTCCTCGATCTGCGACCCGAGGATCTCGTGGGACTCCCGGCAGTGCGGGCAGCGGAAGTCGCTGAACTCCACCAGTTCCACCGGTGCGTCGGCGCTGCCGAGCACGTGCCGGTCCGCGCCCCGCTCCTGGTCGGTGAGGATGATGCTGGGCAGGACGATCTCGCCCAGTCTGCGGGCGGTGACGTTGCTGGCCACAATCAGCGCCGCGGTGACCCCCACGGCGGCGCCGATGACCCACCACAGGCTCCTGTCCTTCTTCCGGTTGAGGGAGCGCCCCCCTTTAGCCTTGGACATTCCCACGTCGCTCCTTTAGCATAGTTTGGTCCATTGTAAAGGAACATACGGTTGAAAGACAACAACCAACTAACAGAAAGTAACCCCGTCCGGCCGAGCCGGGCGGGACCTTTCGCGTCCGCACGGCCCGTGCTCGCACCCGGGCACGGTCGTCCGCCCTAGTGCTTTGGTTCCGCGGCAGTAAGGGCCGGAGGCCGCGGGGAGACCTTGTCCGGCCGTGCAGTGACGGATGTCACAAGAACGCCTCGGGCCGAGGCTTGATACGATGATGCGCCTTTCTTTGGCCAATAGGCTACTGGGATGGGAAGGGGCCCCTCCATACAATTTGAAGCAAGATCTTTTGTTTAAGCGTTAAAGGAGGTTGTCCCATGACAGGCGGGATCAGCCGCCGCACGTTCCTGCAGCTCTCGGTGGCCGCGACGGCGGCCCTGGGGGCAGCCGGCGCCGTCGCCGCAGGGGACGGCCGCAGTTACGTGAGCGGCGGGTTCGCACCCGGGCACGTGGAGCCGGACACGTGGACCTACTCCACCTGCGGCTTCTGCGGCACCGGGTGTGGGATCGAGATCGGCACGAAAGACGGGGTTCCCGTGGCCATCCGCGGGACCAAGGGGTATCCGGTGAACGACGGCCTGCTCTGCGCCAAGGGCATCTATCAGTGGAAGATCATTACGGCGCCCGACCGGGGCAAGCGCCCGCTCATCCGGAAGGACGGGAAGATGGTGCCGGCGACCTGGGACGAGGCGCTGACGGCCATGACCGACAAACTGAAGCAGCTGCTGGCCGACTACGGGCCGGAGTCCATCGCCTGCTACAACACCGGCCAGCTCTGCATGGAGGAGTTCTACACCCTCGGCAAGCTGATGCGGGCGGGTTTCCGCACCCCGAATCTCGACGGCAACACCCGGACCTGCATGGCCTCGGCCGTGATGGGTCATACCCGCTCCTTCGGCACCGACGGCCCCGTGGGCGCCTACGCGGACATCGAGGCGGCCGAGGTGATCCTGATCGCCGGCTCCAACATGGCCGAGTGCCACCCGATCCTGTTCGGCCGGGTGGTGAAGGCGGTGGAGAAGGGGGCCAGGCTGATCTGCGTCGACCCGCGGCTCACCCAGGTGAGCCGGATCGCGACCATCAACCTGCCCATCCGGCCGGGAACCGACGTGGTGCTCCTGAACGCCATGGCCCACGTCATCATCCGGGAGGGGCTCATCGACCGGGCGTACATCGACGCGCACACCACCGGCTACCCGGAACTGGAGCAGCACCTGCGGAAGTACACGCCCCAGTACGCCGCCGGGATCTGCGGCGTGCCGGCAGAGGACATCGAGGCGGCCGCCCTGCTCTACGGCCGGGCCGAGCGGTCGCTCTCCATGTGGGTGATGGGCATCAACCAGTCGGTCAACGGCACCATCGCCAACAACTGCTTCCACAACCTGAACCTGATCCAGGGCAAGATCGGCAAGCCGGGCTGCGCCTCCTTCTCCATCACCGGGCAGCCCGCGGCGATGGCCTCCCGGGAGGTGGGCGGCTCCTCTTCGTATCCCGGCTACCGGGCCATCGGCAACGCCCAGCACCGGGCCGAGATCGCGGCGCTCTGGGGCGTGGATCCGGCGACGCTGCCGGACAAGTCCCCGTCCATCACCGAGATCATCGACGCCATCCTGGAGGGCAGGATCAAGGCGCTCTGGGTCATCTGCACCAACCCGCTCATGTCGCTGCCGGACCAGAACCGGGTGCGGCAGGCGCTGGAGAAGCTGGAGCTGCTGGTGGTGCAGGACGCTTTCGAGACCGTGGACACCGCCCAGTACGCCCACATCTTCCTGCCGGCGGCGCTCTGGGCCGAGAAGAGCGGCATCATGGTCAACTCGGAGCGGCGGCTCAACCTGCTGAAGCCGGCGGTGAAGCCGCCCGGCGAGGCCCGGACGGACTTCGAGATCTTTCTGGACGTCGCGGATCGCATGGGCTTCGGCCACCTGTTCCCCTACCGCACCACCGAGGAGTGCTTCGAGGAGATCAAGCGGGTGACCCGGGGACGGCCCAACGACTACTCCGGCGCGACCTACGCCCGCATCGAGGCCAGCAAGGGGCTCCAGTGGCCCATCCCGGATGAGCGGTCGCCCGGAACCCCGCGGCTCTACGCCGACGGACGGTTCAACACCCCCGACGGGCGGGCCGTGCTGTGGGCCGTGGATCCCATCGAGCTTCCCGAGGTCCCCGACGGCGAGTACCCCTTCAACCTGAACAGCGGCCGGGTGCAGGAGCACTACCACACCGGCACCAAGACCCGCAAGGTCCCGGAGCTGAACGCCCTGGTGCCCACCGCTTACGTCGAGCTGAACCCCCGGGACGCGGAGGCCCTGGGCGTTCAGTACGGCGACCGGGTGTGCATCGAGAGCCGGCGTGGCCAGATCGAGGCGAAGGTGGTGGTCACCTCCCAGGTGGCCCCGGGCTCCTGCTTCGTCCCGATGCACTTTGGCGAGGGCCCCGTGAACCGGCTGACCGTCTGGGCGGTCGACCCGTTCTCCAAGGAGCCCAACTACAAGCAGCAGGCCGTGCGCCTGCGCAGGGTGTGAGGGGGGACCGCGGATGACGACACAGCTCGGCTTTCACGTGGACATGGAGAAGTGCATCGGCTGCAAGGCATGCGAGGCGGCCTGCAAGGACTTCTACCGGCTGCCGCCCGAGATCCGCTGGCGCCGGGTGCGCTCCTTCGAGACGGGCGAGTTTCCCAAGGCCATCCGGGTCCACCTGAGCCTGGCCTGCAACCACTGCGAGGATCCGGCCTGCATGAAGGGCTGCCCGGTGGAAGCGTACACCAAGCGGACTGACGGTCTGGTGATCCACGACCCCACCGCCTGCATCGGCTGCCAATACTGCACCTGGACCTGCCCGTATAGCGTGCCCCAGTTCGACCCCGAGCAGGGCGTGGTCTCCAAGTGCAACGGCTGCTACCAACTGGTGGACCAGGGCCAGCTGCCCCGCTGCGTCCAGGCCTGCCTGACCGGTGCGCTCAGCTTCGGCGAGGTGGTGGCCCACGAGGCGCAGAAGCGGCAGGCGGTGCGGCAGGCGCCGGGCTTCCCGGACCCGTCGGTCACCCGGCCGGCAACCCGGTTCGCCTGGCCGGAGAAAGGGCCGCAGCCTGATCGTCAGGTACGGGTCGCGCCACCTGCCGGTGACGGGACGAGCGTCGGGGGTGCGGCGGAAACCGTGGTGGCCGCGGCGGGGGAGGTGCGGTAGCATGGCGGCGTGGTTGCACGAAGCACAGTACAGTCTTGTGATCTTCACGGTCCTGATCCAGCTCACCGTCGGGGCCCTGTGGGCCCTGGCCGCGGTCGACCTGCGGCTGGCAGGGGCGGCGGACCCCGCCCGGTCCCGGTTCACCCGGTTGGGGACCGCGGTGCTGGTGCCCGCGGCCGCGGTGGGCCTGCTCTTCTCCACCACCCACCTGGGCCGGCCGCAGCTGGCCGTCCGGGCGCTGCGCCACTGGGAGACTTCCTGGATGTCCCGGGAGATCTGGGCGACCGGCCTCTTTTTCGGCCTCATCGCCCTGTACACGCTGCTGTGGTGGTGGCGGCCGTCGGCGGACAAGGCTCGCCGCGCCGTGGGCGCCGCGGGCGCGGCGGTCGGCGCGCTGACCGTCGTCACCCAGGCGATGATCTACCTGATCCCCGGCCGGCCCATGTGGAACCACTGGTCCACCGTCGTCCTGTTCTTCGGGTCCGCCTTCACCCTGGGGCCGCTGGCGGTGGCGGCGGCGCAGGGCCTCGCCGCGGGCCTTGCCGGCAGCGGCGCGGACGAGGTCCTCCGCAGCGGCTTCGGGCGGTTGGGATCCGCTGTGCTGGGGGGTGCTGCGGTGTACGCCCTTGGCCTGGCGGGCCGGCTCACCTACCTGTCCGCCGGCGCCGCGGCGGCCTTGGCCACGGCCGGCGCGGCGGGCAAGGCGGCGGTGGGGGCGGATACGGTGAAGACGGCACTGCTGGTCGCCCGGCAGGCGGTGGAGGCCAACGGCCTCCTCCTGGGGGCGGAGGTCGCCCTGGCAATCGGGGCGCCCGCGGCGGTCGGCGCAGCGCTGTGGCTCACCTGCCGGCGCGGCGGCAGCCTGCGGCTCTGCCGGGGCCTGGCTTCCTTCGGCATGGTGCTCACGCTGCTGGGCCATCTGGCGGGACGGGCGCTGTTCTACCTGACCGGCCAGCCCTGGTTCTAGAGGGGAGGACGACGGATGAAGACGACCCGGCGAAATGCTCTCCTGACGCTGCTTACCGGAGCCCTCGCGGCCCTGGCCGTCGCGGCCGGGGGCAGGGGGCTGCCCGGGGCCCGCGCGGCAGCCCGGCGGCTGGCCCGGCCGGCGCAGCGCCAGGCGAAGGTGGAGATGTACGGGTACACGGAAGTGAACCTGAGTTAGCCGCCGGTGGCGCGGCAGGTCGCACGCAAGCCGGGCCCCGGCCGCCCATCCGGCGGCCGGGGCCCGGCCCCTCGTATCCAGTTCATCCGCCCGCGGCAGGGGAGAGCAGGTACAGCTCGTCCCCGTCCTTCAAGCGGGTGCGCATCCCCGCCCGTTCGCCGTTGACGTAGACGGCCGCCTGCAGGAGCGGTCTCGCGTCGGGCAGCCCCAGGGCAGCGGCCGTCTTCTCCAGCGCCTCGGCCACCGTCGCCGCGTCCACCTCGACCCGGCGCCGCCCGGCATCCAGCCGCAGCGTGCCGAACAGGCGCACCGTGACCATGGGCTCACCCCCTACTGGATCCCGAGCCGGCGCAGCAACCCCGGCGTGGGCACGCCGGCGTCCGTCCAGCCCCGCAGCCGGTAGTACTGCCGCTTCATGGGTTCCAGGGGCACCTTCGTGCGGGGATCCCCCGGCACCTGCTCCACCGCCTTCAGCCGCTCGGGCAGGTCGTCGTCTGCCGCCGTCACGCCCAGGCGGGTATTCACCAGCCGCTCCAGGTTGTACCCTCGCTCCCCGATCAGCTTCAGCCGGCCCAGGTCCATCTTCATGCCGGTCACCGCCTCCAGGGCCCGCGTGAGCGGCAGCCCGGGCAGGTGTACGGGCATCCAGCGCAACCGGAGGAGGAGGGCGACCGGGCCTCCGGCCCAGGGCAGCAGCCGGTTGACCGCCCGGGTGAGCCACCCGTTGGGCCGGTTGAGCAGGGCGGCGGGGAAGACGTCGTACGAGCTGAACAGGCAGTTGCCCGCGGCGGAGATGGCTTCCATCAGATCCTGCATCAGGATCGTGAGGGCCGCCTTCGCCCGGGGGGTGTAGGGGTCCATCTCGAGCCCCAGCCCTTCCAGCACGGCCAGGTAGCCCGCGTTCAGGTGGCAGCCGCCCCGGTTGGAGACCGCGTAGCCCAGCCCCTGGCCCACCGCGGCCCGAGGTTCGTAGGCGGGCAGCTCCATGCCCTTCACCTGCATCGCGAAGCCCTTCCCGCCGAAGCGCTCTGCGAGCCGGCGGCTGCCCTCAGCCAGCAGGTCGCCGATGCCCCGCCGGTGTGCGATGTCGTCCAGGAGCTGAGACAGGTTCTCCACCCGGCCGAAGCGCAGGCCGTTCTCCCACAGCCCTTTCTCGTTCAGCTCCATGGCGAAGGCGATGGTGCCCCCGGTGGAGATGGAATCCATCCCCAGCTCGTCCAGCTGGTGGTTCAGGCGGATGATCTCCGCCAGGTCGGCGTTCTCCAGGTTGGGCCCCAGCAGGACGATGGTCTCCAGCTCGGGCCCCTTGACCCGGCGCCCCTTGCGCCCGCCACCACTCGCCCGGCCGTTCGCCGCCGCCGGCGTCACCTCGGGCCCCCAGCCGGTTGCCGCGGCGTCCCCTGCTTCCGGCGCCCCGTTCCCCGCCTTCTCGGGCAGGATCACCTCCCGCCCGCAGTGGACGGGGCAGCCCGTGCAGCCGCCGTTTCGGACCAGGTGCTCCTCGGCCAGGGTCTCGCCGGAGACGGCGTCGAACTGGTCGAAGCGGCCCCGGCTGAAGTTGCGGGTGGCCAGCATCCGGTGGGCCTGCATCCCGCTCAGCAGCCCCGCGGTGCCCAGGCGGGGGAGCTGCCGTCCGGTGATGGGATGGGACCGCAGCTCCTGCACCCAGTCCTTCTGCAGGTCCCGGAACCGCTCCGGGTGCGCGACGGGCACCACTCTGCGGCCGTGGGCCACCAGGGCCTTCAGGTTCTTGGCCCCGAACACCGCGCCCACGCCGCCCCGGGCGGCCATGCGGTCGTCGCTCACCAAGCCCGCGTAGCGCACCCGGTTCTCGCCGGCCGGCCCGATCACCAGCTTGCCGGTGCGGGGCGGCAGGGCCGCCTGGGTCTCCCCGGTGGTCATCCCCCAGAGGGCGGAGGCATCGTGGAAGCGGACACCGTCCTCTGTGATCTCCAGCCAGACCGGGCCCTCCGCCCGGCCGGTGATCACCAGCCCGTCGCATCCCGCCTTCTTCAGGTGCAGCCCGAAGGAGCCGCCGCAGTTGGAGGAGGTGAGCAGCCCCGTGAGGGGGGAGATGGTGGACACGTTAAACCGGCTGGCCATCGGGGCGCCGGTGCCGGTGAGCGGCCCGGTGGTGACGACGATGACGTTTTCGGGCCCGAAGGGGTCCAGGGGGCCGGTGATCAGGTCGGCGAGTATCCGGGCGGCCAGCACCTTGCCGCCCAGGTAGAGCCGCCGCTGCTCGTCTGTGATGGGGTATTCCGTCACCTCACGGGTGGTGAGGTCGATCCTGAGCATTCGTCCCATGTAGCCTCCCAGCTGGGAGGGCATGCGCTTCACCTTCTTTCGTGCCGCCGGACCTCCGGCTATGGGAAGAACCAGATGATGAACTGGCGGAGTATTACGGTGTCTGACGTGGGCACGCGCACCACGCCGTCGAACAGGAACTCCTCCGGGTGGGCCCGGGCGTACGCCAGGATCGCCCCATCGACGTCGTGCTGCGCCTCCAGCTTCCAGAACTGCTCCGTGATCTCTGCGAAGTCGGGCCGAAGCTCGGAGAGCAGCGCCTCCCGCTCACCTCGGTCGAGGGGCGGATCGCCGCCCAGGAGCGCCGCCGACGCGCGCAGGTTGTCCGCCAGCTCCCGGAGCCCCAACAGCTCGAACCCTTCGAGGGCGTCGCGCCAGACGATGCCGCCGGAGTTGCCGTAGAACTGGCCGTGCCCGCCGTTGTCCACCTCGAGCCGGTACATCTGGAGGGCGTACACCAGCCGCTGGCCCCGGGTGAAGGGCGCCAGGCTCGCCTCATAGGCCTCCGGGCTGGAGATGTTCACCGTCCACCACAGGGGCTCGATCAAGTCCATCACGTCGTCGATGGCGGCGAGGCGAGCCTTGTCGATGCGGATGTGTCTCGCCTCCCACCGAACGCCCGGCCTCCCGGGCAGGCCGGCAAAGCTCCTGCCGGCGAACAAGGCCGCCGCCAGGGCGACGGCCAGCAACGAGGCGATGGCGATTCTTCTGCGCACTTGCGGAACCTCCCGTGCAACGGCGCCCGGTGCGGCCGGCGCCGAGCGGGGCCTCCGGGACGTAGGGATGGGCTTGAAGAGGGCCGAGGTGACCCTGGACGTCGACCGGTACTTCCGGGGTTCCGGCCCGGAGACGGTGACCTTCGTGTACACCTGGAGCGTGTACCGCCCGCTGCCCTTCGCCGGGACCGAGGTGTACATCGGCATGAAGACGGGGAGGGGAAGTACTGGGCCGGTGAGTGTTCGCCGCTTACCCATCCCGCCACCCGCGATCCGTCCGGGCGGGCCTTCCTGGAGCGGCTCCACCAGACCTACGGTGAGGGCCAGCCGCCCGCCGCCTGCGCGCCTGCTCAGAAGGCCTTCCGGAGGATCTGCATCACGTCGTCCGGACCCGCCTCCTTGGCGTTCATCAGCAGGGCGCCGTCGTTCATGGTCGTGCGGGCGATGGCGGGCAGCTGGGCCTCGGTGACGCCCACGTCCCGGAGGCGGAGGGGGAGGCCGCACGCCTGGTGGAGCCGCTCGGCGAAGGCCCGCACCACCGCGATGGCCTGGGAGCCGCGCACGTTGTCCGGAGTCGCCGCATAGACCTCGGGTCCGGCCAGGGCCAGGAGCAGGCGGCCGTACCGGTCGCTCAGCATGTCGAGGTTATACTCCATGACGTGGGGCAGCAGAATCGCCATGGCGTCGCCGTGCGCGACCCGGGCCACGCCGCCCACCGCGTGGCCGATGGCGTGGACCAGCCCCACCATGGCGTTGGAGAAGGCGACGCCCGCCAGGAGGGCCGCATTGGCCATGGCCAGGCGCGCCTCGGCGTCCCGGCCGTTCTCCACCGCCCGGGGCAGGTACTCCCGGATCAGCTCGATGGCGGCCCAGGCGCAGGCGTCGCTGAGGGGGTTCCGCTGGATCGAGGTGTAGGCCTCCACGGCGTGCACCAGCGCGTCTATTCCCGTGGACGCGGTGATGCGGGGCGGCAGCGAGCGGGTCATGCGTGGGTCGAGCACGGCCAGGTCCGGCAGCAGGTGGTGGGAGACGAACTCCATCTTCACCTGCCGCTCCGGGTGGGCGATGACCGCCACCAGGGTGGCCTCCGAGCCCGTGCCGGCGGTGGTGGGCACCACGGCCAGGGGCACGCGCCGCTTCGGCTGCAGGATGTCCGCCCCCATGTACTGCATGATGTCGTCGGTCTCCTGGCCGATCAGCACCCGCAGCCCCTTGGCGGTGTCGATCACCGAGCCGCCGCCCAGGGCGATGATCGAGTCGCACCCTGCCTCCCGGAAGGCGCGGCCGGCGGCGTTGACCACGTGGACCGACGAATCCTGGGGAATGTCGGTCAGCCGCGCGGCGATGGTCAGGTCCGAGCCCTGCAGCGCGTCCTCCAGGATGCGCACCAGCCCCACCTCCACCAGCTGCTGGTTGGTGAGCAGGATGGGGCGTCTGGCGTTCAGATGGGCCATCTCGTAGGGCAGGTGCTCCAGGGCGTGCTCGCCGGCCAGCACCTTGACCGGATTGCAGAACTCATAATACCGCGGAAGCACGGCAGGCACCTCCTCAGGTTGGGAGCAGCGTGCGCAGGTAGACGCGCCCCATCGAGGCCTCCCGCCGGGGCACCCGCTGCATGATGCGGCGGGTGATGATCCCGGGGAAGAGGTACGCCTCGGTGATGAGCAGCACACGGACCGCCGACATGGCGAAGGTCAGGTCGCCCCTCAGGGTCATGCGCCGCTGGGCGTAGGCCCCGGCGATGGACTGCTGCCCCAGGAAGACCGGCAGGGCTCCCTCCAGGTGCTTGAAGTGGATGACCAGGTCGGCCTCCGGCACGGTCCTGAGGCCCAGGAAGCGCAACCGCCCGCCTTCCTTGGCAAGGGCCATGGCCGGGCCGGCGGAACCGATGCGCAGGCAGAGCCGCTGTCCCTCCGCCCATTCGGCCACCTCGGCCGCGACGCGGCTGTCCAGCCGGGCGCAGGCGCACGCGCCGCGGCCCAGAAACCAGAGCAGAACCCGCACCCCAAGCGCCTTGAGCCGCCGCAAGCGGAACCGCCCCCTTTGACCAACGCTTCGCCTGACGGATATGCCAATTCGGTGGAGAATGTCCGGAATCCTGTACGGACACCGGATCGGGTCGGGGCTCTAGTCCCTTTGTACAGCAGGCCCCGCGGCGGCAGAGGCTTGTGACGAAACCGCCAAAGCCTTCGTGGCGGGACTTTCGGGCCTCACACAGGACATAACCCGGCATTATGACGGATATCAAGACTGCGTCTTTGTCCTTAGAAAGATTCTAGTTTATCGTGAGATTACAAGCGGCGAACGCCGCGGAATCAGGTTGAGGAGGATGCAGTCATGTTTCGACGGACGCGCATGATGGCGCTGGTCGGAGCTCTCGTCCTTGTGATGGCCGTTGGCTGCAGCTCGAGCTCCACCAAGTCGACGGGTCAGCTCACCGAAGTTCGCCAAGGCAGCTTCGCCACCATCGTCGCAGCGCCCGAGAACCCGGACAACCCCACCACCCCCGAGAAGGTCGAGCTGGGCAAGCTGCTCTTCTTCGATCCCCGGCTCAGCAGCAGCGGCGTGATCTCCTGCGCGACCTGTCACAACCTCGGGCTGGCCGGCACGGACCGTCTCCCGACCTCGATCGGTCACGGCTTCCAGAGGACCCCGCGCAACGCGCCCACGGTGCTGAACGCGGCGTTCTTCCAGAACCAGTTCTGGGACGGCCGCGCGCAGGGCCTGGAGGAGCAGGCGAAGGGCCCGATCCAGGCCGAGGCCGAGATGAACATGCCCGCCGACATGGCCGTGGAGCGGATCAAGTCGATCAAGGGCTACCACGAATACTTCGAGAAGGCCTTCCCCGGCGAGGAGGATCCCATCACTTTCGACAACATCGTCAAGGCCATCGCCGCCTTCGAGCGCACCCTGATCACGCCCAACGACGCGCTGGACCGCTACCTGCGCGGCGACAAGAATGCGCTCTCGCCGCAGGCCATCCGCGGCATGGAGACCTTTGAGCGCATCGGCTGCACCTCCTGCCACGCCGGCCCGGCGCTCTCCAGCGGCGCCATGATGAAGTTCGACTGGGGCAGCGACCCCGGCAAGGCGAGCTGGACCAACAACCCGCAGGACGAGAAGTTCTTCCGGGTGCAGACCCTGCGCAACGTCTCGCTGACCGGCCCGTACTTCCACGACGGTTCGGTGGAGACCCTGGAGGAGGCCGTGACCATCATGGCCCGGGTGCAGCTCGGCTACGAGCTCAGCGACCAGGAGCGGGACGACATCGTCGCCTTCCTGCGGTCCCTGGTGGGCGAGATGCCCCAGGTCGAGGTGCCGGTGCTGCCGGCCGAGTAGACCCCGTCACAAACCCCCTGGCCAGCTCAGGCCAGGGGGTTTTCCGCGCCCCGGGAGGGGCGCAGCGACGCGTTCAGGAGCAGCGTGTGGGCGACATCGCCCATGGTCCGGCGGGTCCGCATGCTGAGTTGCCGCAGGCGGCGGTAGGCTTCCTCCTCGCTGAGGTTTTCCTGCTCCATCAGCAGCGCCTTCGCCCGCTCCACATGCCTGCGCTCGGCGAGCCGCCGCTCGGCCGTCTCGGCGCGCCGCGCCAGGGTGAGCCACTCCTCCCGCCGGCGCGCTGCCGCCAGCACCGCCAGTCCCACCTGCTCGGGAGAGCAGGGCTTGATCAAACAGCCGGCCGCGCCCAGTTCGATCAGGTCGTACGCCCGGGAGAGATGATGCAGCTGGATCATCACCACCACCGCCGCGCAGCGGTCGAGCAGCAGCTGCCGGGCCGCCGCCAGACCGTCCAGCCCTTCGAGCCGGCAGTCCACCAGGGCGACGTCGGGACGGAGCTGCCGGACCAGGGAGATGGCGGCCGGCCCGTTGCCGGTCGTGCCGACCACGACCCGGTCCGGGCCGGTGAGCGCGGCGCTCAGACGGGTACGCTCCTCGGGATGATGGATCGCCACCACCAGCCGCACCGGACGCATACGTGCATCTCCCCCCCTCGACCGGGCCGTGGGGGGCATTGTTTCGCCTCCGCGTGCTCGTTTTCCTCCAGGATAAAATGAATTTTACCGATATTAGATCAATTGCGGGCGTCAGGCGACAAGTGCGACAGCCGGGGGCCGCCCGGAAGCGGCTGCTCGGCCGTCCCGGCCGGGCATGGGCAAAGCTGAAGAGAGCCCGGGCGCGGAGGACAGTCCTCCGCGCCCGTCGCACGCATGGGCACATCGTCAGCTGTGCTTCCGGATGAACGCCAGCGAACGCTCCAGGATGAGCTCTTTGTCGTTGTCCAGGGTCGCGACGTGGTAGGAGTTCTCCAGCCAGAGCAGCTCCTTCTCGGTGCTGCCGATGCCGTTGTAGATCAGCTCGCCGTTGTGGGGCGGCACCACGTGGTCCTCCCGGGACTGGATGATCAGGGCGGGGCACTTGACCCGGGGCAGGAGCATCTCGGCGACGGCGCCGATGGTGATCAGGTGCTTGATGGCCGGCACCGGGGTCACCGGATAGGCCAGCTCCTTCACGCCCTCGGCCTTGATGTCGCTGCCGATGCCCGGCAGCTCCGCCGGCGCGTCCGGGTTGAAGGCCAGCGCAGCCAGGTCGGGCGACTCCATCCGGAGCGCGGCGTTGATGGGCATGATGCCGGCGAATCGCTCCGGGAACTGGCCCGCGGCCCAGACCGTCAGGGCACCGCCCATGGAGAGGCCGGTCATGAAGAGGACGTCGCACCGCTCCTCCAGCCAGCGCATTGCCGCCACGATGTCCGCGGTCCAGTCGGACGCGGTGGATGCCGCCATCTCGGCCGGCGTGGTACCGTGTCCCGTCAGGCGGGGCATGGCCACCGTGTAGCCTGCCCGGGCGAAGCCTTCGGCCAGGAAGCGCATCGACTGCGGTGAACCCGTGAACCCGTGGGAGACGAGGACCCCGATGCGGCTGCCGACGCTGTACAGCGGCTCTGCGCCGGGGAGGACCTGAAGGGTCGTCGTCGACATACCGGAACCACTCCTTTCGCGGGGACGTTGCTGTGCATCTCCGCTTCTCGGAGGGTTCCGGCAGTTCCTGCTTTTCCGGCTCACTTCAGCGTGACCCGCCGGGCGAGCCGGATCACACTGTCCAGGTCAGGCCCGTTCAGCCTGATCTGGATCCCGTCCACCTGCCACATGCAGTATCCTCGCATCGGGCCGCGGCCGAAGTCGCGGGTGAAGCAGAGCGCCTCGGCATCGCCCAGGCTGACTGTCTGCACGTCGTCCCCCATGTCCTCGCCGCGCCGGATGGTGGTGCCCACCAGCGGCTGCGTCTGCCGGACCATCCGCCCGGCCTCGTCCGGGGCGAAGTAGCCCTCGGCGCTGAGCGTATACCGCCGGGCGTTCTCGTAATAGTTGAACCGCAGGGTCCGCCATTCGAGGTCAGGGGTGACCTTCACGATCGAGACGGAGAACCGACCCGCGTCGCCCGTGGCGTCCCGGATGGTCGGAGGGGCGAACCCGGCCAGCGCTTCGGCCTCCGCCGCGGTCTCCACCCAGCGGTAATCCGCCGCGTCGAGATCCGACCCCGCAGGTTCGGTGGGGGTGGGGGGCTCCTCGACGAAGATGACCGCGAGCCAGTCGCCGAGACGCCCCTGCCAGAGCACGTTGGCGCCTTTGATGACCAGGTCCACGGCGGCCGCCCGCACCGGCGGGTACAGAAGGCTCAGCAGGGCCGCCGCGGCCAGCGCAGCGGCGGCGGTCCCGATCCGCGCCCGGCGGATCCTGCGTCGCGCCGGGACGGGAGCGGCGTCCAGCGCCGCGGCGATCTGCGTCCACCGGTCCGAGGGCCCGTACCCGGCGAGCCCCCGGGCGAATCCCTCTCGGATCATCTGCTCCAGATCAGCCATCGGGCGTCATCTCCTTTCCGCTCATCTCGTCGGCTGCATTCAGATGCCGCCGCACCGCCTGCCGCGCGGCGTGCAGCCGCGACTTCACCGTGCCCACGGGGAGCCCGAGGATCTCCGCGATCTCCGGTTCGGTGAACCCGTGGAAGTACCGGAGCAGCAGCACTTCGCGGTGGGCTCGGGTGAGCCGTTGCAGGACCGGCCACAGGTCCACCCTGGCCTCCGATGCGGCGTATCTGGGTTCAAGGGTTCCGTGCCGGTCCCGCGCCGGCAGCGGCAGGAAGCGCCGGCTGCGAAGGGCGTTGCGGGACAGGTTGATGACGATGCGGGCGATCCAGGGCGCAAACGGCCGGTCGGGGTCGCAGCGGCCGATCTCGCGGAAGGCCCGGATAAACGCCTCCTGAACCACGTCATCCGCCAGGTGGGGGTCCTGGAGGACGACGAGCGCCGTCTGGTACGCCTGCAGCCGATAGGTGTTGTACAGCGATGCCATTGCCTCCCGGTCCCCGCGTTGCGCGGACAGAATCCGTTCCCGGTCGGTCACCCAATCCCCCCTGTTGTGGCTGTTCAACAGACATACACGCTACCCGTTCAGAAGGTTCGGTGCAGGGGGAAGGGCGGACCTGCCGACGGGACGTGTCGCAAGCCGGCCCACCGGCCGGGGCCGCTGCGGTCTGAAATGCAAGAAGGCAGCCTGCCCATCAGGCTGCCCTACAGGGTGCGGGAACGGGTGCCGGCCCGCAGCAACGGCCGGGCGCGGCGGACCGGGCCAGATGCCCGGGAACGTCGGATCTGCCCGGGTCCTAGTGGGCAAGACGCATCAGCATCACCAGCACGACGACAACAACGATCACGGTCCAGAACGTCAGGGTCCCTTTCGCCGGCTCCCGGCGGTGGGGCTGATCCGCAGCGGCGGCTTCGGTCTGCAGCCTGGCCGCGGTGGCGATGTCGAAGTCTCCATTCCCGCCGCGTGGGTCCGTCGCCGACACCCACCGCGGTCCGGTCCACACCTCGAAGGCCATGCCGTGCGCAGCGGCATAGTCGGCCGCGGCCTTGAACATCGCCTGCTCCGCCGGATCCGGAACCGTCTGGCCCGGCTTCACCACAACCAGAACCTTCCGCCCGTCGGCGTATTGCACCAGAACGTCCGGCGTGAAGTGGTGGGCCTTCGGACCGACATGGAAGGCGATGCGCATCGGCCGGACCGCGAACGAGAGGACGGCAGGGTTTCGGGCCAGCGCCCGGAACAGCCGCTCCTCCAGCGGGGATCGGCAGGTGCCCGCACCTCCCGGAATCTTCTGCGAGCGAAACTCGTACGGGTAGACCTTCCCGTGGCCCGTCCATCCGCCCGGAACCTGTTGGATACCGCTGGTTGGGTGCACAGGCGTTCAACCCCATGTCTGCACATGTCAAGCGCGGTGTTGCACCCGACAGGGCCGGATGACACACCGCGCCCGCGCCGTCTGTCCACAAGTCCATTTACGCACAGCGGCGCCCGAGGCACAAGGGCGAGTTGTCCGCCAGGGCGCGACCGGGATCACGCGGCGGGCAGGACCTCGACCACGATGTCGCCCAGGTGGTTTCCGTCCACCCGCACCTCCAGCCGCCAGAGCCCGGGGGTGGGCAGGGACATCATGGAAGGCGTGTGCGCGACGGCGCCGTTGTGTTCCCCGCCCAGCGTGGTGGTCAGCACGGGAACCCTCTGGCCCCGCCGGTTCACCCCGGTGACCTCCAGGGTCTTGTACAGGAAGTCTTCCTGGTTCCCCCAGAAGTGCCACATGTACTTGTCGGTCTTGCCGGCCACGAAGGGAGAGTCGATGAAGCCGAACTGCCCCTCATGGCCCCGCATGGTGTAGGAGAACGCCGTTCCGTCTGCGGCGACGGCCGGCACCTCGAACGTGCCGGTCGTCTCCCATGCGCCCGCGGTCTGTACACGGGTGGATCTGGGGTAGAGGAGGGCCAGCATGAGGATCAGAAGCCCCGACCAGATCGCCGGGCGCAGCCCGCGCACTGAGATCATGCACCAGCACCTCCCAGACAGAAGAAGCCGTCGAGGCGACGAGAAGTACTGCTTCTCTGCTTCGACGGCTTCCGCGTTCGCTCAGATCAACCCCATTTGCCGGGCCTTCTTCAGCCGTTCGCTCATCCGGTCCGGGGTCCAGGGCGGATCCCAGACGAACCGCACGTCGACCTGGTTCACGCCCGGGATGGACTTCAGCGCGGCCTCCACCTGCATCTGGATCAGGGGCCCGATCGGGCAGCCCGGATACGTCAGCGTCATGTCGATGCCGACGTTGTTGTCCTCGGTGATCTCCACGTCGTAAACGAGCCCCAGGTCTACGATGTTGACCCGCAGCTCGGGGTCGTTTACCCGCTCGAGCACCTTCAGGACCTGCTCCTTGGTGATCTCCGCCAACGGTGCTCACACCTCCACCAGAATATCGTTCCCCTGCACGACCACCGGATAGGTTGTCACCGGGGTGACCGCCGGGAGGGTGAGCGCCTTCCCGGTGCGGATGTCGAACCGGGCCCCGTGCAGCGGGCAGGCCACCTGGTCGCCCATCAGCTGGCCCTCGCAGAGCGAGGCCTCCGCGTGGGTGCAGGTGTCGTCGATGGCGTAGAACCCGTCCTCCAGGTGGAAGAGGGCGATGGGATGGCGCTTCACCAGCACCCGCTTGCGCCCGCCGGGGGGAATTTCGCCGAGCTCTGCGACCTTGACCAGCGCCATGACGATGCGACCTCCTTAGCCGACCGAGCCCTCCATCTCCATCTCGATGAGCCGGTTCAGCTCGACCGCGTACTCCATGGGCAGCTCCTTGGCGAAGGGCTCGATGAAGCCCATCACGATCATCGCCAGGGCCTGCTCCTCGGAGAGGCCGCGGCTCATCAGGTAGAAGAGCTGCTCCTCGGAGACCTTCGAGACGGTGGCCTCGTGCTCGATGGTGACGTTGGAGTTCTTGATGTCCATATACGGGATGGTGTGGGACTCGGAGCCGTCGTCGAAGATCAGCGCGTCGCACTCCACCTTGACCTTGGCCCGCTCGGCCTGCGGCTCCACCAGGATGTGGCCGCGGTAGGTGGTGTTGCCGCCCTCCCGGGAGATGGACTTGGAGGTGATGCGGGAGGAGGTGTCGGGGGCGAAGTGATAGATCTTCGCGCCGGCGTCCTGGGTCATGCCCTTGGAGGCCACGGCGATCGAGATGACCTCGCCGCGGGCCCGGGGGCCCATCAGGTAAATGGCCGGGTACTTCATGGTGACCTTGGAGCCGATGTTGCCGTCGACCCACTCCATCACCGCGTCCTCATACGCCACGGCCCGCTTGGTCACCAGGTTGTAGACGTTGGTGGACCAGTTCTGGATCGTGGTGTAGCGGCAGCGGCCGCCCTTCTTCACGATGATCTCCACGACGGCCGCGTGCAACGAGTCGGTGGAGTAGATGGGGGCGGTGCAGCCCTCGACGTAGTGGACGTTGGCCCCTTCGTCGACGATGATCAGGGTCCGCTCGAACTGGCCCATGTTCTCCGTGTTGATGCGGAAGTAGGCCTGCAGCGGAATCTCCACCGTGACCCCGGGCGGCACGTAGATGAAGGAGCCGCCCGACCAGACCGCGGTGTTCAGCGCCGCGAACTTGTTGTCGGTCATCGGCACGACGGTGCCGAAGTACTCCTTCACGATGTGCGGGTACTCCCGCACCGCGGTGTCCATGTCGCAGAACAGGACGCCCTGCGCCTCCAGGTCCTTGCGGATGTTGTGGTAGACGACCTCGGACTCGTACTGCGCCGACACGCCGGCCAGGAACTTCCGCTCGGCCTCGGGGATGCCCAGCCGGTCGAAGGTCCGCTTGATGTCCTCCGGCACCTCGTCCCAGGAGCGGCCCTGCCGCTCGGTGGCGCGGACGAAGTAGTGGATGTTCTGGAAGTCGATGGCCGAGAGATCCACGCCCCAGGTGGGGAGCGGCTTGGCGTGGAAGACCTCGAAGGCCTTCAGCCGGATCTCCCGCATCCACTCGGGCTCGTTCTTGAACCGGGAGATCGACTCGACGATCTCGCGGGTCAGCCCCTTGTCGGACTTGAAGACGTAATTCTCCGGGTCGCGGAACCCGTATTTATACTCACCGACGATGTCGCGCGGCTGGCTAACCATTCGCGTCCCCTCCTTCGTACTCCCTGATGCCCTCTTCCAGGCAGTGCCAGGCGAGGGTGGCGCACTTGATGCGCACGGGGAACTTGCTGACGCCCGAGAGCGCCTGAATCTCGCCGAGGGCCTTGTAGTTGCCCTGCTCGCCCTGAATCATCCTGTAGAAGCTCTGCATCAGCTCCTGGGCCTCCGCCAGCGTCTTCCCCTTGAGGGCGACCGACATCATGGAGGCGCTGGCCATCGAGATGGAGCAGCCGCGCCCGTTCCACTTGACGTCGTCGATCCGGCCGTCCTCTCCCAGGCTGACCTGAACCTCGATATCGTCGCCGCAGGTGGGGTTGTGCAGGTGCTTCTTCAGCACCGCACGCTCCACCGCGCCCTTGTTGCGGGGCTTCTTGTAATGATCGAGGATGACCTGCTGGTACAGAGCGCTCAGGTTCACCGGATGCCGAGCTTCGTTGTTCATGCTCCGAAAAACTCCTTTGCGTGGAGGATCGACTCGACCAGGCGGTCGACCTCCGCCTGCGTATTGTAGATATAAAAGCTCGCCCGGTTGGTGGCCGGCACGTCCAGGATCTCCATCAGCGGCTGGGCGCAGTGGTGCCCCACCCGGATGGCGACGCCTTCGGCGTTGAGCACGGCCGACAGGTCGTGGGGGTGGATGCCTGCCACTTCGAAGCTGATCAGCCCCGCCCGGGGCTGCCGGGGACCGAAGAGCCGCATGCCGTCGATCGCGGAGAGCCGTTCCCAGGCGTACTCCGTGAGCGCCTTCTCGTGGGCGTACACGTTCTCCATGCCCAGGTCGGCCAGGTAGTCGACGGCGGCCCCGAAGGCGATGAAGTCCGCGATGTTCGGGGTGCCGGCCTCGAACTTGGCCGGGGGCTGGGCCCATTTGGCGCCGGTGAGGTGGGCCTCGGAGATCATCGAGCCGCCGAAGTAGGTGGGCTCCATCTCCTCCAGGAGCTCCATCTTGCCCCAGAGGAAGCCGGTGCCGGTGGGCGCGAGCATCTTATGCCCGGCCACGGCGATCCAGTCCGCATCCCAGTCTACCACGTTGACCGGCATGTGCGGAACCACCTGCACGGCGTCCACCGCGACCCTGGCCCCCACCGCGTGCGCCTTGGCCACCATCTCCTTCACCGGGTTGAGGGTGCCCAGCACGTTGGAGGCGCCGGAGAAGGCCACGAAGCGCACGTTCCCCTCGCTCAGCAGCCGGTCGTAGTGCTCCTGGTTCAGGGTGCCGTCGGGCAGCAGCTCAATGTACTTGATCTGCGCGCCCGTCGCCTGCGCGGCCTGCTGCCACGGCAGGAGGTTGGAGTGGTGCTCCATGCCCGAGGTGACGATCACGTCGCCCGGGCGCAGCCGGTGGCGCAGCCAGCCGTAGGCGATCATGTTCAGGGCCTCGGTGCCGTTTCGGGTGAAGACCACCTGGTTGGGCGAGGGGGAGCCGATGAAGCGGGCGATCTTCGCCCGGGCCTCTTCGTAGGCCTCCGTGGCCCGCTCGGCCAGGGTGTGGATGCCGCGGTGGACGTTGGCGTTGTAGCCCTCATAGTATTCGACAAGCGCCTGGATCACCTGACGCGGCTTCTGCGTGGTGGCTGCGTTGTCCAGGTAAACCAGGGGATGACCGTTCATCTCCTGGTGAAGGATCGGAAAGTCCTGCCGGATACGGGCCACATCCAGGGCCAACTAGCTCACCTTCTCTCCCATGAGGCGAATCATCTCGTCACGCAGTTCCTGAACCGGAATCTGCTCCAGCACGGGCGACAGGAAGGCCAGGACCAGCATCCGCACGGCTTCCTGCCGGGTGAGGCCGCGGGCCATCAGGTAGAACAGCTGCTCCTCATCCAGCTGGCCCACCGTGGCCGCGTGGCCGGCGCCCTCGACCTCGTGCTCGTTGATGATGAGGGCCGGGATCGAGTCGGCCCGGGCCGTCTCCGACAGCACCAGCGCCTGCTGCCGCTGGAAGGTCTGGGCGTGCTTGGCGGCCGGGTTGATCTGGCCGTTGCCCCGGAAGACGGTGTGGGCGTGGCCGGAGAGCACCCCGCGGCCCAGGATGTCGGAGCGGCTGTAGGAGCCGTTGTGCACCTGGGAGGCGACGATGTCCTGGTGCTGCCGGCCGGTGGCGCCGAAGACCACCTTCAGGTTGGACTGGGAGCCTTCGCCGGAGACGTCATTGACGATCTCGGAACGCACCAGGGCGCCGCCGAACTCGCCGCCCGCCCAGTCCAGGGTGGCGTCCCGCCCCGTCAGGCCGCGGCGGAACGTGAACGCCCAGGCGTCCTGGGAGTGGTTCTGCAGGTAGCCGTACCGCACCCGGGCCCCCTGCAGCGGGAAGACCTCCACCACGTGGACGCTGAGGTAGTCGCCGGTGCCCTCGTACCGCTCCAGCAACGTGACCTCGGCGTTGTCCTCGGCGATGACCAGCGTGTGCAGGTACTGCGCCTCGCCGTCCTGCGCCTCGAACACCACCTCCAGCGGCTCCTCCACCACGACGCCCCGGGGCACATACAGCAGCACCCCGCCGTTCAGGTGGGCCGCCTGGGCGGCGGTCAGCAGGTTCTGGTCCATCGGGAAAAGCCGGCCCAGATAGCGCTGAACCAGCTCGGCGTGCTCGGCCGCGGCGTCCAGCAGGTTGGCGAAGACCACGCCTTCGGGCACGCTGCCCTTCAGGGTCACCCGGGCGGCGGTCGGCCGGTACTGGAGGACGTCCAGCCCCTCCAGGGAGGTGCGCCGCCAGGCCTCGTCCGTCTTCGCCGGGAGCGAGAGCGTCTCGGTCAGGGTCTGGGCGGCCTTGCGCCGCTCCTCCAGGAAGCGGGGTTCGGTGACCGTGGGCATCGGCTACTTCACCCCCGCCTCGGCTGCCTCGTCCGCGAGGCCGAGCTCAGCCTTGATCCAGTCGTAGCCCTTCTTCTCGATCTCCAGCGCCAGCTCGGGGCCGCCGGTCTTCACGATCCGGCCGTCCATCAGCACGTGCACCACGTCCGGCTTGATGTGATCGAGGATCCGGTGGTAGTGGGTGATGACGATGGCGCCGAAGTTCGGGCCGCGCAGGGAGTTGACCGCCTTGGCCACCACCTTCAGCGCGTCGATGTCGAGGCCGGAGTCGGTCTCGTCGAGGATGGCGATCTTGGGCTCCAGCAGGAGCATCTGCAGCATCTCGTTCCGCTTCTTCTCGCCGCCCGAGAAGCCCTCGTTCAGGTAGCGGCCGGCGAAGGACTCGTCCATCTCCAGGAGTTCCATCTTCTCGGCCAGCTTCTCCTGGAAGTCCCAGACCGAGATCTCCTCGCCCCGCAAGGCGTTGACCGCCTGGTGCAGGAAGTTGGCCACGGTCACGCCCGAGACCTCGAACGGGTACTGGAAAGCGAGGAAGAGGCCGGCCTTGGCCCGGTCGCTGACCTCCATCTCGAGCACGTTCTGATCGCCGAGCATCACCGTGCCCTCGGTGACCTCGTAGCGGGGATGGCCCATCAGCGCGAAGCCGAGGGTCGTCTTGCCGGCGCCGTTCGGGCCCATGATGGCGTGGATCTCGCCCGGCTTCACCTCGAGGTCGACGCCCTTCAGAATCTCCTTGTCATCGATGCTCACATGCAGGTTCCGCACGGTAAGCGGGACGCCAGTGGTCACGATCGCACTACTCCTTTCACACGTTCGACGAACTTGACTCATAGTGTTTGGATACGACGGCCGAGCGGCGTGCAACCGGCCCCCCGGCACTTCCGGTTCCAGCATTCCCTGGAACCGAATACTGGCCGCAACCGATACACTTGTTTTACACTGTGGATACAGTGTAAAATAGGCGCGAGCCAGATTGTGGCCGGTTTCGGTTCACGCCTCATTGTATGGACCCGATTTACACTGTGTCAATAGTGTTATCAGGCCCTTTCCGAGATTTTCAACCAAACTGTGTCGTAAGTATAGACGTGCCTCATCGCCCGGGCGTGACGGACGCCCCGGGCAGCCCGGATGGGGGAGGGGAGAACTTGGAACGGGATCCGCAGAAGATCAGTGCGGTTCTTGCCGATCCAACCCGGTACAGCATCTATCAGTATGTGCTGGTGGCGCCCGACCCGGTGTCTGCGGCTGAGGTGGCCCGGCGGTTCGACCTTCATCCCAACGTCGCGCGCATGCACCTGAACCGGCTGACGGAGGTGGGGTTGCTCCGGCAGCGGACCGAGAAGACCGGCAGGGGTGGGCGGCCCAGTTACGTATACGAGCCATCCGGCAGCGCGGTGTCGCTGACGACGGTGCCGCCCCGCGACTTCCAGCTGCTGGCCGACCTGCTGGTGCAGTCGCTGGCCCTGCTCGGTGAGGGCGGAAAGGAGGCCGTGGAGCAGATCGGCCACTCCTTCGGGCGGCGGCTGGGACAGGAGGCCCTCTCCAAGCTGGCGCCGTCGCTGAACGCGGCCAACGGCGCCACGGGGCCGCAGGCGCTGCTGGAGGCGTGCGCGATGGCGCTCAGCCGGCTCGGCGTCTCGGCCCGGGTGATCAAGGGGCCCGGCGACCGGCCCAGCCTCGTGCTGAAGTCGTGCGGCTTCCACGAGGTGGCCTCCGCCCATCCCGAGCAGGTGTGCCACCTCTGCAAGGCCATGGTGGAGGGCGTGGCCCAGACCTGCGCCGAGGTCCCGCCCGCCGTGACCCAGGCCGGCACCGTACCCCGGGGGGATCTGGAGTGCGTCTATGAGGTAGACGGGCTGATCCGCCTGGAGTAGCGCTCACGGCCGAGCGCCCGCGGGCCGGCGTGGGAGCCGACCTGCGGGCGACGGCGCGCACAGGGGGGAGGAGCGGGTGAGGAGACGGTTGGACGGGCGGCGGCTGCCGGGCGCGCTCGCGGCGCTGCTGGTCACGCTGATCCTGCTGGCGCCGGCGCGGCCCGCCCTGGCCCACGCCGTGGACCTCTTCGGTTACGTGTCGGTGGACGAGCAGGGCACCGTGACCGCCCGGCTGGTCGACGTGTACGGCGGACTCGTGGAAGGGCAGCGGGTGGAGCTGTACGCCAGGCCCCAGGGGGGGCGAGCGGGCCCGCCGGTGGTGATGGAGGAGCTGGAGCCCGGCACCTACCGGGGGCGTGCGGTGCCGAACCGGGCCGGGCCGTATGAGGTCGTCATCGACCTGCCGCTGGCGGGCGACCTGCACCGGATCACGCTGCCGGTGGAGCCCGGCGTGCCGGTGGCGGAACGGTATGTTATTATGGAACAGATCGAGCCGCTCCTGACCTGGACCCGGGTGCTGTTCGCCGCGGCGGCGGTGGTGCTGGCGGTGGGTTCGGTGATCGCGTGGCGCCGCCGGCCCGGCGGTCCGGAACCGGAGGCGGCAGGAGGTGGGGTGAAGGAGTGAGGCGGTGGGGTCTTGCCGCCCTGCCGGCGGCCGCGCTGGCCGCGGCGGTGGCGCTGGCGGGCTGCGGCGGGAAGCAGAGCGCGGAGCCGAAGCTGTCGGTGAGCGCGTCGCAGGAGGACGGCGCACTGGTGGTGCGGGTGAGCACCGAGAACTGGCAGCCGGGCAAGGACGGCCACATCCACATCTACCTGAACGACGGTCCGGAGGCCATGATCTACGGCTACACGTACCGGGTGCCGGACATCGAACCCGGCCGGTACAAGATCCACGTGGAGCTGGCCAACCAGCGACATGAACCCATCGGCGTGTCCGAGACGATTTACTTCGAAGTGCAGCCGTGAGGGACAGGCCCCTGGCCCCGAAGAAGGGCGTAGGGTCTGTCTTCGCGTCCGGCCGGCCCGGCGGATCGCCCCGCGGCCCTTCCCGGATGAACCCCGGGGAGGCGCTGAACGTCCAATCTAGGGTGACCGCGGAGAACCGAGTCGGGAGGGGGGGACCGCCGGTGCGCAGGTCCGGCGGATTTGGCAGGCGGCTGGCCCGGTGGCTGCTCCGGCTGGCGGTGGCCGGAGCGCTGTCGGTGCTGGCCATCAACGCCCTGGTCTACTTCCCCGGGCGCAGCCGCATCATCACGGCCGACGCCGCCCGGCCGGCCCAGGTGGCCCTGGTGCTGGGGGCGGGCGTCTACGCCGACGGCCGTCCCACCCCGATGCTGCGGGACCGGCTGGAGACGGCGCTGGCCCTCTACGAGGCCGGCAAGGCGCGGAAGCTGCTGCTCTCCGGCGATCACAGCCGGCCCGACTACGACGAAGTCAACGCCATGCGACGGTACCTGCAGGAGCGCGGGGTTCCCCCCGAGGATCTGTTCCTGGATCACGCCGGGTTCGACACCTATGACTCCATGTACCGCGCCGCGGCGATCTTCCAGGTGGACGACGTCATCGTCGTGACCCAGGGTTTTCACCTCCCGCGGGCGCTGTGGATCGCGGCGCGCCTCGGGCTGGACGCGCAGGGGGTGGCGGCGGATCAGCGGCGCTACGGCGTGGAGCAGTACTACGCCGCCCGGGAGTTCGCCGCCCGGGTGAAGGCTTTCGCAGAGGTGGCCGTCCGCCGCCGACCGGCTTTCCTCGGCCCCGTGATTCCCATCACCGGGGACGGCCGGGCCACCCACGACGAGCCGTGACGGGGCGGCGTAAGGACGCGCACGGAGGAGGCAGGGCGAAATGGCGGACCTGCGTCTGGAACGGGTGCTCTGGCGACATGGCTGCCAGGTGATCGGCGTGGATGAGGCCGGGCGCGGCCCGCTGGCCGGGCCCGTGGTCGCCGCGGCCTGCATCCTGCCCCCGGACGCGGCGCTGCCCGGGGTGGACGACTCCAAGCGGATGACCGAGAAACGGCGGGAGGCGGCCTTCGCCGCGATCCAGGCGGTTGCGGTGGGCTGGGGGATCGGTATCGTGGACGCGGCCCGCATCGATGAGATCAACATCCTCCAGGCGACCTTCGAGGCGATGGCCCAGGCGGTGGAAGGGGCCCGGGCCATGGCGGCGGCGCGGCTGGGGCGCACGGCGGAGGCCGCACTCCTGGTGGACGGCAACCGGCCCCTGCCCCTGTGGCCCGGCTGGCAGCGGACGGTGGTGGGCGGGGATCACAAGTCGCTCTCCATCGCCGCCGCGTCGATCCTGGCCAAGGTGACCCGTGACCGCATGATGATCGAGTACGACGCGCACTACCCGGAGTACGGCTTTGCCCGCAACAAGGGCTACGGCTCCCGGGAGCACTGGGACGCCCTGGAGCGGTACGGGCCGTGCCCGCTGCACCGGCGGACCTTCATCGGCCCGCGGCAGATCCGGTTCTTCTGATTCGGAGGGGTGGCCATGCCGTACGAGCTGCGCGACCTGGCGCCGGCTCTGGAGTACGCCGGACGCCATCCGGAGGCGGGTTTTGCTCTGCTCCGGTCGCTCCAGTCGGGACTGCGACCGGGTCTGGCCGCGATCGTGGACGACCCGGAGCGGGTGACCGCGGTCATGCTGGTCCACCGGCCCGACAGGCAGAAGCGGGATCCGCTCCCCACCCACATCCAGCTGGACGCCGAGACCGCCGGGGCCGCCCTGCGGCTGCTGGCGTGGGTCCCGCCGGGGGCGGAGGTCCGGCTCACCACGTACCGGCCGTGGCTGCACGAGCTGGCCCTGGGCGTGCTCGAGGGCGCACGGACGGTTCAGCACGTGCTCTGCGTGGCCGACGCGCAGCGGTTCCGGCCCGATCCCGGCACGGACCTGGCCGTGGAGATCGGGGCCGATCAGGTCGCACAGGCAGGCCACGACGGCGCGGTCGGGCCGGAGGAGGGGGACCGGCTGTTCGGCGTGGTGCGGGAAGGCCGGCTGCTCGCCTGCGCGGCCCTGGGCCCGCCCGAGAACGGATACGCGCCGGTGCGGTGCCTGTTCCCGGCATCGCCGGAAGGGCGGCAGGGCTGCGGTGCCGCCGCGCTCTCCGCCGCCGTGCAGGCCGCGCTCCAGGCAGGTCACAGGGCGCTGTGCAGGCTGCCCGCGTCGGAGCTTCCGCTGCTGCACCTGGCCGCCCGGGTGGGGCTCTCGCCGGTCTGTCGGGAGTGGAGCGCGGAGGGGCTGGTCAGGCGGTGAACGATGAACGGCGCATTCCGGGCGGAATGCGCCGTTTGGGTTTTCTTGTGGATTCACCAGTCCTCCGTGTGCCCGGTGAGCAACTGCTCCCGCCGGCGCCGGATCTCCTCCAGCGCCTCCTGGACGCGGCGCTCCTCGCCGTCCAGCCACTCCAGCAAGCGGTCCACCTGCCGCCGGGCTTCCTCGACCCGGCGCCGGGCCTCGCCGATCTTACTCTGCACCATCCAGTCCACGAAGAAGTTGTCGAAGAAGTAGTCCGCGAAGCGGGTGAAGCCGTCCAGGTCCACCGACGGCAGGTTCACCACCGCGCCCACGTCCGCCAGCTCCCGCCGGAACACGTCCAGGTCGTGACGGACCATCTGCAGCTCGGCCTCGGCCGCGTCGATGCGGGAGTGCTTCACCATGGTGGAGAACCAGCCGCCGCCGAACATGTCCCAGGCGCCCCAGCCCTCGGCGGACTGAAGCTGCTCGAGCACCCGCCCGAGGCCGGACCGGGCCGCGGTGCCGGCCGCCCGCGCCTCGGCGATCTCCCGGGCGCGGCCTCTGGCCTGCGCCTCCTCCGCCTCCAGCGCCAGCAGCCGGTCGGCGGCGGGACCCTGCGCCTGCCGAATCCGGCGCTCCTTCTCGGCCAGCAGGGAGCGATACTCCTCCTCTGCGCCGCTCAGTTCCGCCACCTCCGCGCGAATGGCTTCCAGGTCTGCCCGGAGCTGCTCGGCCCACCGGCGCGCCTCCTCGTAGCGGACCAGCGCCTCCGCGGCCTCCCGCCGCTCCCGATCCAGCCGCTCGGTCCGGTCGGTGAAGAGCGTCGCCAGCAGGGAGCCGAGGGAACCCGATTCCAGCCGCTCCACGTCCCGCTGCTCCTTCTCCAGTTGCCGCTTCAGTTCCCGGACCCTGGCTGCCGCGCTGCGGTACTCCTCTTCCACCCGGGCGGCCTGCCGCTCCAGCTTCTCCTTCCGGGCCTGGCGCTCGGCTGCTGCCGCCAGCCGCCTGTTCAGTTCGTCCATGTGGCCCCTTCCCTCCTGTCGCCATAAAGATGATGCCACAGCGGCAAATGGTTCGCCAGGAGTCGGCGCCAGGGCGTGGAATTCTTACGGCGGAGGCGGGCGCCAGGGGGGCCCGCTTCGTCGGGAGGTGGAGGAGACGCTGAGGTTCTGTGCTGCCTGCGGCGGACGGCTGGAGCTGCGATTCGTGGCGGAAGAGGGCAAGGAGCGGCTGGTCTGCCGCGCCTGCGGCCGCATTACGTACCTGGATCCCAAGATCTCGGCCTGTACCGTGCCGGTGCTGGACGGCCGGATCCTGCTCGCGCGGCGGGGGATCGAGCCCGCCCGGGGCCGCTGGGTTTTCCCGGGCGGCTACATGGAACGGGGCGAGACCGTCCCGCAGGCCGCGGAGCGGGAGACCTTCGAGGAGGTGGGCCTGCGGGTGCGGGCCACGCGCCCGGTCGGCATCTATTCCTACCCCGACTCGGTGGTCGTGGTGATCGTCTACCACTGCGAGGTGCTGGGCGGCGAGCCGGCCCCCAACAGCGAGACGCTGGAGGTGCGGCTCTTTTCGCCCGATGAGATCCCCTGGGACGAGCTGGCCTTCCCCAGCACGCGCGACGCCCTGCGGGACTTCTTGGCCCAGTGGGGCCGGCAGGCGTAGGTCGGCTCAGCGGCGCGCGGCCGCGGGCAGCTCGCCCACCCGGACCGGCACCTGGAGGAGCCGACCGCCCCGCAGCACGGTGAAGGGGACGGTCGCGCCCACCGGCGTCCTCCGGATCTGCCGGCGCAGGGCCTGCACCGACGGGGTGGGGGCGCCGTCCACCGCGATGACCATGTCCCACTCACCGAGCCCGGCCAGGTGGGCGGGGCCGCCGGGCTCCACGCCCGCCACCAGCACGCCGCGCCCGGGCAGGTCCAGGGCGCGGGCGACCACCGGATCGATGACCTCGGTCGCGCCGGCGAGGCCCACGTAGGGGTGCTCGGCGCGGCCCGTCCTGCGGAACTGCTCCACCACGTGCAGCACCTGCCACGCCGGGATGGCGAAGCCGATGTTCTGGCCCGGCGCCAGCACCAGCGTGGGGATGCCCACCAGCCGCCCGTCCAGGTCGACCAGAGCGCCCCCGCTGTTGCCCGGGTTGATGGCCGCGTCGGTCTGGATCAGCCCGTCGAGCCCGCCCACGATGCGGTCCACTGCGCTGACGACGCCGGTGGTCACGGTCCAGCCGAAGCCGAAGGGGTTGCCGATGGCCACCACCTGCCTGCCGGGTACGACCGACTCCTCGGGGGCCGGCTCGATCCGGGCGTTGACCGGCGATACCGTCTCCACCAGCGCCAGGTCGTAGAGACGGTCCGCCGCGACGACCCGGCCCGGACGGGTGACCCCGTCGGCGAAGGTGATCGCCGGCGAGGGCGAATCGCCCACCACGTGGGCGTTGGTGATCACGCTGTGCGGGTCCAGCAGGACACCGGACCCCTGGCTCCGGCCCGCCCGCACCTGGACGACGCCGGGCCCGACCTGCGAGGCGACCCTGGCAAACGGCTCCCGCTCCCCAACCATCTGGAACACCTCTCTTGACCTTGTTTAACCTTTTGACATTCATTGACCATAGAGAGGTACGGCACTTCTGCGCGCAAAGGCGCTGCCCCCCGGGATAGGGGCAGCGCCTTCAGGATTTGATGGACCGGGCCGCGATCAGACGGCCCAGCCACAGGTCCAGGTACCGGGCCGCGACCCGGCGGTGGATCGCAGCCTGCGTGCGTTCATAGATCCAGTGTCGGACGTCGCTTCCGCCCGCACCCGCCAGGGCGGCGTAGTAGCCCTCTACGGCCATGACCAGCCGGTCGGCGTGCATCTCGAAGCGCAGCTCGCCCCGGCCCCGCATGGGCCGCTGCACCAGCACCCCTGCGGCGATGGGGAAGCGGATGGAGGCCATGCCCGGCGCCTCCCGGACCTCGGGCGGCCGGAAGGAGAGGAGGGTGATCCCGCACAGCCGGACCGCGGCGGTGCCGCGCTCCCCGAAGCGCACCCGGAGGAGCGGGCGGGCCAGCCGGTCCAGGAAGGCGAAGTAGGCGAAACCGGCCTCCTGCACCTGGTGCCGGTCGGGGACGAACCGGACGCCGGGCACCGCCAGGGTCTGCACCGAGCGGACCTGGCCGGTGGCGAACACCGTCGTCTCGTCCGTGAGCATGCTCATCTCGCCTGGGCGGTGGCCCTGAAGATCAGGCCCGGGTTCTGCTCGACGACGTAGCGCATCGTCCACTCGTTGCGGAAGAGCAGCACGTTCCGCCCGTCCCGGTCGGTGACGGCCATGTGGTCGGTTCCCCAGAAGCGGCGGGGCTGGTATCCCTCGCCCTCCACCCAGCGGGCGACCTCGTAGGGCAGCCGGTCCAGGATCACCTCGACGCCGTACTCGTGCCGCATCCGGTGCTGGAAGACCTCGAACTGCAGCTCGCCCACCGCGCCGAGGATGGGGTCGGGGTGGCCGGGCTGGGTGGCGTAGAAGACCTGGATGGCGCCCTCCTCCGTCAGCTCCTCCAGCCCCTTGCGGAAGTGCTTGGACTTCATCGCGTCCTTGAAGCGGACCCGGGCGAAGTGCTCGGGCGAGAAGGAGGGGATGCCCTCAAAGGCGACCGGCTCGCCGGTGCAGAGCGTGTCGCCGATGCGGAAGATGCCGGGGTCGAAGACGCCGATGATGTCGCCGGCGTAGGCCTCCTCGACGATCTGCCGGTCCTGGGCCATGAACTGCTGGGGCTGGGAGAGCCGCACCTTCTTGCCCAGCCGGACGTGCTGGACGTCCATCCCCCGCTCGAACCGGCCCGAGACGATCCGCATGAAGGCGATCCGGTCCCGGTGGGCCGGGTTCATGTTGGCCTGGATCTTGAACACGAACGCCGAGAACCGGGGCTCCTCCGGGTCCACCAGCCGGTCGCCCGCGAGGCGCGGCGCCGGGGCGGGGGCCAGCTTCAGGAAGTACTCCAGGAAGGACTGCACCCCGAAATTGGTGAGCGCGGAGCCCCAGAAGAGGGGGGAGAGGTCGCCCCGCCGGAACCGGTCGAAGTCCCAGGGGTCGCCGGCGACGTCCAGCAACTCGATCTCCTCCATGAGCCTGCGGTGCAGGTCCTCGCCGAGGACGGCCGACAGCGCCGGGTCGCCGACGCCCGTGGTCTCGACCCGCGCCTTGGTCTGGCCGTGGTCCCGGTTGTCGAAGAGCTCCACATGTCCCTTCTGCCGATCGTAGACCCCCTTGAAGGTGGAGCCCATGCCCACCGGCCAGTTCATGGGGCAGGTGCGCATCCCCAGCACGTCTTCGATCTCCTGCATGAGGGCGAAGGGGTCCTTGCCCTCCCGGTCCAGCTTGTTGACGAAGGTGAAGATGGGGATGCCCCGCATCCGGCAGACCTGGAAGAGCTTGATGGTCTGCGGCTCGACGCCCTTGGCGGCGTCGATGAGCATGACCGCGGAGTCCGCGGCCTCCAGGGTGCGGTAGGTGTCCTCGGAGAAGTCCTGGTGGCCCGGCGTGTCGAGGATGTTGACCATGCACCCGCCGTACTCGAACTGCATGACCGAGGTGGTCACCGAGATCCCGCGCTGCTTCTCGATCTCCATCCAGTCCGACGTCGCCGCCCGGGCGGCCTTGCGCCCCTTCACCGCGCCCGCCAGCCGGATCGCCCCGCCGTAGAGCAGGAGCTTTTCGGTGAGGGTCGTCTTGCCCGCGTCGGGATGGGAGATGATGGCGAAGGTCCGCCGGCGGCGGATCTGGTCTGCCAGGGAGTCCATGGTGGTGGCCAGCATGCGTGGTGATCCGCCCTTTCGAACAGCAAACTGCCGTGCGCAGGAGTGCGGCACGGCGGTGGTCTACAATGCAACTTACTTATTCTACGGTGACGGGAGAAGAGCGTCAAGGTTTGCGGGGCGCCGGGACGACGGATCGGGCCGCAGAGGGCGGTGCCCGGTCCGGGGGGCAGGGCGGCGCAGGAAACGGCGCGGGAAGGGCGAATCATGCGAAGTTGGCCACCGAAGGGGCGGTGGCCAGGTTTCACGACAATGGGAAGGAGCGGATTCGATGCGCCGGTGGCAACGCCTGGCGCTGGTCGCCCTCGCGGGGGCCGTGGCGCTGGGCGCGGGATCGATCGGGTACCTGCGCTGGCACACCCGGGCGGTGGTGACGGCGGCGGTGCCGGCGGGTTCGCACGCGGTGGCGACGACGCTGGACCCGGCCGCCTCCGACCGGCTGATGCAGGTGGTCTCGGACGCCCGGGAGCGGCTGGGCGTGCCGGCGCTGCAGGTGGCGGTGGTGAAGGGCGGCGAGCTGGTCTGGACCGGCGCCGTGGGCTGGGCCGACCCGCCGGCCGGGCGGCCGGTGACGGCGGAGGACCGGTTCCACATCGGCAGCGTGAGCAAGCTGTACACCGCCGCCCTCGTCCTGCGGCTCGCCGAGGAGGGCCGGCTGTCCCTGGAGGATCCGGTGAGCCGGTTCGTCCCGGACGTGCCCAACGGGGACCGGACTACGGTGCGGCAGCTGCTCAACCACACCAGCGGGCTTGCCAACTACACCGAGGACACGGCCTTCAACCTGAAGACGGTCCTCCTGCGCCGGCGCTGGAGCGTGGACGAGGTGCTGGATGTCATCCGGCAGCAGGCGCCCCGCTCGGCGCCGGGAACCGAGCACTACTACTCCAACAGCAACTACGTGCTCCTGGGCCGCATCGCCGAGGTGGCGGGGGGACGGCCGTTTGCCGACCTGCTGCACGACGAGGTGCTCCGCCCCCTCGGGCTGACCAACACCTACCTGGCTGCGGGCGAGCCCGAGTCTGTCGGGACCGTGCGCGGGTACGACGTGACGGTGCTGGGCACCGGCCGGATGGGGATCAAGCTGGACATGGAGCGGTTCAGGGCGCCGTTTGAGACCTCGGCCTTTGCCGCCGGCGCCGTGACGGCCAGCGCCGCCGACGTGGCCCGGTTCACCTCCGGCCTCTTGGGCGGCCGGCTGCTGGCGGATTCCACGCTCCAGTCCATGCTGACCTTCGTGGACGCCCCTGACGAGGACATGCCGGCGCAGACAGGGTATGGCCTGGGGGTACGGCGTCTGGTCATCGGCGGCGAGGAGATGGTGGGCCACACCGGCACCCTGCCGGGGTACAGCAACGTGGCGCTGTACGCCCCGGCCCATGACCACGCCGTCGCCGTGCTCTCCAACCTGTCCATGTCGGACGTCACAGATGTCCTTGCGGAGGTCCAGGCCGTGCTTCTGGAGCCTGCCTCGACCAGGTGAGCCACGGGGACGCCGCACCGGCACCGCAGGCGAGCTGGTGGCCCTGCCCCGGGTTCACGGACGTGGACGGCTGCCACATCCCGCCGTCTACGCTGGACTCGGTGCGTCGGCCCATCCGGAGGGGAGAAGGTGGCCATGCCCGGCCGGATCCGGCGCGCCAGACCGTCCGAGGCCATCGCGCGGCGCCGGGAGGCCGTCCCGGTGACCGAGGCCATGATCGCGCAAGATGGGCGCGGCGCGGGCCGGGGAGGTGGCCTCCACCGTCGTCCCGACGCGGATGCTGCCCCTGGTACCCGCTGCAAACCAGAAGCCGCCCCAGGAGGGCGGCTTCGCAGCGATCAGCCGTCCAGCACGTGCCGGGCGTCCTGCAGCGACTGGCTGACCAGGTCCTCCGGGCTGGCGTGGGCCCGGTACCAGCCGCGCTCGATGGCCAGCCGGGTGCACCGCTCGTGCTCGGCCAGGGCATCGGTGAGATGGGTGGTGAGCAGCCGCCGCAGGTCGGGGTTGGTGGTCTCCAGCACGGCCGCGCAGTAGGCTGTGGCCTTCAGCTTGGCCGCGGTGAGCAGCCCCTCAGCGATCACCCGGTCGTCGGGCTTCATGCCCATGGCCTCACCGATGGCGCTGATGACGCTGGACACGGCGCATCCCCCCTATCCGCCGATTCCCCGGGCCCGGCAGAAGTCGTGCAGGGCCCGCACGTGGGCCTGGCCGGTCTGCAGGCAGCCGGTGAGCTGCTGCCGCAGGTCGGCGTCGCTGACCATCGCCAGCATGGACTTGGTCTTCTGCACGTCGCCGGACTCCAGCCGGATCAGTTCGTTCAGGAGCAGCAACTCGTGGGCGGTGAGCGGTTCGGTCTGGGTGAGGGTGCTCAACCTGTCCACTCCCTTCGCGTTCGGTTTCCGGGCGCTGCTCCTAGTATGGCGATACGGGCCGAAAAAACACGGCGACGAAACGGTCAGAATGATCCGGTGGGCGGACAGCCAACGGACAGACGAATTGGCCCGCGGGAGCCATGTAGGATATAGTATTCATGTGTGGATGTTCACGACCGGGACGAGTGGCACACATCCCGGCCGCCATGGAGAAGGGAGGCCTACCGAGTGAGCCCGGAAGAGATGTGGCAGCTGGTGGAGCGAAGGCGGCGCCGGTTCATCGGGACCCTGATCACGGCCGCGGTGCTGATGTTCGTCGGCGCTTCCGCGATCGGCCAGATCTTCGGCGACCGATACGGGATGATCACGCTGCTGGTGGTCCTGATCGGCGCCCTCCTCTTCATCTGGCGGGACTGGCGTTGCCCGGCGTGCCAGAAGGGCCTGGGGGTGGAGTTCCGGCCGCGGGTCTGCCCGAACTGCGGCGCCCGGCTTGCGCCCCCGGGGTCGTAGGCGCTTACCCGTTGCGCAGCATCTGGAAAGCGGTCACCCTGTCGGTGGCCGCTTTTCGCGCGGACGGGCGCAAGTTCGCGCTTGCATTTCGGGATCGCCCGCCGTATGATCTAGTTCTGTACCGAACGTTCTGGAGCGAACGAGGTGAATGCGTTGTCCCCGCTGCGCACCGAGATCAGCCGGCTGTGGCATCAGGTGAACCGGGAGATGCGCAGCCTGCTGGACGACGCCTTCCGGCAGTCGGCCATGCCGCCCCCCGTCTACTTCATGCTGCGGGAGATCGTGCGGGAACCGGGGATTACCGTGTCGGAGCTGTCCCGGCGGGTCGCCATGGTGAAGAGCCACGTCTCCCGCACCGTCGACCACATGGCCGACCGGGGATACGTCCGGAAGGAGTCGGACCCCGCCGACCAGCGGCTGATCCGGCTGTACGCCACCGCCCCGGCGGAGCGTGAGCTGGAGCAGACGGACCGGCGGGTGTGCGCCGCCTGGCAGTCCCTGGTGGCGGACATGTCCGCGGAGGAGCTGGCCGCCGTGGAACAGGGGCTGCGCATCCTGCTGAAAACACTGGAACGAAACGCCACAACCCGCCCAAGAGAGAAGGTCTGACGTGGTCAAGCTGTTGCGATTCCTGAAGCCGTATTCTGCCCTTGTTGCCGCCACCTTCCTGCTGGTGTTTCTGCAGGCGGTGGCCGAACTGTACCTGCCGACCCTGATGTCGGACATCGTCGACGTCGGCGTCGTCAACGGCGACACCGGCTACATCCTGCGGGTCGGCGGCTGGATGCTGCTGGTCGCGCTGGGCGGCGCCGTCGTGGCCGTGCTGGCCAGCTACTGTTCCAGCCGGGTCGCGATGGGCATGGGCCGCGACCTCCGGCAGGCGGTGTTCCGTCACGCCCAGGGGTTCTCCCTGCACGAGTTCGACCGGCTGGGCACCGCGACCCTGATCACCCGCACCACCAACGACATCCTGCAGGTGCCGAACCTGATCATCGTCGGGCTGCGCATGATGCTCTTCGCGCCGATGATGGGCATCGGCAGCGTGGTCATGGCGCTCTCCAAGGACCGCACGCTGTCGCTGATCATCGTCGTCGCGCTGCCCGTCCTGGGCGCGGCGGTCGGCGCGGCGGCGGTGAAGGCCATTCCGATGTTCCAGGCGATGCAGAAGAAGATCGACCGGCTCAACCGCGTGGTGCGGGAGGGGCTGACGGGCATCCGGGTCATCCGGGCGTTCAACCGCACCGACTACGAGCAGGAGCGGTTCGTCGACGCCAACCGCGACCTGACGGAGACCGCCATCCGGGTCAACCGGCTGATGGGCGCGCTGATGCCGACGCTGATGCTCATCATGAACCTCACGGCCATCGCCGTGGTCTGGTTTGGCGGCCTGCGCATCGACGCCGGCCGCATGGAGGTCGGCGACCTGATGGCCTTCATCCAGTATGTGATGCACATCATGTTCTCCACCATGATGCTGTCCATGATGTTCATCATGCTGCCCCGGGCGTCGGCCTCGGCCGCCCGCATCAACGAGGTGCTGGAGATGCAGCCCAGCGTCACCGATCCGCCGGAGCCTTACTCGCCCGGAACGGTGCGGGGTGAGGTCGAGTTCCGGAACGTCACCTACCGGTACCCCGGCGCCGAGCGGCCGGCGCTGGAGGGGATCTCGTTCCGGGCCCGGCCCGGCGAGGTGACCGCCATCATCGGCGGTACCGGCGCCGGGAAGACCACCCTGGTCAACCTGATCCCCCGGTTCTACGACGTGCAGGAGGGCGCGGTGCTGGTGGACGGCGTCGACGTGCGCCAGTGGCGCCTGCGCGACCTGCGGGCGGGCATCGGCTACGTGCCCCAGCGGGCTATGCTCTTCAGCGGCACCATCGCGGCGAACATCCGCTTCGGCAACGAGGACGCCTCCGACGAGGAGGTGGCCCGGGCCGCCGCCATCGCCCAGGCTGAGGGGTTCATCGCCGAGATGAAGGACGGGTACGACACCGCGATCGCCCAGGGCGGCACCAACGTCTCCGGCGGCCAGAAGCAGCGGCTGACGATTGCCCGGGCGCTGGTGCGCAAGCCCGCGATCTACATCTTCGACGACAACTTCTCCGCCCTGGACTTCAAGACCGACGCCCGGCTGCGCGCCGCCCTGAAGCCGGAGACCGCCCGGTCCACCGTCATCCTCGTCGCCCAGCGGGTGAGCACGGTGATGGACGCCGACCGGATCATCGTGCTGGATCAGGGGCGCGTCGCCGGCATCGGCACGCACCGCGAACTACTGCAGAGCTGCGAGGTCTACCGGGAGATCGTGGCCTCTCAGTTCGCCGAGGAGGAACTGGCATGAGCGCCCGGCACGGTCCCCGACCCGGTCATGGTCCCGGAGCCGGCCCGGCGATGGCGCTGGTGGGCGAGAAGCCCCGCGACTTCCGCGGGACCCTGCGGCGGCTGCTGCGCTACCTGCGGCCGAGGCTCTGGCAGCTGGGCGCCGTCTTCCTGCTGGCGGCTCTCAGCCCGGTCTTCAGCATCGTGAGCCCGCGCATCATGGGCAAGGCCACCACCATCCTGTTCGAAGGGCTGCTGGCGAAGCTGAGCGGCGTCCCCGGCGCGGGGATCGACTTCGGCCGCATCGCCCGCATCCTGGTCCTGCTGGGGCTGCTCTACGTGGCGAGTGCCGCCTTCGGCATCGTCCAGCAGTTCGTCATGTCCGGCGTCTCCCAGCGCACGGTCTACGACCTGCGCAACCAGGTGAACGAGAAGCTGGCCCGGCTGCCCCTCAGCTTCTACGACCGGAAGACCCACGGCGAGGTCCTGAGCCTGGTGACCAACGACATCGACACCATCGCCGGGACACTGCAGCAGAGCCTGACCCAGCTGATCACCGCCATCGTCACGCTGGTGGGCGTGGTGGTGATGATGCTCTCCATCAGCCCTGTGCTCACCCTGGTCACCCTGGTCTCGCTGCCGCTGTCGCTCCTGGTCACGGTCGGCGTCGCCCGGCGGTCACAGGGCTACTTCAAGGCGCAGCAGAAGGCGCTGGGCGAGCTGAACGGCCACGTCGAGGAGACCTACACCGGCCACCAGGTGGTGAAGGCCTTCGGCCGGGAGGAGGACGTGGTGGCCGAGTTCGACCGCATCAACCAGCGGCTGTACGAGGCCGGCTGGAAGGCCCAGTTCGTCTCGGGCATCATCATGCCGCTGATGGCGTTCGTCAACAACATCGGCTACGTGATCGTGGCCGTGGTCGGCGGCATCTTCGTCGCCCGCCGCGCGGTGGAGATCGGCGACATCCAGGCCTTCCTCCAGTACGCCCGGCAGTTCAGCCAGCCGATCACCCAGACGGCCAACATCGCCAACATCCTCCAGTCCACCATCGCCGCCGCCGAGCGGGTCTTTGAGCTCCTGGACGAGCCGGAGATCGTCCCGGACCCGGCCGAGCCGGTGCGGCTGGAGCAGGTCCGGGGCGAGGTCCGGTTCGAGAACGTCAGCTTCCGCTACAAGCCGGACGAGCCGCTGATCGAGGACCTGAACCTCACGGCCCGGCCCGGCCAGGTGATCGCCATCGTCGGCCACACCGGCGCCGGCAAGACCACCCTGGTCAACCTGCTGATGCGCTTCTACGAGATCGACGGCGGCCGGATCACGGTCGACGGCGTGGACATCCGCCGCCTCCGCCGCGACGACCTGCGCAGCCTCTTCGGCATGGTGTTGCAGGACACGTGGCTCTTCCATGGCACGATCCGGGAGAACATCGCCTACGGCCGGGAGGGGGCCACCGAGGAGGAGATCGTCCGGGCGGCAAAACTCGCCCACGCCGACGGCTTCATCCGATCCCTGCCCGACGGCTATGACACCGTGCTCAACGAGGAGGCCTCGAACATCTCCCAGGGGCAGAAGCAGCTGCTCACCATCGCGCGGGCGTTCCTGGCCGACCCGCCGATGCTGATCCTGGACGAGGCGACGTCCTCCGTGGACACCCGCACGGAGCTGCAGATCCAGCAGGCCATGCAGACCCTCATGAAGGGCAGGACGAGCTTCGTGATCGCCCACCGGCTCTCGACCATCCGGGAGGCAGACCTGATCCTGGTCATGGACCACGGCCGGATCGTGGAGCAGGGCACGCACCGGGAGCTCCTGGCCGCAGGCGGCCCGTACGCGGACCTGTACTACAGCCAGTTCGCCGCCGGGCAGGGCCTGGCCGGCTGACCTGCGGACCCCGGTGGAAGCGGCCAGGAAAGCGGGCGGTGCCCCGAGGGGGCACCGCCCGATCCCTGTTCTGCTGACCACGGTCACGACGCCGCCGCGTAGTTGGGCAGCTGCGATTCCACGATCCGGATGCCGTACTTCTCGCCGATGGCGATGACCTCGGCTGTCATCGCCGGCAGGCCGTTGACCTTCACGTTCAGGGGCTCGCTGGCCAGCCGGTCCAGCGTGATGACCGACCCCGGCCCCATGGACAGGATCTCGCCCAGCGGCAGCCGGGCCTTGCCCAGCTCCACGCTCAGGGTGAGCTCGATGTCCAGCAGGACCCCCCGCAGCGCGGGCGGGATCCGGAGCTGCGCCTTCGACGCGCCGGGGCCCGGCGCAGCAGGCGCCGCCGGGGCGGGCGCCGGGACGGCGGCTGCGGCCGCAGCGGCCGCTTCGAACGGCGCGGCCGGCGCCGTCCCCTTCATCTTGGCGGCGCGCGAGGCAGCCACGGCGGCGTCGAGTTCGGCCTGGGTCACGGGGCCCAGGTCTTGCACCGACTCGAACTCCGACGGGGCGCCCTCGGCATTCTGGCCGGCGGCCGGGGCGGCGGTTTCGGGCGACCCCTGTCCGCTCTGCCCATCCGCAGCCTGCTTCTCGGCGTTGTCGGCAGCCAAAAGGCTCGCCACGAGGGCGTCGATCTCGCTCTGGGACAGCTTGTTGGCCAAGGCGGCTCTCTCCTCTTCCAACATTGAGATCTTTCAATACTTCAATCGTACATGCCGGTTTCCCTGCTGGAGCCGACGGGATTTTGCAGTGACCCGTAGACAACGGCGGGATTCCGGCCTATAGTCATTTCGTCAACGCGAGTTCAGTATGACGGAAAGAAGGCGCCATAACGAGATGGAACCCTGGCGGAGAAACGTGGCGGTCCTCTGGATCGCGGTCTTCATCGCAGCATCCGCATGGACAATGGTCATGCCGTTCATGCCGGTTTTTCTGAGCGAGGACCTGGGTGTGGGGGCTGGTGTCACGGTGTGGGCCGGCCTGCTGGGCGCGGTCAACTCGGGCTTCTCGGCGCTCACCGCCCCGATCTGGGGCGCCCTGGGCGACCGCTGGGGCCGCAAGGCGATGATGGTGCGCGCCGGCATCTTCCTGGGTTCCGCCTACGTGCTGATGGCCTTCGTCCGCAACCCCTACGAGCTGCTGGGCGTCCGGGTCATGATCGGCGCCCTGACCGGGTTCATCCCGACCGCGACGGCGCTGGTGGCCACGACCACCCCGGAGCGCCACATGGGACAGGCCCTGTCGCTGGTGGCCACCGGCAATCAGGCGGGGTCGATCCTGGGGCCGATGCTGGGCGGCTTCCTGGCCGACCTGATCGGCATCCGCAATACCATGGCCCTGAGCGGCGTCGCCGTGTTCGCCGCGACGCTGCTGGTGGTGTTCGCGGTCCGGGAGCAGTTCCAGCGGCCGGCGCGGCAGCCGGCGCACTTCCTGAGCGACATGCGGCAGGTGCTGCAGGGCGGGCCGTTGATCGTGGTGCTGGCCATGTCCCTGCTCCTGCAGATGTCCCAGTCGGCGATGGAGCCGGTGCTGATCCCCCATATCCGCCAGCTCCTGGGCTCCGGCAGCCCCAACTGGATGGCCGGCGTGATCTACTCCGTGCCGGGCATCGCCTTCGTGCTGGCCGCCCCGTCGTGGGCGAGGCTCGGCGAGCGCTGGGGCTACACCACCACGGTGACCATCGGCCTGGCGGGCGGCGCGCTGTTCACACTGCCGCAGGCCCTGGTGCAGAGCGGTCTGGGCATGGGGAGCTTCCGCCTGAGTGCCGGCCTCGCGCTCGCCGCCGTCACCCCCGGCATCTCCGCCCTGATCGCCGCATCGGTCCCGCGGGAGCAGCGGGGCAAGGCCTTTGGGCTCAACCAGTCCGCGTTCAACGTCGGGGCCATGCTGGGTCCGCTCCTGGGCGGCGTGCTGGGCGACCGGGTCGGGATCCGGTGGGTCTTCCCGGCCACGGCGCTGCTGCTCCTGTTCGCCGCGGGCTGGTGCTGGTCCCTGGTGCGGGCGCGCGTCCGGCAGCACCGGGATTCGCAGCTCACCGCCTGACCGCCCCGCGCCGGCGCTCAGGACCCGCCTCAGGCTTCGGCCTGCTCCCGCGCCGCCTGCTCGGCGGCTTCCCGCTCCCGCCGGCGCCGCCGGTGGGCTGCCAGCGCCTCCCGGACGTCCTCGTTCTCCTGCAGGAAGGACGTCAGGTCCTGAATACAGCGCACGGTGGACGGGCTGACGTGGTGCTCGATGCCCTCCACGTCGACCTCAATGACCTCTTCCGGCACGCCGATGGTGCGGAGAAACTCCGACAGCATGGTGTGCCGGTCTTTCATCTGCTCACCCAGCAGCTGCCCCGCAGGGGTGAGGACCAGCCCGCGGTAACGCTCATAATGGATATAGCCCGCCTCGGCCAGCTTCTGGACCATCTTCGTGACCGAGGACGGCTGGAGGTTCAGCTCCATGGCGATGTCGCTGACCCGGGCGTAGCCCTTCGACTGGATGAGTTCGTAGATCTTCTCGACATAATCTTCCATGCTCGGGGTAGCCATGGCCATCCTCATTTCCTGGAGCCGATTGTGTCTTTATCTTAGCATACACCGCCGTCTCCGGCCATGTCCCCGCCCTGCGGGAAGAGGTTGACGGGCGTGAAGTCGACGGCGTCGCAGGACACGAGCCGGTAGCGCACAGTGCCGTGCAGCCCCTGGTATGCCCGGTGCGGGGCGCTCGGCCCGTGCAGGTGGCCGTAGACGCAGAGCAGGACGCCGCCCCATTCCTCCAGCAGCCGGGTGAACTCCGTCGGCTCGTGGTCGTCCGCCACCGGCGGGTAGTGGAGCATCACGATGTACCGGTCCGCACCCGCCTTCCGGCCCGCCTCCAGCGAGAGCCGCAGCCGACCGACTTCCCGCCGGTAGATCTTCTCGTTGTGGGCCGGATCCTCGTCCCAGGCCCGGTCGCCGGGGGTGATCCAGCCCCGGGTGCCGCAGACTGCCACCCGCCCGTCCACCCCGGCGACGGAACCCTCGGGCAGCACCACGGCGTCATTCTGGATGAAGGAAATGGTCCGCAGCGGCAGCTCCCGCAGCTTCTTCAGGGACTGCCACCAGTAGTCGTGGTTGCCCTGGATGAGGAGCTTGCGCCCCGGCAGCCGGTCGATCTCCTGCAGGTCCGGCAGGGCCTCGTCCAGGGTCATGCCCCACGAGATGTCGCCGGGGACCAGCACGTAGTCGTCCGGGCCCACCGTGGCCTCCCAGTTCTGCAGGAAGCGCTTGGCATGGTCGGCCCAGCGGGGGCCGAAGACATCCATGGGTTTGTTGACGGCCAGACTGAGGTGGGGGTCGCCGATTGCGTAGATGGCCACGGGGGAACCTCCCTCTTGGGTGCTGGGATGGGTTGCCTCCCGCGCGGCGTGAGGGTTGCCGGCGGCGGGGCGAGGCAATCCATGCCAGTTAACTGAGTTCTAACGTATCGGAGAGGTGGCGGGCCGTCAAGGGATCGACCGGGGCGGCGGGGGGCCGCCCGGCGGGGCGACGGCTGAAATGGCTTCCAGTCGGGAACAGGAGGGGAGGCGGAGGCTGTGGAACAGTGGCAGACGGGAGGGTTCGACTTGAGCGCATACCTGCGCGGCGCGGTCACCGTGCTCCTGCTGGTGCTGCTGGGGTGCAGCCCGGCGCCGCCGCCAGGGCAGGGAACGGCGCCGGATCAGGTGGGGGGACAGGCGCAGGAACATGTGCAGAACCCGGCTCAGGAACCGGCTCAGGAACCGGCTCAGGAACCGGCTCAGGAACCGGCTCAGGAACAGGGACAGCCGGCGCCCCGGAAGCCGGTGCGGATCGGGCTGCAGAAGGTGGTGGACGGTCTGGAGCGGCCCCTCTACGTCACCCACGCCGGGGACGGCAGCGGCAGGCTGTACATCCTGGAGCAGCCCGGCCGCGTGCGGGTGCTGGAAGGCGGCGCCCTGCTGGAGACGCCCTTCCTGGACCTGACCGACCGGGTGCTGAGCCGCGGGAACGAGCAGGGGCTCCTGGGTCTGGCCTTTGCCCCCGACTTCCGGGAGAGCGGCGTCTTCTACGTGCATTACACGGGACGGCCTGACGGGCGCACGGTGCTCTCCCGGTTCCGGCTGTTGGACGGCGACCCGCGCCGGGGCGACCCCTCCTCCGAGGAGGTGCTGCTGACCGTCGACCAGCCCTACGCCAACCACAACGGCGGCGCGCTGCTCTTCGGCCCCGACGGCTACCTCTACCTGGCCCTGGGCGACGGCGGCTCGGCCGGCGACCCGGGGAACCGGGCGCAGAGCCTGGACAGCCTGCTGGGCAAGATCCTGCGGCTGGACGTGTCGCAGCCGGGGCCGTACCGCATCCCGCCGGACAACCCCTTCGTCGGGCGTCAAGGCCGGGACGAGATCTGGGCCTACGGCCTGCGCAACCCCTGGCGGATCAGCTTTGACCGGGCCACCGGCGACCTCTGGATCGCGGACGTCGGCCAGGACGCGGTGGAGGAGGTCAACCTCCAGCCGGCGGGCAGCCCCGGCGGCGAGAACTACGGGTGGCGGGTCTGGGAGGGCTCGCGGCGGTACGGCCAGGGCGAGGCGCCGGGCGCGGTCTTTCCCGTGGCCGAGTACACCCACGCCGAGGGCGGCTGTTCGATCACCGGCGGCTACGTGTACCGGGGACAGGCCGTCACCGGCCTGGTCGGCACGTACCTCTACGGCGATTACTGCACCGGGTACATCTGGGGACTCCGCCGGCAGGACGGGGAGTGGCGGGCCGAGCGGCTCCTGGATTCCGGGCTGAACATCACCTCGTTCGGCGAGGACGAGGCCGGCGAGGTCTACGTGGTCGACCGGAACGGGGCGGTGTACCGCATCGTCGCAGCGGACTGAGCAGCAATCATGAACGGCGCCGCACAGGCTGCGCCGGGGAGGTGGTTCCCGTGGAACGGATCATGGATGTGGTGGCGGAGGCGCACAGGATCGGCGGGGCCGGCGTGCTCTGGCCGGGGTTCGATCTCGCCGCGATCCCGATTCTGCTGTACGGAACGGAGGAGGCCTGGCTCATCGGCCACCCCGCCCCGCCTGAGGGCTACGGGCACGCGGGGGAGGTGGCGGGCCGGCCGGTATACCGGGGCCCGGTGCGGCCGGAGCTGGCCGGCAACACCGCGGCGCCGGTGGGCGGTCACCTCACCGCCCTGGTCAACCTGTCGGACAGCCCCCCCACCGACCCGGGGGCCCTGGTGCGGCTGATCCTGCACGAGGCGTTCCACGTCTTCCAGCAGACCGCCTTCCCGGACCTGCCCCGGATGGACGCCGCGGCCCTGCAGGCCATGGCCGCCTATCCGGAGAACGACCCGGCCAACAACGCCATGGCCATCGTGGAGAACCGGCTCCTGGCCCGCGCCCTGGAGGGCGATCCTGCAGCGGTGGGCGCGTTCGTCTCGATCCGCCAGCACCGGCACCGGCAGCTGGTGCGGATGGACCGGGGCGACGCCGTGGTCTACGAGCAGACCGTCGAGTGGGTGGAGGGGTCCCCGACGTACGTGGAACTGAAGGCGGGGGCCCCGCCGGACGGCCTGGTGGAGCGGCTGCAGACGCACAACCTGGGCGGCCGCCACGCCGCCTACCGGCGCTTCTACGACACCGGGGCCGCCCAGGCGCTGCTCCTGGACCGGGTCGCCCCGGGCTGGCAGGCCCGGATTGCGGGCGCGGGCGGCTGCCTGCAGCGGCTGCTGGAGGAGTCCCTGACTGAGCCGCTGCCCCCGGTGAACCAGGTGGTGGTGGCCGAGGGGCTGGCCGCTCTGCTGGAAGCGGAGCAGGAGGCGGAGGCGGAGCGGCAGGCGCGGATCGCCGCACTGCTCCGGCAGCTGGACGAGGGGCCGGGCCTGGCGGTGGAGATCCGGCTTCCGCCCGAGGTGCAGGGGCTCATGTGGGACCCCACCAACCTGCTCACCATCTCCCCGGGCCGGCGGCTCCATACCCGGTTCTGCGGGGCGGTGGGGCCGGACGGGCTGCGGGTGACCATCCATGCGCTCTGCCTGGAGGAGTGGGGGGAGAGGGGCAGGCGGTTCCGGCTGCGGCTGCCCGGGCGGCCGGAGGTCCAGCGCGGCGGGCGGCTCAGGATCGTGACCGAGGCGCTGTCGGTGGACGCGCCTTACGGACATATCGAGGAGGAGCCAGGCCTGATGCGGGTTCAACTTTGGCTCTCGAGGCGGTGAAGGCGGGGCGATCGCGGCAAGGACGCGCTGCCGCCCGAACGGCTGGAGATCTGCTGCGGGGTAGCCCGGATATGCTGGCACTGACAGGAATGCACCCGGCAGGAGGTGACGCAGGATGCCGCACATCCTCGTCGTCGACGACGAACTGGGCCTGGTGAAGGGCCTCCGGCTCAGCCTGGAGCAGGAGGGCTTCCAGGTGACCACCGCGTCCGACGGGCGGGAGGCGCTCAGCAAGTTTCGCGCGGGCGACTTTGACCTGATCGTGCTGGATCTGATGTTGCCGGGGGTGGACGGGCTCACCGTCTGCCGGGAGGTGCGCGCCGCCGGCATGACGCCGATCATCATGCTCACGGCCAAGGCGGACGACATTGACAAGATCCTCGGCCTGGAACTGGGGGCCGACGACTACATCACCAAACCCTTCAACACGCGCGAGCTCATCGCCCGCATCCGGGCCGTCCTGCGCCGGGCCGAGGCGGCCTCCCGGCAGGACCGGGCCGGCCGGCTGGTGGTGGGCGACCTGGTGCTTCATCCCCGGCAGCGCCGGGCCGAGGTGGCCGGCCGGCCGCTGGAACTGACGGCCCGGGAGTACGACCTGCTGGAGCTGCTGGCCCGCCATCCCGGGGTGGTGTACACCCGCCAGGAGCTGCTGGACCTGGTGTGGGGCTACGACTTTGCCGGCGACGAGCGAACCGTCGACGTCCACGTCCGGCGCATCCGGGAGAAGCTGGAGGAGGATCCCTCCCGGCCCCGGTACCTGCGCACCAAGTGGGGCGTGGGCTACTACCTGGAGGCCGAGCCGTGAGGCGGCCGGGTCAGTGGCCGCTGGCCGTCCAGCTGGCCCTGGCGTTTGCGCTGGTCACGGTCCTGGCCCTAGGCGGCAGCGGGGCGCTCCTGCTGTACCAGACCACGGCCCGGCTGCTGGAGGAGCGGGAGGCGTCCGTCATGGCCTGGGGCCAGGCTGCAGCGGGCCTGGCGGCCGAGTACTGGGCCGATCCGCAGGAAGGCCTGACGCTGGCCTTCTACCGCTTCCACCAGCAGAGCGGGATGAGGCCGGTGGCCGTGGACGGACAGGGGGTTGTCGTCGCCGACATCACCTCGGAGACGGAGCTCCTGGGGCAGCGGCTGACGCACCCGGAGGTCCGGGGCGCCCTGGCCGGCCGGGCGACGGCCGGCACCCGCCGGCTCCCCGGCGGCGAGTGGGTGATGTACGCCGGCGTGCCGGTGGTCGTGGGCGAGCGGCTGGTCGGGGCGGTGCTGGTGGCGGCGGACATCACCTCGGTGCGGGAGGCCCGGGACGACCTGCTCCGGCAGCTGGCCTGGGTGGCCGGGGCGATGGCGCTCCTGGCCGTGGGGGCGGGCGTGATGCTCGCACGCTACCTCACCCGGCCGCTGGTCCGGCTGCGGGAGGCGGTGTCGTGCCTGGCCCGCGGGCGGCTGGAGACACGGGTGGTGCCGGGCGGCAGCAGCGAGCTGCTGGACCTCGGGCGGGGGTTCAACCGCATGGCCGAGGAGTTGGGAAGGCTGGATCAGCAGCGGCGGGCGTTCGTCGCGGACGCCTCCCACGAGCTGCGCACGCCCATCGCGGCGATCCGGGCGCTGGCCGAGCCGCTGCTCAGCGACCGGCCTGTGGATCCGGCGATCTACAAGGAGCACCTGCAGGACATCGTGCACGAGTGCGACCGGGCCGGCCGGCTGGTGAACGCGCTGCTGGAGCTGGCCCGCCTGGATATGCGGGCCGGGGCCCGCCGCGCGGCGGGCGACCCGGCTGAACCGGTCGAGCTGCGCCGGCTGGTGGCGGAGGTGGTGCACGCCCTGGAGCCGCTCGCCGCCGAGCGGGGCGTGCGGCTGGAGCTGCAGCCGGGTCTGCCGGTGACGGCGCCGGCCGACCCGCAGCTGCTGGAGGCGGTGGTGGGCAACCTGGTGGAGAACGGCATCAAGTACACCCCGCGGGGCGGTTCCGTGCAGGTGGCCGTAGGCATCGGGCCGGCGGAGCCCGCACCCGGGCCGGGCGGAAGCGAGCCGGACAGCGGCGGATGGCACGGGACGGTGTCGGGGGGCGACGCGGGGGAGGCGACCCGCGGGGGTGCGCAGCCGGGCCAGGTGGCCTGGGTGACGGTGGCGGACTCGGGCATCGGCATCCCGCCCGAGCACCTGCCGCACATCTTCGACCGCTTCTACCGGGTGGACAAGGCCCGGTCGCGCGCCACCGGCGGCGCGGGACTCGGCCTGGCCATCGCGGCGGAGGCCGCAGCGCGCCTGGGCGGCCGGATCCACGTGGCGTCGAAGGTCGGCGAGGGCAGCCGGTTTACGCTGACGCTGCCGGTTTAACCGGCACGTCACACTTTCGTAAAACCTCGTCATCGGGGGGTCATACTTCACCGGTAGACTCGGTCGTGGAGATGAACCCGCGAAAGGAGCAGATGTCGATGAGCAAAGCCGGTCCAAAGGCCTTTGCCAGGGCCTTGCCCCTGATGCTGGCCGTCCTGCTGGCCGCGTCCGGCTGTGCGGGCGTGAGGCCGCAGCCGTCCCCCGAGGGCGAGGCGCCGGTTTCTCCGTCCGTGCAGGTGGATCCCCCGGTGCAGACCACGACGGTGACCGTCTTTTACCCGGACTGGCAGGTGCAGCACCTGATCCCCGAGCAGCGGCAAGTGCCCGAGGGCAGCGCCGCCGAGCTGGCCACCCGGGTGGTGGAGGAGCTGCTGGCCGGGCCGGCGGACCCGCACCTGAAGCCTGCGTTCCCCGAAGGGACGCGGCTCCTGGAGCCCGTGAAGCTGGAGGGCGGGCAGGCGACCGTGAACTTCAGCGGGGAACTCGATCAGGTGCAGGGTTCGGCGGCCGTCATGGCCGCCCTCCACTCGCTCCGCCTGAGCCTCGGCGACATTCCCGGCATCGATGAGGTCCGGATCCAGGTCAGCGGCGGTTCCGGGGGCGAGCTGGACGGCATGGTGGTGGAGACGAAGAGCCCGTACCTCTACCTGTACCCGGTGTTCCCCAACCCGGAGCGGACCCGGTACCTGCAGTCCCGGGCGGACCAGGGGCTGGACACCTGGCGGCTGGACCCGGCGGCGGTGGCCCGGTTTGAGGGGCGCATGTTCGGCTTCACGGCCGCCGAGCTCCAACAGGCCACGGTCCGGCAGGACGGCGGGCGGGCCGAAGCCTACGTGACCCGCGACGGCACCACCTACCAGTTCACGCTGGTGCGCAACCCGGCCGCCGGCGAGAAGGGCGTCTGGACCATCGACAGCCTGAACCCGATGCAGTGGCACGAGTACGACGCGGTGCCGGCCGCCGTCCGGGAGCTGGCGGACCGCTACGCAGCGACCACCATCGGCGCGGCGGTCGCCCATTCCGACCGGCTCTACCTGATCGCCTCCGTGGAGGAGGGCGAGGTGCGCATCACCTCGGCGGAGGCCGACGGCGATGCGCTGGTGGTGCGGGTGGCCGAGGATGGCGGCCAGCGGCTCTCCATCGCCTCGGTCCCCCTTCCCGGCGCTGCGCCGGACGTGGTCTTCCGCTGGGAGGCGGAGCCCACCGGGCCTGTCGCCCAGCACACGCCGGCTGAGGAATTGCCCCGGCTCTACACGGCGGAAGGGGTGGGGCACCCCGAGGTGAAGCTCACCGGCGACGCCGTGATCGCCTCGGCCGTGAGCGAGCCCGGGCGGATCGCGGTGAAGGGCTACGCCCGGCACCTCTTCGAGGCCACCGTGGTGGCCCGCATGCTGGACGGCCAGGGGCAGGAGGTGGCGGTCGCCCACGCCACCGCCGCGGCGGCCATGTGGAACTGGGGGGAGTTCACCATCGTGCTGGAGCACCATGCCCCGCCCGGCGAGTACCGGGTGGAGGTGGGCGACTACAGCATGCGGGACGGCGTCTGGCAGCCCCGGGCGGTGACGTACGTGACCGTGAGGTGAACGGGCTGCGCGTGGGGCCGGCCTGAGGATTCCCGTGCGAGGTGAGTCCGCAGAACGGGGCTGTCCCAAGAGCAGATGACTCTGCTTGGGGCAGCCCCGTCCGTTTTCGCTCAGAATGGTGATCTCCGGAAGCAAGTTCACCTTGTCACGGTTCATCCCAGGGCATGGGCCGGTAGGCCTGGCACTGGGGGGACTTCCTGCCCGGGTACGGGCGGCCGAACGAGCGGCCGCACGGACACTTCTGGGGGGTGTTCGGGTTGCGCAGGACGCGAAAGCGCGGCGGCTTGAGGGCCGGCCCGTAATCGAGCCGGCTTCCTTTCAGGACCGGGTAGACCTCCGGCTCCAGCAGCACCTGCGCGCCGGAGGCCTCGACCACCATGTCCCCCGGCCGCAGGTCGTCGATGACGAAGTGGTAGTAGGTGCCGCAGCAGCCCCCGGGCAGCAGCCGGATGCGCAGTCCGCGCCCGTCGGCGCCGCCTGTCAGTTCCAGGATCTTTTGTGCGGCGCTCTCCGTCAGAATCACGCGCACTCCCCCCATCCGCTGACCCGGGCCGGCAGGGGCTCGCCGGCCGAGGTCGGGGTGTGATCACTCCCGGACCGGGAGCGTCCACGTCTCGTCGAGCACCAGCGTGGCCGAAGGGTGCACGTAGCGGACGATCAGCCGCTCGGACCGGCGGAAGCTCTCGGGCAGTTCGTCCCACCACATGGCCGCCACCCGCTCCCGCACGTCCTTCCCGTCCGGGCCCTCGTACACCAGGCCGCCGAACCCGCCGAGGTTGGTCATCACCTCACCGTCGTCGTTGACGATTTCGAACCCGGGGCCCAGGTCTGGCGGGATGCCGCGCCCGCCCATGTGGAGGGAGGACTTCACGTACGGGGGCTTCCGCTTGGGGGTGCGCTGCTCGATGGCCACGCCGCTGTCATCGGCGTGGGTGCTGACCAGTTCGCTGTCGTAGAACGGCAAGCTCACCTGGTCCTCGGGGTCCATCGGGCGGTCGTCGGCGGGCGCCGGTTCCCGGTACTTGGCCCAGTTCACCGGCCACTCCAGCACCTGGTCGGTGACGAAGTCGATGGCGTGCAGTCGGAGTTCGACCGGCGCCGGCCACCGGTCCGGCCCGTCGTAGCTGAGGGTGAACCGGTAGCGCCCCGGCTCACCGGCCGGCTCCAGCGCATAGTACCCGCCCTCCAGTTCCTGGTTGCCGATCACCAGGGTGGCGTACAGCCTCGGATCCCGCTCCCCCGCCGGGAGGGAGATGGTCCCGGTCAGCCGGGTCTCGCCCACGCCCACCTCAAGCGCATCCAGGGCCAGGGTTCGCCCCAGCCAGGTGTGCTGGTGTCGCCACGGGATAACCTCCGGCGGCGGCTCGGCGAGATACGCCTCATTCCAGGGCAGCAGGATCTCCAGGTCCTCCCAGAAGGTGTTGTCGGTCCCGAGGTGCTGCGGGCCTGACCGGGGATCCAGCCGCATCCACTGGCGAAGCACCAGCCGCAGACGGGACCGGCCGGGGTACGGCTCAACCCGGTTGAAGATCAGGACGCTGTGAAACCCTTCCGGGGAAACCCCGCCCCAGTCGGCCAGACGGTTCCAGGGGGTGCGGCCGTCGTCCAGGATCCGGTCGGGGTTGTCGTCGCGCAACAAGGCCTCCACCGGGAACCAGTACCTGTCCTCCGGCGCGGTTACGGTGTAGAGCACGTAGACCTGCCGGCCGCTGAACCAGGCCTTTTCCACGGTGATGGCGGCGTCGGTGCGGGGAATCCGTTCCGTGACCCCGACGTCCATCACCAGCCCGTGGGCCGTGGCCCGGTCCCAGCCCGGGATGGCCTGCCGGGCCAGCTCCTCCGCGCCGGCCACCCGCTGCGGGATCCGCTGCCGGTCGTGGAGGCTTTGGCGGCCGGCGACGTAGCCCAGGCTGCCGGTCGCGACCAGGAGCGCCACCACCGCGGCCAGCCCGGCGTACAGCAGGCGGCTCAACCGCCGGAAAAAGGCCCGGGCGGGCCGCTCCACCCGGGGCAGATCCGTCGGGGCGGGCGGGGGGTGCTGGATCCCGGCCGCCCGCAGCCGCTCCCGGCAGGCGGGGCAGGCGGCGGCGTGCTGCTCCAGCAGTTGGCGGGTGGCCGGCGAGAGCAGGTCGTCGGCGTAGAGCGGCAGCAGGTCTTCGGTCAGGGCGCAGAGATCGATCTGCACCGTTCTCACCCCCCCTTCGAGCCTGAGATATGCTTCCTTGAGCATGCGGCGGGCCCGGAAGCAGGTGACACGGGCCCAGGTCTCCGATCCGCCCAGCACCTGGCCGACTTCCGCGTAGTGCAGCCCCTCGTACTCCCGCAGGATCAGGGCCTCCCGGTACGCCCCCGGCAGGCTCGCCAGGGCGCGGGCCAGCCGCAGGCGTTCCTCGCGCGCCTCAACGGCCTGGTCAGGCGGCGCGCACGGGAGGGACGGCGCGGCGGCGGGGGGCTTTCGCGCCTTCCTCGCCAGGTGCTTGCGGTACTGGTTCCGGGCGATCGCGTAGAGCCAGGTGGTCAGGCTGCTCTCCCTGCGAAACCGGGGGAGGGAGAGGATGGCCTGCGGGAACGTCTCCTGGGTCAGCTCCTCCGCCACGTCCGGGTCGCCGGTGAGGGCGGCCAGGAAGCGGTAGATCGGTCCGTGCAGCTCGGTGTACAGCTCTTCCAGCCGGTCCGCCACTGCCGCCGCTCACCTCCGTCCGTGAAGTTGGTACCGCATAAGAGCCGTTCGTTACAGAGAATTCGGCGCCTTCCTGCGGGAAGGCGCCTGCAAACGGTTCCTGTAAGAACACGCCGAACCGGCCCGGTTCCGTTCGTTTCACGGAGGGCCCCATGGAAGCGGGACAACGCGACGGCGCCGGCCGCCGGGCTCTGTCCAGACGATGCCCCATTCGTGCTCGGGCGCGCTCAGCGCCCCGGCTGTGGTCGGGGGCGGACCAGCGCTCACCAGGTGCCGCACCCGCTGCGTGCCGCGGTTCCCCCTGTATCACCGGAACATGTCCGGATTCGCCCACGTGGCGGAATAGCTGAGCGGAATCTGGTAGGACAGAACCGTCCGGAACTGGCCGGGCCCCTGGTAGGTGGCGCGGTAGATGATCATGCCGCCGTCCCGCCGGTAGACGATGAACACGCCCGGGCCTTCCCGGTCCAGGATCACGTCCAGCTTCCCCAGTTGAACCCAATCGGAGAACAGGTACGTCCGGGTGCCGTCCGGCTCCTCCACGTAGACGTGCCAGGGGTGGCCGTCGTCCCAGCCGAACTCCTTCCGGTCCTCCATCCAGAAGGCGTTGGTGGTGACCGATACCCGCTCCTCCACGCCGTCGTTGTCCAGGTCGGCGGAGAGGACCTGGTGGTACTCCCACCCGGGTTCACCCCCCACCGCCGGCGGAAAGCGCGGGTTGATGAGATTGACCTCCCGCTCCTCAGGGGACAGCCGGTCCGCCAGGTTCTGATTGCGGAATTCCAGTTCCTTCACCTTGGCGTCGAGTTCTGCGACCCTGGCTTCGAGTTCCCTGTTCTCCGCTTCCAGCCGCTGGTTGACCGCTGTGAGCTCAGCCACCTGTGCGCTCAGTTCCTCCACCTCCATGCTGGTTCCCGGTGGCGGCGGTGGAGAGGTGCAGGCGACGAACACGGCGGCGGTTGCGGCGAGGAGAGTGGTGACAGATGCACGGCGCACGGCGATCACCTCGCATGTAGGACGGAGAATTCTAACGAGTGGTCGCGTGTACCCCCTGGAGCATCCGCCCACCTCTTCCTTGACACCGCCCTACTCACGTCTGTATAATCGCTGGTAGTCCAACCCGAGGACGGGGAAGACGGGTCCCAGGAGCCGCGCACCAGAGAGGGCGCCCCTCGGCTGAAAGGGCGCCTGCGCAGGCGGGATGCCGCAGCCACCCCTGAGGGGCCCACCGAGGCGGAGCTTCCGCGGTAGGCTGGGACGGCCGCCATGCCGATATCACTGGAGAGAGATGGCCGCCGGGGGCCCGGCGGTCAAGCAGGGTGGTACCGCGACGGCAGCAAGCCCTCGCCCCTGACGCTTCCTGAGGCGTCGGAGGCGGGGGTTCTCAGTTTTCAAGGGGGGTTTCGACACCATGCCCAAGTACATGACGAGCGCCGAGATCCGGCAGAAGTTCATCGACTTCTTCAAGTCCAAGGGCCACGTCCACGTGCCCAGCTCGTCCCTGGTGCCGCACAACGATCCGACGCTGCTCTTCACCAACGCCGGCATGAACCAGTTCAAGGACACCTTCCTCGGTCTGGAGAAGCGGGAGTACACCCGGGCCGTCACCGCCCAGAAGTGCGTGCGGGCCGGCGGCAAGCACAACGACCTGGACGAGGTGGGCTTCACGGCCCGGCACCACACCTTCTTCGAGATGCTGGGCAACTTCAGCTTCGGCGACTACTTCAAGGAGGACGCCCTGGCCTACGCCTGGGAGTTCATCACCAGCCCCGAGTGGCTGGGGCTGCCCAAGGACCGGCTGTGGGTCTCCATCTACAAGGACGACGAACAGGCCTTCGACGTCTGGCACAACAAGGTGGGCGTGCCCGCGGACCGCATCGTGCGGCTGGGCGAGAAGGACAACTTCTGGCGCATGGGCGACACCGGCCCGTGCGGCCCCTGCTCCGAGATCTTCTGGGACATGGGGCCCGAGTACGCCTGCGACCACCCCGACGGCTGCCGCATCGACACCTGCGGCTGCGACCGGTGGCGGGAGTTCTGGAACAACGTGTTCATGCAGTACAATCAGACGCCGGAGGGGCTGGTGCCGCTGGAGCGCACCGGCGTCGACACGGGCCTCGGGCTGGAGCGGATGGCCACCATCATGCAGGGGGTCTGGTCCAACTGGGACATCGACCTCTGGCAGCCGATCTTCGCCCGCATCCACGAGCTCTCCGGGAAGAAGTACGAGGGCGAAGGGCCCGAGGCGGTGGCGTTCCGGGTGATCGCCGACCACGCCCGCTGCTGCACCTTCCTCATCGCCGACGGCGTGCGGTTCAGCAACGAGGGCCGCGGCTACGTGATGCGCCGCATCCTCCGCCGGGCCGTGCGGTTCGGGCGTGTCCTGGGCTTCGCCGAGCCCTTCATCTGGAAGGTGGCCGGGGCGGTGGCCGACGTCATGGGCGACGCCTACCCCGAGGTGCGGGAGCGGCTGCCCGTCATCCAGGACGAGCTGCGCCGGGAGGAGGAGCGGTTCCTGCGCACCCTGGAGCAGGGCATGAACCGGCTGGAGGAGATCCTGGCGCGGATGCGCCAGAAGGGCGAGACGGTCATCTCCGGCCAGGACGCCTTCGTCCTGTACGACACCTACGGCTTCCCGCTGGACATCGTGCGGGACGTCGCCCGGGAGCAGGGCTTCACCGTCGACGAGCAGGGCTACCAGGCCGCCATGGCCGAGCAGCGGGCCCGGGCGCGGGCGGCCCGGGACGTCTCGTACATCACCGAGGTCCAGAGCCGCATCGCGGGCCACCTGGAGGGCGTCGCGCCGACCCGGTTCGTGGGGTACACCGAGCTGGCCGGCGAGGGCCGGGTGCTGGCCGTGTTCGACCAGGAGGGCAACGCCACCGGCGCGGGCGAGGGCTCGTCGGTGATCATCGTCCTCGACCGGACGCCGTTCTACGCCGAGGGCGGCGGCCAGGTGGGCGACACCGGCCAGATCGTCGCCCCGGGGCTGCGGGTGGAGGTGGAGGACTGCCGCAAGCTGCCCTCGGGCCACCACCTGCATTACGGCACCGTGCAGGAGGGCTTCCTGGAGGTGGGCCAGCAGGTCGAGGCCAGGGTGGACGCGCGCAAGCGGAAGGACACGCAGAAGAACCACACCGCGACGCACCTCCTGCACAAGGCCCTGCGGGAGGTGCTGGGCACCCACGTCCAGCAGGCGGGCTCGCTGGTGGCGCCGGACCGGCTGCGGTTTGACTTCACCCACACCGGCCCCATGACCCCGGAGCAGATCGCCGCGGTGGAGGAAATGATCAACGCCGAGATCGAGGCCGCGGAGCCGGTGACCTGGACCGAGATGCCGCTGGACGAGGCCAGGGCCCTCGGGGCGATGGCGCTGTTCGGCGAGAAGTACGGCGAGATCGTGCGGGTGGTTTCCGTCGGCGACGGCTGGTCCCGGGAACTCTGCGGCGGCTGCCACGTCAGTAATACCAGCGAGGTCCAGTACTTCAAGATCCTCTCCGAGTCGGGCATCGGCGGGGGCGTGCGCCGCATCGAGGCGGTGACCGGCCCCGGTGTGATCCGGCACCTGGAGGAGGCGCTGGCCAGGGCCGTGGAGGCGCAGGAGCAGCTGCGCAGCCGCATGAAGGGGATGGAGAAGGAGCTGGAGCAGCTACGGGCCAAGCTGGCGGCCAGCCAGACCGACAGCCTGGTGGAGCGGGCCCAGGAGGTGGGCGGCGTCAAGGTCGTCGCCGGCACGGCGCCGGTGGCCACGATGGAGGACCTGCGCAACATGACGGATGCCATCCGCGCCAAGCTGGGCTCCGGGGTGGTCGTCCTCGGCGCGGTGACCAGCGAGGGCAAGGTCAACCTCGTGGCCGCGGTGACGAAGGACCTGGCGGGGCGCGTCCACGCAGGCAACCTCATCAGGGAGGTCGCCCGGATCTGCGGCGGCGGCGGCGGCGGGCGGCCCGACATGGCCACCGCCGGCGGCAAGAACCCGGAGCGGCTGGGCGAGGCCCTGAACGCCGTGCCGGGCCTGGTGGGCAGCCAGCTCGGTCTGTAGGCGTCCCCGCAAGGAGGAAGGCGCATGGCGGGTGTGATCTGGGGCGAGAAGGCGGGGATCCGCCCCCTCCGCCCCACGGATGCCGGCACCCTGTACCGGTTCATGACCGATCCCGAGGTCGCCGATCTGCTATACGAGGAGAAGGCGGGGCCGGTTCCCGGCCCCGCGCTCCTGGCGTTCAACGTGTGGCTGAACCAGCTTGCCGCGCGGCCGGAATGGGCTATCGTCGACGAGCGGGAGCGGTTCATCGGCGTTGTGCGGCTGTGGCGGGTGAGCGAGCGGAACCGGTCGGCCATGCTGACCATCTTCATCGGCGAACGGAGCTGCTGGGGACGGGGCTACGGCACCGACGCCCTCCGACTGGTGCTGCGGCAGGCCTTCGGGCCGATGGACCTGCACCGGGTGGAGCTGCACGTCTTCGACTTCAACAAGCGGGCCATCCGCGCGTACGAGAAGGCGGGGTTCGTCCACGAAGGGGTCCGGCGCCAGGCCCTGCGCCGGGGCAGTCGCTACCACGACATCCTGGTGATGGGCATCACCCGGCGGGAGTTCTACGCCCGGGAACAGCAGCGGGCGGCGGCCCGGGACCAGGGAGCGTCCCTGGAATAGGGCACCTCCCGGGGGAGGGAGACTACCGCCGATGCCCGGGGCAAGAGGATTCATGAGATCGGACAGAGAATACGCACTAAGAAGACAGGCAGACCGCACGGGTCCATCCTGTTCAGGAAGGCGGTGTTCCCATGCCAGGAACCAGCGACAAGACCGTATACTGGCGGAACAAGCCGGAAGACCGGAACCCGGGTGAAGTGCTGCAGAAGGTCTATGCGGCACTGAAGGAGAAGGGGTACAGCCCCATCGACCAGATCGTCGGCTATCTGCTCTCCGGGGATCCGACCTACATCACCAGTCACATGGGCGCGCGGAACCTGATCCGCCGCATCGAGCGCGACGAGCTCCTGGAGGAGCTGGTCCGCAGCTACCTGGAGAAGCTGGAGGAGTAGGGCGGTTTTCTCAACTGCAGACAGTGCGGGGCGCCCAGGGGGCGCCCCGTTTCGCGCGCATCGATTCGCCGAAGCCTAGATGAAGAGGAACCGCTTCGCCCCGCCGTGCCCGTGCACGACGACGGGACGGGAGCAGAGGTCCGACTTCGGGTCATCGTCCCGGTGGTCGCAGCGGCGGCGCCGGCTGCGGCGGCACCGCCCGCGATCGTGCCCGTCCCAATCGCCGTCCCAGTCGTCGTGCAGGTCGCACCGGCGCTTCCGGTCGAAGCGTCGCCGGCGGTCGCCGCGGCAACGGCAGGGGCACTGGCAGTCGCAGTTCCAGTCCCAATCCCAATCCCAATCCCAATCCCAATCGTGGCCTGAGCAGTGCCAGCACATGTCCGGCGACGCCTCCCCGCACTGAAGTGGGGCCGGGACAGGCTCGGCCCCGGGCTATGGTATGAAGCGGGGCGGCAGCACGTGACAGAACGCGGCGGGACGCCCCCGACCGGACAGGGGCGTCCCGGAAGAATGACCTGCTCCATCTCAGTGGGCGGGCTGGGCTGGTTCCGAGATCGAGGAGAGGGCCTCCCCGGCCTCGTCGACGTGGATCCGCTCCGTCGCCAGGTCCCCCAGGGCCACCACGCCCACCAGGCGGCCGCCGTCGACCACGCAGAGCCGCCGGATCTGCTTATCCGCCATCAGGTCGGCGGCCGCGTGGGCGTCGGTGTCGGGACCGACGGTGACGGCCGGGCTGGTCATGCACTCCCGCGCCGTGGTGGTGCGGATGTCCCGCCCCCTGGCCACGGCCCGCAGCACGATGTCGCGGTCGGTGATCACCCCGGCTACCCGGCCGCCGTCGACGACGGGCACGAAGCCGCAGTCGGCCTCTTCCATGATGCGGGCCACTTCGGACACGGGCGTGTCGGGCGCGCAGGTGCGGACGTCCGTTGTCATCAGGTCGCGCAGACGCAAACCAAATGCACCTCCGGTTTACTCGCTGCCCATAGAGTGATTCAGCGTCGGGGGAGATATGCTATTGCAAAGCCGGCGCCGGCGCGGTACACTCCGGGGGGAGTTGGCATTGGTCCTGCCACTGCGTGACAGTCCAGCGGTACGGAGACGCCCGTGGGTCAACTGGGCGCTCATCGCCCTCAACTTCGCCGTCTTCCTCCTGGAGATGGCCAGCCCGGTGACGGGCGAGTGGCTCATCGGGAACTTCGCCCTCCGGCCGACCGCGTTGCTCAGCCCGGACGCCTGGGCGGCGAGCGGGGGATGGCCGCTGGTGACCCTCTTCACCTCGGCCTTCCTGCACGGTTCCTGGGGCCACGTGCTGGGCAACATGCTCTACCTCTGGATCTTCGGGGACAACCTGGAGGACCGGCTGGGCCACGGGCGGTACCTGCTGTTCTACGTGCTGTGCATCGCCCTGGCCAACCTGGCGCACGCGGTGGCCAACCCGACCTCGCCGATCCCGACGATCGGCGCCTCGGGCGCCGTGGCCGGGGTGCTGGGAGGATACATCCTCAGCTTCCCGCGGGCCCGGGTGCTGGCCCTCGTGCCCATCGGCGCCTTCGTCCCGGCCGTCCGGGTGCCGGCCTGGGTGTTCCTCGGGCTCTGGTTCCTCGTGCAGCTGGCCAGCGGCCTGGCGCCGATCTGGCTGCATGACCTCACCCAGACGGTCGCCTTCTGGGCGCACATCAACGGCTTCCTGAGCGGCGTGGCCCTGGCGCAGTTGCTCTCGCCGCGGCAGGAGAAGGCGGAAGAACCGAGGTGAGCATGGAATGCGCATCGGCGGGCTTGACGTCGGCGAGAAGACCATCGGCGTGGCGCTGTCCGACGAGCTGGGTCTTACGGCCCAGGCGCTGGAGGTCATCCGCCGCCGGTCGCTGGAGCAGGATCTGGCCCGCCTGGACGAGATCGCCCGGCAGTACGGCGTCGTGCGCTGGGTGGTCGGCATGCCCCGGAACATGAACGGCACCTACGGGCCCCGGGCCGAGCTCACCCGAGCGTTCATGGAGCGCCTGGCTGGCCACAGCGGCCTCCCGGTGGAGGCCTGGGACGAACGGCTGTCCACGATGGCGGCGGAGCGGGTGCTGCTGGAGGCCGACGTCAGCCGGGCCCGGCGCCGGAAGGTCATCGACAAGATGGCCGCGGCGGTGATCCTGCAGGGGTATCTGGACGCCCGGGCCGCCCGTCCGCCCGAAAGTTTCGTTTGACAGGGTAACCGGGCTGCATTAGAATGAGGAATATCTTGGGGATCGGAGTGATTGCCATGAGCCACGATCACGAGCATGAGCACGATGACGAGATCATCGTTCTGACGGACGAGGAAGGCAACGAGCACGAGTTTTCCATTGTTCAGGTGATCACCGTCGACGGCAAGGACTACGCCATCCTGCTGCCCATCGAGGAAGGCGAGGAGGCGGAGGAGGCCGTCATCATGCGCATCGACGAGGAGGACGGCGAGGACGTCCTGGTCGAGATCGAGTCCGAGGAGGAGTTCGACCGGGTCGCCGATGCGTGGGAAGAGATGCTGGACGACGAGGAGTTCGAAGAGGAGTCCGAGAAGTAGCCGCCAACGAGCCCTCCGAACAGGAGGGCTCTTTCTTATGGCGAATAGTGAAGAGACGCAGGCTATCTCTGGAGGGATGAACGCGCTTGTCGAACGCAGCCAAGGCGGTCCGACTGGTTCTCGCCCTGCTGATCCTGCTGGCCGCGCTCGGGGGCGCCGCCTACGGCGGCCTGCGCTGGGCGCTCGCCCGCCTGGAGCCGGCGGACCCGACCGCGGGGCTTCTGGAGGTCGAGATCCCGTCCGGCGCCACCACCACCGACGTCGCGCAGATCCTGGCGGAACATGGCATCATCCGTGATCCGGCTGTCTTTCGGTATTACGTGCGCTACCGGGAGCTGGACGGCCAGATCGTCTCAGGCCGGTACGAGCTCTCGGCCGCGATGTCCGCGGACCAGATCCTGACCAAGCTGGTGAACGGCGAGGTGGTCGTGCGCCGCTTCACGATCCCGGAGGGGCTGACGGTGGAGATGATGGCCGACCTGCTGGCCGAGGCGCAGGTCGTGGACCGCGAGGCCTTCCTGGACGCCGCGCTGGCCGCGGCGGCGGAGAACCCCTACCTCCCGGAGGACGTCGAGCTGATTCAGCCAATGGAGGGCTACCTGTTCCCCGCCACGTATCAGTACCACTCGGGCATCACCGCCGAGGAGGTGGTGGCGATGCTCATGGCGCGCTTCGAGGCCGTCTGGACGCCCGAGTTGCTGGCCCGAGCCGACGAGATGGGCCTTTCGGTGCACGAGGTGACCACCCTGGCGTCCATCGTCGAGACGGAGGCGCGCGTGGCGGCGGAGCAGCCGCAGATCGCGGGCGTGTACCTGAACCGGCTGGCCGTGGGCATGCCGCTGCAGGCCGACCCGACCGTGTACTACGCCCTGGGGCTGCCCCGATCCGAGGCGCTGTCCTACGACGACCTGGAGGTCGACTCCCCCTACAACACGTACCGATACCCCGGCCTGCCCCCGGGGCCCATCGCCGCCCCCGGCGAAGGGGCGATCCGTGCGGTGCTCTACCCCGCCACCCACGACTACTACTACTTCGTCGCCAAGAACGACGGCTCCGGCGAGCACTACTTCGCCACCACGTACGCGGAGCATCTGGAGAACGTCGACCGGGCAGAGGCCAACCTGGCGGAACAGGGGCCGTAACGCCCCGGCCACCGCCGGTCCGCGGACCGGCCGGCAGGGGCCAAGCCGCGCGACGAACCGGATCGCCGGGGACATAATGTATAGGGAAGAACACCTCGGGAGATCCTCTCCAACGAGGTGTTCTTTTGTGCGTATTCGGATGGTTCGCCGGATGTTCGTGCTGAGCCTCGCGGCCTGGGTCTGCCTGGCCCTCCTGGGGGTACGGCTGTTCCAGCTCCAGATCCTGCGCGGGCCGGCCCTGACCCGCCAGGTGTTCGGCCAGCGCACCGAGCGGCTGCCCCTTGAGATGCGGCGGGGCATGATCTACGACCGCTATGGCGTTCCGCTCACGGACCCGCAGTCCACGTGGGGGCTGGCCGTCTTTCCCCGCCTGTTCGGCGACCCGGCCGTGGCGGCGCCGGTGCTGGCGGAGGCCCTGGGCGAAGAGCGGGCCGCGGTGGTGCTGGACTACGTGCAGCGGCACCACGAGGCGGGATGGGTGATCGAAGGGCTGTCGGACGAGGCGGCGCAGCAGGTGCAGGACTACGCCGCGGCGGGGCTGCTGCCCGGCGTGGCGGTGGGCCCCACGGGCTGGCGCTACGGCCCGGGCTCTCTGGCCCGCCACTTGGTGGGTTTCGCCAACGCCTCGGGGGGGTGGACGGGGCTGGAGCTGGCCTACGACTCCGTCTTGCGGGGGGAGAACGTGCCGCACCTGGTGGCCAGCTACCACGGGCGGGGCGGCCCCCTCGGGGACGAACCGCTGCAGGTGCTGCAGCCCCGCGACCCCGCCGGCAAGGAGCCCTACGACGTGCACACCACCCTCGACGCCCGGATCCAGGCCGCCGTGGAGCGGGAGATGGACCGGACCGCCCACCCGGACGGCGGCCCCCTGCGGGCGGCGGTGGTGGTGGTGGACCCGGCCACGGGGGAGCTGCTGGCCCTGGCGTCGCGCCCCAACTTCGACCAGGCCCGCTACGCCACCGAGGACCAGCTGCGCAACCGGGCCCTCACCCCCTATGAGACCGGTTCGGTCTTCAAGCCGATCGTGGCGGCGGCGGCGCTGGAAGCCGGCGCCGTCGTCCCCCACGAGCGCATCGAGTGCAGCGGGACCTATCAACTGGGCGACCGCATCTTCCGGGACGTGGCCGGTACGGTGACGGGGCCGGTGACGTTACGGGAGGCGCTCGCCCGGTCGTGCAACACGGCCTTCATCCGGATCGGCTACGAGCGGCTGGGCGCAGACCGGCTGCTGGAGGCGGCCCGGCGATTCGGGCTGGACGAGCCGACCGGCGCCCTCCCGTCCGGTTTCGAGACGGTGGCGCCGCTGCCGGAGCCCCGCTACGGCGGCGACGTCGCCCAGCTCAGCTTCGGCCAGGGCGGCCTGCGGGCCAGCCCCCTGCAGGTCGCGCGGGCCTACACCGCCATTGCCAACGGCGGGGTGCTGCATCCGATCCGCCTGGTGACCAGCGTGAGGAGGAGCGACGGCGAGGTGGTCTTCCGCCCGCGGACGGAACCCTCCCGGCGGGTGATGAGCCGCGAGACCGCCGCCGAACTGCGGCAGGCGCTCCTGCTGGCGGTGGTGCCCGGCGGCGGCGGGACCGGGGAGGCGGCCTGGGTGGACGACGCGGGCGCCGCCGGCAAGTCCGGTTCAGCCGACACCGTGCTGGACGGCCGGCCGGCCACCCATGCCTGGTTCGCCGGCTGGTTCCCAGCCCGGCAGCCGCAGTACGTCATGGTGGTCTTCATCGAGGACGGGCGAGCGGGGGGAGCCCACGCGGCGCCGCTCTTCCGGCGGATTGCCGAGGCGATCCTCTCGCTGGACGAAGGATGAAAGGCGGCGCCCCCCTTGGGCGGGAGGCGCCGCCTGCCGTGCGGCTACAGGCTGACGGTCATGCCGCCGTCGACGTGGATGGCCGAGCCGGTGATGTAGCCCGCCTGCTCGCTGGCCAGGAAGGCGACCACCTGGCCGAACTCCGCGGGCCGGCCGTAGCGGCCGGCGGGGATGCGGGCCTCCTGCGCGCGGCGCACCTCCTCGATGGTGCGGCCGGTTCGGGCCGCCTCGCCCTGGTCCAGGGAGTCCACCCGGTCGGTGTGAATGCGGCCGGGCGCGACCGTGTTGGCGGTGATGCCGAAGGCGGCGACCTCGCGGGCCAGGGTCTTCATCATGTTGGTCAGGGCCGCCCGCAGGGCGTTGGAGAGGATGAGGTTGGGAATGGGCTCCTTGACGCCGCTGGAGGTGATGTAGATCAGCCGGCCGAAGCCCCGCTCCCGCATGGACGGGATGGCCGCGCGGGTGAGCCGGATCGCGGGCATGAGCAGCGAGTGGAAGGCGGCCTCCCAGGCGGCATCGTCGAAGTCCAGGAATCCGCCCGGGGGCGGCCCGCCCGTATTGGAGACGACCACGTCCACCCGTCCGTACTCGTCCATGGCGGCGGTGATGAACCGTTCCAGGTCTTCCCGGCGCGTGACGTCGGCCGCCAGGGCCAGCACCCTGCGGCCGGTCTCCTGCCGGATGCGTTCGGCCGCCGCGCCGATCGCCTCCCCGTTGCGGCTGCAGATCGCGAGGTCGCACCCTTCCCGCGCCAGGGCCATGGCCGAGGCAAAGCCCAGCCCCTTGCTGGCCGCCGTCACCCAGGCCACCCTGCCTTGAAGCCCGAAGTCCATTCCGGTCACTCCTTTCCAGCCATCGCCGGATACATTACGGGAGCACGCTACCTCCGGAGAGGTGACGGCTCCCGTGCTTACGAGCTTCCTTCGACGTGCAGCATTTCCCGGGCGGCCTGAAGCGCGGCCAGCTTGGACGTCAACATATCGATCTCGCTCTCCAGGGACGTAAGCGCCCGCTCGGTGGAGTGCAGCACTTCCTTCAGGGAGGCGACCTCCTGCTGAATCGCCTTCTGGTGCTCCGGCGCGAGGAGCGCCAGCGTGGCCAGCGCCTGTTCCAGGCTCGTCCGGTTGGCCAGCAGGATCTCCCGCTCGGCCTTCTTCGCGATCAGCTGCTGCTCGACCTCATGGATCTTGCCCGCAAAGAAGCCGGCTGCATCGAAAAAAGGAATATCTGGCATAGTCCCCTCCGGGTCTTGTCATCCGCTGTTCCTCCATTTTACACCGGCCGACGCACCCCGTCTACCGGCACCGCGCCCCGCATGCGTGGCGGATGGGAAGCACCGCGGGTTGACAGCCGCCTGCCGGGGTGTAACAATCGAGCTGGCGCGTCGGGGCGGCGGCGCGGGATTTTTCAAGTGGAGCCGGTTCTGGGACGAAATTGGACTTGAACTCGACCGGCATGATGCGGTAACATAGAAACTCGCCAGGCACTCACTGCGGCACGAGACGGCCCGGTAGCTCAGTTGGTAGAGCACGCGACTGAAAATCGCGGTGTCGCCGG
>JAAROH010007627.1_pt1 | contig 88269 bp, 84 predicted proteins | sample 7248631 | NCBI WGS metagenome assembly JAAROH01 (sample SAMN09772309, study PRJNA484901) | compost metagenome | isolation source: Vermicomposting unit | place: India | reverse complement strand
AACATTGTACCACAGAGGATTGAAGTCCTCAATTTTCATTTAAGTTTACAGAGCGCAAAAATCAAAAAGGAGCAGCGTTATGGAGAGGAAAATACTAAAAACCATATCCACCATAGAATATTTAGATATAGAAGAACTGAACAGCTTCAATATAGGTGTGGAAATACAGGATTTTTCAGAGCCTAATCTATCCATTAAGGATATAGAAAGGATAATCTGTAATTATAAGGAGAAATTTAAAGGCTTTAACAACATTAAAGCCCTACATGGTCCATTCCTAGACTTAAAGCCATCCAGCCCAGATGAGAAAATTAGAGAAATTAGCTATTTTAGATATAGATATGCCTTAGAAGCAGCTAAAGAATTAGAAATTGATTATCTAATATTCCACAGTCAGATAAACCCTCACTTAAATTATCCGCCTCTAGTAAAATTAAATAATTTGCAAGCTAAGGAATTTTGGGTAAATATATTAGAAGAAGTACCAGATTATAAAGGTGTAATTCTATTGGAAAACATATTCGAGGATTCCCCCTATATGTTAAAAGAACTGATAGAAACAATAAACTTGCCTAATATTAGAATCAATTTGGATATAGGTCATGCTAAGCTGGGTAAAGCTTCTTTAGAGGAATGGATAAGAGAGCTAAAAGATTACATATTCTACATGCATGTTCACTCCAATGATGGAATTTACGATCTACACCAGAGCCCAACTGAAGAAGAAGTTGAAAATTTATACTATCTGCTGGGTAAATATCATATAAATCCTGTATTGTCCTTAGAGTATAAAGTGGACAACTTAAAAGAAGAGTTGAAGAAATATATGAGATAACATGTTGGGCTTATTTCCTTTTTAAATTAGAAATATTCTAAAGAGAAGGAAATTAAGGAGGCTAACTTCAAAGGGGGAATAAATTACTAGGATTGTACGTAGATATAAGGAAGGGGTCCATGGAATTTATCATGAGTAAAACAAGGGGGAATTGGCATGTATGATATTTTGATTAGAAATGGTACAGTTGTGGATTTCGAAAATAATGAGAAGATTATAGCTGATGTGGGAATCAAGGATGGAAAGATTTTAGATGTAGGGCGATGTACTGAGTCGGGAAAAATGGTGATTGATGCTGAAGGCTTGGTGGTTTCTCCAGGCTTTATAGACATACACATGCACGAAGAAGTCATCGGAAATACACCTGATGGAGACAACTACGATATTGCCAATAAGATGTTGAGAATGGGGGTCACCACCGCAGTAGGAGGAAACTGCGGAAACAACAGACAGGCTACAGATGAATTTTTCCATTTCATAGATAAAAATGGCTCTCCCATAAACTACCTTCTCTATACTGGCCACAACTATTTAAGAGCAAAGGTAGGAGTAGGCATATATGATAGGGCTTCAAAGGCTCAAATAGAGAGGATGAAGGAATTAGCTAGGAAAGATATAGAGGAAAATGGAACCATAGGCATATCCTTTGGTATAGAATACTCGCCAGGTATTACCTTTGAAGAAATGGTTGAGCTTTCCAATGCAGTTGATTATGAGGTTTTATTAAGTGCCCATTTTAGATACGATGCCGATAGAGCTATAGAATCCATAGAAGAGATGCTAAACATATCGAGGGAAGCAAAAAAGCCAATGCAGATATCCCACATTGGCAGCTGTGCAGCCTTTGGCAGCATGAAGGAAGCTCTAAACTTAATTGAAAAGGCTATTGAAGAAAGCCTTAGCATTGCAGCTGACTGCTATCCTTATGATGCTTTTTGCACTAGAATTGGAAGTGCCGTATTTGATGAAGGCTGCTTTGAAAGATGGAATAAATCCTATGATAGCATTATGCTCACTGAAGAGCCCTTTAAAGGAATGTATTGTGATGAGGAGCTGTTCTATAAGGCTAGAAAAGAATATCCTCAAATGCTGGCAGTAGCTTTTGTAATGAATGAAGAAGAAGTATTAGAAGCCCTTAGGGCACCTTTTGTATATGTAGCTAGCGATGGGCTAATAAATAAAGGGCAAGGCCATCCTAGGGCAGCAGGAACCTTTCCTAGAGTTTTGGGAAGATATGTAAGAGATAAGAAAGCCTTAGACTTCATCGATGTGTTGAAGAAGATGACCATACTGCCTGCTAAAAGGCTTGGACTATCCAACAAAGGGGACATAAAAGCTGGAATGGATGCAGATATAGTAATATTCAACCCAGAGACTATCATTGATAAGGCTACATTTACTGACCCAGTTGAACCACCAGAAGGCATAGAATATGTAATCATTGATGGTCAAATTGCATTAAAGGGAAAAGAAATCGTAAATAATTCCCTAGGTAAATCCATAAGAAGAAGTCAGTTGGAGGTGGCTAAATGAGAGAAAAAGTACTTGAAATAATAGAAGGGATTAAGGATGAGCTAATACAGCTTAGCGAATACATTTATCATAATCCGGAATTGGGCTATGAAGAATTTAAATCCTCTAAGGCACATATAGATCTTCTTAAGAAACACAACTTTCATGTGATAGAAGGCTATTTGGGCATGGAAACCGCCTTTAGAGCTGAATATAAGGGAGAAAAGGAAGGCCCTACCATTGCTTACTTGGCAGAGTATGATGCCCTTCCTGAAATAGGCCATGGATGCGGTCACAATCTGTTGGGAACTGTAAGCACCGGTGCAGGTATAGTATTAAGCAAATTTATCGATCAAATAGGGGGCAGGGTAGTAGTTTTTGGTACACCAGCAGAGGAAACCAGCGGTGCAAAGGTAATTATGGTAGATAAGGGAGCCTTTGATGATGTGGATGTGGCTATGATGGCTCATCCCGATGCAGAATACTATCAAAGTGGCAGCTCCTTAGCCTTAGAAGCCATACAGTTTACCTTTAGGGGGAAAACAGCCCATGCAGCTTCATCTCCTGAAAAGGGAATAAATGCATTGGATGCAGTAATCCAAACCTTCAATTCCATAAATGTCTTAAGGCAGCATATTCTTCCTACAGCTAGAATCCATGGGGTCATTATTGAAGGAGGTAAGGCTGCCAATGTAATACCTGACTTAGCCATAGCCCAATTTTATGTTAGGGCAACTACTAAAAAGTATCTTAAGGAGTTAAGCGAAAAGGTTAAGAATTGTGCTAGAGGGGCTAGTTTAGCTACAGGAGCTCAGCTGGAAATAACAAACTATGAAGCCTCCTACGACAATATGGTTACCAATGAAACCTTATCTAAGAGGTATAATGAACACTTGAAAAGCTTGGGAGTAGAGGACTGTGAAAAGGTAAGGAAAACTTCAGGTTCCTTAGATATGGGAAATGTAAGTCATGTGTGTCCTGCCATTCATCCATATTTCGGCATAGCCAGAGGCTCAGGCATAGCTCCTCACACAAGGGAATTAGCTGCAGCCACATTGACTGATGAAGCCCATGATAGCATGGTAAAAACAATAGGAGCATTGGTGTTGACTGGAATAGATGTAATAGTGGATAAAGAATTCTTAAAGAATATTAAAGATGAGTTTAATAGCAATCAGGATAAATAATGAATTGTATTTGGATGCATGGTTTCGGTATTTTAAAGGAGCCATGCATCCTATTTTTTCTATAAATTTTTTGTTAGTGGGAACTTTTTACCCTTTATATCCATCTTATTAGTAGAGGGGAGGATGGAATGAAAACTGTAAGCTTAGAAAGCAAAAATCTTGTGAATGAAATAAAAATGGGACAACTTCAATTTCTAGTCCAGTGGGTTGAGGATAATAAGGATAAGCTGTATAAGATATCCTGGTCCTATTTATATAATCATGCGGACATAGAGGATGTACTCCAAGACACATTAATAAAGGCCTATGAAAATATACATACTTTGAAGAATGCAAATTACTTTGAAACCTGGTACATAAGCATATTGATAAATGAATGCAGACAGAGATTGAGAAGTAAAAAGAAAGAAGTATTAAAGGAAAATATAGAGCAAGATGAATTCTCTATAGATTCATATGGCTTCTTTCAGGAGCTCAATTCCATAGAAGACATATACAAAGAGGTAATAGTTCTAAAGTACATATCAGGGTATACCCAAGAGGAAATATCCAATATTTTAGGTATTCCAATAGGGACTGTAAAATCGAGGATTTATAGAGGCCTCAAAGAGCTTAGAAAGGTAGTAAAGGAGGTGTAGCTTTGGACTGCAATAGCTTTAAAGATAAAATGTTAGATTATATAGATGGCTGTTTAACCAAGGAAGAAAAGGATAAAATAGAGGAGCATATAAAAAACTGTATAGAGTGCTATGGGGAATACATGAAGTTGAAATCCACAATCGATTATATAAAAGATAAGGCTAATAGGATTAATACAAATAAAGAGCTGAATTTGAATCCACATAGCTTCAAGAAAAAATCTGTTAGGAGATTTACAAGAACTAGTTTGATAGCAGCAATACTGATATTAATACTGGTAACAGCTGTATTTGCATCAGAAATATACAACTATATTAAATGGTGGAAGAAAAACAGTGAAAAACGACTTTCAGCTTGGGAAGAGCTTATAGAAAAGGGAGTAGGGCAAAAGCTTAATATATCAGCAACGGATAAGAATATCAGGGTGACAGCAGAAGGAGTAATAGCTGATGACATTAATACTATAATCCTTCTAAAAATAGAGGACTTAAAGGGCAATACAAGATTTGTGCCACCAGCAAGAGATATACCCGGTGATCCCTCCTTAATAGTAGGTGGAGATATAACAAAGAGGTATGAAGGGGCACCCATTTTCTATGAAATTATTTGTACGCCTCTTTATGCAGAAGATGAAAATACGATTAAAATAATGGTATATACCTCTCCTATGAGTAAGTATAAGGGAAAGATAGAAATAAATATAGATGAGCTTATAAGCTACTTAACTGAAAGTGGAGAATCTATTGAAAGGATAACAGGAAACTGGAATTTGACTATACCAGCAGAAAAGATAAAGGCTAAACACTATCCTATAGATAAGACAATAGATCTAGGTGGTAATGAACTGACAATAGAGAGGGTAACTATAGCTCCTACAGTGACAAGGATATATTATAAACTTGATGTGTACAATGAAGAAAATAGGCGCTTTATTGATGATGTATCATTCATAATAAAACATGGCAACAAAACCTATGGCCCATCAGCGCTAACCCTTGGGGGGAATCTTGGGGCATATATGGAATATAAGTTGTCAGGAGTTGTACGTAGGGAGTTTGATATTGAAAGCATTTACCTAGAGGATCCAAAGGATATTGATTTAATAGTAAATACCTGCAAATATACCATTAAAGGGTTGGAAGAATATGATATCGATTGGGCTAACCTACCTCAAGTTGTAGAATATGATAACAGCAAGATTACCATTGAAGAGGTAAAATACAGTGAGGATAGCACGGAAGTAATAATCAAAGAAGATGACAGCAAGGACAGAAAATACATTAGAACAAATATATGTTTGAACATAGGTGATGTAATGTTCAATGCACTTCAACAGAGGGTTAAAACTAATTATTCGTTCTATGGAAAACCTCTGGAATATGAAGTAAGAGATTCAAAGGGAAAAGTTAACGCTAAGAAAGACTGGACAGATGAAACTCATGTGTTTGTTTTTAAACAGAAAATAACTATTAATAAAGATGACTTTGATAGACAGGATCTATATGAAAACAGCTTTAAAAAGCATACAATACCTGGGAAACTCTGTATAGAAGGGCAAGAATATATAGAGTTTCCAAATATAAAAATAAATATTAATTCAGGTAAATAAGACAGAGAAACCGTCCTCAAAAGGGGCGGTTTTGTTTATTTAATAAAAATGGTAAGTTGCCTTTTTCAAAAAATGATTTTTATGATACTAATATATTGTTGTACTATTGTAGTAAGGAAACTTGAAAGAAACAAAACAACTGACATATAAAGGAGGATAATATGATCGAAACACAGAACAAATCAAATACCATCAAATTAATTAACAGAGTAGTATTCTATATTATTGGTCTGTTTTTTATTGCCCTTGGAGTAGCTTTTTCAGTCAATTCTCAATTGGGAGTTTCTCCAGTTAATTCTCTTCCCTATGTAATAAGTGTAATCATTGGGAAGGATCTAGGTACAGTGGTTATTGTAGTGTTCTGCTTTTATATACTGGTTCAAATTCTTCTGCTAAGGAAGGAGTTTCAATGGATTAATCTTACTCAAATTGTTTTCTCCACCATATTTGGCTATTTTGTGGATTTTGCCAAATACATACTTGGGGATTTTACCATTCCAACCTATTTAGGCAAATTAACCATGTTAGCTATAAGCATTTTACTTGTAGCCTTGGGTATATGCATATATGTTAATGTGAAATTGGTAAACATGCCTATGGAAGGTATGACTGCTGCTATTCAAAAGAAGGTATTCAAAAATAAAAGCTTTTCTGATGTAAAGGTTATTATGGACTGTTTGGTTGTAGCTGTTGGAATATTACTGTCGTTTACCTTCCTAGGGAAACTAGTGGGAATACGAGAAGGAACAGTTCTTTGTGCTATATTAGTTGGTAAAGTCATGAAGATTTTACAAAAATGGATTATGCCAATTTTAGAAAAACTATGCTTTTAATGAAAGATAAGACAGAGGAATAGGTCCTCTGTCTTTTCAATTAAAGTATACCTCATCAACTATAATATCCACATACTCTCTCTTTACAGCAGGAGTATAGTATATGCCGTAAGTTATTAAGCCATTCTCTTGCCTATCATTTTCCAATTCTATATAAGCCTTATATACAGGTTGAAAATATTCACTATATGGACTTACGTAGTATTCCAACTCTATTTTAACTATATTCTCCCGGCTTATATTTTCATCATAGGGGACTGTAGTTAGATAGTCGCCCTTTAGAATGTTAGAAATGGCTTCCTCTACAGGGATTATTGGATAATCTCCAATCTTTTCGTGTTTATAAGCTGATGGTAAATGGATTACATTAAGGCCATTGGCTTCTTCGGAAAAGCCAAAACTAGCCCTGTTAAAGCTATAGTTTAGTATTTTTTCTTGGTCGATGCCCTTTTTATCATATACATAGTGGCTATAGTGCTTATCTCCCTGGAAGGAATAATCGTAGACTACTTCAAACTCAGGCTCTTCAAAATTAAATAGATTTTCATACAGCTCATAATAGTACCTAAGATAGTAAACTTGTCTTTGGTATTCATCTTCTATATCCATATTTGGCAGCTTTACTGGTTCATCCCAATAGATGGAAGCAGATAGGTCAGGCCATATGCTTATAGAAATGCCCCTGTCACATTTGTATGAAGTGTGGGCCTCATCAGCTTCTATAATGTTTACCCCCAAGGTTTTGGCTATGTTCTGTGCTAATTCATCCTTTTTTTCTCTGGAAATATAATCATCTAGCTCCATAAGTTCAGTGGGTAGGGTATTTCTAAACACTGGTAGGGTATCTATATCCATGTCCTCAGACCAAGGATTATTAGTTATCAGTTCTTCCCTATTGTAAAGCATTATACCAGAATACCCCATTCCATCTGCAGAAAGCTTAAACTGTATTTTAGGAAGATTTTCATCTACAGCTGGAGGAGTATGAATATCAGGTGTAGTAGGAGGTTCATCTTTTCTATCCATATAATTTCTTATAAATAAGGAGGATATGATAATTACAATGCTTGCTGCAATAGCTGAAAGTCTGCCTATACTTAGGCTTTTCCCTTTTTTATTTTCCAATATGTTTTTTAGCATCCTCTCTTTCTGCTCTTCATCTGGTTTTATGTATTCTAAAGCAGTTTTGATCTTATTATCCATTTTCCATACCTCCTAGGCTTTTTTTGAGTAGCTTTCTACCCCGATACAGCCAAGATCTTATGGTTGACTCCTTTACACCGAGAGTTCTTGAAATCTCTACACTAGAATAGCCTTCATAATAATATAGGTAAATTACCGTTTTGTATTTTGTCGGCAAGGATAAAACCTCTTCTAGTACTTCAAAATCATGGGTATCTATATGTTTAAAATCGTTTATGTAATCTTCATAATTTCTCCTTTTACTTCGGAACCAATGCTTTAAGTTGTTTTTGCAGACATTAGAAGCAGTAACTATTAACCAAGCCTTTTCGTGGGCTTCATCCTTGAAGGCTATATTGCTATTCATTAGCTTTAAAAAGGTAGTTTGAACTGCATCCTCTGTTTCTTGTTTATTTTTCATAAACATATAACAGACTCTATATACTGTGTCTACATGCCTATTGTATATATCTTCAATATCTATTTCTTTTAAGTTACCTGGCATTTTTCCACCTCCTATATAGAAAACAATCAAAGACGGAAAAGTGTTGCAATAGTTTTTAAGTATTATTTTAATTATATGTCAGCTATCTTGTTCCTTTAATAGATTCTATGATATACTTATAATATAAAAACTTACATATATAGGGAAATTTAGGTGAGAATTTTAACTGGCCATTAGCAATTTATTACCCTTATAGCTAAAGCTTATATTTAAGTATAACTAATCTTTTAAGGTGTAAAAAACAATATTAAGTTTTAAACTAGTAGATTTGGGAAACAAATAAATAGACCAATAAATAAAGGAGGTCTTATGATGAAATACAAAATGCTACATACTTGCATAAGAGTAATGGATTTAGAGAAGAGCTTAAAGTTTTATAAAAAAGCTTTAGGATTTAGAGAAACAAGAAGAAAAGACTTTCCAGAGCATGAATTCACTTTGGTTTATTTAAGCGATGAAGATGGAAAGTATGAATTGGAACTAACCTACAACTACAATCCAGAAAAGCCTTATGAAATAGGCAATGGATTTAGCCATATAGCAGTTGCTGTAGATGACCTAGAAGCATCCCACAAAAGGCATAAGGAGATGGGATATAAGGTTACAGACCTTATGGGACTTCCAGGAGACCCACCAAGGTATTACTTCATAACAGACCCAGATGGATACGACATAGAAGTGATAAGGGCAGAATAATAGGCGACTTTTGGTCGCCTATTTATATTATTAGGTGTATTTCGTTTTCTGATGGGTCTTCAGTAATATAGTTTCCATCTTCAAATTTCACTTCATAGCCAAGTTTAGTTAGATTATCCACCGTATCCTTCCTTGTGTTTTCATCTGGAAACTTTATTGTAAAGTATTTCATGCCTACGCTGTTTTTTGATGGAGGGGGTGCACCTATGCCATTCCACACGTTGAAGGCTATGTGGTGATGGTAATTTCCTGTGGAAGTAAAAGTGGCTTGTTTGGGCATTCTAGCAACTACATTAAAGCCTAATCCATCTACATAGAATCTTTCTGCTTCTTCTAGGTTGGATACGTAAAGGTGTATATGGCCAATTATGGTTTCTTCAGGAATTCCATCCCAAACTTCATCTTTAGCTTCTTCCATGAGCGCCCTAAGATATAAGGGTTTTGTTACCATGTTAACTGTATTCCCGTCCCACTGCCATGTGGTATAAGGGGTGTCTGCATATACTTCTATGCCATTATCATCCACATCCTGAAGATATAAAGCTTCGCTTACTCCATGGTGGGAAGCTCCAATTATGGGATAATTGGTTTCCTTTAGGTGTTTTATGAATTTGCCTAATTCATTTCTGTTGGGAAGAAGTAAGGCAAAGTGATATAATCCTGTTCTTCTTAGCTCCTTAGGTTTTACATCCTCTGGTTGTTCTAAGGTTACTATGGGATTTATACCATCTGCTGTTAATATGGCTTTTCTATCTTCCAAATGGAGGACTTTAAAACCCATTACCTCTTTGTAGAACTTCAAGGATCTATTTAAGTCTTCTATTTTCAAAGCCACTTGGCTTACGTACTTATTGGGACTTCTATGAAATTTTGACATATTAACCGCCTTTTAGATTATTTGATATATTTGTAATATATTTACCCATATTTGTAGGAATTAATTTTATATATGAAAATTGGAAAATGTGCTATAATTATTACTATATCTATATGAGCAAATAAAAAGGAGGAGCTTTGGATGGCAATAAACAACATTTTGGAATGGACCCTATTATCCGAGTGCCCTATACCAAAGGATGTAGAGGAGATATTGGTAGATGGAGAATATGCTGTAGCAGCCTATAAGACCTTTAGGGACAGTGCCATATTTACCAATAAAAGACTTATAGTAAGGGATTCTCAAGGGCTTACAGGTAAGAAAGTGGAGATATACTCTTTACCCTATTCATCCATATACATGTGGTCAACTGAAAATGCAGGAAAGCTATTTGACATCAATGCAGAAGTAGAGCTTTGGACCAGAGCTGGTCATATTAAGATAAACTTACAAAAAGGAGTAGATATAAGAAAGTTTGATAGGTTAATTGCTGAAGCCATATTGAAATAGATAAAAGACTAGAGGTGTTGAGCAAATGGAGGTAAGAAGCTGCAAAAGAGAAAGGTTTAAAGAGGCTTTGATTGAGTCTATGCCCATTGTTTTAGGATATTTTCCAATAGCCATGGCCTTTGGCCTTTTATCCAAAAATACATCCTTATCCTTAAGGGATACCAGCCTTTTATCTGCCATAGTCTATGCAGGAGCTAGTCAATTTATGGCCCTAGATCTGATAAGTGCAGGAGTTAATCCTCCAAGTATCGTATTGGCCATATTTTTATTGAACATAAGGCATATGATGATGTCTGCTTCTTTGTCTGTAGAATTCAAGAATATACCTAAGAAGTTTCTGCCTCTTCTAGGAGGCGGGGTTACTGATGAGACCTTTTCTGTGGTGTCCTTTAATAAGGATAAGATAGACTTAGTATATGTAAGCACCATATTTCTGATGGCTTATCTTTCCTGGAATATAGGAACTATAGCTGGATATTTTGTAGGGGAGATACTTCCTGAATCCCTTCAAGCCAGCTTAAGTATAGGATTATATGCCATGTTTGCAGCATTATTGTTTCCTGAGGTAAAGAAATCAAAGAATACATTGGCTATATTTTTCATATCCGGAATTCTATATGCTGTACTCTACTATTCAAAGCTCTTTGCTTCCGGATGGGATATCATACTAGCTATAATAATAGCCTCAGCTTTGGGGGTACTAATATTTGACCATAAAGAAGAGGAGAGAGAAAGTTGAAGGGATATCTACCAGTAATAATAGGCATGGCATTGGTTACATACTTACCTAGAGTAATACCTTTAATGGCTCTAAAGGATAGGAAAATAGAAGGCAAGATGAAGAGGTTCTTGCAGTATATACCTTATACTTCCTTAAGTGTATTGATAATAAGGGGTATACTCACATCTTCACAGGAAATGATTATTCCAACCATACTGGGAATATCTTCAGCTGCCCTTGCAGCATACTTAAAGGGGAACCTTTTGTTATCCGTATTTGCGGGGATTTTGGTGTCTTATTTATTGCTTCAGTAAAGTTTATTAAAAGCATTGCCTCAAAACATAGGGCGATGCTTTTGTTATATTTTATGGCATATAGCAAGAACGAGACTCTGGCTATCGTAGACCATACTAGCAAAGATGAGAGCCGACTACGGAAAGATTTGAATAAAGCATCCAGCGAAGCACACCCATAAGATTTGCGTCTCTTAAGCGTTGTGAATACGCAAATTCGCTTTGTAAGCATAATACTCAAATCTTGGAGTCGGAGGATTGAATTTTGCTGTATGTTTTAATATTGCGAGGCATGCATATATAAAGCTTAGCCCTCCGTTTCCGAGATTTGGAAAGCATTGACCCTCGGAAAATCGGTTTGAAAATTCGCTTGTGCTTTAGATGCAAACCTTTTTGATTTTCCTTCGTGGGATGCTTTCTACAAATCTCTGCATCTTCTCCATAAAAATATTATCCAATTCTATTTCTTATTTCATCAATCATTCTCAAATGTGTTATATTATATGTAAGACTACTAGGAAAAGGGGTTATAATAATGGTAGATTACTTAAAGTCAAAACACATACTTGAAGAAAGAATAAATATAGATGGTATTCCAGCCATACTATTTAGACCAAAGGAAGAAGAAGGACTGCTTCCTACCATAATCTTCTATCATGGGTGGAGTTCAAACAAGGAAAAGCAGAGATTGAGAGGTTTTATTTTGGCATCCTTAGGCTACCAGGTGGCAATTCCAGATGCTATATACCATGGGGAAAGGGAACCTCTATCAAGCTATAATGTAAAAAATGCAAGCAAATACTTCTGGCAGGTCATATTCAACAACATGGATGAAGCATCCGCTATCATCCATAAGCTGGTATCAGAATACGATGCTGACGCCAATAGGATAGGGGTTATTGGTCATTCCATGGGAGGTTTTACAGCAGCGGGGATATTTACCCATAATCCCAGAATAAAGGCTTTAGTTGTATTAAATGGTTCATGTTACTGGGAGAATTCTAATGAGTTTTTCGAAAGGAATCTACATATAGGAGAAGGACAGAAGGATGAAGTGGTCAGAGAAAGAGTATCCCAATTAGATCCTATGAACAATATAGACCTCATAGTTAATAGGCCCATTCTCATGTTACACGGAGATAAGGACACTTCCGTGCCCATTGAAAGCCAAAAGCTATTCTATGACAAGGTACAGCCCATGTATGAAGATAAAGATAGAATCAAGCTTGTCTCATATCCCAACTTAAACCACTTTGTAACTACAAACATGATGGAAGAGACTATAGGGTGGTTTTCTAGATATCTGTAAAAGTTTCCTAATTAACAATTTTAGGAATTTATAGATTCTTCCTAATAGTGCATAATCTTTATAATTTCTTGACTTGAGAATTAATATTTGCTATTTTATAAGGAATATCAAAAGGCTGTTATTGCTGTACAAAATTTTTATACATAACTAAAGAACAAATATGGAGGGATTATAATGGAATTTGTTGGAGAAGGTTTAACTTTTGATGATGTGTTGCTATTACCGGGTAGATCAGAAGTGTTGCCAAAGGACGTTAAGGTTAACACCTTACTGACCAGGAAGATTAAGTTAAACATACCTCTAATAAGTGCAAGTATGGATACGGTAACAGAAGCAAGGATGGCCATAGCCATGGCTAGAGAAGGCGGTATAGGTATAATCCACAAGAACATGTCCATAGAAAAGCAGGCCTTAGAGGTTGACAGGGTAAAAAGATCTGAACACGGAATCATAACTGATCCTTTTTCTCTTACTAGATACCATGATGTTTCTGATGCTTTAGAATTGATGGAAAGATATCACATCTCTGGAGTTCCAATAATTGAAGAGGACAGAAAGTTAGTTGGAATTATCACTAACAGGGATATCAGATTTGAAACAGACACTTCTAAGAAGATAGATGAGGTTATGACCAAGGAAAACTTGGTTACTGCTAAAGTTGGCATTACCATGGATGAAGCCTTGGAGACAATGAAGAAGCATAAAATTGAGAAATTGCCTATAGTGGACGATGATTATAAGCTGGTTGGACTTATAACTATAAAGGACATAGAAAAGCTAATTGAATATCCTAATTCTGCTAGAGATGAATCAGGAAGGCTTCTAGTAGGAGCAGCAGTGGGAGTAACCGATGATGTACTTGATAGAGTTGCTGCCCTAGTAAAAGCTAAGGTGGATGTAGTGGTTGTAGATACTGCCCACGGTCATTCAGTAGGCGTAATAGAAACGGTTAAAAGGATTAAAAAAGAATTCCCCGATCTACAGGTAATAGCAGGAAATGTAGCCACCTATGAAGCAACGGTAGAATTGATTGAAGCTGGTGCGGATGCAGTAAAGGTTGGAATTGGGCCCGGATCCATCTGTACCACTAGAGTTGTTACCGGTGTTGGAGTACCACAGATAACTGCCATCATCAACTGTGCTAAGGCTGCAAAGAATTATGGAGTACCTATAATTGCTGATGGAGGAATTAAGTACTCTGGCGACATTACAAAGGCCTTGGCAGCAGGAGCAAGCTCAGTAATGATAGGTTCTCTATTTGCTGGAACTAAAGAAAGCCCAGGAGAAGAGGAGCTTTACGAAGGAAGAAGATTTAAAGTCTACAGGGGAATGGGATCATTATCAGCTATGAAATCCGGCAGCAGTGACAGGTATTTCCAAGAAACTACTAAGAAATACGTTCCGGAAGGAGTAGAAGGAAGGGTTCCATACAGAGGACCATTGGGAGATGTGGTTTACCAGCTTATTGGAGGATTAAAGTCTGGAATGGGATATGTTGGTGCTAAAGATATTAAGGAACTACAAGAAAAGGCAAGATTTATAAAGATAACTAATGCATCATTAATTGAAAGCCATCCTCATGATGTGTATATTACTAAAGAAGCTCCAAACTACAGCAGAAGATAGGAGGACCACCCATGATCTTGATATTGGATTTAGGCGGAAATTTTAGCAGAAGCTTGGGCAAAAAGATTAGGCAGAGTAATGTATACTGCGAAATAGTTTCCTATAATTACTCCATAGAAGAGATTAAAAATAAGAAACCAGAAGGAATAATCATTGCTGGCGGAGAAGAGGAAGGCTTTTCTGATGTGAACAAGGATATATTCGATTTAGGAATACCTGTTATGGCTATAGGCTATGGCACAAAGCTGATAGAATTAGCTTATGATGGCAAATCAACTAAGTCCCTTCATAATAAGTACGATTTCCATTCTGTTAGCGTTGACAGAGAAAGCCTCCTATTTAATGGAATGGATGACACTTTAAAGCTATGGATGGATGAGGAATATGTATTTGATACTATCCCTCAAGGATTTAAAAAGATTGCAGAAGTTGAAGGCAATATTGTCGCTGTAGAAAAAGAGGATGATAAAATTTATGGGGTAAAATTCCATCCTGAAGTAGAAGATTCAACTGATGGAAAGTTTATAATAGACAACTTCTTGTTTAAAGTGTGCAACTGCGATAGAAATTGGAATATGGAAGAATTTATAAACAACAGCATAGAGGAGATAAAGAGAACAGTAGGCAATAAGAAAGCTCTATGTGCTTTATCTGGCGGCGTGGATTCATCAGTTTCAGCAGTTTTAGTCCATAGGGCAATTGGAGATAATCTCGTATGCGTATTTGTGGATCATGGCCTTTTAAGAAAATACGAAAAGGAACAGGTCATAGATACTTTCAAGAAAAAGTTTAATATGAATTTGATAACTGTGGATGCAAAAGATAGATTCTTAAACAGGTTAAAAGGAGTAACTGACCCAGAGAGAAAAAGGAAAATCATAGGTGAGGAGTTCATAAGGGTTTTTGAAGAGGAGAAGAATAAGCTTACAGATATTGAGTTCCTAGTACAGGGGACTATATATCCTGATATAATCGAATCTGGAATGGATGGAAAAGGAGTTGTAAAAAGCCACCACAATGTAGGCGGACTTCCAGAAAATATGGATTTTCAGCTTATAGAACCAGTAAGGCAATTGTTTAAGGACGAAGTAAGGGAAGTAGGAAGGCTCTTAGGAATTCCTGAGGAAATAGTAAACAGACAGCCCTTCCCTGGTCCTGGGCTTGGAGTAAGAGTACTAGGTGAAGTGACAGAGGAGAAGCTTGAAATATTAAGAGACGCTGATTATATATTCAGGGAAGAAATTGAAAAGGCAAAGCTTAGTGATAAAATATGGCAGTACTTTGCTGTAATTCCTGATATAAAATCAGTAGGTGTAATTGATGGAGAAAGAACTTATAACTACACCATCATACTAAGGGCAGTAAACAGCATAGATGCAATGACTGCTACCTGGGCTAAAATCCCTCTAGACGTTTTGGATAGAGTTTCAAAGAGGATTACCTCAGAAGTTCCTAAAGTAAACAGGGTAGTATACGATATTACTGACAAGCCACCTGCAACTATTGAGTGGGAGTAAATATTAGGAAAGTTAACAAAGCATATATCATAATTCAAACCTCTGGCTATAAGATTTGTGAAGTATCATAGCTGGCAAAACTGATTTACTTATTTACTTTCTTCAAAGACGCAAATTTAATAGCTTAATTTATGAAATAAAGCCAATACCCTTATTCCTCTATCTTGGACATATGGGGCATTGGCTTTATAAGTTCTTACTTTTTATCCTTTTTTAAATACTCCTTCAAAAGCCTGATATACCTGTTTGCCTCTCTGAGCACATGGTCTGCTAATAATGGATTTAATATTCCTTTTATTTCACATTTGAGCAATCCTTTTGTACCCTCTTCCTTGAATTTCTTTAAATCCTCGGTAGCCTTTAGATTCTTCTCGGTAACCTTTTTAACATCCTTCTTATCTGCCTCTTTAGTTTCCTTTAGCAGCTTTTCAAAGAGCTCAGCAAATTCGTTAGCTTTCTTTATAAGCTCTTTTTCTGATGGGTCAAGATATCCTCTTATAAAGAGAGAGTGTTCTTCCATAATATGATTCCAGAAAATTTGCTTTTCCAATATCTCTTTCTTGGAAGTCTCTCTATCCTGTAGATCCAGCAATAGTTCCATATAGAATTTAGCTTCTTGCAATAGGTGGTATAGCATTTCTGGGTAGATGAATGTAGCTAGCTTACAGTCTAATACATTGGATAGAAGGTCTTCTTTGAACTTAATCAAATCCATTAGAAGGTTTATAATCCTATTATTAAGGTCATAAACTTGCTCTTCTATGTGGGAGTAAAATTCGGCTTCTTTTATAGGCTTTAAGTTAAGCTGCTTTTTTGTTATGTCCTTGTTAATACAAGCACCAAATAGAGACTCTACCTTCATTTCTGCATCTAGGGTATATGGAGTTACGAATTCTTTGGATTCTATAGCCCCTTTGCTTATATTCCCATTTGCTAGTTCTGTTGTTTCCTTTAAAAGCTCTTCAAAGGATAACTTCAAATTATCTGCTTCCAAAATGAGATGGCTTTCCTTTATGGGAAGGCTGATTTCTGTGAATATCATGTGTTCCTTGATAATCCTTAAGAAGAATAAGTTTAATTCCAATGATAATTCTACAAATTCTCTATCTTTCAGCATTAAATCCCCCCTTTAAGATATAGCTATTAAATGTTTATTTTGTTGACGTTGGAATTATTACATGATTTTGGACTTTATGGTAGGCAACGTATCATAATAGATGTTATATATTTGTGATATCAGTATCTATAAAAATTATCAAATTCATTGTTAAATAATTGACAATTTTTTTTAGATTGATATAATCTTATTGTAGAGCTTGTTTACTACGAATATAGAGGAGGATCAATATGATTGCAAAGGAGAAGATGGAAAAGGTAGATGAAGTGCTTGAACTTTACGGTAAGAACCAGTCTTCCATAATCACAATATTACAGGAAATACAGAAAGAGTTTAGATATTTACCAATAGACGTACTAGAATATGTTTCAGAGAAGATGGATATAAGTCCAGCAAAGCTATTTGGGATTGCCACATTTTATGAGAACTTCTCTTTAAATCCAAAAGGGAAATACTTAATTAAGATTTGCGATGGAACAGCTTGCCATGTTAAGAAATCCATACCTGTTTTAGAGGCTATAAGAAAGGAACTATCTCTTACAGAGGGAAAAACTACAACTGATGATTTGCTATTTACAGTAGAAACTGTATCCTGCTTAGGGGCATGTGGCTTAGCGCCTGTAATGAATATAAATGATACAGTTTATGGGGAATTGACTCCAGATAAGGCAGTAGAAATAATAAGACATCTGAAGGAGGGACAAGGCGATGAGAATTAATAGCATAGAAGAATTTAAGAGAATAAGAGATGTTTACAGGAAGTCCCTAGATAAACAATACAAGAAGATAATCGTTTGTGGTGGTACTGGATGCGTTGCTGGTGGATCTATTGATATATATGAGGAATTCAAGAGGATAATAAAGGAAAAAGGAATACTTGCAGAAGTTGACTTAGAAAAGGAAGCAGAAGGTGTTGGAGTTAAAAAGAGTGGATGTCATGGTTTCTGTGAAAAAGGGCCATTAGTAAGAATAGAACCAGGTGGATATCTTTATATAAAAGTAAAACCTGAAGACTGCCAGGAGATTGTAGAAGAAACTATATTAAATGATAGACCTGTAGAAAGATTAATGTATAGATTTAATGGTGAACTATACAGGACACAGGAATCCATTCCATTTTATGAGAAGCAAACAAGAATTGTTTTAGAACACTGTGGACACTTAGATGCAGAGTCAATACAAGAGTACATAGCAAATGATGGATATGCAGCTTTAGTTAAAGCTTTGGAGGAAATGACTCCTGAACAAGTATGTAAAGAAGTCCTTGACTCCAATTTAAGGGGAAGAGGAGGCGGAGGATATCCTGCTGGCAAGAAGTGGTCTCAAGTTCTTTCTTACCAATCAGATGTAAAATATGTAGTCTGCAATGGAGATGAAGGAGACCCAGGAGCTTTCATGGACAGAAGCATAATGGAAGGGGATCCTCATAGCGTAATTGAGGGCATGATAATAGCTGCTTATGCTACTAAAGCTACAGAAGGATATATATATGTAAGAGCAGAATATCCATTGGCTGTACAAAGGCTTTCAAAGGCAATAGAGGAAGCTAGAGAAATTGGATTATTAGGAGAAAACATATTAGGAACTGGATTATCCTTTGATATTCACATAAATAAAGGAGCAGGTGCCTTCGTATGTGGTGAAGGTAGCGCCCTAATGGCATCCATCCAAGGGGAAAGAGGTATGCCAAGGGTAAAGATTAAGAGAACAGTAGAAGAGGGACTTTGGGACAAGCCTACTGTAATGAATAATGTTGAGACTTTTGCAAATGTTAGACACATCATATCAAAAGGAGCAGATTGGTTTAAATCCTTTGGTACAGAAGGCAGCCCAGGTACTAAGGCCTTCGCATTGAGTGGTAATGTAAACAACACTGGATTAATAGAAGTGCCCATGGGTTCAACTTTAAGAGAAATCATATTCGATATCGGAGGAGGCATAAAGGGAGGTAAGAAGTTTAAGGCTGTTCAAGTTGGAGGACCTTCTGGTGGATGTTTAACAGAAGAGCATTTGGATATGCCTCTAGACTTTGACTCATTAAAAGACGTTGGAGCAATGATTGGTTCTGGTGGAATGGTAGTAATGGATGAGGATACTTGTATGGTTTCAGTTGCAAGATTCTTTATGAACTTCACTCAAAATGAATCCTGTGGAAAATGTATACCTTGTAGAGAAGGAACTAAGAGAATGCTTCAGATACTAGACAAGATCATTGAAGGAAAAGGAGAAATGAAAGACTTAGACTTATTGGAAGAATTAGCAGATACTATAACTAATACTGCTCTTTGTGGTCTTGGAAAATCTGCAGCAAATCCTGTAGTATCTTCTATTAGGTATTTTAGAGATGAATATATTGCTCATATAGTAGATAAAAAGTGTCCTACAAAGACTTGTACTAAGCTTAGAGTTATAGAAATCGATCCAGAGCTTTGTAAGGGATGCAGTAAGTGCAGCAGAACATGTCCTGTTGGTGCAATTAGCGGAAAAGTTAAGGAAGTATTTAAGATCGATCAAAGCAAGTGTATAAAATGTGGAGCTTGTATGGAAGCTTGTCCATTTACTGCTATAAAGGAGGTATAAGAAGATGAAAGGCACGATGATCATAGATGGAAAGAAAGTTGAATTTGATGGGGAAAAGAACGTATTGGAAGTAGTTAGAAAAGCAGGTATAGAGTTACCAACCTTTTGTTTCCACTCAGAGCTAAGCGTTTATGGTGCATGTAGAATGTGTATTGTAGAGGACAAATACGGTAAGATACTTACTTCCTGCTCTACAATACCTAAAGATGGAATGGAAATATATACTCAAACTCCAAGGCTTTTAAGATATAGAAGGAACATATTGGAGCTATTACTAGCTAACCATGATAGAGACTGTACTACCTGTGAAAAGACAGGTGCTTGTACATTACAGGATTTAGCTGTTAAGTTTGGTATCAAGAAGATCAGATTTGGCAGCTTAACTGAAAAAGAGCCTATAGATGATAGCAGCTTGGCCATCGTTAGAAATCCAAATAAATGTATTCTATGTGGCGATTGTGTCAGAATGTGTGAAGAGATACAAGGCGTTGGAGCTTTAAGTTTTGCTTATAGAGGTTCTGAAATGAAGGTAGCTACAGCCTTCGACAAGCCAATTGCAGAAACCCACTGTATTGATTGTGGTCAATGTAGAGCTATTTGTCCTACTGGAGCTATTGCTATTAAGAACGAAACTGATAAGTTCTGGAATTTAGTATTTGATAAGAACAAGAGAGTAGTAGCTCAAATAGCACCAGCTGTTAGGGTTGCATTAGGAGAGGAATTTGGCCTTGAACCTGGAGATATTACTATTGGTAAGATAGTAGCTGCTCTAAAGAAGATGGGAGTAGATGAGGTATATGATACAGCTTTTGGGGCAGATATGACTGTAGTAGAAGAAGGAAGAGAGTTTATTGAAAGGCTTAGTGAAGGAAAGAATTTACCACTATTTACTTCTTGTTGTCCAGGATGGGTTAAGTTTGCTGAAAACAGATTCCCAGATATGCTAGATAATATATCCACATGCAAATCTCCACATCAGATGTTTGGCTCTGTAATTAGAGAATACTACAAGGAAAAGGATAGAGAAGAAGGAAAAGAAACAGTAGTAGTTTCAATCATGCCATGTACAGCTAAAAAAGCAGAAGCTGCTAGAGAAGAGTTTAAGGTGGATGGAGTAAGAGATGTAGAATTAGTTATTACTACTCAGGAGTTAGCAATGTTGATAAAAGAAGCAGGAATAGTATTTGATGAGCTAGAGGAAGAATCCTTTGACATGCCTTTTGGATTAGCTAGTGGTGCTGGTGTAATATTTGGATCAACTGGTGGAGTTGCAGAAGCAGTGGTAACAAGCCTTTTAGAAGACAAACCTGATAACATGGACAAAGAGGTATTGTTCAAGGATGTAAGAGGATTAGAAAACATTAAGGAAGCAAGCTTTAACATAGGTGGTAAGGAAATAAAAGTAGCTGTAGTACATGGATTAAAGAATGCAGAAAAGCTAATCAACAGCATTAAGTCTGGAGAAAAGGAATACCACTTAGTGGAAGTAATGGCCTGCCCAGGAGGATGTATAGCTGGAGGAGGGCAACCTATTCCAATGACAAAAGAAATTAGAGAAAAGAGAGCAAAGGGCCTTTACAGATTGGATAAATCCTCCTATGTTAAGAGCTCAGAAGAAAATCCTGCAATAAAATATCTATTTGAAAACATGTTGAAAGATAACCATGAGTTGCTACATGTACACAAGGTGGAAAAACAAACTAATTAATAAAATGTATTGACAAAGAAAAAGTATATGTTATGATTAAGGTATACAAATTAATAGTTTAGCTCATATAAGTTCCATAATATGGTTGGAACGTCTCTACAAAGTGACCGTAAATCACTTTGCTATGAGCGAAAGTGTACCTAGGGTTCCGGAGATTAATTCTCGTCTGGTCCAAGCGGTACAAATGCCTTATTGGCATTACACCGAAGGGAGAAAAGCCCAGTCGGGTAGGTTTCGCTTTGCCTACCTGACTGGGCTATTTAAATTTAAGGAGGAGAAAGATGAAAAGGATAATCATTGAAAAAAAATCACAGGTGAACACAAAAGCAAAGGAGTTATTTGAAGAATTTAAGGATTATCTTAAAATTTCCAGCTTAAATGGAGTTCGAGTGTTAAATGCTTATGACATCTTTAACGCTACTGATGAACAGGTACAGAAAATAGTAGATTTAGTATTATATGAACCTCAATTGGACATTATCTATGAAGACTCTTTCCAATTAGGAGAAGATGAAAAGGCCTTTAGAGTAGTAAGCCTAAGAGGGCAGTACAATCAGAGGGAAGATGCAGTAAACACATTAGTAAACAGCTATTTAGGCTTTGAAGAAGTTTTGATTAAGCATTCAGAAATAATAGTTCTAAAGAATGTATCTGAAGAGGCGCTAGAAAAGGTAAAAGCTTATTATATAAACCCCACTGAATCAGCTGAAGTTGGCCTAGACTATATAGCCTACGAAGAGGCGAAGGATGTAGAGGAGTACGTGGAAGTGGTTGAAGGTTTCACATCCATGGATATAGATGAAATGGAAAGAGTAAGGAAAGAGTTAGGCTTAGGTATGGATATGGAGGATTTATTGTACTGCAGGGATTATTTCAAAGAAGAGGATAGGGATCCAACAGTAGCAGAGTTAAAAATCATAGATACCTATTGGTCAGACCATTGCAGACACAGAACCTTTGCCACAGAAATCACTGAAGTGGATATAGATGAAGGCAAGTACAAGGAAATTTTTGAACAAGCCATTAAAGAGTACCTTTCATCACGAGAGTATGTATACGAACACACTGAAAAGCCCATTTGCCTTATGGACTTGGCAACTATCAACATGAAGGAGATTAAGAAAAAGGGGCTTTTGGAGGATAAGGAAGAATCAGATGAGGTAAATGCTGCTTCTATTGAAATAGAAGTAGATGTTGATGGAAATAAGGAAAAATGGCTATTGATGTTCAAAAACGAAACCCACAATCATCCTACAGAAATAGAGCCCTTTGGAGGAGCCCATACCTGCCTCGGAGGAGCCATCAGAGACCCTCTATCAGGAAGGTCTTATGTATATCAAGCCATGAGGATTACAGGAGCAGCTGACCCAAGGAAAAGCTATGAGGAAACCTTAAAGGGTAAGCTTCCTCAAAGGAAGATAACAAAAACCGCCATGGAAGGATACAGCAACTATGGATACCAGATCGGAAGCACAACAGGATATGTTCAGGAATTCTACCATGAAGGCTTTGTAGCTAAGAGGATGGAGCTGGGAGCCCTTGTTGCAGCAGCCCCCAAGGACTGGGTTGTAAGAGGTAAACCAGAAAAAGGTGACCTAGTGCTTCTTGTTGGAGCCAGAACAGGAAGAGACGGCATAGGTGCAGCTGTTGGCTCATCTCAAGGTCATACTGATAAGGCTATGGAGGCCTTCGGTACAGAAGTTCAAAAGGGAAATCCAGTTATAGAGAGAAAGATAGTAAGGCTCTTCAGAAGGCCAGAGGTAACAAGGCTCATCAAGAAATGCAACGACTTTGGAGCTGGTGGAGTGGCGGTAGCTGTAGGAGAGCTAGCAGATGGCCTTCATATAGATTTGGATAAGGTGCCATTGAAGTATCCTGGACTTGAAAGCTGGGAAATAGCCTTATCTGAATCTCAAGAGAGAATGGCGGTTATGATTTCTAAAGAACATTTGAAGGAATTTATGAAGTATCTAGAAGAGGAAGATTTGGAAGGATCAGTAATTGCAGAAGTCACTGATGATAACAGGCTATATATGGTATGGAGGGGGATAGAGCTAGCCAACATAAAGAGAGAATTTTTAAATTCTAGCGGTGTAAGGAAGAAGACTAAAGTAAAACTAATGTCACCAAGAGGAGAATCCTACTTCAGCAAGAATCCACAGCACATTTCAGGCCAAAGTGTAAAAGGTGATTTCATAGAAAACATATCGCAGCTAAATACTGGTTCTCAAAAGGGTCTTATTGAAAGATTTGATAATACAGTAGGTTCTGGTACAGTGTTGATGCAGCTTGGAGGAAAATACAAGCTTACACCTCAAGAGGGAATGGTAGCAAAGCTTCCGGTATTAAATGGAGAAACCAAAACCTGCTCCATAATGACCTTTGGATATGATCCATTCCTATCAGAGTGGAGCCCATTCCACGGAGGATACTATGCAGTAATTGAATCCATTGCTAAGGTGGTAGCCCTTGGCGGAGACTTTAGGAAGATAAGGCTATCCTTCCAGGAGTACTTTGAAAGATTAGGAGAGGATCCAGAAAAATGGGGCAAACCCTTTGGAGCTCTATTAGGAGCATTCCTAGTACAGAAGAATTTAGACATACCAAGCATAGGCGGAAAGGACAGCATGAGCGGAACCTTTGAGGATATAAATGTACCACCTACCCTAGTAAGCTTTGCAATAACTACTGAGAATATAGACAACATTATCTCCAAGGAGTTCAAAAAAGCAGGCTCCAAGGTGGTATTAGTAGACGTTGATATAAACGAACAAGGATTGGTGGACTTTGAAGAACTTAAGAAAGCCTACACTAGGGTTAAGGAATTGATAGACAAAGGATATGTGCTTTCTGCATCGGCTGTAAAATTTGGAGGCGTTGGAAGAAGCATATGCGAAATGGCCTTTGGAAACAGAATAGGATTTAGATTTAATAGTGAGATGTTGGATAAAATGTACAAACCTCTATATGGCTCCATAATCCTAGAAATAATAGAAGAAGCTAACCTAGATGAATTATTCAACGGCATAAGCTACTCCTTCCTAGGGACAACCATAGAAGATGAGCGTATAGAGCTGGGCGAAGAAACAATATCCCTAGATGAAATAATTGAAGCTTGGGAAAAGACCCTTATGGAAGTATTCCCAACAAAAGAGGAAAAGCATCAAGGAAAGGATGTACTCTACACTGGTGGCGCTAAAATCAACCGAATTAAATCCATTGCAAGGCCTAGAGTTTTCATTCCAGTATTTGCTGGAACCAACGGAGAATATGACATGGCTCAGAAGTTTGAAGAAGCAGGGGCTCAAGTTGAGACCTTTGTATTCAAGTCCCTATCCAAGGCCCTTATAGATGAGTCCATTAAGGAATTAGCTGAAAGGATAAGCCACTGCCAGATATTAGGCTTTGCTAATGGATTCCTATTGGGCAACGAGCCAGAAACATCAGGGAAACTTATAAATGTACTATTCAACCACCCACTGTTAAAAGAAGCCCTAAATGAACACTTGCAGGTGAGAGATGGATTAGTATTAGGAATAGGGGCAGGCTTTAATAGCCTTATAAAGCTAGGCCTCATTGAAAAGGGACAGGTTGCAGATATTGATGAAGCATCCCCATATATAGCTTACAATGAATCCGGTCAGTTTATATCCACTGTGGTTGATGTAAAGGTGGTATCCAACCTTTCGCCATGGCTAAGGGAGATGAAGGTAGGAGATGTATACACAGTGCCTATAGCCACAAGGGAAGGAAGGATACTGTTAGGGGATAAGAAATTAGTAGCTGGTCAAATATCCACCCAATATGTAGACTACAACCCAACAGGTTCCGATTTAGGAGTGGAATCCCTAACAAGCCCTGATGGAAGGGTCTTTGGTACAGTGACAAGCATCGACAGGGTAGGAGAGGATCTATATAAGAACATTGAAATCAAAGGAATCCCAAGGATATTCGAATCTGGAGTCAACTACTATAGATAGGAGGTCTTAATATGAAGGTTGCTATTGTAATGGGAAGCATTTCTGATAAGGAGTTAGGCATGAAAGCTGCAAAGGTGTTGGATAGATTTGGGGTAGATTATGACCTTAGGGTCATATCTGCCCACAGAACTCCTCATATTGCCTATGAATTTGCTAAAAAAGCTGAAGAGGAAGGCATAGAGGTAATAATAGCCATAGCAGGAAAGGCAGCTCATCTTGCAGGAGTAATAGCTGGAATAACTCCAGTGCCCGTAATAGGTCTTCCAGCCAAGTCATCCACCATGGATGGATTGGATTCCTTGCTTTCAGTAGTGCAGATGCCAAAAGGAGTTCCAGTGGCTACAGTTGCTATTGATGGAGGAGAAAATGCAGGCCTTTTGGCAGTTCAAATTCTTTCAGTAAAATATCCTGAACTAAGGCGCAAGTTTAAGGAATACAAGGAAGAGATGGCTGAAGATGTGGTGAAAATGGACAGAGAGCTTCAATCTCTATAAGGAGGTTATAAATTGAGCGGAATAATAGGTATCTACAGCAAAGATAAGAATGACATTCCACAAATAACTTACTATGGGCTCTATGCGCTGCAGCATAGAGGGCAGGTAAGCTGTGGAATGGCCATAAACAACAATGGATTCATAGATTACCACAAGGGCTTAGGGCTTATTCATGAAGTATTTTCCCAAGAAGTGTTAGAAAGATTTATGGGCAATATAGCCATTGGCCACGTAAGATATGCATCCTATCATGAGGGAAATGGATTGGATAGCATACTGCCTCTAACTTGCGGATACAAAAAAGGGGCATTAGCTTTGGCTCTTGATGGGATGATTGTGAACTCATCCTTGCTGAGGGAAAAATTACAGGAAGAAGGAGTAATCTTCCAGTGGGATGAGGATGCAGAGGTAATTGCCAGGTTAATAGCTAAATACAGCTCCATGAGTTTTGAAGAAGCAGTTTCTAAAGCCCTGTCTGAAATAAAAGGTTCCTACAGCCTAGTCATCATGACTCAGGATAGGCTAATAGGGGCAAGGGATCCCTTCGGATTAAAGCCTCTAGCTTTAGGAAGGTTAAGGGATGACTATGTGCTAGCTTCTGAATCCTGCGCTTTTGACACTATAGGAGCAGAGTTTATAAGGGATATAGAACCAGGAGAGGTTATTTCCATCGATGAAAAAGGAGTTAAAGTGTTGGAGAAAAAACTAAAAGAGAGAAGATACTGCCTCTTTGAGTTCATATACTTTGCTAGGCCAGACAGCTATTTAGATGGTAGAAGCGTATATCAAGCTAGAGTTGAAGCTGGGAAAGAGCTTTATAAAGAGCATCCTATTGAAGCCGACTTAGTCATAGGGGCTCCTGATTCTGGCATTGAAGCTGCCATAGGTTATGCTGAGGAATCAAAGATACCCTATGGAAAAGGGCTCATTAAAAACAGATATGTAGGCAGGACCTTTATCCAGCCAACCCAACAGCTTAGGGAGATGGGAGTTAGGATAAAGCTAAATGCCTTAAGGGAGAGCATCAAGGGAAAGAGGATTATCTTAGTGGATGATTCCATAGTAAGAGGTACAACCATTAAGAGGACTTTAAAGATATTGAGGGATGCTGGTGCAAAGGAAATCCATGTGAGGATAGCCTCTCCTCCTGTAACCAATCCCTGTCATTTAGGAATTGACACCCCAGCCAAGGAGAATCTCACTGCAGCCAATATGACTGTAGATGAGATATGTAAGGAAATAGGAGCAGATTCCCTATATTATCTATCCCTTGAAGGTCTTGTGAAAGCAATAGGAGAAAATATGGGATTTTGTACAGGATGTTTCAATGGGGAATATCCTGTGGAAAAGATGAGGTGATAATATGTCTTTAAGCTACAAGGATTCTGGTGTGGATAAGGAAGCAGGATACAAGGAAGTTAAGCTTATAAAGGAAATGGTGAAAAAAACCTATATACCCGGGGTGCTGTCAGACATTGGAGGTTTTTCCGGGCTCTTTCAGCTGGATACAGAGGAGTATAAGGAGCCAGTGTTAGTATCTGGCACCGATGGAGTTGGAACAAAGCTTAAAATTGCATTTATGATGGATAAACACGACACTATAGGCCAGGACTGTGTTGCCATGTGTGCCAATGATATAGCCTGCCAAGGAGCAAAGCCCCTATTTTTCCTAGACTATATTGCCACTGGAAAGCTCATACCAGAGAAGATGGCCAGCATTGTAGAAGGAGTAGCCAATGGGTGCAAGCAGGCAGGATGTGCGCTAATCGGGGGAGAAACAGCAGAGATGCCTGGCTTCTATAAAGAGGATGAATACGATTTAGCAGGTTTTTGCGTTGGCATAGTGGACAAGGATAGGATAATAACTGGAGAAAATATAAAAGAAGGGGATATGCTCATAGGCCTTCCCTCTAGTGGAATCCACAGCAATGGCTATTCCCTTGTAAGGAAGATAGTCTTTGATAAGGAAAAGATGAATGTAAATACCTATATTCCAGAGCTTGAGAAGACCCTAGGGGAAGAGCTCCTAATACCTACAAGAATCTACGTACCAGTAGTTTTAGACCTGATTGAAAAGTTCAACATTAAGGGCATAAGCCATATAACTGGTGGAGGATTTTATGAAAACATTCCAAGAATGCTCCCTGAAGGATTAGCAGCCCATATTGATACTTCTCCTATACAGGTGCCAGTGATTTTCCATCTACTGCAGCAATGGGGAAATATAGATCAAAAGGAGATGTACAGTACCTTCAACATGGGAGTTGGAATGGTATTAGCAGTGGATAAAGATGAGCTAGATTCTATAGCTGAGCATCTAAGAAGCAGAGGAGAATCCTTCTATATACTAGGAGAAGTAAAGGCTGGCCAGGAAGGGGTAGTCTTATGGTAAATATAGGTGTTTTGATTTCAGGAAACGGCACAAACCTACAGGCCATAATAGATGGCATTAAAAAAGGCAGGATCAATGGCAGCATTAAGCTAGTAATATCCAATAGGAAGGATGCCTATGGCCTTGTCAGGTGTCAAAAGGAAAATATTGAGTCCATGTATATAAATCCTAAAGAATATGACGACCTTGCCTATAACAGAAGGCTTATGGAAGAGTTTAAAAAGAGAGATATAGACCTAATAGTCTTAGCAGGATATATGAGAGTCCTTTCTAAGGAGTTTGTGGAGAACTACGAAAACAGGATAATAAATATCCATCCATCTTTAATACCTAGCTTTTCAGGAAAGGGCTACTACGGAGAAAGGGTCCATAAGGCAGTCCTTGATTATGGGGTTAAGTACACTGGTGCTACAGTCCACTTTGTAGATGAAGGAACTGATACAGGGCCTATAATACTGCAGGAAGTAGTACCTGTTTATGATGAGGATACCGTAGAAACCTTAAGCCAAAGAGTGTTAGAGGTGGAGCACAGGATACTGGTTGAGGCAGTAAGCTTGTACTGCCAAAACAAGCTCATGGTAGATGGCAGAAAAGTAAAAATAGTTAAGGAGTGATTAGATGAAAAGGGCACTTATTAGCGTCTATGACAAAAAGGGAATTGTGGAGTTTACAAGAGAGCTTAAAGGTCTAGGCTGGGAGATAATATCCACTGGCGGTACCTATAAGGAGCTTAAGAATGCTGGTATTGAAGTGGTAGATATAGAAGAGGTTACAGGTTTTCCAGAGATATTAGAAGGCCGAGTAAAAACCTTAAATCCCTATATCCACGGAGGGATACTATTTAAAAGGGATGATAAATCCCATGTGGATACCTTGGAGAAGATGAGCATAGGGCCTATAGACATGGTTGTAAATAACCTATATCCCTTTGAAGAGACCATAAAAGATGAAAGGGCAACCCATGAGGACATAATTGAGAATATAGACATAGGCGGGCCTTCCATGATAAGGGCAGCAGCTAAAAACTATAAATATGTAACTGTAGTAGTTGATCCAGAGGATTACCAAAGGGTATTGGATGAGCTAAAAGACCATGGAGACACTACGATGGAAACAAGGCTATATCTTGCAAGAAAGGTATTCAACTATACTGCCTATTACGATTATTTGATATCCGCCTACTTTAACGATTTAAATAAAGTAGATTTTCCTGAATATCTAACCTTTGGATATAGACTAAAGGACCATTTGAGATACGGAGAAAACCCCCATCAGAGAGCAGCTTTCTATCAAAGCCCAAACCCAGCCCAATCTACTATTTCCAGGGCAAGAAAGCTTCACGGGAAAGAGCTATCCTTTAACAATATAAATGATGGAGAAGCAGCCTTAAGCATAGTTAAGGAGTTCCATGAGCCCACCATAGTGGCAGTAAAGCATACTAATCCCTGCGGTATAGGCAGTGGAAAAGACCTATTGGAAGCCTATAGGAAGGCTTACGAATGCGACACTGAGTCCATATACGGTGGCATTATTGCAGCCAATAGGGAGATAGATGGAGATGTGGCTGAAGAGATAAGCAAGATATTTATAGAGGTACTAATAGCTCCATCCTTTACCGATGAAGCCCTTAGGATTTTAACTAAAAAGAAGAATATTAGGCTACTAGAAGTAGGAAAATTGGATGTGGATAAGGAAAAGTTTGAATTTAAACATGTTTCCGGAGGGCTTCTCCTTCAGGAAAAGGATAGAATTCAACTTTTGGATACCTTTGAAGTGGTTACTGATAGAAGCCCAACTGAAAAGGAATTGGAAGACCTATTGTTTGCTTGGAAAGCTGTAAAGAACGTAAAATCCAATGGAGTAGTAATTGCAAAGGATAAAGGCACCATTGGTATAGGGCTAGGAGAGGTAAACAGGTTCTGGGCAGTAGAAAACGCAATAAAGAGGGCAAAGGATAAAGTAGCTGGCAGCGTAATCGCTTCAGATGGATTCTTCCCCTTTAAGGATTCCATTGGGATACTAGGTAAAGCTGGGGTCACAGCAATTATTCAACCAGGAGGATCTATCCGAGATGAAGAAGTTATTAAGGAGGCCAATAGGCATAACATAGCTATGGTATTTACTAGAATTAGACATTTCAAACACTAGGAGGGTATATATATGAAGGTTCTAGTTATAGGTAGTGGCGGAAGGGAACACGCATTGTGCTGGAAAATAGCCCAGTCAGAAAGGGTTGAAAAAGTATACTGTGCCCCAGGCAATGGAGGAACAAGGCTTGTGGCAGAAAATGTTAATATAGAGGCAAGTGATTTAGATGGGCTTCTAAATTTTGCTATTGAAAATAGCATAGACTTGACTGTAGTAGGTCCTGAAAAGCCATTGGTCATGGGTATTGTAGATAGATTTGAAGAAAAAGGACTTAGAATATTTGGACCTGATAGAAGATGTGCTCAATTGGAAGGAAGTAAAAACTATGCAAAAGAATTTATGAAAAAGTACAATATACCCACAGCTAATTATAGGACATTTAACAGCTTAGATGAGGCTATTGTTGCCCTTGATGAATTTTCCTATCCGTTAGTAATTAAAGCTGATGGATTGTGTTTAGGAAAAGGTGTAGAAATATGTGATTCGAGAGAAAAAGCAGTACAGGTGCTAGAGGATATATTGAAGAACAAAAAGTTTGGCAAAGAAGGAGAAACTGTAGTTATAGAAGAATATCTGGATGGAATTGAAGCTTCCTTGTTGTGCTTTGTAGCAGATAATAGGATAATTCCTATGGAAAGTGCAAAGGACTATAAGAAAATATATGAAAATGATTTAGGCCCCAATACTGGTGGAGTAGGATGTATTTCACCAAGTCCACTTTTTACAGATGAGCTTGAAGAAAAAGTTAAGAAGGATATAATAGATAGGATTCAATATGGTTTTGAAAATGAAGGATTCAAATACAAAGGAATTCTCTATATAGGTTTGATGATAGTAAAAGGACAACCCAAGGTATTAGAGTTTAATGTAAGGTTTGGAGATCCTGAGGCTGAAGTTCTCATTCCAAGATTAAGTTGTGATATAGTAGATTTGTTTGATAAAACCATAGATTGTACCCTTGATTTTTCACATATAAAATGGAAAGAAGATAGTTCAATAACTGTAGTGCTAACATCAAAAGGTTATCCAAATAACTATAAAAAGGGATATGAAATAAGGGGATGGGACAATTTAGATGAGGATATTATCCTATTTCATAATGGCACTAAATATGAAGAAGGTAAGCTTTTAACCAATGGTGGAAGGGTATTATCAGTTACAGCTTTGGGTAAATCCTTAAAGGAGGCAAAAGAAAAGGTCTATGGGAATATAGATAAAATACAGTTTTATGGATCCTATTATAGAAGGGATATAGGCAAATAACTTCAGGCTTATTTATGGCCTGAAGTTTTGTTATTTTTCAATACATTGTAATAATTATTAAATAAAATGATTAAAAAATTTAATAATTCAAAAAAATATTGACAATATTTTCTTTTAATGTTAATATTTTAATACAAAGTAAAATAATTTACTTTATGCAATAATATAGACTAAAGAAGAGCAATAAAAAGTAAATTGAAGAGTGATTCAATTTATGACAAATCTGTTATTGAGAGGTAATGTATATGAAAAAAATAATTGAAATCAATAAAAAAAATCTATCCTTAATTATTGGTATTGTGTTTGCAATGTTATGTTCCATATCTATTAGTGTCGTTATTTCTATGTTTTTTGATATATTAACCGGTACAAGATCAGGGGATTTATATTTAAGTTTATTAGTTATTTTAGGTTTAACAATAGTGAGTGGAGTGGCCTCGATTTTTCTTGGTCAATATTTTCCTCTAAAATTACAGTTGAAAAAATCCTGTGAAGAATCTATATCGGTAATTTCTAATGTATTTAAGCTTACACAGAAAGAATTTAATAAAAAGGACAAAGGATATTATATGAATATAGCTACATCATCTGCATTTACTTTTGGTGATATATACGGTCATATAAATGTTCAACTTTTTGGAAATATATTATGCATAATAATTTTGTTAATAATATCCAGCTATATTAATATTTATTTCGGAATATTATTTACTTTATATATACCATTATGTTGGATAGTAATAAATAGACCCAGTAAAAAGATTTCCAATTACCAAAAAGAAGGACTTCCAACCCAAGATGCTTTTTTAACGGAAATCAAAAAAGTTGTGGAATCAAAACGACCCATAAATATAGCTGGTGCAGAAGATTACTTTTTATCCAGATATAAAAATAAAGTTGATAATTATTTAGATTTTATTAAGAAGTATAGATTTTATGAAATTGTAGCAAAAAATATACCTGATATTTTATCAGCTACATTCCAAGTGGTTATTTTATGGGTTTCTACTCACTTATACTTAAAAGGACATTTGACAGTAGGAATAATCTTGCTTATGTTTCAACTTTCTGGCTTACTAAAAGAACCAGTTAATCGCTGTTTTGAAATATTAATCCATAAAGATATAAATCAAGTACATATTGATAGGTTAGTAGAATTAGAAAATAATTCTTTCAAATTATCAGGATTTGAAAAATTATATAAGGAAGATTTTACAGATCTAGTTGAAATTCAAGGTGCTAATTTTTATACTACTTCTGATAAGGATAAACTTCTCTTTGAAGTTAAAAACTTAAAAATTCCTAAAAATAAATTAATAGTTATTAAAGGTGAGAATGGCAGTGGTAAATCTATGTTTTTAAATTATATAACAGGATATTCTGATGTGGATAGTGTAGTAGGCCATATAAAATTAAATAAAACTTTATCTAATAGTGCTTATTTGACTTATCCTGTGTTATTGGTTGATGGTGATTTAAATGAGAATATGTTTGGTCAACCTATTAAAAAAGAATTATTAGATATATTAAAAATTAGCTTTGATGATAAATTGATTTCAGATAAGCTAGTAAATCTGAGCTTTGGAGAACAACAAAAGCTTAATTTATTAAGGGTACTCTCACAAGATAAAGAATGTATTATATTAGATGAACCTTTTACCAATTTAGATAAAGGTACCATAGAAAGGCTGACTGATTATATTGGCAAACTTAAAAAAGAAAAGACAATTATTGCTATTACTCATGGTTCTGAATTGGATAATCTTGCAGATTATATACTTTATATTAAGAACCATAAATTATATTCCATAAAGGATGATAAATTGGCTACATTAAATGGATAAACTATATTTTGTAAAGATAAATCTCTTAGCAATTGATGAAATTATACGATCATATAATAATCAAGGCAGGAAGATATATCTTTCTGCCATTTTATGTTTTCCAGCATATATACAATTGGTTGATGAAAATTTACTGTAAGGTTGGCATAGTTTTTAAGACTAGAAAAAGACTTGTCTTATATTTAACAATCTTGACAATAGTTGTAATGTTTGGAATAATATATGTATATATACAAGATGTTAAGGAGTAAAGTATAATGACATTCATGATGTATGTTAAAAGTTTGTTGATAGTTTATTTTTTAGTATATATTGTTTTAAAGAATAAGTTTAATATACAAATTATAACAAAAGGCTTTTTTTTTACAAGCATGTCAATAGGATGCACCTATGGTTAGACAATTTGATGATCATAGCTATAGTTGTTTTGGAAATTATAGTATCTCTTTATTTTAAAGATATTAAATTGCGAGGGCTATTCTTATTGTTTGCTTTCATTCATTTATGGAATGGAAATATAGAAGTGAAACAAAAGAATATATCTTATCTGCTATCACAGCCAGTTTTTTTGTGTTAATACAAATGGGGGGAATTTTTTCATAAAAAACCTCAATAAGCTAATAGAAATATTCCAAAATTGTTGTTTATTTGATATAATTATACTCAATAAGCGTATGCAGAATATTTGTAATATTTTTACTAATTTTTATGTTAAAAAAATAAAAAACAAGGAGGGTATTCCAGTGAAGACGGATGTTCAAATTGCTCAAGAGGCTAAGATGTTGCCAATCGTTGAAATAGCTAAGAAATTAGGCCTTGAAGAAGACGATATAATCCAATATGGTAAATACAAAGCAAAGATTAACCTAAAAGTTTTAGAAAGATTGAAGGATAAAGAAGATGGCAAACTAATACTAGTAACAGCTATTAACCCAACCCCTGCTGGAGAAGGAAAAACTACCACTAACATAGGACTTTCCATGGGATTGAATAAGATAGGTAAAACTGCTATTACAGCCATAAGGGAACCATCCTTAGGACCAAGCTTTGGAGTTAAGGGAGGAGCTGCAGGAGGCGGCTACGCACAAGTAGTACCAATGGAAGATATTAATCTCCACTTTACAGGAGACCTACACGCTATAACTACTGCCCATAACTTAATCTCTGCAATGCTTGATAACCACCTTCATCAAGGAAATGAGTTAAACATAGATCCAAGAAGGATTGTATGGAAGAGAGTTTTAGACCTAAACGATAGAGCACTAAGAAATATAGTTGTAGGTCTTGGCGGAAGAGCTAATGGAGTTCCAAGGGAAGACGGTTTTGACATTACAGTAGCTTCCGAAATAATGGCAATCCTATGCTTGGCATCTGATTTAGAAGACCTTAAGGAGAGAATTAGCCGAATAATCGTTGCTTATAGATATGATGGCAGCCCAGTATATGTAAAAGATCTTAAGGCACAAGGTTCTGCTGCATTGCTTATGAAGGATGCAATTTATCCAAACCTTGTTCAAACTCTAGAAAATACACCTGCACTTGTTCACGGTGGACCATTTGCTAACATAGCTCATGGATGTAACTCCTTATTGGCAACTAAGTTGAGCTTGAAACTTGCTGAGTACACTATTACAGAGGCAGGCTTCGGTGCAGACCTAGGTGCTGAGAAATTCTTCAACATTAAATGTAGATTTGGCAACTTGAAGCCAGACGCTGCAGTTATAGTAGCTACTGTTAGGGCATTGAAACACCATGGTGGAGTTAAGAAGGATGAACTAGGAGTAGAAAATCTAGATGCTCTTGCTAAAGGATTTGAAAACCTAGAGAAACACATAGAAAACGTAAACAAGTTTGGAGTACCAGCAGTTGTAGCTATAAACAGATTCCCAACTGATACAGAAGCTGAGCTAGAATTCTTGTTAAAGAAATGTAAAGAAGCAGGAGCTGAAGCTGTATTATCTGAAGTATGGGCTAAAGGTGGAGATGGAGCAATAGAACTAGCTAAGAAGGTAGTTGAAATCTGCGAAACTAAAGAATCCAACTTTAAGCCATTATACGATGTAGAAGAATCCATTAAGGATAAGATAAATAAGATAGCAGTAGAAGTATATGGTGCTGATGGAGTTGAATACACTAAATCCTGTGAGCAAAAGATTAAGCAAATTGAAGCTCTTGGCCTAGATAAGATGCCAATCTGCATGGCTAAGACTCAGTACTCACTATCCGATGATCCAAATCTATTGGCTAGACCAAAAGGATTCAAGATTACAGTAAGGGATATAAGAGTATCAAACGGAGCAGGCTTCTTGGTAGCATTAACTGGAGATATAATGACAATGCCTGGCTTGCCAAAGGTTCCTGCAGCTAATAATATAGACATATTGGAAGACGGAACAATAGTAGGCTTATTCTAATACTAAAAAATCTGGGATTTTCCCAGATTTTTTAGTTTAATACATATAATCTTCTCGGCCATTGAATAGCTTATAAAAAGGCCGAGATTATTTTTTGAAATGGTAAACAGTTTGTTGTATAATTGAAAAAAAGAATATTATAAAAGGTGATCATATGAAGAGAGCGCTGTCAAACTTTTTTAAGGGTATGGTAATCGGAATAGGGGCTATAGCACCGGGAGTAAGCGGTGGAGCCATAGCAGTTATACTTGGTATTTATGAAGATTTAACTCGGGCTATTGGAAATATATTTAAGGATTTTACTAAAAAGGTTAAATACCTTATGCCTGTAGGGCTGGGATTAGCCCTTGGAGTTATCATTTTTAGTAATATTTTTAGTTATCTATTTGAAAACTACAATATACAAGTAAGATATCTATTTATAGGGCTTATGTTAGGGACCTTTCCTTCCCTCTTTAAGACTGCCAACAAAAGAGGATTTCAATGGATATACATAGTTCCCTTTTTATTGAGCTTTATAATTTCTGTGGCATTTGGCATAGCGGAGGATGATGGCATTATAGATGCTGATACAGATGAAGAGCCGGAAATAATGGAGCTCATCTTATACGGAGCCATTGTAGGCATAGGATCAGTGGTGCCAGGGATGAGCGCCTCTGTAATACTGATATATTTGAATGCATATAATTTTACCCTCAAGGCTATGGCCACATTGGATTTATCTGCCTTGATTCCCATGGGTATAGGATTTGTTTTGTGCTTTCTAGGGCTTTCAAAGATCATATCCTTCATGTTTGAAAAAGCTTATGGCCTTACCTATTATATGATAATAGGCTTTGTTCTCGGTTCCATTGTTCCAATATTTCCTGGTTTTAGATTTAATATCGAGTATTTCCTTAGCGTAATCATACTCATAATAGGCTTTTTCCTATCCTTCAACTTAAGCAAGTTTGCAAGGGAATAGTTTAAGCTTCTAAACCATAGGGTTTAGAAGCCTTTTTTATTGATAAGATATTTTAGTCTCGTGTTATTTTCAAACTACTAATTTTGTGTTAATATACCGTAAAATAATGAACTAATGTATAATAAAGACAAGTACCAAATATAGTTGATCTGGGGTTGATTAAATGGATACTAAGGTTAAACATTTATTAGAACAGTTTAAGGGTTTTGAGGTATTGGCTGGCGCTGGAGGATTAGAAAGAAAAGTTAGTACTGTAACTGTTATGGATGCTCCAGATATATATAATTGGATGAAAGGGGGAGAATTTTTAATTACTACAGCCTATATAATGAAGGATAATCCATTGGAGCTAGAAGACTTAATAATTAAATTAAACAAAAATGGTGCTTCAGCTTTAGGGATTAAATTGGGAAGATTTATTAAAAAACTACCTGATAAGGTGAAAGATACTGCAGATATGTTAAACTTTCCTATAATACATATACCTATCAATTATGCTTTTAGTGATGTGATACATCCAGCCTTATCTAGAATAGTTAATACCCAAGCTAAAAAGTTGATGATGTCAGAAAAAATCCATAAATCCTTTACGCAGTTAGTTATTGAAGGCAGGGGGACAGACCATATAGTTGATACTTTGTATGGAATATTGAATAGGAATGTTGCTTTCAAAGATTTAGTGTTTAATAGGATTTATATAGTAAGCAAATCTAGTAAATTTAAGAAGGATATAGAAAGTTTAAGTTTAAATAGTTTGCTGGATAAATATTTTAGTTACCCTGTTCAAATCGGCAGCTCTATTTATGGATACATAATAGTAGATGAAAAGAAGGATACCAATTCCTTAGAAGATTTGGATGAAATAACTATAGAACATGCTAGTACAGTTCTCAAGTTAAATATTCAAAAGGAGATTTCCAATCGACAAATTGAACAAAAGTATAGGGATGAATTTATACAAGATTTGTTGTTAAATAATATTAAAACCATAGAAGAAGCAAATAATAGGGCAGCATTATATGGATGGAAAATGGACAAGGGACTTGTTTGTCTAATAGTGGATATAGATGATTATAAAGAGAGGTTTTTATCTTTAGAAAAGACCAAGGGTTTAGAAGAAGAAAGAGATGCTTTATTTAGGTGTATTACATCAAATATGAAAAAAAGATTTTATAAATGCTTTTATACTACCTATAGCGATAGCATAGTATACCTCATAGAGCCGGATGTAAGTCCTATGAAAGATTTCTTTATAAAGCTTAAAAGGATTTCAGAGGAAATAAGAAAAGAAATCCGAGAAAATAGTCAATTTACAGCTACAATAGGAATAGGCAGTTATAAAGAGTCTGTAATAGACATTTATATTAGTTTCATAGAGGCACAAAAAGCAGTTAGGATAGGAAGAACCATTTACGGTGGAGATACTACTCATGTCTATGATGACTTGGGAGTTTACAGAATGCTTTTTGATATTTCCCAAGGAGAGGAAGCAAATTGCTTTTGCAATCAATATTTGGATAAATTAATAGAGTATGATAGTAAGAATAATTGTGAATACATGAAAACATTGAGGTGTATAGTAAAAAACGGTTGGAACCTAAAGAAAACTGCAGATGATTTATTCATTCATTATAATACTATTAAATATAGATTCAGCAAAATTAGTGAAATAATCAACTTGGATCTCAATAATGGAGAAAACAAATTTATGATAGAACTTTGTTTAAAGCTTATGGATATAAGTAAACAGTATTCTTTGTACATGAAGACTAATATATAGTCTTCTTTTTTATATCTTTAGTACAATGACTATAATCTATACTAATTGTAAAATGCAGTTAAGTAGAAAATTAACAAGGAGGTAATTATATGTACAGTACAAAAGTAGGTATGCTTAAGGATATTTTGGCTTCCGTTAAAGAGAACAGATTATCAGATCCTGATAAGGAGCTAAATAAGACTGGAAAAATCATATTAAAAAATGGATTAGTTGTAGATCCCAAGAATAAAGTTGAAGAAGTTTTAGATATAGCCATAATAGGAGAAGAAATAGTAGAAGTAGGTAAAGATATCTATGCAGAAAAAGGAGACATGGTAATAGATTGTGAAGGATTGCTAGTTGTACCAGGATTGTTAGATATGCATCTTCATCTAGGAGATTTATTTGAAGTAAGTACTGATCCAATATATGGTGCAGCAGCTGATGGTGTAACTATAGCTCTTTCTCCTGGAGCAGGGAATACCTTTATGGCGCCATCATTGCTAGGGGCTGAAGTAGATAGAGGAGTACCAATAAATTTAGGTTTATATCAAGGAGCGGCTAGTGTTTTATCTACGATGCTATCAGTGGAAGAATTGATTAAACTATACAAAGGAGAATTAGAGGAAGAAGTAGCTTCAGCAAAAATGACAAGAAATGCTATAACAAATACTACAGCACCATTAATAGTTGGTATAAAGGATCACATGGGGCATTTCTTGATGTCTGATGAGAATATAGATAAGATTTTCGAAATAACTTCCAAAGCTAAATTAATCTATATGACCCATACTCAGGATCCTGACCACGCTATGAGATTAGTTGAATTATCTAAGGGTAGACCAATTCATTTAGGTCATGCAACAGCTGCTGGATGTGGTACCCATAAGGATGCAGTTGAGTCTATGCAAATCATAATAGATTTATGTAAGAAAGAAAATGTAACGGGAGAATTTGTAACTACAATGTTGAGAAAGGGTGGAGGAAGCAGAGAAGGGCTTATCATGCCTGAAAAAGCACAAGAGTTAGCTTATAGTGCATTAGAACAGGGAATAGTAAATGTATTAATATCTGACGGACAAAATGATGCAACCATGAAAGGTTTTGGTGATACAAGGGATAATATACCTGCTATGTTGGAATTAGCAGAAATGGGAGTATTGAGTCTATCAGATTCAGTAGCCACTATGACTTCCAATCCAGCTAGGCTTATAGCTGAAAGAACTGGAAACGATTGGTGGACAGAAAAGGTTGGTCATTTAGGTAAAGGAGCGTTGGCAAATATAACTGTAATAAATAGAAATGTTAAATCTGCAGCTTATACCATAGTAAATGGTAAAATTGTAGGCTTTGAAAGCAGGGCAGTAAGACGAGGCAGCGGAGCAGGAGGATTTGTAAGCAAATTTGGTATGGTCAGGAGAACAGGAGTAGGAGATTTGGTAATGTTTACATATAAAAGATAACAATTGTTTTTGAAGGAGGAGTTTAAGTTGAAGGAAAGAACGGAGTATATTTTAAGAAAATTAGTTAGTATAAATACAACAAATCCACCTGGCAATGAAATGGATGCAATAATAGCTATTTTGGGATTTTTCCCTGCAGATATAGTATATGAAATTGTAGCTCATGGTAACAATAGGGCATCCTTAATATTGGAGATAAAGGGAGAAGATGAAGAGACAATAGGTTTTATAGGACATTTAGATACAGTACCAGTACCAGATGAATCCAATTGGGATTATCCACCTTTTGATGGAATAGTTAAGGATGGATATATCTATGGAAGAGGCACTTCCGATATGAAGGGTGGAGTTACAGCTATGATCTTAACAGCTTTACATTTTATAGAAAACAACATAACTCCTCCTCATACCCTTAAATTTGTTTTTACAGCTGATGAAGAATCATCAGGCATAGGTATACAAACTTTAAGGGATAGAGGCCTATTAAAAGATATATCCAAAGTATTCATTCCTGAGCCTACCGATGAGCAGATTGGTATATGTGAGAAAGGTGCATTATGGCTAAATATCTATGTAAAAGGTAGGTCGTCCCATGGTTCCAGACCAGAATTAGGGATAAACGCCATAGAAAAACTATATGAATATATTACTAGGCTAAAAGGAACTATGGATTTTGAAAAAGAGCATGCATTGTTGGGAAAATCTAGTTTCGCTATTACATTAATTGAAGGAGGAGTAAAAACAAATATTATACCAGAAGAAGCAAGAGCATCTGTTGATATAAGGACAATACCTGGAGTTGATCATAATGAAATTTTAAGTAATGCCAGTGAGATTAGAAAAATAATGGAAAAAGAAAATCCTGGCATCTTTATAGAAGTATTTGTAGAGAACAATAGACCCCCATTAACCATCGATGAGGAAAACAGTTTTATAAAGGGAATTGTTGAAACATATGAAAAACTGTCTTTGCCAGTGAAATTTAAAGGATTAAATTTCTATACCGATGCCTCTCAACTCATACCCTTTTATAATATACCCTTTGTAATATTAGGACCTGGTGAAGAAAGTATGTGCCATCAAAGAAATGAAAGAATAAGCATAGAATCGATTGTTAGGATGGCAGAGTTTTATATCTCATATATTACAAACTCTTAGAAAGGACGGATTGATATGGAAGATATTAAAATAAAAGCCAAAAAGTATAATAAGGGATCCTTGACGGGGTTTATAATATCAGTTGCAATTGGTTTTTTAATATATTTTGTTTTAAATAACATAAATGTTGTTAGCAATTGGCTAGATTACAATGCAATAGTGTCTAAAGCAGGTAGTAACCTTCTATATAAATTTATATGGTACATTATGAACTTTACAGAAGCACAGTTCTATGCAGGATTTTTTGCTTCCTTAGGAATAATAATTGGAGGATTCATAGCTTGGAGATTAGATGTTAAGAACTCTAAATTCAGAGGCTTTGATGTAGCTTATGGCTCCAATCTATGGCCTTGGGTATTGGCTTCTCAACTACTATCCTTATTTATTGCAGTATTTGTTTTAAACTATACCAGATTCTTTAATACAGGAGAATATACTTGGCTACCTACATTTATTACAGTAGTAGGGGCTCCACCAGCCATAATGCTTTTATATGGACCTAATATAAAAGCATTATTAACTAGTTCTATACTTGGAGGATTAATGGGTTTTCCAGTAGCCATGTGGATTAGCAATTACATTATCCCCGCGCTTGAAGTACCAGGAGTAGTATCCAATGTATTTACAATGACTATTACTGGGTTGCTAATTTGCGGTATATGTAAAGCATTGCCTTGGATGGAAAAGATACCATCTAAACCCCATAACAGGAATCAAAAAACTCAAGAAGAAGTTTTGAAGGAAATGGAAGGACCTCTATGGTTTGTAAGAAGGGTTTTAGCAGATTTTTCAGAAGCTCAATTCTACGGAAATGAAATAGCAGGTTTATTTGTGATAATAGGAGCTTCCTTAGATTGGATACTAAATATGAATCATGGTGCTTATGGTTCAGGAACAATACCAGCTATTATTCTTTCCCAATTCATAGGTTCAGCAGTTGGAGTATTTCTATACTTTAATAAATACGTGGAAAAAGGTTGGTATGGTACCTATGTGCCAGTAGTAAGTGTTGGACCTGGTTGTGTTTTAATGTTTGGTTCATCAGTAGGAGTTGCTGTAATATCAGGTGTATTGGGAGGAATAATAGGACCTCCTTTAGCAGAGTATGTTTGTGACAAGCTTCCTGATGGATATCATCCTACTATTGGAAATGTTACCTCTATGGGAATTACAACCATAATAGTATCTGCTATAATTAAGATGCTTCCTTGGTTTTAGAAAATAAGTTTTTAGGCTAGCTTTCAGTTTGTATGTAAATTGTGCTTCTAAACCTTTAGTGTTTAGAAGCTTTTTTATTTACAATGTTAGGTTCATCGATATAGATTAATTGTAATAAAGGCATAATAGCAAAGTTATAGCCCTTTATACAAGATTTCAATTTCTACAGTATTAATATAAAATTGTTTATATTTACCTCCAATGATATATTATAATTATTGAAGTATTGGAGGTGTGAGTGTGTACAAGGTATTGGTTGTAGAGGATGATGTAAAGCTGCAAGAGCTTATTAAAGATAAATTGGAAAGATATAACTACCATGTTTCCATAGTAAAGGATTATACAGATATAAAAGGGGAATTTCTAAGAGTAGAGCCTCATCTGGTGCTATTGGATATTAACCTGCCCTATTATGATGGCTTTTACTGGTGTAGGGAAATAAGGAGCATTTCAAAGGTGCCTATAATATTCATATCAGCTAGGCTTTCAGATATGGATCAGGTAATGGCCATAGAGCATGGGGGCGATGACTATATAATCAAGCCCTTTTCCTTCGACCTGTTGTTAGCAAAAATCAAAGGGGTAATGAGAAGAGCTTATGGAGAATATGCAGAAAGAATGACCAAGGAAATATTGGATATAGAAGGCCTATACCTGTACGTGAATCAGAACATAGTGGAGTGGAACAATAAGAAGATAGAGCTCAGCAAGAAGGAGTTTGCACTTTTGTATATTTTAGCTACCAATTTGAACGAAATAGTTCCAAGAGATAAACTCTTGGAAGAGCTGTGGGATGATATGGATTTCGTAGATGATAATACCTTATCGGTGAATATAGCAAGGTTAAGGAAAAAACTTGAGGAACTAGGCATATATGATTCCATAAGGACTAAAAGAGGCCAAGGCTACTTGATGGTCAATACTTGGAGCAGGTGATGTTATGAGCTTTAAGGACTATATAATTGATAGATTTTTGTATATTCTATTTTATTACATCAGCACAGCCCTTGTGATAGTGATAATGAGCCTTGATCTGATAATACGGGGTGAACAGCTTAACATTGGAAATATCATATATGCAGCGCTGATATCAACAGTTATTCTCGGCATTTCAATTATCTATGATTACTATAAAAAGAGAAAAGTATATCAAGCATTAAAGGAAGGTTTGGAAAGGAAAGATAGCTTTGACTATATATTCAACATTCCTGAAAATGCAAGCAGGGAACATGAAGCATTTAGAAGGCTTTTAACTGAAAACTATATGCATTTTGAAAACACATTGGATGAGTATAGGAAAAGATTTCAAGAGCAGATCCATTTTAAATCCCGCTGGATCCATCAGATGAAAACCCCCATATCGGTAATTAAGCTAATACTTGAAAATGAAAAGGGTAGAGTTATGGATGAGGCTATCAAGGAGAGCTATAAAAGCATAGAGGAAGAAGTTGAGAAGCTATCCCATGGCCTTGAAATGGAGCTATATTCCTTGAGGCTAAATGACTTTGAAATGGACTTTAAAGTAGAAGAGGTAGAAGTGTTGGATATAGTTAGAGCTGTTATAAATGAGAACAAGAATGCCTTTATTGTGAACTCCATATATCCAAAAATTAAATCTCAAGAAAAACTTATGGTTAAAAGCGACCCGAAATGGCTAAAGTTTATTATAAACCAGATAATTTCCAACGCTATTAAGTATACCAAGGTAAAGGATGAAGAGAGGAAGCATCTGCATGTGGATTTGTACCGAGAAGGCGATAAAACCATACTATCCATAGAGGACAATGGCGTTGGAATTCCTAAAAAGGATATAGATAGAGTATTTAGGCCCTTCTTTACTGGAGAAAATGGAAGAAGGTATAAGGAATCTACAGGCATGGGCCTTTATCTGACTAAGAAAGTATGCGACAGATTAGGTCATGGTATAGAGATTGACTCCCAGGAAGGGATAGGCACACGGGTGAACATTATCTTTTACCATGGAAGGAGTATCTATAACATATAGAAAGATTAATCTAACAAAATTGTAAGATATATGTGCTCATTTGAAAGGGAAATCGATAGTAGGATTTCTCTTATTTTTTTATACTATAGATAAAGCAGTAAGGATAAAGTATTTGTTAGGAGGATGGATATGTTCGTGTTGGAAACTAAAGGATTATCTAAGATATATGGAAGTAAAGGAAAAGGAGTAGCAGTTAAGGCCTTGGATAATTTTAGCATGGCTGTTAAGGAAGGAGAATTTCTAGGAGTAATGGGGCCTTCAGGAAGCGGTAAGACTACCCTTCTAAATATATTGGCAACTATAGATACTCCCTCTTCTGGGGAGGTTCTGATAAATGGAGAAAACCCCCATAAGCTGAATAAGGACAGCTTGGCATTATTCCGAAGAAAAAATCTAGGTTTTATATTTCAAGATTTCAACCTATTAGATACGCTATCCGTAAAGGAAAACATAGCCCTTCCTCTGGTGTTAGATGGGGTAAACTCTATGGAAATAGAGAGGAAAGTTAGGGAGCTGGCTAAAATGTTAGATATAGAAAACATACTCAATAAGAGAACTTATGAAATCTCTGGAGGTCAGCAGCAGAGGACTGCCTGTGCAAGGGCCCTTATAAATAATCCCTCTATAATATTAGCCGATGAACCAACAGGAAACTTGGATTCCAAAGCATCTAATGACCTTATGGAAGCCTTGGAAAGGATAAACAAGGAAAGAGGAGCTACCATCGTTATGGTTACTCACGATGCCTTTGCAGCAAGCTTTTGCAATAGGATTATAATGATTAAAGATGGCAAGTTCTTTTTGGAGATAGTAAAGAGCTCAACTAGAAAGGTATTCTTCAAGGAGATACTGGATTCCCTTTCCTTAATTGGAGGTGGGTACAATGAAGCTATATGATATAGCCTTGAAGAACTTAAAGGGGAACCTATACAGGTATATAATGTACTATTTGAGCAATATGTTTACAGTGGCTGTATTCTATATATTTTCAAGCTTCCTATTTCATCCTAAAGTGAGAAGAGAACCTTTGGCACCAAGTGCTACTGTACATGCGGGGGCAGTAAATGGAATCAAAATATGTCTAATCATAATAGCCATATTTACCGTACTCTTTGTCAGCTATGCTACTTCCATATTCTTAAAATCAAGGGGTAAGGAATTTGGACTATTATCCCTCTTTGGGATGACCAGCAAGCAGATAAGAAGATATGTGTTTATAGAGAGAAATATAATTACAGCATTATCAATAGCTACAGGGCTTTTAATGGGAATTTTATTTTCCAAGCTGTTTTTCATGGCAATGGAAGCCTTTATGGATATAAGCTTGCCCTTTTATATTTCATTGAAGGCACTGCTTTTAACTGTAGTTTTGTTCTTCCTGTTGTTTGAAGTAGTCAACTTATTATCCCTATTTCAAATAAGGAGTAAGGAAATAGTAGAGCAGTTGAAGATGCAAAAAATACCCAAGGAAATACCAAAATTCTCTAAATTTAAATCCTTATTAGGCCTTGGGTTGCTGATAATAGGCTATGTTACAGCTTGGATTGTAGATGATGAATTTGTAATACGTGCCATGATACCTGTTGTTCTCATAGTTGTAGCAGGGACCTATTTCATATTCACTCAGTTTAGCATATTGCTGGCTAATAAGCTTACTAACAACAAGAAGATATTTTACAATAGAACCAATATGGTGGCCTTTTCCCAGATGAGGTTTAAACTTAAAGATACTGCTAAAGTCTTGTTTTTAGCATCAATCCTTGGAGCTATTACTTTTACTGCTACTGAAACTATATTTTCCTTCTTCACAGAGATGCCTAAGATGATGGGCCTAAATAATATTCCCCAGGATATTGCCATAATCCAAAAAGGTGAGAATTTAAACGATAACTTAAGTATTGTTAAAGCAATGGAGATTCTTAAGGATGATGGATTTACAGTGGAGGAATATCAAAGGGTAAAGCTCATCAATGTTATAAACGAGAAAGAAGAGCAGAAAAATAGCCATGCTTCTGATATATTAGCTATATCCAATTCAGATTACAACAAGTTGGCTGATTATATTGGGAAGGATAAGATTCAAGTAGGCAAAGGAGAGGCAGTATTCAATTACGCTTTTATGACAGATTACTATGACAAAGGTATCGTAAAAAACATCGTGTTTTCCTATGAAGCTGTCACTTTAAATATCAATGGTGAATCTAAAGAGTTTAGTGTAAAGGGAGAAGTATATGGTTCCGTAACTACCCTGCCTAATATATATTCTGATTTGATAATACTAAATGATGAAGACTACAAAGAAATATTAAAGAAGGCTGAAGAAAAGGATATGCTCATATTTAATGGTATCCATATAGATAAATGGAAAAGATCCTATGAAACGTCCATAAAAATTCAGAATATGCTTGGTGAAAAATATGAGGGCTTCTTTTATTCAAAATCTATTCCCTACAGGGAAAAGAGAAATTACTTTGGAGTTTCGTTGTTCATAGGATTTTTCATAGCGTTTCTATTCTTCATAGCATCTGGAAGTATAATCTACTTTAAACTTTTCAATGAAATAAAACAGGATGGCATTGAGTACAATATACTGAAGAAAATTGGCATAACCAAAAAAGAGATGAAGGGAATGATAACTAAGCAGATAGCAGTTATATTCTTCCTACCCTTTATAGTAAGCACTATGCACTCTTTATTTGCCCTTAAATCCCTTTCAAATCTACTGGATGCCAACCTGCTAAAAAACGGACTAATAGTCATGGCAGGATACTTTATATGCCAGGGAATATACTTCCTAATAATAAGAAAGATTTATATTAATAAAATAGAATATTTAAGTGAAATAGCTACAGAATAGGAAAAAACCCATTACTAGATAGTAATGGGTTTTTTAATAGTTAGAATAATTTCTATTTATTTATATTAATAAAACTTTATATTGACATATTTTAGACTATTATAATATTCTATATATAGATTAATATCTATATAAGAGGTGAGCAAATGAAACAGGATTATGAAAAATATTCAAAAGCAATAAAAGCACTATCAGATTCTAATAGGCTACAGATAATTGATATGCTCTCCTGTGGAGAAATGTGTGCTTGTGATATACTGGAACATTTTGATTTTACACAGCCTACCCTATCCCATCATATGAAAGTTTTAGCAGATGCTAATCTAGTTAACATAAGAAAGGACGGGGTATGGAATTATTATTCTTTAAACATGGCGGAGTGTAATAAAGTGGTATTGTTCTTGTTGAATATTTTCACTGAGTCTGAAGACTGTATATGTAGAAATGTAAAAAAGAATAATTGTTAATAGGAAGGATGAGTAAGTATGAAAAGAATGATTATTTATGATCCAGCTATGTGTTGTCCTACTGGTCTCTGTGGACCATCTATTGATGAGAATCTTTTAAGAGTTCATACAGCTATAAATAGGCTGAAAAACAGAGGAATAGTTGTGGAAAGGTATAATCTTTCTGACAATCCTCAAGCATTTATAGAAAATGAAAAAGTTAATAATCTATTGGTTGATGAAGGAGTAGATGTACTTCCAGTAACAGTGGTTGACGGTGAGATCGTTAAAACTAAAGAATATCCAACCAATGAAGAGTTTTGTAAATTCTTAGAGGTGCCAGAAGAATACTTGATGTCAGAATTAAGTATAAGAAATAAAAAACGCCAACAGGAAAGATAAATACAAGATGAATAAAACATATTAAAAAAATTGATTTGAGGGATATAAGTCTCGAAGACAATTAAATTAAGATCTAAGTAAACTTTTAAAATAGATAAAAGGAGAAATGCAATGAAAAAGAAAGTGGCATTTATATGTGTTCACAATTCATGTCGATCACAAATGGCAGAAGCTTGGGCCAAAAAATTAGGTAGTGATGTATTAGAAGTTTACTCAGCTGGAACAGAAGAATATCCAGAAGTAAAGCCTTTAGCAGTTAAGGTGATGGAAGAAGTAGGAGTGGATATGACGGACCACTATCCAAAGCTATTAGATGAAATACCAGAAGAGGTTGATATACTGATAACCATGGGATGTAATGTAGTTTGTCCATATATACCTAATAGTCATAGTGAAGATTGGGGACTGGAGGACCCATCTGGTGGTCCAATTGAGGACTACAGAAAGACTCGAGATTTAATTAAGGGAAAAGTAGAGGATTTAATAAAAAGAGTTAAAAACAACGAAATCTAGCATGTATGGAGGTAATAGTATGACAGCAAAAATTAAAATTCATATGTTTGGAAAGAAAAATGAAGTTGTTCCAACTTCATGTGGATGAGGACCAAGTACAGCCTGCGGTCCCGGTGAGGATCTGACAACAATGGAAATGTATAAAGAAGTTAAGACTTTTTTAGAAGGAACTGATATAAAGGATAAGATTGAAATGAATTTTATAGACTTAGAAACGGATGATTTAAATGGTTATGAAGATGAAATGAAAATTGTAGAAAAACGCTCTGAACACCCAATTACTTTTATAGAAGGAAAACCAGCTTTTGTAGGCAACGTAGATAAAATGAGAATGTATTTGACCATAAGAAGAATATTAAAAAATATGAAATAAGACACTTTTAGAAGGAGAAATCATTTTAATTGAGTTTTTCTTTATCCAATATATAGACATTTATCTATATACTAAATTGATGAAAGTAGAGTAGAGTTTTGCAAGTTTCTAGGGATACCAGAAGAGTATATAAAGCAGGAAATAAAACATATTGGGAGGTGGGAACATGTTCAAAAAATTTAATTTGAAGGATATAAATTTAACAAAATTTTTATTTTTTACAGGAAAAGGTGGAGTAGGTAAGACTTCCACTGCTTGTGCTATAGCAGTATCTTTAGCTGATGAAGGGAAAAAGGTTCTTCTTATAAGTACAGACCCAGCATCAAATCTTCAGGATGTATTTGAAACAGAGTTAGATAACAAAGGAGTGCCCATAGAAAAGGTTCCAAACTTAACAGTAGCAAATCTTGATCCAATAAAAGCTGCTGAAGAATATAGAGAAAGCGTAGTAGGCCCATATAGAGGAAAACTTCCTGAAACTGTAATAAAGAACATGGAAGAGCAATTATCAGGCTCCTGTACAGTGGAAGTAGCATCTTTTAATGAATTCTCAACATTTATCGCAGATAGTAAAATTCAAGAAGAATATGACCACATCATATTTGATACAGCACCTACTGGACATACATTGAGAATGCTTGAACTTCCAGCAGCTTGGACTAATTTCTTAGAGGAAAGCACTCATGGGGCATCATGTTTAGGACAGTTAGCAGGACTTAAGGATAAGCAAAATATGTATAAAAATGCAGTAGAAAATCTAGCTGATAAAGAGAAAACAACTTTAATACTTGTTTCTCGACCAGTGGAATCTGCATTAAAGGAAGCAGAAAGAACCTCCAAAGAATTGCAAGATCTAGGAATAGAAAACCAAATGTTAATAATCAATGGCGTCTTACAAGAACATGATGATTATATATCAAGTGAGATCTACAAAAGAGAACAATCTGCATTGAAGAATCTTCCTGAAGGACTAAAAGACCTTGAAACATATGAAATACCATTAAGGCCTTATAATATAACAGGAATAGAAAATGTAAGGGCATTCTTAAAAGATGGAGAAGTAAAAGAAAAAAAAGATGGAGAAGTAAAAGAAAAAGATGAAAAGCTTAATATAGACAGTATACACACTTTAAATGAAGTAGTTGATGATTTATACAAATCAGGTAAGAAACTAATATTCACAATGGGGAAAGGTGGAGTAGGTAAAACTACAATTGCAGCTGCAATTGCATTGGAATTAGCTAGAAGAGGTAAAAAGGTGCATTTAACAACTACTGACCCTGCAGCACACTTAAAGTTTGTAATAGATGAGTCCTCTGGTATTACTTTAAGTAGAATAGATGAAAAGAAGGAATTGGAGAAATATAGAGAAGAAGTGTTAACCAAAGCAAGAGAATCAAATATGAGTGAAGATGATATTGCTTATATAGAAGAGGATTTGAGAAGCCCATGTACTCAGGAAATAGCAGTATTTAGAGCCTTTGCAGATATAGTAGATCGCTCAGAAGATGAAATAGTAGTTATAGATACAGCACCAACAGGCCATACATTGCTACTTTTAGAGTCTACAGAAAGCTACAACAGGGAAATTCAGCGCACCCATGGAGATGTACCAGAGTCAGTTAAAAAGCTGTTACCAAAGTTAAAGGATAGCAGCATAACAGAAGTCCTTATAATTACATTGGCAGAAACTACTCCTTATTTTGAGGCTAAAAGGTTACAAGAGGACTTAAATAGAGCTGGCATATTCAGTAAGTGGTGGATAATCAATTCAAGCTTCTATGGCACTGATACAACTAATAAGGTTTTAAGAGCAAAAGCAAGCAACGAAGTAGAGTGGATCAACAGGGTAAATGAGATATCAAATGGAAACTTTGCGTTAATTAAATGGACTCCTGGAGAGCTAAAGGGAGAGAATTTAAGCAAGCTCCTTATATAGAGTTTAAGTATAAAGTTAAATTAGTGTGTGGATATTACTAGATGTAAAAAGGAGGATTTTATTATGGAGTGTTGCAACACTCAAAAGAATAATAATTGTTGTGGTGCAGACTGTGGGTGTGGAGGGCAGAATTATGAAATCAAAGATAAAAAAATAGTAATCGATTTTATGTATTTAGACTTAAGCCATTGTACTAGATGTCAAGGTACAGAAAGTAATCTTGAAGAAGCTATTGTTGATGTTGCAAAAGTACTTGAGCTTACAGGAGTTGAAGTTGTTGTAAACAAAATTCATATTGATAGTGAAGAAAAAGCTATCCAGTATCAGCTTGAGAGTTCTCCTACTATTCGTATTAACGGAAAGGATATACAATTGGAAACAAGAGAATCTAAATGTGAGTCATGTGGTGATTTGTGCGGAGAAGAAGTTGACTGCCGTGTATGGGTATTTAATGGTAAAGAATATAATGTTCCTCCCAAAGGAATGATAATTGATGCAATATTGAAAGAAGTATATAACAATAGTAAAGAAGGTGAGATAAAAACAAATAGGAAAGAATATAAACTTCCTCAAAATCTCAAAAAATTTTTTGATTCAAAGAAACAAAAAAAGTAATGAACACTTAAATTAAAAAAGTATTCTATAAGGATTTTATTTTAATTTAATAAAAAGAAAGGTGTGAATATATGAAAAAAGAAAAATTATCTTCAGGAATTGGCTTTTTTGAAAAATATCTTACACTTTGGGTAATCATCTGTATGGTTATAGGAGTATTAATAGGAGTATATTTGCCAGGTATACCAAAGTTCTTGAGCAAATTTGAGTATGCTAATGTATCCATACCTACAGCAATTTTAATATGGCTTATGATCTATCCAATGATGTTAAAAGTAGACTTTAAGAGCATAAAAAGAGTTGGGGAAAATCCAAAAGGGCTTATAGTTACATGGGTTACAAATTGGCTAATCAAACCCTTTAGTATGTACTTAATATCATCCTTTTTTTTAAAAATCCTATTTAAAAATTTCATTTCATCAGATATGGCTAATCAATATCTTGCTGGAGCAGTGCTACTAGGGGCAGCACCATGTACAGCTATGGTATTTGTATGGAGCTATTTAACCAATGGAAATCCTGCATATACACTAGTGCAAGTGGCTACTAATGACCTTATCATATTAGTTGCTTTTGTACCAATTGTTGCATTCCTATTGGGGATTAGCGGTATAGCCATTCCTTGGGACACATTGTTTTTATCAGTAGTATTATTTGTAGTAGTTCCTTTAACTGCAGGAATAATTTCAAGAAATATAATTACTAAAAATAGGGGATTGGATTACTTTGAAAATGTATTCATTCCAAAATTCAATAACATTACTACAACTGGACTTTTGTTGACATTGATAATGCTGTTTTCTTTCCAAGGACAGACTATTGTAGATAATCTGTTGGATATAGTGTTGATAGCCATACCTTTGACAATACAGACTTTTTTCATATTTTTTATTGCTTATCTATGGGCAAGGGCATGGAAACTTCCTTTTGATGTGGCAGCCCCTGCAGGTATGATTGGAGCATCAAACTTCTTTGAACTAGCCGTAGCAGTAGCTATATCCTTATTTGGATTGGATTCAGGAGCAGCTCTTGCTACAGTGGTAGGAGTATTAACTGAAGTACCAATAATGTTAACTCTTGTGAGAATTGCAAACAACACAAAAGGCTGGTTTCCACAATCAAAGTAAACTAATCAAATACCTATAAAGTTGATCCAGTTAGCAAGGATATGCTAACTGGATTTTTTACGAAGTTTTTGGCTAATAATTGGAATTTTTTTATTGACAACATCCATTTTATATCATATTATATAAATAATAAAACATATGAGCTATTGTTCAAATGTTCAATTGAAAAGGGGGATTAATGTGAAAGATATTGATAGATGCGATTGTGCTGTTATACATGAAGATATAGTCAATTCAGTGAAAAAGAACATGCCTGAAGAGGAGACCCTATATGATCTTGCAGAATTGTTTAAGGTATTTGGAGATACAACAAGGGTGAAGATACTTTGGGCATTGGGAGAAGCTGAAATGTGTGTTTGTGATATAGCAGCATTGCTTAATATGACCCAGTCAGCTATTTCCCATCAGTTGAGAATATTAAAGCAGGCTAGGCTTGTAAAGAACAGAAGAGAAGGCAAGGTGGTTTATTATTCCTTAGATGATGACCATGTAAGGAGTATATTCCATCAAGGCCTATTGCATATAAAGGAAATGAAATAAAGGGGGACGACACCGTGATGGCCGTAACTAAGAAAGAATTATTATTGGAAGGCTTAGACTGTGCAAACTGTGCAGCAAAAATAGAAGCTGAAGTCAATAAAATAGATGGAATAAGGGCAACTATGAACTTTATGACTAAAACTCTTACTGTGGAAACTGCTGATGATGAAGATTTCAGCGAGATATTGGAGAAAATAACAGCTATTGTTCATAGCCATGAACCTCACGTGAAGGTTATAGATAGATCTTCAGAAAATGATCACCATGAACAAAGACATCTAGATCATAACGAAGGAGAGGATTATAAAAATTCAGCTATGAGAATAGGTATAAGTGGAATCCTATTCATATTGGCATTGGCTTTAAAGCTTCCCCCTTGGCTAGAGATTGCATTATTTATAGTTTCATATGTAGTAGTGGGATGGGAAGTATTATTAAATGCTGTTAAAAATATCAAACGAGGTCAGGTCTTTGATGAAAACTTCCTCATAAGTATTGCTACAATTGGTGCCTTTTTAATAGGTGAATATCCAGAAAGTGTAGCAGTTATGCTATTCTACCAAGTTGGGGAATTGTTCCAAGACATTGGAGTAGACCGTTCTAGAAGGTCTATTAAGGAGCTTATGGATATAAAGCCTGATTTTGTAAACCTTAAAGTGGGCAATGACCTAGTTGTTGTATCCCCTGAAGAAGTAAATGTAGGAGATATAATAGTTGTAAAACCTGGAGAGAAAATTCCCCTAGATGGGGTAGTAATAGAAGGCTATTCTACAGCTGACACCTCAGCCTTAACGGGAGAATCTATTCCCAGGGATTTAGGGCCAGGAAGTACTGCCTTAAGTGGCTTTATAAACAATAATGGAGTATTGACCATAGAGGTGACAAAGAGATTTGGTGAATCTACTGTTGCAAAAATACTAGACTTAGTTCAAAATGCCAGCAGCAGGAAGGCACCAACAGAAAAGTTCATCACTAAATTTGCAAGATACTACACTCCAATGGTTGTATTTGCAGCTTTAGCCATTGCAATTATCCCACCATTGGTGTTAAAAGGAGCCACTTTTTCCCAGTGGGTATATAGGGCCTTAATATTCTTAGTAATATCCTGCCCTTGTGCTTTGGTAATCTCAATACCCCTAGGATTCTTTGGAGGTATAGGCGGGGCATCTAGAAAGGGGATACTGGTTAAAGGCAGCAACTTCTTAGAAGCCTTGAACCATGTGGAAACAGTAGTTTTTGACAAGACTGGTACTCTCACAAAGGGAGTTTTCCAAGTGACAGGAGTTATTCCAGAAGAGGGATTTACTAAGGAAGAAATACTTGAATATGCAGCTTATGCTGAATCCTTTTCCAATCATCCAATAGCCACATCCATATTGGCTGAATACAAAGGGGAAATCGATAAGGATAAAATTGAAGGCTATCAAGAAATACCGGGCCATGGAATTAAGGTAAAGATTAATGGCAGAGAAGTTTTAGCAGGAAATGCTAAGCTTATGAAAAAAGAGAATATAAGCTATAGGATAGGGGATTCAATTGGGACCATTGTCCATGTGGCAATAGATAAAAAGTATGCAGGCTATATAGTTATATCTGACGAGATAAAAGAGGATTCAAAGGCTGCAGTTAAGATGCTAAAAAATCTCGGAATCAAGAGAACAGTCATGTTAACAGGAGATGCTAAAAGGGTTGCTGAAAGAGTCGGAAAGGAATTAGGCCTAGATGAAGTCTATTCTGAACTACTGCCAACAGATAAGGTAGAAAAGCTTGAAGAAATAGATAGGGCTAAGTCTCCTAAAGGGAAACTAGCTTTTGTAGGAGATGGCATCAATGATGCACCAGTCCTTGCTAGGGCAGATATAGGCATAGCCATGGGAGGATTAGGTTCCGATGCAGCCATTGAAGCTGCTGATGTGGTAATAATGACTGATGAGCCATCCAAGATAGCTACAGCCATTAGGATTGCTAGAAAGACCCAGAAAATAGTATGGCAGAATATAGTATTTGCTATAGGTGTAAAACTGTTGTTCTTATTAATGGGTGCCTTTGGAATTGCAACCATGTGGGAAGCAGTATTTGCAGATGTAGGAGTGGCTGTAATTGCAATATTGAATTCCTTGAGGGCAATGAAATAGTAATAATTTATAGGCATTGGGATGCATGGCTTCTATATTTTAATAGAGCCATGCACTCTAATTTTTTGTGTAATCTTTTTTCATTGTGAAATTCCTATTATTAATATGGAAAAGCTTTTAAATTTAAAAGCTAAGATTATCGAGGAATTTAATTCACTGGGGATAGAAGGATTACATTTAACTGATTTGAATTTATTGAACGGGTCATATATTAATCTGGAATATACCCTTCCTAATGGACAGAAGGTAAAGTTGCTGGAAGATGATAAGATGTATTTGGGAAACCAGGTAGAAATTGATGGGAAAGAGCGTTGTATGGGGATGGTTTTTATGTCCTATTATAGAAAAGGCCAGATTAGCGACAAAAACCATCCCTTTGCTCTATTTAAATATTACTCCACAATATTAACCAATGTTCCGATCTTCTCAATATGGCACTCTACCACATCGCCAGGCTTCAAAAATCTTGGTGGATTATATCCCATTCCAACCCCCTCTGGAGTTCCTGTCATGATTATATCTCCAGCCCTTAATGTCAGGCCTTTGGATAGGTCTGATATTATATATGGGATATCGAATATTAGCTTTTTAGTGTTGGACTTTTGCCTTATCTCCCCATTCACTTTAGATACAATTTCCAATTCTACAGGAAACCCTATTTCAGATTTATGTACAATCCATGGCCCCATAGGAGTAAAGGAATCCAAGCTCTTTCCCTTAAGCCACTGTATGTGCTTCTTTTGGATATCCCTAGCGGTTATATCATTGCCTATTGTATATCCAAATATATATTCTTCAGCTTTTTCAGGAGGTATATCTTTTCCGTCCTTCCCTATTATTACTGCCAATTCCACTTCATAGTCAATATCCATAGTATAATCCTTTGGAATTATAATTTTATCCATATGTCCGATAGCTGGGTCAGCTATCTTTGAAAAATAGATGGGATGTTTAGGAACATCAGATTCTCCTGTTGGAAGGCTTTTTATCTCCATAGCGTGTTCAATGTAGTTTTTCCCTAGGCAGAATACATTTCTTCTTGGATATGGTATGGGTGCAGTGATTTTTACATTTTCCAAAGGAATGCCTTCGAAGGTGTTATCTAAAACTTCTTTTAATTTTGGAACAAGGCTATCAGAATAAGTGCATATAAATCCCAATAGGTTAGGTGGGGTTTTTTCATTTAATTCTTCTAATAGGATTTCCATAGGGATAACCACATTTTTTCCTTCTTTTACCACACCATAACCTTTTACGCCATTCAATATATATGATACAAATTTCATAAGTTCACCTCTTTTCAATTTTTTCGTATATTTATATAATAACATATGTATGTTATGATTTTATTGGAATTATTGAAAATCAGCATATTTTTGTTGCCATGTTGGTAATATTATATTAAACTATTTATATTGCTATATTAAACTTTTTGTATTATTTTATTATTGATATAATTAATAACTAAAAAGAGCAAAAAATAAGAAAAGGCAGGTGATATTTAGTTGAAAGAAAAGATCCAACTATACGGTTTCAACAATCTTACAAAAACTCTTAGCTTTAATATTTATGATATCTGTTATGCTAAATCCGAAAAGGAGCAGAAGGGCTATATTGAGTATATTGATGAACAGTACAACTCTGAAAGGTTGACCAATATACTTAAGGAGGTAACAGAGATAATTGGAGCTAACATACTCAATATCACTAAGCAGGACTATGAACCTCAAGGGGCTTCAGTTGCAATACTAATTACAGAAGAAGCTTTACCTCCAGACCTTATAGACGCATCCTGCAACAGAGGAGAAATAATGTGCAGGTATAGGGATACGACTTTAGGGCATTTGGACAAAAGCCATGTAACTGTCCATACGTATCCTGAGTACCACCCAGATAATGCCATATCAACTTTCAGAGTAGATATAGATGTATCCACTTGTGGAACTATATCTCCACTTAATGCTTTAAATTTCCTAATAGATAGCTTTGATTCAGATATCATAACTATTGATTATAGAGTACGTGGATTCACAAGAGATGTAAATGGGAAGAAGTTCTTTATAGACCATGAAATAACTTCTATACAGGATTACATTGATAAAAAAACTTTAGCAAAATATGACACAATGGATGTAAACGTTTATCAGTCAAATATATTCCACACTAAGATGCTGATAAAAGACATAGACCTTAACAACTACCTATTCAACAGGGATGTATATGAAATACCACCAAAGGAAAGATTAGAAATTACCAACTTGCTTAGAAGGGAAATGATTGAAATATACAGTGGTATGAATATCTACTAAGCAGGAGGGTCTTAATTGAAGAAACTTTCTCAAGAAAATGCACCTATCTATGAAGCCCTTAAAGCCTATAAGGAAAATAGAATAGTAAGATTTGACGTACCAGGCCATAAGGGAGGCAGAGGAAATAAGGAGTTAACAGACTTTTTAGGGATTGATTGCCTCAAAGTAGACGTAAACTCAATGAAGCCTCTAGACAACTTAAGCCATCCTGTATCAGTTATTAAAGATGCAGAAGACTTAGCAGCAGAAGCTTTTGGTGCAGAACACGCTTTTTTTATTGTCAATGGAACCACTGCTGCTGTTCAATCCATGATAATGGCTGTATGCAAAGCTGGAGATAAGATAATCATTCCAAGAAATGTGCACAAAAGCGCAATAAACGCTTTAATCATATGCGGTGCAATTCCTGTATATGTTAACCCAGGAGTTGACAAGGATTTAGGCATATCCTTAGGCATGTCCGTTGACGATGTAAAGGATGCAATAATGAAAAATAAGGATGCTAAAGCTGTATTTGTAATCAATCCAACTTATTATGGAATTTGCTCTAACCTAAAGGAGATTGTAAAGATTGCCCATGAAAACAATATGCTGGTCTTAGTAGATGAAGCTCATGGCACCCACTTCTATTTTGGAGAGGATATGCCCATATCAGCAATGGCAGCTGGAGCTGATATGGCTGCAGTAAGCATTCACAAAACTGGCGGGTCCTTAACCCAGAGCTCAATGCTCTTATGTGGGAAAAATGTAAATGCCGACTATGTGAGGAAGATCATAAACCTAACTCAGACTACAAGCGCTTCCTATCTGCTGTTGGTATCTTTGGATCTGGCTAGGAAAAACTTGAGCTTAAACGGAAAAGAGATATTCAACAAAACTAAGGAAATTGCCAACTATGCAAGAGAGGAGATAAACAAAATAGGCGGATATAGGGCCTTTGCCAAGGAGCTTGTAAATGGGGATACAGTATATGATTTTGATGTAACCAAGCTTTCCATCCATACAAGGGATATAGGACTTGCTGGAATTGAGGTATACGATATTTTAAGGGATGAGTATGATATACAGATTGAATTTGGAGATATTGGAAATATATTAGCCATAATATCTGCAGGAGATAGAATGCTGGAAATAGAAAGGCTGATTTCTGCCCTGTCTGAAATAAAAAGGCTATACTCAAAGGATAAGGCTGGAATGCTTGAATCAGAATATATAACGCCAGAAGTTGTACTATCTCCTAGGGAAGCCTTCTATGGTAATAAGAGATCCATTCCTCTAAGCAAAAGCTTAGGAGAGATTTCTGCAGAAATAGTAATGGCTTATCCACCAGGAATACCAATCCTTTCACCAGGAGAAAGGATTACCAAGGACGTACTAGATTATATCTACTATGCTAAGGAAAAAGGCTCTTTGCTCACTGGACCAGAAGATATGACTCTTGAAAACATAAACATAGTGGAGGGATTGTAAGTGGAATTATGGTATACAGAAGAACACACAGAAAACGTTAGGTTTTCCATAAAGGTGAAAAACTTGCTATACACTGGTCAGAGCCCATACCAGAAGATAGATGTATTCGATTCAGAGGAATTTGGGAAGTTTTTAACCTTAGATGGCCTTATGATGCTAACTGAAAAGGATGAATTCATCTATCATGATATGATTGTCCATGTTCCAATGGCTGTAAATCCAAATATAAAGAGGGTTTTGGTAATTGGAGGAGGAGATGGAGGCACCGTAAGGGAACTGACACGATACGAAACCATTGAAAGCATACACATGGTGGAAATAGATAAGCAAGTAGTAGATGTGTGCAGGGAATATCTACCACAAACTGCTGGTAAGCTGGACGACCCGAGGGTAGAGCTCTTCTTTGAAGATGGACTTAAGTTTATACGCTCCCATGTAGATGAATACGATTTGATAATAGTGGATTCCACAGATCCCTTTGGCCCTGGGGAAGGATTGTTTACAAGGGAGTTTTACGGCAACTGCTATAAGGCCTTAAAAGAGGATGGTATAATGGTAAATCAGCACGAAAGCCCCTATTATACCTACTATATCAACTCCATGAAAAGGGCTCACAAGAGAATAAAGGAGTTTTTCCCAATAGCTAAAGTCTACCAGGCCCATATTCCAACTTATCCTTCAGGCTATTGGCTATTTGGATTTGCATCAAAAAAATACGATCCAATTAAGGATTTAAAGGAAGAAGAGTGGAACAAACTAGGCCTTAAGACTAAATACTACAACACTGAACTCCATAGGGGAGCCTTTGCAATACCTAACTATGTTAAGGAGCTGCTGGAAAATGAATAAGAATATTCATACCTTCATAGGATGCAATGGTGAATATGAAGATAGCAAAATAGTCATATTTGGAGCTCCTTTTGATGGCACCACATCCTACAGGCCTGGAGCTAGATTTGCACCATCCCGCATGAGGGACGAAAGCGAGTATGCCATAGAAACCTACAGCCCTTATCAAAACAAGGATTTGATGGATTACAGCATATTCGATGGGGGAGATTTGGAAATCCCCTATGGGAACACGGAAAGAGTCCTAAAGGTGATAGAAGACTATGTAGAGAGACTCCTTAAGGATGATAAAATAAGCCTTATGATTGGTGGAGAACACTTGGTAACCCTAGGAGCTGTTAGGGCTTATGGGAAGCATTATGATGATTTACACATAGTCCATTTTGATGCCCATCCAGACTTAAGGGATGAATATTTAGGGGAGAAGCTTTCCCATGCGACGGTTATGAGAAGATGCTGGGAAATAGTTGGTGACGATAGGATATTCCAATACGGCATACGCAGTGGAGATAGAGAAGAGCTCCTTTGGGGTAAAGAACATGTTAAAACCAGTATGTTTGACTTCGCAGGTATTGAGTCTTTAAAGAAGAGGATAAAGGATAAGCCAGTATACCTAACCATAGATTTGGATGTACTTGACCCTTCAGAGTTTCCAGGGACAGGAACTCCAGAAGCTGGAGGGGTTTCCTTTAAAGAGCTATTAGAAGCGCTAAGCCATCTTAAGGGGTTAAATATTGTTGGACTTGATATGGTAGAGCTTTCTCCTCCCAATGATCCGACAGGTATATCAACAGCGCTAGCTTGCAAGCTTTTAAGAGAACTTCTCCTGCAAATAATTAGCAACAGCTAAAGAGCTGTTGCTAATTGTTTTTTTACTATTTATATGTCAATACCTAAAAACTGCTTTACTACAATTCCTATAACAAAGGACAATACTGCTACAGAAATGCTTATGGTTGCCATTTCTAAGAATCTCTTTTTAAAGGGTAGGTCCTTTGCTACAGATATATAATAAGTAAAGGCTAGTATTATGAATACTACGATAAATAGCATAATGATTAGTGCAGGTATATAGTTGTCCTTTGGCAACAGTATATAAGGCAATACCAAAAGGATTACCGCAAAGATGTACATGATCCCAGTATATAGTGCTGATTTTTTTGCATCAGCGTTGCCTTCAGAACGAGCTGATAGGTATTCTGATGATGCCATGGAAAGGGTTGCAGATATTCCGGTTATTAAGCCAGATAGAGCTACCAACCTGTTGTTTTGCAGTGCGAAGCTCAATCCTGCTAGAGTTCCTGTAAGCTCGACTAATGCATCGTTTAAACCTAAAACCATTGAGCCTACATATTGCAATCGGTCTTCATCTAACATTTCTATAAGTGCTTGTTCATGTCTCTGTTCATCAGCATATATTTTACTAGCAATAGGGATTTCTTCTGCTAGCTTGCTGTAAGTCTCTTTAGATAATATTTCATTCTTCTCCATTATTTTGATAACAAAAGTGTATCCAAATATAATGCTCAATAAGGAATATAAAAAGACCTTTAAACCTTTGGGCTTAAGTTTTTTTCCAGTATACTTGCTCCATAAATTGCTATGATAGCCTTCTTCTTCAGAAATACGCTGTAGCAATTCTCTGTCTGATTGCTTTTTTACCCTTTTTGATAGGTTCCTATAAATAGCTTGTTCTGTTACTTCTTTCTGTTGGATTTTAAGAATGATTTGTCTTGTCTCTTCAGATATAGTGATATTTTCTGCCAATTACACTACCTCCTGACTCATGCTATTTTATTAATACCCAATAGAAAATGGAATATACAGCTTTTTATTTTAATTTCCCTGGATCAAGTTTGAAAAGAATTTCACAATATATTATAGCATATTTTATGCTATTGTAAGACTGAGAAAATAGGACAAATTAAGCCTTTTTCCAGCATTTTCAATGTAAACTAATGGGATATTAGCGTATTCTAATAAAATAAACATAATTAATATTAACTTAAAATAGGAGAAATGAAAAATGAGCATATTTTCAAGATTCAGCTCTAGCAGGCAACTTTTTAAACTTATTAAGGACTTAAAGAACGGAGGATATAGGAGATTATCTAAGAATTCAGTACTTATGATTCTAGCTGGACTCATATACTTGATACTGCCAACGGATGTGGTGGTAGATGCAATACCAATATTAGGGCTTATAGATGATGCTACAATTTTTGCATTTATCCTAAAACAGATCAAAAAAGACCTTACTAGATAAAAGCATATAGCAAAGGCAGAAGTTAACCTTGCCTCTGCTATATGCTTTCATATTGCTATTAATTTCCTGTTGGATCATCAATAAGGGTTGCCACAATGAAAGTATGAATATGGCCAGCATCTATGGTGGTAAATCCTTCTGCAAAGTGAATGTGTCTATTTGCACCTACAGGAATAGCTGGACCTGTTTCAACAGCAACCTCATGAAGGTGGCCTTCAGCAAAATCAGTATTTGTAAATATTACGTGTATGTGATCACCTCCAGGTAGTGGAACTGCTTCACTAGTCACTCCTGCAAAGCGATGGTTGTGTTCTCTATTAGGTGGACCAGCAATTCTAGTACTTCCTAAAAACTCATGAACATGGCTTTGAGACCCTTGTGGGGTTGGTTTCCGGTTTTTGTTAGGTGATGAATCCTCTGAAAACAGATTATCAGGCAATAGATTTTTTGTTATATTGCTTTCGCTCATAGCTTGTTCACCTCCCCGTACTACATAATATTGGGAGCTTGTTCAATTGGTGATAGTAAATATTATGGAAGGACAGTTTTTCTTTTGGAATATTGTATTTGTCAGTTAGTGTATTATAAAATAATGTTAAATAACACCTAACAGGAAGGGTATTGATGGAAAAGATAATTATAAACGATATAGAAATAGAACTGACTAAAAAGAATATCAAAAATCTTTATTTGTCAGTTCATCCTCCTGACGGAAGGGTGAAAATATCTGCACCTTATAGAATGAATATGGATTCTATTAGGCTATTTGTCATATCTAAAATATCATGGATAAAAAGACAACAGAGTAAATTTAAAAGCCAAGAAAGGCAGCCAGAAAGGGAATATGTATCAGGGGAGAGCCATTATTTCTTAGGACAGAGGTATTTATTAAACGTAATATATACTAACAAAAGAAAACAGGGGGTAGAGATTAGAAACAAGAGGTATATAGACCTATATGTAAGAGAAAATGCTCCTAAGCACATACGGGAAAGGGTAATGATTGAATGGTACCGTAAGCAACTGAAAGAGCTAATTCCACCCCTAATAGCAAAATGGGAACCTATAATAGGTGTAAAGGTAAAGGAATTTGGTGTAAAGAGAATGAAAACCTGCTGGGGAACTTGTAATACAAAAGCTAAAAGGATATGGATCAATCTAGAGCTGGCAAAGAAAAGCCCAACCTGCTTAGAATACGTGGTAGTTCATGAGATGGTTCACCTGTTGGAAAGGCATCACAATGAAAGATTTAAAGCTTACATGGACAAATTCATACCCAATTGGAGGGCAGTAAAGGCAGAATTAAATTGCCTTATATTTGACTGATTAAGATTAAAGTCTCCTGCTGGCAATAATAGCTAACAGGAGACTTCTGTTTTAAATTATATTGTACATCATAAGCCCTACGGTATTTATTGCAAAATTAGCAAACATATGAACTAGCCAAGAGTTGTATATATTTTTTGTTTTTTCATTTAGCCAATTGAATATAATTCCACCTATAAATAATCCAATCAGTGCCAAAATAAATATAAAAGGATTAAACCAGTTGGATAATATGGCTATATGGTAAACAGAGAAACCTAGAGCGCTTATTGCATAAGCTTTCCAGCGAGGGATTGTCCCGTTGAGGTTTAAAAATATGAAACCTCTGAAGAAGAACTCTTCTAATAGAGAATTTATAAAGGATATGTACAAAGCTACGTATATGAAATTGGCTTTTGAGATGTTGAGATTACCTGCTAGTATATTTTGTATGTTATTTAAATCGATAAAACTCCTTAAAATAAAGTATGCTGTCATTATTCCAATGTAAATTGTAAAAGCTAAAACTAAGGATCTTATAAACTCTTTCCTGGAATTTATTTTAAATAATAAGACCAAAGGAAAATCCTTTTTTCTAAAAGCATATATTAGGGGCACAACTAAGAATACAAATATTTTTACAAGGGATTTAATAAAATATCCAGGCTGTATATAAGCATCCACAATGGCCATGACTATAATTGATAGTATCATTATATATATTAAGCTTAAACTGCTCCTTTTCTCCACCTATATTCCACCTTTCTCGTTGATAGTATTTTAAATATTATACTATATTATACTATAAAAAATAAAAATGCCGTCAAATTAAAAAACTAAATATAATAATTGACCTAGGTCAAATCTTTTTAAAGAAAACCATGGTAGAATGAAGACAAGATTAATAATGAGTTTGAAGGAGGAATGGGCTGTGACAAGTTTTAATGAAGTATTGGAGAAAAATATTAAAAGACTTGAGCAATTTGTGCCAGTTGTAGATAGGGTTCATGGTGAACACCATCCTGAATTCCATGAAGTAAGAAGATTATTCGAGGAAATCAATAGGAAAATAAAAGAAGCAGGGTCAGGAAAACCTGATTTAGATAATGAATTTAAACAGTTAAAAGAAATTACCAATAACTACACAGTTCCAGAAGATGTATGTGAAACCTATGAGGCTGTATACAACATGCTTGCTGAAATGGATAGAGCTCATAGAGAATAAAGAGGTTAGGAGGAAACATGCAGAGATATATTTTAAAGAGGAAAAACTTAATTACATTAGTTAGCGGTATTTTAATTGCAACTGCATTTATCAGCAGATGGTTAGCGGAAAATGAGGTTTTATTTACCTGGCTATTGATTATTGCTTCCCTATTGGGAGCAGCACCTATAGCCATTCAAGCTTATCAAGCTTTAAGGGTTAAAGTGGTAAGCATTGACCTTTTGGTTACCATAGCAGTGATAGGAGCTTTTTTGATACAAAACTATGAAGAGTCAGCAATAGTTACCTTTTTATTCCTATTTGGTGCTTACTTGGAACAGAGAACCCTTAATCAAACCCGTTCAGCCATTAAAGAGTTAATTGAAATGGCACCGGAAAGTGCACTGAAACTTATGGAAAATGGTGAGTTTGAAGAAGTAGATATTGATGAAGTTGAAGTGGGAGATATATTGCTTGTAAAAACTGGAGCTAAAGTTCCTGTAGATGGTACAGTTTTATCTGGGGAAGGTTACATTAATGAAGCCAGCATTACAGGAGAATCGGTTCCAGTGGAGAAAAAGGAAGGTTCCAAAGTATACGCAGGTACCATATTAGATAATGGAACTATTAGAATTGTAGCCGATAGGGTAGGGGAAGATACTACTTTTGGTAAAATAATTGAACTGGTAGAAGAAGCCCAAGACTCAAAATCAGAAGCAGAACGCTTCATAGACCGCTTTGCTAAATACTACACACCAGCAGTTTTGGTTATAGGATTAGTTGTATGGCTTATAACAAGGGATATGGAACTAGCCATTACTATCCTTGTCCTAGGCTGTCCAGGTGCCTTAGTTATCGGTGTACCTGTATCCAATGTGGCTGGTATTGGAAACGGAGCCCGCCATGGAGTCCTATTAAAGGGCAGTGAAGTTATTAATGCTTTCAGCAAATTGGATACAATGGTATTCGATAAAACTGGTACTTTGACTCTAGGAAAGCCTACAGTTGCAGAAAAGGAATACTATGGGGAAAATATTGAAGAAGCCTTAAGCTACCTTGCAAGCGTGGAAAGGGAATCGGATCATCCACTAGCTAAGGCTGTTTTGGAAGATATAGGAGAGGTAGAAATTTTCCCAGTAGAAAATACCGAAGTTATAAAAGGCGGTGGAATCATAGCAACGGTTAATGGACACAGGATAGCTGTAGGGAATACCTATTTGATGGAAAGGGAAAAGGTTAAGCTTAGTGAAAAAGCCAAGGCTGATATGGCTCGATTGGAGAAAAATGGCAATTCCCTTGTTTTAACTGCTGTAGATGGAGAACTGAAAGTTTTGATGGGTGTTCGAGACCAAATTCGCCCAGGAGCTAGAGAGGTTCTTCAAAAGCTCAGAAAACTAGGAGTGAAGAACTTAGTCATGCTATCAGGGGATAACCAAGGAACTGTGGATTTGGTAAGCCGTGAGTTAGGATTAAATGAAGCCCATGGGAATATGCTTCCAGAGGATAAAACTGAATATATTAAAGAATTAAAGGAAAAAGGACATATTGTTGCTTTTGTTGGCGATGGTGTTAACGATAGCCCATCAATAGCATTGGCAGATATTGGGATAGCCATGGGTGGTGGTACAGATGTAGCCATTGAAACATCCGATGTAGTATTGATGAACTCAGACTTTAGCCGTTTGCCTCATGCATTAGGCTTAGTAAAAGCTACTGCAAGGAATATGAAGCAGAATATATTTATTGCATTAGGTGTTGTAATAATACTACTGGCCAGCGTATTGTTTAGCGATTGGATGAATATGTCCATAGGTATGTTAGTCCATGAAGGCAGTATATTGGCTGTTATACTTAATGGTATGAGGTTATTAAGATATAAATTAAGATAAGTGATAAAATTTTGACTAAAATCAAAGCCTATCAAGGAAAATTAAGATATAATAAAACATAAGGGATATAATGTATTTACGAAAGGAGTAGATAATATGAAAGCAGCAACAATCCAATTGGAAGATTTAGCTTGTCCATCCTGCATGCAAAAAATTGAAGGTGCATTGAAAAATTTAGACGGTGTTGATAAGGATACGGTAAAGGTATCATTTAACTCCAGCAAGGTGAAATTAAACTTTGATGAAGAAAAGCTATCAATTGAACAAATAGAAGATGCAATTAAAAAGATAGGTTATGATGTGATAAAGTCTAAAGTAAAGTAACTATTGGCCCCTAGGTTTAATAGATAAAGGGATCTATTAAACCTAGGGGTTTTGTTTAAAACTTATATGCTTTATGCTGGCAGAAGGAATGTAAATATGGTATAATTAATCTTACGTTGTAAATATAGGTTATACTTTTTTCAGTTGGGGAGTTTTTTCCTCAACTTTTTAGTTTTTGAAAATGACGAGGTGGTAGTGTATGCAAAAGAGAAATCCAATGGGACATGAGAAGATTCTTCCTTTACTTATAAAAATGTCCTTACCAGTTATGCTATCAATGTTTATACAATCTTTATATAATGTTGTAGACTCTTACTTTGTAGCAAAAATAAGTGAAAAAGCTTTAAGGGCAGCTTCCTTATCCTACCCTTTTCAGATAATAATTGTAGCCATAGGAGTAGGTACAGGAACTGGCTTAAATTCACTTATATCAAGATCACTAGGAGCTAATAAGCAAGAAAAGGCAGATCAGGCGGCAATGCATGGACTTATAGCTGCCATATTGTCATCCCTTTTATTTGTCATATTTAGATATACATTAATGGATGGATATTTTAATTATTTTACTAAGGACCCAGCTGTGAAAGCTATGGGTATGGAATACTTAGGCTTAGTAAGTGGTTTTGCAATATTTTCCATAATACAGATTACAATAGAAAAGGCAGTCCAAGGAACAGGGAAGATGGTTTGGTCTATGATAATACAGCTAGTGGGTGCAGTAATAAATATTATTTTAGACCCTATTATGATTTTTGGCCTATATGGTTTTCCTGCTATGGGTATAAGGGGAGCAGCAATTGCGACTTTAATAGGGCAAGCTGCAGGAGCTCTATTGGGGATATTTCTCCTGTTATCAAAAGGAAGTGGTTTAAATATCAACTTTTCAAAATTTAAATTTTCAACAACCATAGTAAAAGAAATATATGATGTAGGCCTTCCAAGTATATTGATGCAATCTATAAATGCTTTAGTAACTACTATTATGAATTTAATCCTTATAAGACACTCTGAAATGGCCGTTTCTGTACTAGGAGTGTATTTTAAACTACAATCCTTTGTTTTCATGCCAGTTTTTGGCTTAAGCCAAGGAGTATTGCCTTTAATAGGATACAATTATGGGGCAGAAAACAAAGAGAGAATAATGGAGGCCTTTAGGTGGGGCATGAGGCTTTCTGCCCTAATAATGGCAGCAGGTACTATGCTATTCCAACTGTTCCCAAATCAGCTAATGAATATATTCACAAATGATCCTAAGATGGCAAATATGGGAGCATATACTTTAAGAATCATATCCCTATCTTTTATATTTGCAGCAATAGGAATAACTAATTCAACCTTTTTCCAAGGTTTAGGTTTGGGAAAATATAGTCTAATAGTTACATCATTAAGGCAATTAATTCTAATAATTCCAATAGCTTACGCCCTTTCATTCCTAGGATTAAATTTTGTTTGGCTGGCCTATCCAATATCAGAAATAATTGCTACAATAGTTTCTGTAGCCCTTCAGAGAAGGGTAAAAGTAGAATATGTGGATATATTATAATGGAAGAAAACGGGGTTTTGCATAGATTTAGGGCAAAACCCCCTGCCTCTTTTACGGCAAAAAATCAACTTGACATAAACCTATATTTTTTATATAATTACTTCGAATTCGTAATATATTAGTTAGAAATAGATGATTTAGAGATAAATTTGGAGGGTATAATATGAGTGACCAAAGCTTAAAACTATTAGTAGTCATGTTAAGGGCAGCCCAAACTATAGAAGATTTAGTAAAAAAGGATATGAAAAGATATGGAATAAATCCTACAGAGTTTGCTGTTTTAGAGCTTCTATATAGTAAAGGAGAACAGCCTATACAGAAAATAGGTAAGAAAATACTATTAGCCAGCAGCAGCATAACCTATGTAATAGATCAATTAGAAAAGAAAGGCCTTGTACAGAGAATAGACTGTCCTGCTGATAGAAGGAGTAAATTAGTTTCTATAACTGATAAAGGGAAAAAATTCATGGAGGAAGCTTTCCCTAAACATAAAAAGAAGATTGAAGAGCTATTTAGCCATATGACAGAAGAAGAGATAGACACAGCCATAAGCTTATTTAAAAAGATAGGGCTACAAAAGTAGCCATTCATTTAAATTAAATATTTCGAATTCGAGATAAATTAGGAGGTATAATTATGAAAAAGAAAACTAAAGGGATTCATCATATAACAGCCATAGTGGGAAATGTTCATGAGAATGTAGAATTTTACTCAAAGGTTCTAGGTCTTAGATTAGTAAAGAAGACTGTAAACTTTGATGACCCACAAACTTATCACCTGTATTTTAGTGATGAAGATGCTACTCCAGGGGCTGTAATAACATTTTTCCCTTATGAAAATGCAAGACCTGGAAGAATTGGAAATGGGCAAGTGGGAGTTACAAGCTATTTAATACCAGTAGGAGCATCTAAGTTTTGGGAAGATAGGTTAAATAAGTTTAATATTCAATATAAGAAAACTAAGCGATTTGGAGAAGAATTTATAGAATTTACTGATCCCCACGGCCTCAAATTAGAACTAGTAGAAAGGGAAGGTGGAAAGAAAAACAGCTGGGCTGTAGATGATATTACTCCAGATGTGGCCATAAAAGGCTTTGCAGGAGCTGTACTTTATTCCCATAGCCCAAAGGATACAGCTGAAGTATTAGAAAATATATTAGGCTTGGAAAAAGTTGGGGAAGAAGGAGATTATATAAGATTTAAAGCTTCAGCAGATATTGGCAATATAATAGACATTAAAACTACTTCCTTGGGAAGAGGAATAACCAGCCTAGGAACAGTTCACCATATAGCCTGGAGGGCAGACGATGAACAAGATCTATTAGAATGGCATAAATTGATAAAAGAAAATAAATTTGCTGTTAGCCAAGTAAGAAACAGAAAATACTTTAAATCCATCTACTTTAGTGAAAAAGGAGGCATATTATTCGAAATTGCCACTGATGTTCCAGGCTTTGCTGTAGATGAAGATAAAGCTTTATTAGGACAAAAACTGATGCTGCCAGAATGGTATGAAGATATGCGAGAAGAGTTAGAAAAAACTTTACCATTTGGACAAATTTCTAAAATCATTATAAAGAGTTAGTGTATCAACTTATAGTATAATTCATTATACTAATTTGGAACATCTAAATTCCTATAAATTGTGTAGGACTTATCTTTATATTTTTATTCAAAAAATTATTAATTTTTGATATAATATGTTTAGCAAAAATATAAAAATCCTAATAAATAACAAACTTTTGCATTATATTATTTTAACACACACCCATACCTTATCTGTGTATATATTAAGTGAGGTGAAAAATGAAAAAGGAAAATTTTTTCCTTTGTTATGTATTAGTTAGCATAAGCATACTTTTTCTAGCTTTTAGAAACAATGTGTCTCTAGTAGATAGGCTTATAATACTAGGGATAGGAATATTTTTTGCAACTGCTTTGTGGAATCACTTCTATGAGGTAAAAGGTTCAATTGCTAGGAATGATAATAGAAGAAAAGTTTTTTATGAAAATATATTTTTAATAGTAGGTACTGGCCTATCTGCAGCTATAACCTGGTATATAAACCACACCCTAGGCTATGGGCCAATAATAGCCAATGGAGTGGTTGGCATAGTAGTGGGACTGTTTTTCTCTTCAAGGAAAGCAGGTGCTTTTTATACAGCTTCCTTTATTGGCATGTCCAGTGAAGCAATAGTCCATTCCATGACAATGGCAGGAGTAATTGGATTGGTTGCAGGTATTGTGATTATTTTTTCTAAAGAGGTTTATGATGGTGTTGGAGGAAAAGGCGGGACAACAGCCGCTCTATCAACACAGCTAATAAGAATACTGCTAGGCTTAATAAGATAAAGGTGGGATGACTGATAGTGACAATAATGGTAATATTAGTGGCAGTACTAGCAACCAGCCTAACCTATTTAATAATACACAAGCTAAAGAAAGGACCAGTAATTGCTTCAGCAGTTGTAACATTATTATCAGGGATCTTATTGCCCAGCCTTTTGCCAGAAGAAGGGATGTTGCTTGCTACTGTTGCAACAGCAGGTTCCTATGCAGCTATGGTATCTAAGGAAAAGTTTCCTAAATTAGTGGATATGATATTTGTGGGAGTTCTGTGTGGTATTGTATTTATATTGACTCAAGAGGTATTTGTGGGAGTAGGAGGACGATTAGGTTCCATAGCAGCAATTTCCTGTTTTTCATGGTTAGGCCTTAAGAGGATAAAAGATAGAGTTTAAAATATACTATGTTAAGCCATGTTGCTGATTACAGCAATATGGCTTTATATTTTACAGCCATTTCACATTGTGGGTTGTGGTTGAAATGAAAATATTAATTTTATAGTTGTGGTTTTTTCTGGCATTATTATATTATATTAAAAAGTCAATTTTTGGGGTGGAATTTGTAATGAAAAAATGCATTAATTGTAAAAGAGAAATACCTTTTGTTGAATTTTATAAGCAACATATTAAAAGAAGCTATGTTTATACTTGCCCTGAATGCGGAGCTGTACAAAAAGCAACTGTACCATCTAGAATAATAAATTCATTATTATATTTTGCTACATTGATGTACTTATTCTACACGAGAGCCTTTTCACTACCCATAAAAATACTATTGATATTATTGTATATTTCATTAGGGGAACCTTTTCTGTTTTATTTGTTGAGATATAAAAAAGCCAATACCCTAACTAAGAAATAGAGAAGTTCAATATTAAATTTTTTTATCAAATGTTAATGACTTATAATTTTTTTCAATATTGGGTAAGTGTTGCTCTTATAGTTGTTGCAATGGAGCACAAGCCAGAAGAAAAGAAAGTATAACTGCCGATAGCGGTCTAGCTATATCTATAGGAATGTTCCTATTAGATATAGCTAGTTTTATTTTTAAATTAAATATCTGACGGATAATTTAATTGCATGATATTTACTAATGGCAAATATGGCATAATATTCATATTCGTTTGGGAAAATTTTTTTACAAAAAATGGTTTACAATTTAATTCGATCGTTATATAATTTTACCATTAATTTTTTATTCTGAATTGGAAAGGGATGTTAGTTATGAGAAAAGTGCAGACCAACAGGGAAGAGCAGATTGAGTACATTAAAGGCGTTATTAAGGCTAAAAATGTTAAGTTCATCGTATTGCAGATAGCGGATATTTTAGGTTTCGCAAAGAGCACAACCCTACCTGTAAATCAGCTGGACAAAATATTGAACAACGAAATAATGTTTGACGGATCATCAATTGATGGCTTTGCTCGCATAGAAGAATCTGATATGTATTTGTATCCCGACTTATCCACTTTTACAATACTTCCATGGCCAACTCTAAACGGATATACAATAGCCAGAATGATCTGCGACGTATACACCCCTGATGGCAAGCCCTTTGAAGGATGTCCAAGATACGTGCTTAAACAAGCTTTAAAAAGAGCTGAAGAGTTAGGATATACTTTTTATGTAGGACCTGAACCTGAATTCTATATATTCAACTTAGATGATAAAGGCAACCCTATATTGGAGAACATAGATAAGGCAGGATATTTTGATATGGCACCGGTGGATAAGGGAGAGACTGTAAGGGAAGCAATAACTGTTGCCTTAGAAAAACTTGGATTTGAGGTAGAAGCTTCTCACCATGAATGCGGTCCAGGACAATATGAAATAGATTTCAAATATGCAGATGCTCTTACAACAGCGGATAATATAATGACCTTTAAGTATGTAGTTAAAAAGATAGCTGACGATTTTGGATTGTTTGCAACCTTCATGCCTAAACCAGTTGAAGGAATTGCTGGATCAGGAATGCATTTAAACATGTCCTTATTTAAAGATGGAAAGAACATATTCTATGATGAGAGTAAAGAAAACAAACTAAGCGATGAAGCAATGTACTTTATAGGTGGAATACTTAAACACGCTAAGAGCTTTACTGCTGTTACCAACCCGATAGTTAACTCATATAAGAGGCTTGTAAGCGGTTTTGAAGCCCCAGTAAACATTGCTTGGTCAGAGAAAAATAGAAGCCCTCTAATAAGAATTCCTGCAAAAAGAGGATTGAGTACAAGAATCGAGCTTAGAAGTCCAGACCCATCATGCAACCCATATTTAGCTTTAGCAGTAGTTTTAACTGCTGGTTTAGATGGAATAATAAACAAGATACCTGCTCCTGAACCAATAAATAAAAACATTTATGAAATGGATACAGAAGAAAAGGCACAAAACCATATTGAAACACTACCTAGGAGCCTATATGAAGCATTGATTGAGTTATCTAAATCTGAACTCATAAAAGGAGCTTTAGGGAAACATGTAACTAATAAATTCATCTCTGCAAAGATGAAAGAATGGCAAAGCTATGCTTCGAAGGTTCATAGATGGGAATTGGAGCAGTATTTGAGAACATAAGTTAATAATCTATATAAAACATTAACCTACCTATAGATAGGTAGGTTAATGTGATTTTATTAAATAAAAATAATATCTTTAAATAATAACCATATAAGAGTAATAGAAAAGAAAAAAATTGATATTGTATATAATATGATTGTACTGATTAAATGAAATTTAGTAGGCTTTCTTTTTTTTCTCCATAATATTATAATTTCAACTATCGGCAATATACCTCCAAGAAAATGATACAAATACCAAGTATACATATTTTTTTGTGTATAAAATAATAGATAAAAATTGAGTATCATCAAAGCCAATATTATTATTTCCAACGTCGACAACCTTCTTCTATTTTGTTAATTTAGATAGTTAACGGATGGAAACCCCCATCGTGAATGTAAATCTATACCTAACTGAATATCTCGCTGATCATTCGGATCATCAAAATACGATTTAAACCATGATAATTTAGCAGTATTACTATATATTTGATATAGACCAGCTGCTGACTTTAAAACAGAAGGTTTAAATAAATATGACCCTACCGTTCCATAATGCATATTACCTATTGATTCACCAGTATAAACTCCATAATAATTTTTCATATAACAGTAATATGGCGTATTTTTTCCCATAAAACTTTTATAATCCCAGTCTCCTCCACTTCGTACTTTATCTACAAAAAATAACCCTGAGTTAAACCATGCTAATCCTTGATTAAGTCCTAAATCTATATATGAGTAAAAAGTATATGAGAGTAATACTGTATTGCGTAGTGCTTCATTATAATAATCAAACTCTAACATTTGTGGACGTATTTCAGAAGATTTTTCTTTTGGAATATTGTTATCTATATGATTTATTATATTATTTAGTTCTTCTACTGGGACAATACCATAATATTTGCCAGATGGATTAATACATTCTTGGTATAAAGCATCATAATCAATTTTTTTATTTGTTGCTAAATTAGATTTTAAATTAGAATAATAAGTTTTTTCATCATAATTATCTATTATTTCACCATTTGAATTAACTTCTATAGCACCTATAGCTATTAAATAATTTATAGCTTTTGAGTATTTATCAATAGTTCCATTCTTTGTAGATATAGTACCGTCTGCATTAATAATATACGAATCTTTAATCTTATAAATTGTTTCAGAATCGCTTTTAGCAATACTATTAACCGATAAAGAGAAAATTATTGTTAAGATTATAATTATACTGACTGTCTTTTTCATTATTATTCCCCTTTTCCCTTTTAAATTTATTTTTTAATGTTTCATTTAAATATTAGTTTGATTATACCATGATTATATTAAAAACTATGTCAAAGTTTGTAAACAAGCAATAAAATTATTTTATAATTTAATTAATTTTTTAATGCTGAATAATATACCACTTTCCATTTGGCATTATACTTTCTTTATTATATAATTAATTAGAAACGAAAATTAGGAAGGTGTGAATGGATGGACTACCTTAAAGGACTAAACGAAAGACAGCGAGAAGCCGTTCTTCATGGAGAAGGGCCTTTATTAATTTTAGCAGGAGCAGGAAGCGGTAAAACACGAGTATTGACGCATAGGATAGCATATTTAATCGAAGAAAGGGGAATTTACCCGGGAAATATTTTAGCCATAACCTTTACTAACAAAGCAGCTGATGAGATGAAGGAAAGAATAGAAAAATTGCTATCCGGGAATGTGGACGATATATGGATGGGAACCTTCCATTCAGTATGCGTGAGAATACTAAGGCGTGATATAGATAAAATTGGATACGAAAGAGGCTTTTCTATCTACGACAGGGATGATCAGGTAACCCTTATTAAAGAATGTATAAATGAAATGAATTTAGACAGGGAAAAATTTAGAGAAGGTTCAATTATAGAAACCATTAGCCATCTTAAGGATAAGATGATACCTCCTGATATCTACATAAATGAAAACTACAGCAGCTATTATGCTAGAAATGTAGGAGAAATATATGCCCTTTATCAGAAAAAGCTAAAGCAGAACAATGCATTGGATTTCGATGATTTGATTATAAAAACTGTAGAGCTTTTCAGAACTTCTCCAGAGGTATTAGACTACTATCAGAGAAAGTTTAAGTACATCTTCGTAGATGAATTTCAGGATACCAATAGATCCCAGTATGAATTGATAAGGGCTCTTACAGGAAGGTATAAGAATATATGCGTAGTAGGGGACCCTGACCAATCCATATACGGCTGGAGAGGAGCAGATATTACAAATATATTGAACTTTGAGAAGGATTTTAAGGATACTACTACCATACTGTTGGAGCAAAATTACAGATCCACAAAGAACATATTAAATGTAGCTAACAGCATAATCGAGAACAATAAAGAAAGAAAAGAAAAAGCATTGTGGACTGAAAACGAAGAAGGAAATCATGTAGTAGTAGAAGAGCTTACAGATGAAAAGGAAGAGGCAGAATTTGTAGTAGATAAAATTCAGGATTTAGTATATGATGGATACAGCTTAAAGGACATGGCAATAATATACAGAACCAATGCTCAATCTAGACCTTTTGAAGAGTACTTTAGAAGCAGAGGAATCAGCTATAAATTAGTGGGTGGAATTAAGTTCTATGATAGAAAAGAAATAAAGGATATCATGGCCTATTTAAGGCTAATTCAAAATCCAGCAGACAATGTATCCTTAAAGAGGATTATAAACGTACCTAAAAGGGGAATAGGAAAGTCTACTCTGGAGAAGATAGAGAACATAGCCTTTGAAAGGAAAGAAAGCATCTACACCGTATTAGCGGCGATAGATTATATTGAAGGTATACCTGCTAAGGCAAAGAAAAGCATAAAAGAATTCGCAGATATGATCAGCAGCTTTATGGACATAAGCAAGACCATGAATGTGTACGACTTTATTGACCTTGTAATACATAAGACAGGATATATTGATGAACTACAAAAGGAAGGGACGGTAGAAGCTAGGAGCAGAATTGATAACATAAACGAATTCAAATCTGCAGCAAAGGATTTTGTAGATGAAAATCCTGATGGAACTTTGGAAGATTTTCTTACAAAGCTATCTCTACTTTCTGATGTGGACAAAACTGAGGACATAGAAAACTGTGTAACAATGCTTACAGCCCACTCTGCCAAGGGGCTAGAGTTCCCTGTAGTGTTTCTAGTTGGAATGGAGGAAGGCCTATTTCCTATATCAAGAGCTCTAGAAAACGATTCAGAGCTAGAAGAGGAGAGAAGGCTCTGCTATGTGGCTGTAACTAGAGCAGAAAGGCTGCTATATATAACCTATACTAGAATGAGGACCATATTTGGGAGAACCTGTTTTTCAAAGGCATCAAGATTTATAGAAGAGATACCCGAGGAACTGATAACTTCATCTACTCTCAAAAAAGAGGATTATGGAAATATGTTTATCAAGGTAGTGGATTATACAGATAAGCTGGATTCTAAGGCTACAAATTATATGAAGGCAGTAGGTTATGTTGGAGATGAAAGATTAACCTCTAAACCAAAATTAACATCAAAGGCGGATAAAAACGATATAAGTGTAGGCACTAAGATAAACCACAAAAAATGGGGGCAGGGGACTGTAGTGCAGATAAAGGATAGCGGCAGCGACACGGAAATAGTTGTAGCCTTTGATTTAGCTGGATTGAAAAAGCTAATGCTATCCTTAGCTCCAATAGAAATAATAAATTAATGAAAGGAAAGTAGTGGTGCGGTATGGATAAGATTAAAAGAATGGAGGAATTAATAAGGATAATCAATGAGCTTAATTACTATTATTACACCTTAGATGAACCAAAGGTAAGCGATAAGGAATACGATGAGCTATACGATGAGCTAGTAAGGCTTGAAAAGGAGACAGGTATAATAAGGGAATACTCTCCTACCCAAAGGGTTGGTGGAGAGATCTTGGATAAGTTTGAAAAGCACGTGCATCTAGGCAGGCTTTACAGCCTTGACAAAAGCCAGGATTATGGCAGCTTGAGGAATTGGGATGCAAGAGTTCGTCGCATGATAGAAGAGTATAACAACAGCCATGAGGATAAATTGCCACCTCCTACCTATGTAGTAGAGTATAAATTCGATGGCCTCACAATCAACCTAACCTATAGAGACGGAGTGCTAGTTCAAGGAGCAACAAGAGGAAATGGAATAGTAGGAGAAGCCATACTTCCACAGATAAAAACAATAAAGACCATACCTCTTACTATAGACTATAAAGGTACTGTGGAAATACAGGGCGAAGGGCTCATGCCCTTATCGGTCTTTAAAAAGTACAACGAAACAGCAGAAGAGCCCCTTAAAAACGCTAGGAATGCAGCAGCGGGAGCTTTGAGAAACCTAGATCCTAAGGTGACTGCTGAACGAAAGCTGATAGCCTATTTCTACAATGTAGGATATATTGAGGGGAAGGAATTCAAAACCCACATGGAGATGATTAAGTTTCTCAAGGACAACAAGCTTCCCGTATACAGCTATATTAAGGAATGCAAAAATATAGATGAGGTCATTGAGGAGATTGAAAGAATAGATGAAGAAAGACATCACATAGATGTGCTCACAGATGGAGTGGTCATCAAGGTTAACGATATGAGAACTAGACAGGTGTTGGGTAGCACCATGAAATTCCCACGATGGGCTATGGCTTATAAGTTTGAAGCTGAAGAGGTTACAACTAAACTATTGGATGTCCAATGGAATGTGGGAAGAACAGGCAAGGTTACCCCTATAGCCATTCTCGAGCCAGTTGAAATAGGAGGGGCTACAGTAAAGCGTGCCACTTTAAACAACTATGATGATATAAAGAGGAAAAAGGTAGCCATAGGTTCAAGGGTTTTGGTACGAAGGTCCAATGAGGTCATCCCAGAAATATTAGGAGTGGTGGATGCTGAAGGCGAAACTAAGGAGATAGAAAAACCTACCCACTGTCCTGCATGCAACTCAGAGCTAATTCAAGATGGAGTTAATATATTCTGCCCCAACTCTTTATCCTGTAAGCCTCAGTTGGTATCGAGGATTGTTCACTTTGCTAGCAGGGATGCTATGAATATAGAAGGGCTAAGTGAAAAGACAGCAGAAAAGCTATTTGAGGAGCTAGATTTAAGAGAAATCCCACAGCTATATGAGATAAAGTTTGAAGATCTGATGAAGCTGGAAGGATTTAAAAAGAAGAAGTCTCAAAATATTATTGATGCTATAGAAAGAAGTAAGGACTGCACCTTAGATTCCTTTATATATGCCATTGGCATACGTAACGTAGGCAAGAAAACCTCAGAGGATCTGGTCAAACACTTTAAGACCTTGGATAACATAAGAAATGCTACCTATGATGAGCTGATAACCATACCCGATGTGGGGCCTAAAGTTGCAGAAAGCATAGTGGAATTCTTCCAGGATGAAAGGATAACTAGAAGCATAGATAGGCTGTTAGAATTGGGAGTCAATCCAAAATATGAAGAAGAGAAAGTAGTTGAGTCCATATTTACAGACAAAAAAGTGGTAATAACCGGTACCATTACAGGATATACAAGAAATGAGCTTAAGGATATAATAGAAAAGATGGGAGGAAAGGTATCTGGCTCTGTAAGCAAGAATACAGATTACGTAATAGTAGGTGAAAATCCAGGGTCCAAGTATGAAAAGGCAATGGAGCTTGGAATAGAGATTATAGATGAAGAGAAGCTGCTTAAAATATTAAATAATCAGTAAACAGCTTGAATATATGACTTTGTTGTTTTTTAGCATCCTAAGTGATAAAATACTTATAGCTATTAGGATTGCAGGTGATGAGTTTAAAGGTTAAGCAGCCAATGATTAGAAGGAGGGAGATAGATGGTCACAAGAGAAGATGTTATTCATATAGCTGACCTTGCTAAATTGGATTTCTCCGAAGAGGAGTTGGAGAAATTTGCAGATGAATTTTCAAAGATATTGGAGTATGTTAGCCAGCTAAGGGAAGTGGATACTGAAGGAATAGAGCCTACTTTCAGCATTAGTGCAAAAATTCAACCTTTAAGGGAAGATGTAGTACAGCCAAGTCTACCAAAGGAAGAAGTTTTAAAGAATGCACCAGAAGAACAATATGGATACTTTAAGCTACCTAGGATGATAATGGATTAGTGAGGTGATACTATGGATATCATAAGCTTATCTGCAATTGAGATGAGAGAGAAGCTGCTTAAAAAGGAGATTTCATGTAGGGAGATAGTTAAAGCCCATTTGGATAACATAGAGAGAATAGAGCCTGAAATCAACGCATTTATAACCTTAACCAGGGAAGAGGCCTTAGAGAAGGCCGATAAAGTAGATGAAAAGATAAGGAATGGCCAAGAGGTAGGAATCCTTGCAGGAATTCCTATAGCTGTAAAGGACAACATAAGCACTAAAGGAGTTAGGACTACCTGTGGTTCTAGAATGCTTGAAAACTACATACCCCCCTTTAATGCTACCGTTGTAGAAAGAATAGAAGCGGAAGATGGAATAATAATAGGGAAGACCAATATGGATGAGTTTGCCATGGGCTCTTCCACAGAAACCTCATATTTTGGGGCCACTAGAAATCCTATAGATACCACAAGGGTTCCTGGAGGCTCCAGCGGCGGTTCTGCTGCAGCAGTAAGAGCTAAGGAAGCAGCTGTTGCATTGGGAACAGACACTGGTGGCTCCATAAGAGAACCTGCTAGCTTCTGCGGAGTTGTGGGGATTAAGCCTACCTATGGGTTAGTATCCAGATATGGGGTAGTTCCTATGGCCAACTCTTTAGACCAAGTAGGGCCTTTTGGAAGGAATGTATTGGATGCAGCACTGCTATTACAGGCGGTTTCAGGCCATGATCCTAAGGATTCCACTTCAATGGATTTAGAGGTGGTGGATTACCTAAGACAGATTGAAGATGACATAAAGGGAATGGTAATAGGCATTCCTAAGGAATACATGGAAATTGAAATCGATGAGAACCTAAAGAGTAAGATTGTAAATGCAATTAACCTATTGGAAGATTTGGGAGCAAAGCTTGAAGAGGTATCCTTACCACATCTTAAGTATTCTTTACCTGATTATTACATCATATCTACCTCTGAGCTAAGTTCAAATCTTTCCAGATTTGATGGAATAAGGTATGGATATAGAGCTGAAAACTACAACAGCTTAGATGAGCTATACAAAAAATCCAGGTCTGAAGCCTTTGGGGACGAAGTAAAGAGGAGAATAATGTTGGGAACTTATTCCCTAAGCAAAGGCCATGCAGATGAGTACTATAAAAAAGCATTGAAAGTAAGGACTTTAATAAAGAATGACTTCGATAAGGCTTTCGAAAAGGCAGACGTATTAGTAGGGCCTACAGCGCCAACCTTGCCATTTAAAATAGGGGAGATGACCGATCCGGTTACCATGTACAAGGCGGATAGCTTTACAGTGGCAATCAACTTAGCAGGAATATGTGCTCTTTCCATGCCTTGTGGATATGTAGAAGGACTTCCTGTAGGATTGCAGATAATTGGCGATAGATTTAAGGAGATAAACATATTGAAAGCAGCTTACGCTTTAGAGAAGAGATTAGGGGGTGTCAGATAATGGCATATAAAACTGTAGTAGGATTGGAAATACACGTGGAGCTTGCTACCAAGACTAAGATATTCTGTGGCTGTTCCAATGAATTCGGTAAAGATGCCAATACTCAATGTTGCCCTGTGTGTTTAGGACTTCCTGGAGCCCTTCCAGTGCTAAACAAGGCAGTTGTGGAATATGCTATAAAAGCAGGACTAGCTTTTAACTGCCATATAGCCACTGAAACCAGGATGGATAGGAAAAACTACTTCTATCCTGACCTAGTCAAAGGGTTCCAGATAAGCCAAAATGACATCCCTTTGTGTTCAAATGGATATATTGAAATTGATACAGAGAATGGACCTAAAAAGGTAAGAATTAGGAGAATCCACATAGAAGAGGATACTGGAAAGTCAATCCATACAGAAAGCGGAGATTCACTACTTGACTACAATAGATCAGGAGTTCCACTAATTGAGATAGTAACAGAACCAGACATGAATTCAAAGGAAGAAGCACAGAAATTTTTGGAAAGCTTAAAATCCACCCTCCAATATATTGAGGTTTCTGATTGCAAAATGGAAGAAGGCTCATTGAGATGCGATATCAACTTAAACGTTGTAGATGAAGAAAGGAATATTAAGTCTAAGATAACAGAGATTAAGAACTTAAACTCCTTCAGCGCTGTAGGGAAAGCCATTGAACATGAAGTAGAAAGGCATATTGCCCTATTGGAAGCAGGAAAGAACACTGAAAGGGAAACAAGGCGTTGGAATGAAGTGGAAAATAAAACTGTAGTTATGAGGACTAAGGAAGAGGCAGCAGACTACAGATATGGCACAGAGCCAGATATAGCTCCAATTAAGATAGATGAAGAATGGATTGAAGAAATAAGGAGAACAATGCCAGAGCTACCACGCAATAAGAAGATGAGGTTTATGAAGGAGTACAATTTACCAGAATACGATGCAGAAGTGTTGACTCAGTCAAAGGACCTATCCTTCTTCTTTGAAGAGACAGTAAAATTGTCAGAGGATCCAAAGCAAGTTAGCAACTGGGTAATGGGAGACGTTCTACGAAGGCTAAACGATGAAGGAATAGAAATTAAGGATTTGAAATTCACTCCTAAGGATTTGGCAGACTTGCTCAAGCTAATAAATGAAGGAAAGATAAGCAACAACATAGGCAAAAAGGTATTAAGGGAAATGTTTGAAACAGGGAAAAAACCAAATGCCATAGTTGAAGAGCAGGGCTTAGTACAGATAAGCGATGAGAGTCAGCTTAGGGATATAGTGAATAAGGTATTAGATGAAAATGAGCAATCGGTTATAGATTACAAAAATGGTAAGACAAAAGCAATGGGATTCATCATCGGTCAGGTTATGAAGGCCACAAGAGGGAAGGCTAATCCTCAACTGGTTAACCAAATAGTAAAGGAAATGTTAGATAAAAGATAAGATGGAAATTATTCCTTTTCCATCTTATCTTTATCTTTTTTACTATCTCTATCTACAAAATAAGGGCAGTCCTTTAAAGGGGTGCTTGAGGAAGATGTGACCTTAGTTAAATTGCACATGCCATCTTCTTGGTATATGCAGTGTTCAGAACAAGGGATAAGCATATTAATCCTCCTTATGATGTAGCATTTAGATTATTTTATCCAACCAGCTATGAAATTATTAAGTTAAAAAAAGTGTACCTAAAGTGTATCAAAAGTGTTTCTATTTTGGTAGAATATAACTGAAAAGTTCTATTTGATTACATACAGTGTGCAAGGAGGAATTGTAGTGGAAATAGGTAAGTTGCCTAATCATTTGCTTGAAGAGATAGTGTTTAAAAACATCAAAAACAAAAGAAAAGAAGTGCTCATGGGAGCAGCCATAGGACAAGACAATGCCATAATAGATTTTGGCGACGAAATTTGCGCTGTATCCACTGATCCTATCACAGGGACTACTAAGCGTATCGGGAAGCTAGCTGTATATATATCCTGCAATGATGTATCCAGCTCTGGAGCTGAACCTATAGGTGTGCTTTTGACCATATTAGCCCCTCCAGATACTACTGTAGAGGAGATAGAAACCATAATGAAAGAGGCAGGAGAAGCTTCTAAGGAGCTAAATGTGGAGATAATTGGAGGGCATACAGAGATTACCGATGCTGTAAACAGAATTGTTGTGTCTTCAACAGTTATAGGAAAGCAGAAGAAGGAAAACATGATAGATGCTAAAAAGGCAAAAGTGGGAGATAAGATCCTCATGACCAAGTATGCTGGTATTGAAGGTACTACCATTTTAGCTAAGGAGCTAAAGGATTACCTATTGGACAAGATTGGTGAGGAAAAAATCGAAGAAGCTAGAAATATGTATAAACACATATCCGTTATGAGGGAAGGTATTATCTGCGGAAAAGTAGGAGTAAAATATATGCATGATATTACCGAGGGAGGAGTCCTTGGAGCAGTCTGGGAGGCAGCTTTAGCTATTGGCAAAGGGATAAAGATTTATGAGGATAGAATTCCCATGAAGGATGTTACAAAGGAGATTGCAAGCATTTTAGATATAAATCCATACAGGCTAATATCCAGCGGCAGCATGATCATAATAGCTGATAAAGATAAGGTAAGTGTTCTACAGGAGAAATTAGAAGAAGAAGGGATAAAAGTAACAGAAATTGGCGAAGTAATAGAAGAGGGCATATATTTGGAGAAAAATGGTGAAACTATGGAAATTCTCCCTCCATCTAGCGACGAACTATATAAGGCATTATCCTTCAAAAAATGAGAATAATTTACTAATTTGGATAAATCCCTGTATAACATTGACAAAAAAATAAGATGATAAACTTAAGAGAAGACGACACCTGTCACAGAACTCGTTGCAGAAAGGGGGGAAAGGACATGAGAAAATGGAAGGCTTTTCTATCTTTAATGCTTGTCTTTATGTTTATTAGCTCTTCAGCCTTTGCCACTTCTTCTTCCTCTAAGTATATTAAAGTAAGAATGGATGGCAAGACTTTATCAGTGCTAGTAGCACCAATCATGGTAGATGGTAAACTAGTCTATACAAAAGATCCAAGCTTTATATCAGGTAATACAACTTATGTGCCAATGAGGTTTATATCAGACCAATTTGGAGGAAAGATTGAGTGGAATGAATCAACAAATACAGCAACTGTTACAGTAGATAATAAAGTAATAAAGTTGACAATTGGCAGTAAGAACGTATATGTAAATGGTGAGAAGCGAGTAATAGAAGATAGGTTCATTCCAAAATTAGCTACTTATGACTATGGGACTTCAAAAGCTCGTGGGAGGACTGTGGTACCACTAAGGCTTATTGCTCAACTATTAGGGTACGAGATAGGCTATGATGAGGTAAAGGGGATACCAATAATAAACAGGCCTACACAAAACAACAATAACAATAATAATGGAAACAACCAAAATAAGGATCAAACTACAATTGTGAATACAGTGAAAGAGACCAAAAAGGAAACAGTAAACGGCAGAGAGGCTATAGTAATATACAAAACAAATAATGTAGAAATTAGTCAACAAAAATTGACAGGGCCTGTAAGACTTATATTCGATTTAAAGGCTTCCTTACTTACTGGTGGAGGATACCACCAATACAATATCAGTATTGGACCAGTAAAAGGAGTTAGGGTATCACAGTTTACCAGCGATGTGGTAAGAGTTGTATTAGACATTAAGGATGGAATAAACGATCCTCAAGTTGAAGTTATCAATCAGAAGGACAAGCTAATACTTATACCTAAGGTAGTAGAAAACCAAACTCCTCAGAAACCTAGTATAGTAATTTTCATTGACCCAGGTCATGGAGGACATGACCCAGGAGCAGTACAAAATGGAGTTAATGAAAAGGATATAAATCTACAAGTAGGTTTAAAACTTAATGCTGCACTGAAGAAAGCAGGCTATGATACCATTATATCAAGGGATTCAGATGTTTACCTGACTCTAGATCAAAGATACAACATGGCTAATAATAGTAACTCAAATATATTCATAAGCCTTCACTGTAACTCTTTTACTAGCAGCAGTGCTCATGGGATAGAGGTATATTACTGTCCTCCTGAAAAGTCACCAGTAAAGGAAGTTGATAGCAAACCATTAGCTGAAGCAATACATAATGAACTGGTAAAAGCAACAGGTGCTAAAGGTAGAGGAGCAAAAGAAGGTACTTTTGCAGTTATAAAGAATACAACCATGCCTGCAATACTTATAGAGATGGGATTCATAAGCAATAGTGAAGAAGCCCAAAAATTACAGACTGATTCTTATCAGAACAAGATTGTTGAGGGTATAGTAAAGGGCTTACAAAAGTATTTTGCGACTTATGGCAAATAATGTAATATAATAATAGCGGAGACATTTCTCCGCTATTACTATATTTTTGAGGTGGTTTAAGTGGAAGTATTGTTAGGATACTTATTGATATTTGTTGCAAGGGTATTGGACGTTACTATGGCAACTTTTAGGATGCTTATGGTAGTTCAGGGGAGGAAGTTTTATTCAGCTTGTATAGGGTTTGTTGAGATAATAATCTATATAACCGCATTGAATCAGGTGGTAAGCAATTTAGAGAATATATGGAATTTGCTAGTATATGCCCTAGGATTTGCTTGTGGTAACTACATAGGAATACTTATAGAGGAGAAAATAGCCCTTGGTATTTTAGCAGTTCAAATAATCCATAAGGAAAAAAGCAGTGATGAATTGGTAAATGAGTTAAGGGATCAAGGCTTTGGTGTAACAATATTAACTGGAATGGGAAGAGAAGGAAGTCGAGATGTAATAAATGTAGTAATTAGAAGAAAGGATTTACCAAAGCTAAAGAAGCTAGTCTATGATTTTGACCCTAATGCTTTTATCATAACTAATTCCATAAGTTCTATTAGCGGAGGCTATTTTTCAACAATTAAAAAGAAATAAATTATCATAGTATCCCTTATCCAATAATATAATGTAGTAAAAACATGGAGGGGGGTAAGGGATGTATAGAAGAAACAGAATAATAATACCTGTATTACTAGTAATATTGGTAGTAGCAATTGGGTTTTCTTACAAACTTAAAGGCAAAGATGATAAGGATAGCTCTGACCTATTAGATGATGATATTGAGATAATAAGGTCAGATGATAAGCACGACTTTGACCTGACAGATGATGATAGTATGAGAAAAACAGTTCTATACTTTAAGGATAAATATGGATTTTTAGTTCCAGTTATGACAAAACTTCCATGGGAAGAAGGCATAGCTAAGCTTGCTCTAAAGAACATGATAGACAGCCCAGAGCTAAGAGAAACAATTGGCAAAACAGGACTAATTCCTATCATACCTGCAGGAACACAGATACTAGGCATGGCTGTAGACCAGGAAACTGGATTATGTAAAGTTGATTTTAGCAAAGAAGTGTTGAACTGCGATACCAAGGAAGATGAAGAGAATATGATAAATGGAATTGTATATACCCTAACAGAATTTCCAACTATAAAAGAAGTTCAATTCCTAGTGGAAGGTCAAGTGCTTCCAACCTTTACCCATGGCACTGATACTGCTTCTCCTATTAAGAGAGATAATATCAACTTAGCAGGCAGTTTAAATGATGTAGGCTCCAAAGTAGTTGTATACTTTAAAGCAGAGAATTTAGAGGAGAACTTTGAATACTATGTGCCTGTTACAATACCAACTTTAGCTCCAGTACCAAATGTATATACCGCATTGGAAGTATTATTTAATGGTCCTCCAACAGGAATGGGACTTACTTCGGATATTCCTGAAGGGGTAACTTTCCATGGAGTCGATGTGAAAGATAATACTGCCTATGTGGATATTTCCTTTGATGATAAGCTTCCAGACAATATACAAACAGTACTAAACAACATGGCAAAGAATGTAGGGCTTACCCTAAGGGAATTTAAGGATATAGAATCGGTAGAGTTCCTCATTGATGGAAAAACATTAGAAGAGGCTGGATTGGATGTTTACATAAATGAAACAATACCAGCTTTTGCTAATGAATATTAAGCTGTCGTATGGCAGCTTAATTTTATTTTTTCTATAATTTTGCTGAAGCATTTATTATTTACAACAATATGGGTAAAATGTTAAAATAAATCATATGTAAACACAAAAGAGGTAGATGAAAGCATGAAGAAGAGAACTTTAGTGTTATCAACAGGAAATATAAATAAGGTGAAGGAAATAAGGGATATATTGAAGGACCTGCCAATAGATGTTGTCTCCAAAGATGAATTGGGGCTTAAGGAAATTGATGTTATAGAAGATGGAGAGACTTTAGAGGAAAATGCCATTAAGAAAGCCAAGGCTATAAAGGACAGAGTTCAAGGCATGGTAATGGCCGATGACACTGGACTCTTTGTCCACTATTTGAATGGAGAGCCTGGCATAAAATCAGCCAGATATTCAGGCCCTGATGCCACTGATGAAAAGAACATCCAAAAGCTATTAAAGGCCCTTGAGGGAGTCCCCATGGACAAGAGGACTGCCACCTTTAAGACTGTAATTGCACTGATTATGGAAGATGGAGAAGTTTTAACTGTAACAGGAGAATGTAAAGGGAGAATTGCATTTGAAAAAAGAGGGCAAAGTGGATTTGGATATGATCCCTTGTTTATTGTAGACGGATATGATAAGACTTTTGCAGAATTGGGCAATAATATTAAAAATAATATAAGCCACAGGGCTAAAGCTTTAGAGAAATTAAGGATTGTATTAACTAATATAATAGAGGATGGTATTGATGAAGATAGTAGTTGTCAGTGATACCCACGGTAGAATAGATGATTTTGTTAATAAGCTAAATTCCATGGAAAAGCCACAGTTCATAATCCATCTAGGGGATTATACAGAGGATGGAGAGAAGATACGTGTTATTGCCAATGTTGATACCATCATCGTTAAAGGTAATGGGGATTATCTAAATAGCACTTGTAAAGAGGAAGAGGTTCTTGATATTGGCGGAAAGAGATTTTTTATAACCCATGGTCATAAATACGGTGTAAAGTACGGTTTAACTAATCTCATGTACAGAGGAAAAGAATTAGAAGCAGACATTATACTGTTTGGTCATACCCATGTGCCCCTTATAGTCAAGGAATCGGATATTATGATAATGAATCCAGGAAGCGTTTCTTATCCTAGAGGGATTGAAAGGAGAAAAACTTTTGGTATAATAGATATAGGAGAAACTGTTTCCATGGCTATAGAAAAAATAGATTAAATTAAATCTATTTATTGTGTCAATAACCTGTGAAAATGTCACCTAAAAAATCATGATTTTATTCTA
>JAAROH010007626.1_pt1 | contig 89475 bp, 86 predicted proteins | sample 7248631 | NCBI WGS metagenome assembly JAAROH01 (sample SAMN09772309, study PRJNA484901) | compost metagenome | isolation source: Vermicomposting unit | place: India | reverse complement strand
ACGCTCTCCGTCAATTGTTGTGGAGGCAGTGAACGCCGCCACGTCACCATCTTGGAAACTGGAAACTAGGCAGCCAGCAGGATCTTCCGGCGGAAGTTCTCGAAGGAGCGGAATCCGTAGGCCTGCCGCTTGATCACCTTGATCTTGTTGTTTAAGCCTTCGGTGATACTGTTGGAGATTCGGTAGCGATGGTAGTTGGCGAGCTCTCTCTGCCAACGGAGAAAGGTTGTGGCCAAGTGCTTCAGTTCAGGCACCCCGGAGGCCAGTAACCAGGAGATGAGTTGGGCCAGGCGGTGGCTTGAGTTCTCTGTGGTGCTGGTGTTGTACCAGCGACGGAGGCGCTCCTTGGCAGCGTAGGCCGCCCGCAGCTCGGGGGATAGGGCAAGGAGTTGCGATAGGCGCTTACGCTGGCTGGAACTCAAGTCTTCAAAGTTTCGAAGCAGGACGCTCCGGCTGCGGAAGATGGGGTGCGTTCTGTCGCCCTTGATCTGACGCCGGACCCGTTTACGGACGGCGTTGAGGGCGTAGTTGGCCAACCGGATCACGTGGAACTTGTCGGCCACGATCTCTGCCTCCGGTAGCGCTTGACGCACCGCCTGACGGAAGGCTTCATTCAGGTCGATGCACACTGCCTGGACACTCTTCTCATATTGCTTTAGGTGCTCTCGGACGGGCTTCTTCTCCCTGGTCTCGACGACATCGAGAATCCTGCGCTCCTCCAGGTCAACGAAGACCGTGTTGTACACCTGTCCCCGCTTGGCAGCGAACTCGTCGACGCCCAGAAACTTCGGCCTCGGCTGCGGACGTGACTGCACCTCCCGATCTCCCAGTCGCTCCAAGATTCGCTGTACGCGGCCTTCGCCCAACCGGAACTCTTCGGCTACGGCCTTTGTTGGCCGGGTGCGCAGTCGGCGGAACAACGCCAACTCCAGTTCGGGAAAAGGTGCGGAACCGGGTCGTGGAGACCGTGGGGCAGGGCATTGAGGGAGTCCGCCACGGGCGCATGCCGATCTTGTATGCCGGTCGGAACGCCAGCGGCGGATACTCTCGGATGCTGAGGGCGGCCGCCGGCTTCACCAAGTAGAAGAGGCAACAGACGCATTCGGCGCCAATTCATGAACCAAAATCATACAGAACACTTTTGGAAGTGCGACGTACCCACTTTCACTTGACAGACCCGTACAAGGAATCCCTGTTGCACAGAACGCGCAGACATGATATAGTATCACTTGCGCTGCCGCTGCGGCGGCGGATGCAATCCCTCGCGGAGAGATACCCAAGTGGCTGAAGGGGCGGCTTTGCTAAAGCTGTAGGGGGCGCAAGCCCCGCGAGGGTTCGAATCCCTCTCTCTCCGCCAGCGGCCGTGCTCGTGCGAGCACGGCTTTTCTCATTCCTGCCCGGCGGTCTGCCGCATTCTGCCACCAGGTTGCATGACGGGCACGGACATGGTATATTATCTTTTGCGCCGCCCATCGGGCGGCGGAAGCATTCCGCCGCGGAGAGATACCCAAGTGGTTGAAGGGGCGGCTTTGCTAAAGCTGTAGGGGGCGCAAGCCCCGCGAGGGTTCGAATCCCTCTCTCTCCGCCAGCGGCCGTGCTCGTGCGAGCACGGCTTTTCTCATTCCTGCCCGGCGGTCTGCCGCATTCTGCCACCAGGTTGCATGACGGGCACGGACATGGTATATTATCTTTTGCGCCGCCCATCGGGCGGCGGAAGCATTCCGCCGCGGAGAGATACCCAAGTGGTTGAAGGGGCGGCTTTGCTAAAGCTGTAGGGGGCGCAAGCCCCGCGAGGGTTCGAATCCCTCTCTCTCCGCCAGCGGCCGTGCTCGTGCGAGCACGGCTTTTCTCATTCCTGCCCGGCGGTCTGCCGCATTCTGCCACCAGGTTGCATGACGGGCACGGACATGGTATATTATCTTTTGCGCCGCCCATCGGGCGGCGGAAGCATTCCGCCGCGGAGAGATACCCAAGTGGTTGAAGGGGCGGCTTTGCTAAAGCTGTAGGGGGCGCAAGCCCCGCGAGGGTTCGAATCCCTCTCTCTCCGCCAGCGGCCGTGCTCGTGCGAGCACGGCTTTTCTCATTCCTGCCCGGCGGTCTGCCGCATTCTGCCACCAGGTTGCATGACGGGCACGGACATGGTATATTATCTTTTGCGCCGCCCATCGGGCGGCGGAAGCATTCCGCCGCGGAGAGATACCCAAGTGGTTGAAGGGGCGGCTTTGCTAAAGCTGTAGGGGGCGCAAGCCCCGCGAGGGTTCGAATCCCTCTCTCTCCGCCAGCGGCCGTGCTCGTGCGAGCACGGCTTTTCTCATTCCTGCCCGGCGGTCTGCCGCATTCTGCCACCAGGTTGCATGACGGGCACGGACATGGTATATTATCTTTTGCGCCGCCCATCGGGCGGCGGAAGCATTCCGCCGCGGAGAGATACCCAAGTGGTTGAAGGGGCGGCTTTGCTAAAGCTGTAGGGGGCGCAAGCCCCGCGAGGGTTCGAATCCCTCTCTCTCCGCCAGCGGCCGTGCTCGTGCGAGCACGGCTTTTCTCATTCCTGCCCGGCGGTCTGCCGCATTCTGCCACCAGGTTGCATGACGGGCACGGACATGGTATATTATCTTTTGCGCCGCCCATCGGGCGGCGGAAGCATTCCGCCGCGGAGAGATACCCAAGTGGTTGAAGGGGCGGCTTTGCTAAAGCTGTAGGGGGCGCAAGCCCCGCGAGGGTTCGAATCCCTCTCTCTCCGCCAGCGGCCGTGCTCGTGCGAGCACGGCTTTTCTCATTCCTGCCCGGCGGTCTGCCGCATTCTGCCACCAGGTTGCATGACGGGCACGGACATGGTATATTATCTTTTGCGCCGCCCATCGGGCGGCGGAAGCATTCCGCCGCGGAGAGATACCCAAGTGGTTGAAGGGGCGGCTTTGCTAAAGCTGTAGGGGGCGCAAGCCCCGCGAGGGTTCGAATCCCTCTCTCTCCGCCAGCGGCCGTGCTCGTGCGAGCACGGCTTTTCTCATTCCTGCCCGGCGGTCTGCCGCATTCTGCCACCAGGTTGCATGACGGGCACGGACATGGTATATTATCTTTTGCGCCGCCCATCGGGCGGCGGAAGCATTCCGCCGCGGAGAGATACCCAAGTGGTTGAAGGGGCGGCTTTGCTAAAGCTGTAGGGGGCGCAAGCCCCGCGAGGGTTCGAATCCCTCTCTCTCCGCCAGCGGCCGTGCTCGTGCGAGCACGGCTTTTCTCATTCCTGCCCGGCGGTCTGCCGCATTCTGCCACCAGGTTGCATGACGGGCACGGACATGGTATATTATCTTTTGCGCCGCCCATCGGGCGGCGGAAGCATTCCGCCGCGGAGAGATACCCAAGTGGTTGAAGGGGCGGCTTTGCTAAAGCTGTAGGGGGCGCAAGCCCCGCGAGGGTTCGAATCCCTCTCTCTCCGCCAGCGGCCGTGCTCGTGCGAGCACGGCTTTTCTCATTCCTGCCCGGCGGTCTGCCGCATTCTGCCACCAGGTTGCATGACGGGCACGGACATGGTATATTATCTTTTGCGCCGCCCATCGGGCGGCGGAAGCATTCCGCCGCGGAGAGATACCCAAGTGGTTGAAGGGGCGGCTTTGCTAAAGCTGTAGGGGGCGCAAGCCCCGCGAGGGTTCGAATCCCTCTCTCTCCGCCAGACGACAGAAGCGACGGTGGGCCGTGCAGGTGCACGGCCCACCGTCGCTTCTGCTCCGCGTCGCCCGCCCGCTCCGGACGCGCTCCGAATCAACGCCCTTCCGCTGGTGAACGCTAAAGGCAAACCCGTGCGATGGCCAGTTGGAGGGGGATTGCGTACGGTGCGAGCACGGTGGGCAGCCATGGCGTTCTGCGCCCTGCTCCTTTCCGGGTGCATGGCGCAGCAGCAGCCGCAGCAGTCGCCGGAACCCAGTTCGGAGCAGGTACGGAAGGCCGTCAGGGAGAGCCTGAGCGAGCCGGAGATGAAGGACTACATCCGTCTTCAGGTCAAGGAGCAGGCCGGCGTGGAGATCCTTGAGATGGCCCTCGACACGCAGGAGGGCAAGGACGCGCTGACCGATGCCGTGAAGGAAGTCATGGGCTCGCCGACCGGCGAGCAGCTGATTCAGCAGAAGCTGGCGGAGATGCTGGAGGACCCCATCGTCCAGCAACAGCTGCAGCAGGCGATCCGTGAGACGCTGCAGGACATCCTGTCCAAGGGAACCCAAGACTCCCGCCGGGGCGGCGGACAGGGCGGCGGCCAGGGCGGTGGACAGGGTGGCGGTCAGAGCGGAGGCCAGCAGGGCGGCGGTGGCGGCGGTCAATGACAGACAGCGGCCCCCGGTCGCACAGGCGGCCGGGGGCAAGCGCGCGCCCGATCAGGACGCGAGGTCGAGCAGCTCGCGCTGCTCGCGCGGGAAGGTCGAGCTGTAGGCGGCCAGTACCCGTTCCCGGTACGGGTTGGTCTCCCAGCCGGCCGCCGCGCGCGGCCCGCCGTTGTACACGGCCAGGGCGACGTCCACCGAGCCGTACTCGGCGATGAGGGCGGACAGGTAGAACGTGCCCATCTCCACGGACGTGGCGGGGTCGCTCAGGTCGTACGCCTCCAGCCCCATGACACCGGCCAGCCACTGGCCGGTGGAGGGCAGGATCTGCATGAGGCCGCGCTCGCCGTGGGCGCCCACGGCGTCCGGATCCCACCGGCTCTCCACGGTGATGACGGCCGCGATCAGCCGGGGGTCGACCCCGTACCGGTCCGCGACCTCTACCACCAGGGGGCGGTATTCCTCCGGGGCCAGGTCCTCGATGCGGGCGGCCAGCTCTTCCAGGCGGGCCCGCCCCAGCTCCGCGGGGTCGGGCGGCAGCTCCGCCGTCGGATCGGGTTCAGGTTCGGGCAGAACCGGTTCGGCGTTTTGCGCGGGCTCGGCCGCCGTCGCCGCGAGCATGGTGGGAACGGCCGCCACTCCGAGCGCCAGGGCCGCCCAGAGGAAGCCGCGCCGGCGGAGTCGTTGGCGCACAGTCGGTTCCTCCTTTAGACCTCATACGGTCAATATATCTGAATAATAAGAAGTGTCACATGTAGTTCTTGGCAACGCTACCCACTTTACCAGGAGCCGAAACCGACTGTCAACCCTTATTGCCAGATGATGGAACGGGTCAACCCATTGTCGAAAGTGGCGGAAAAGAGGGGGAGGAAGGAGGACCGGCGGGCGGGCGAGAAATCCCCCTGTCGTGAGGTAGGTGACCCGCGATCATGCTTGATCCTTCATCTGTTCGTGAGTACCAGCGCCTGCGGGCCGCGGTGCGCGGCCGGCTGCTCTCCGGGCTGAACGAGCAGCAGCGGGAGGCGGTGCTGCACGGTCAGGGGCCGCTGCTCATCCTGGCCGGAGCGGGAAGCGGGAAGACCCGCGTCATCGCCCACCGCATCGCCCACCTGATCCTGTTCGGGCCGGAGTACGACCCTGACGCCCCGCCGCCCCCCGGCCTGACGGCGGACGACCTCGAGGCGCTGCGGCTGGCCGTCGAGGGCCCGGGGCCCATCGACACCGGCGCGATCGCCCACCTGCTGGGTGGGGGGATCGATCCCTGGCGCATCCTGGCGATCACCTTCACCAACAAGGCGGCCGCCGAGATGCGGGAGCGGGTGGAGCAACTGGTGGGCCCGAGGGCGCGCGAGGTCTGGGCGGCGACCTTCCACTCGACGTGCGTCCGCATGCTGCGGCGGGACATTGAGCGGCTGGGCTACGGCCGCAATTTCGTCATCCTGGATGCCGAGGACCAGCAGGCCGTCATCCGGGACTGCCTGAAGCGGCTGGGCCTGTCGGAAAGGCAGTTCCAGCCCGGCGCCGTGCTGGGCACGATCTCCAACGCGAAGAACGCCATGCTGGATCCCCGGCGGTTCGCCGACCGGGCCGGCGACTACTGGCGGCAGCAGGTGGCCAAGGTCTACGCGCTGTACCAGGAGCAGCTGCGCTCGGGCAATGCGCTGGACTTCGACGACCTCCTGCTGAAGGCCGTGGAGCTGCTGGAGCGGTTCGACGACGTGCGGGAGTACTACCAGCGCAAGTTCGAGTACATCCTCGTCGACGAGTACCAGGACACCAACCACGTCCAGAACCGGTGGGTCTTCCTGCTGGCCGGGGAGAAGCAGAACCTGGCCGTCGTCGGCGATGACGACCAGGGCATCTACTCGTGGCGCGGGGCGGACATCAGCAACATCCTGGAGTTCGAGGCGCAGTTCCCGGGCTGTCGGACCATTAAGCTGGAGCAGAACTACCGCTCCACGCAGAACATCCTCTCCGCCGCCTATGCGGTGGTGCGGCACAACACGGGCCGCAAGGAGAAGCGGCTCTGGACGGCGGCGGGCCCCGGGGACCCGGTGTACCACTTCACCGCCGCCGACGAGCGGGACGAGGCGGCGTTCGTGGCGCGCGAGGTGGAGCGGCTGGTGGCCGAGGGCCTGCCCGACGGCACCCGCCTGGACTACCAGGACTTCGCCGTGCTCTACCGCACCCACGCCCAGTCCCGCGCGCTGGAGGAGGCCATGGTGCGCCGTTCCATCCCCTATGGCATCTACGGCGGCCTGCGCTTCTTCGAGCGCAAGGAGATCAAGGACGTCCTGGCTTACCTGCGCATCATCGCCAACCCGGCCGACATCGTGTCGTTCCGCCGGGCCGTCGGGGTGCCGAAGCGGGGCATCGGCCCGGCCACGGTGGACAAGCTGGTGGACTACGCCGAGCAGTGGCAGGTGCCGGTGGCACTGGCCGCCCTCGACTGCTCGATGGTGCCGGGCCTCTCCGGCACCTACCAGAAGCGCATGGAGGAGTTCGGCGCCCTCATCGAGGAGCTGACCAACCTGAGCGCGCACTGCACGGTGGGCCAGCTGATTGACGCCGTGCTGGAGCGCACCGGCATCCTGGAGGAGCTCCGGGCCGACACCTCGCTGGAGGCGGCGGCGCGGCTGGAGAACGTGCAGGAGCTGCGCTCGATGGCCGCGGAGTTCGAACCGCCGGCCGGCGAGGAGCTGGACGGCCTCAGGGACCTGGACAGCTTCCTGGCCACGGTGGCCCTGCTCACCGACGCCGACCAGGTGGGCGAGGGGCAGAACAAGGTGACTCTGATGACCCTCCATTCGGCCAAGGGGCTGGAGTTTCCCGTGGTCTTCCTGGTCGGCCTGGAGGAGGGGGTGTTCCCCCACAACCGGGCGCTGACCGACGAGGTGCAGATGGAGGAGGAGCGCCGGCTCTGCTACGTGGGCATGACCCGGGCGCGCCTGCGGCTCTACCTGACCAACGCCGTCAGCCGCAACCTGTGGGGCCAGTCCAACTACAATGCGCCCAGCCGGTTCCTGCTGGAGATTCCGGCGGAGCTGGTGGAGGAGGTGACCCCGGCCGCCGGTGCGTCCGGGCCGCGCCGGTCCGCCTGGGACGACGGCGCCGCCTGGGAGGACGCCGGGGCGGCTGTGCGGCGGCCGGCGTGGGATGGCGGCGCGCGGGCTGCGCGGCGCCGGGAGTGGGAGGATGACGACTTCTCGCCGGCCATCGGCGCGGCGGGCTGGGGTCGGACCGCGCAGGCCCGCCGGCTGCAGAAGGCCCTGGAACCGCCGTCCGAGGAGACGCCGCAGTTCCAGCCCGGGGACCGGGTGCGTCACGAGCGGTTCGGTGAGGGCGTGGTGAAGGCCGTCATCGGCGACACCGTGACCGTGCAGTTCGCCGGGGCGGCCGGGCAGCGGGTACTGGTGGCCAGCTACCTGCGCCCGGCCGCGGCCGAGGCGGAGTGACTGGGGAGGGAAGCAGCATGGATCGATCCTGGGCGGAGCGGCGGATCCCGGAACTGATCGAGACCATTCGCCACCATGAGTACCTCTATTACGTGAAGAATGAGCCGGAGATCAGCGACGCCGCCTTCGACGAGCTGATGCAGGAGCTGAAGCAGCTGGAGGAGGCGTTCCCGGACCTGCGGCGGCCCGACTCGCCGACGCAGCGGGTCGGCGGGGCCACCGCGCCCGACTTCGCCAAGGTACCCCACCAGCCGCCGATGTACTCCCTGGACAACGCCTTCAGCGAGGCGGATCTGCGGGACTTCGACCGGCGGGTGCGCGAGGGGCTGGGCGGCGAGCCGGTCTCCTACGTGTGCGAGCTGAAGATCGACGGGCTCTCGATCTCGCTTCGCTACGAGGACGGCCTCTTCGTCCAGGGCGCGACCCGGGGCGACGGCGAGACCGGCGAGGACGTCACCGAGAACCTGCGCACCATCGGCTCGATCCCGCTCCGGCTGGACGGGACGGAGGCCCCGGTGCCGCCCCGGCTGATCGTGCGGGGCGAGGTCTACATGACCAAGCAGGTGCTGGAGGAGCTGAATGCGGCGCTGGCCGCCGAGGGGAAGCCCCTGCTGCAGAACCCCCGTAACGCCGCGGCCGGCGGACTGCGGCAGAAGGATCCCCGCAAGACCCGGGAGCGGCGGCTGGACGCCTTCCTCTACCAGGTGGTGGACGCGGAGGCCCTGGGCATCGCCGACCACTGGAGTGCGCTGCAGCGGCTTCAGGCCTGGCGCTTCAAGGTGAACCCGCACCGGCACCTGGCCCACACCATCGACGAGGTCCTGGACTGGGTGGCCGGGTGGCAGGCGCGGCGGCACGAGCTGCCCTATGAGATCGACGGCCTGGTGATCAAGGTCAACGACCTCGCCCAGCAGCGGCGGCTGGGCTTTACGTCCAAGTTCCCTCGCTGGGCGATCGCCTACAAGTTCCCCGCGGAGGAGCGGGAGACCACCGTGGTGGGCATCAGCCTGGAGGTCGGGCGCACCGGCGTGGTGACGCCGTCGGCGGACCTGGCGCCGGTGCGCATCGCCGGTACCACGGTGAAGCGCGCCACGCTGCACAACGAGGACTACATCCGGGAGAAGGACATCCGAGTCGGGGACACGGTCATCGTCCGCAAGGCCGGCGAGATCATCCCCGAGGTGGTGCGGGTCGTGCTGGAGAAACGGCCGCCCGACGCCCAGCCCTGGACCTTCCCGAAGACCTGCCCGGCGTGCGGCGCGGAGCTGGTCCGCATCGAAGGCGAGGCGGCGACCCGCTGCACCAACAACCTCTGCCCCGCCCAGCAGTACCGGGCGATCCTGCACTTCGCCTCCCGGGACGCGATGAACATCGAGGGGCTGGGCGAGGCCCTGGTGCAGTCGCTGCTGGACCACGGCCTGATCGAGGACGCCGCCGACCTTTACCGGCTCCACGAGAAGCGGGATGCGCTCATCCGCCTGGAGCGGATGGGCGAGAAGTCGGTGGACAACCTGCTGGCGGCCATCGACGCCACCCGGCAGAACCCCCTGCACCGGCTGATCTTCGCCCTGGGCATCCGGCACGTGGGCGAGCGGGCAGCCCGGCTCCTGGCCGACCACTTCGGATCCATGGAGGCGATCGAGCAGGCCGGCCTCGACGAGCTCACGGCCATCCCCGGCCTGGGGCCGAAGATCGCGGAGTCGGTGAAGAACTACTTCGCCTCGCCCCGCTCGCATCAGCTGCTGGCGAAGCTCAGGGCCGCGGGCGTGAACATGGTGGGCGAGAAGAAGGCTGGGCCGGCAGAGGGGCCGCTGGCGGGCATGACCGTGGTGGTCACCGGGACGCTGGTGCGGTGGAGCCGGAAGGAGATCGAGGAACTGATCCAGCAGTTGGGCGGGAAGGCTGCCGGTTCGGTCAGCCGGAAGACCAGCTTCGTCGTTGCGGGGGAGGCCGCGGGCTCCAAGCTGCAGAAGGCTCAGGAACTGGGCATCCCGGTGCTCACCGAAGACGAGTTCTGCGAGCGCTATCTCCAGGGTTAGGGAAATCCCGCCAGGATGATGCAGGGGGAATCGGGAGGATTCGCGTATAGGCTGAGCGAAAAAATCTAAACCAACCCGCGCGAAACTGCGTCTCATGAGCACAAAGGGAGTATTGTCATGAGGCGGGCATGAAACGCCGGGCGGAGTCATGTGTAGGTGTGAAGGAGAAGAGGAGTGAGCCTGTGAGCGAGAAGCTGGTCGAAATCCGAAACCTTCAGACCCACTATTTCACCGAAGACGGCGTCGTAAAGGCCGTTGACGGGGTGGATCTCTATATCAATCGTGGTGAAACCCTGGGTGTCGTGGGCGAGTCCGGCTGCGGGAAGAGTGTGACCTCCCTCTCGATCATGAGGCTCATTCCCAATCCCCCGGGCAAGATCGTGGGTGGCGAGATCCTGTTCGAGGGTGAGGATCTGCTCAAGAAGTCCGAGGCGGAGATGCGGAAGATCCGGGGGAACGAGATCTCCATGATCTTCCAGGAGCCGATGACCTCGCTGAACCCGGTCTACACCATCGGGGATCAGATCGCCGAGGCCATCGAGCTGCATCAGGGCCTGTCGCACAAGGAAGCGATCGAGAAGGCCATCGAGATGCTGCGGCTGGTTGGCATCCCGCTGCCCGAGCAGCGGGTGAAGGAGTATCCGCACCAGCTGTCGGGCGGTATGCGGCAGCGCGTCATGATCGCGATGGCGCTGTCCTGCAACCCGAAGCTGCTCATCGCGGACGAGCCCACCACCGCGCTGGACGTGACGATCCAGGCCCAGATCCTGGAGCTGATGAAGAAGCTGAAGAAGGAGCTGGGCATGGCGATCATGCTCATCACCCACGACCTGGGCGTCGTGGCGGAGATGTGCGAGCGCGTGGTCGTCATGTACGCCGGCAAGGTGGTGGAGGAGGCCGATGCGGTCGCTCTCTTCCAGAATCCCCTTCACCCGTACACCGAGGGTCTGCTGAAGTCGATCCCGCGCCTCGATCAGGAGGTTGAGAAGCTGCACGTGATCGAGGGCGCGGTGCCGAATCCGCTGAACCTGCCCGAAGGCTGCCGGTTCCATCCGCGGTGCCCCGTGGCAACCGACCGGTGCCGGGCCGAACAGCCCACCCTTCAGCAGGTGGCGCCCGGGCGGAAAGTTGCCTGCTTCCTCGCTGAAGAACGGCTCATGAAGGGGGTCACGGCGTGATGAGCACCGCGGTTGGCACCAAGGCGCAGACCGGCGACGTCCTGGTCGACGTGCGCAACCTGAAGAAGCACTTCCCCGTCACCGGCGGCGGCATCATCGCCCGCACAGTGGGTTACGTCAAGGCGGTGGACGGCGTCTCCTTCCAGATCCGCCGCGGTGAGACGCTGGGTCTGGTGGGCGAGTCCGGCTGCGGCAAGACCACGATGGGCAAGGTTCTGCTGCGGCTGCAGGAGCCCACGGAAGGCCAGGTCTACTTTGAGGGAAGGAACATCTACGAACTGAACCGCGAGGAGATGCGCAAGCTCCGGCGGGAGATGCAGATCATCTTCCAGGACCCGTACTCCTCGCTGAACCCCCGCATGACGGTGGGCGACATCATCGGCGAGCCGCTGGAGATCCACGGCGTGGCCCGGGGCGCGGCCAAGACCAAGCGGGTCCACGAGCTGCTGGACGTGGTGGGCCTGGCCTCGTTCCACGCCCGGCGGTATCCGCACGAGTTCTCCGGCGGCCAGCGGCAGCGTATCGGCATCGCCCGGGCGCTGGCGCTGAACCCGAAGCTGATCGTCTGCGACGAGCCGGTGTCGGCGCTGGACGTGTCGATCCAGTCGCAGGTGCTCAACCTGCTGGAGGACCTGCAGAAGGAGTTCGGGCTGACCTACCTGTTCATCGCCCACGGCCTGGCGGTGGTGAAGCACGTCTCCGACCGGGTCGGCGTGATGTACCTGGGCAAGATGATGGAGATCTCGCCGGCGAACGAGCTGTACACCAATCCGCTGCACCCGTACACCGAGGCGCTGATGTCCGCCATTCCGATCCCCGATCCGACGCTGAAGCGGGAGCGGATCGTGCTGGAGGGCGACGTGCCCTCGCCGGTCAATCCGCCTTCGGGCTGCCGGTTCCACACCCGGTGCCGCTATCAGCCGCAGGTCGGCGACATCTGCAAGGAGGAGGAGCCGCCGCTGGTGGACGTGGGCAACGACCACTGGGTCGCCTGCCACATGCGGACGAAGTAGAGGAAGAATCCAACCCGACGATGGCCGGACCCTGTGGGGCCGGCCATCTTGCGCGTACAGGGGCTGCCAGCTACATTGCTTGTCTGGGACGGCTTGTGTTAGAATCAGGTAGTTACGCACACGCTCCGGCTGAACCGGTTGGCCGAAATTGGGGATGGTGGTGATCGACAGTGGCGGTAACGCGGGACGAGATTCAGCGCGTGGCCCGGCTGGCCCGCCTGAGCCTCTCCGAGGAAGAGATCGAGACCTTCGCGGAGCAACTCAACCGCATTCTCGAACACGTGGAACGCATCAATCGGCTGGACGTGGCGGATGTGCCTCCCACCTACCACGGCGTCGCCTTGCAGCACCCCTTCCGGGAGGACAAGCCTCTGCCGTCGCTGGACCGGGAGGCGGTTCTGGCGCTGGCCCCGGAGGCGGAGGCCGGCTGTTACAAGGTGCCGAAGATTACGGAGGGCTAAGGGATGTCTGGGATGACGCACATGCTGAGCGCGGCCCGGCTCAACCGGCTCTTTCTGGCCGGGGAGCTGTCGGCGGTGGAAATTGCGGAATCTGCCCTGAGCCGCATCGCACAGGTTGAACCCGCGGTGGGCGCGTTCATCACGGTGGCGGCCGATCACGTGATCGAGCGGGCGAAGAAGCTGGACGCGCGCCGCAAGGCCGGCGACACGGAGCTGGGCCCGCTGGCCGGCGTGCCGATCGCGGTGAAGGATAACATCTGCACCAGCGGGATGGAGACCACCTGCGCCTCCCGCATCCTGAAGGGGTACGTCTCGCCCTTCGACGCGACGGTGGTGGAGCGGCTGCGTGCCGCCGGCGCGATGATCATCGGCAAGGCGAACATGGACGAGTTCGCGATGGGCTCCTCGGGCGAGTCCTCTGCGTTCGGCGTGACCCGCAACCCGTGGGACCTGGAGCGCGTGCCCGGCGGCTCATCCTCCGGGTCGGCCGCGGCGGTCGCGGCCGGGGAGGCCCCTCTCGCCCTGGGCACGGACACGGGCGGCTCCATCCGGCAGCCGGCCGCCTTCACCGGCATCGTCGGGCTGAAGCCCACTTACGGGTACGTCAGCCGCTACGGCGTGGTCGCGTTCGCCTCGTCGCTGGACCAGGTGGGTCCGATGGGCCGCGATGTGGAGGACGTGGCCCGGCTCTTCGAGGTGATCGCCGGACCCGACCGGCGCGACGCGACCAACGCCGGGCGCACCCCGCCGGCGCTGAAGTTCGGCGGCGAACCGTCCCTCAGCGGCGTGCGCCTCGGCGTGCCGAAGGAGCTGCTCGGCCCCGGCATCGACCCCGGTGTAAAGGCCCGGGTCGAGGAGGCCATTGCCCAGTTGGAGGAGCTCGGCGCGACCGTGGAGGAGTGCTCGCTGCCCTCCACCGAGTACGCGCTGTCGGCGTACTACGTCATCGCGGTCGCCGAGGCCTCTTCAAACCTGGCCCGGTTCGACGGCGTGCGGTACGGCTACCGCGCCGCCCAGGCCGGCGGGTTGCACGAGATGTACAGCAAGACCCGCGGCGAGGGCTTCGGCACGGAAGTGAAGCGCCGCATCATGCTGGGCACCTACGTCCTCTCCGCAGGCCATTACGACGCCTACTACCGGCGGGCGCAGCAGGTACGCACCCTGGTCGTGCGCGACTTCGAGCGCGCCTTTGAGCGGTACGACGCCCTGGTGACCCCCACCACGCCGTTCACCGCCTGGAAGATCGGGGAGAAGGTCGACGACCCGGTCTCCATGTACCTGGGCGATATCTGCACCATTCCGGTCAACCTGGCGGGGCTGCCGGCCGTCTCCGTCCCCTGCGGGTTCGTGGACGGCCTGCCGGTCGGGATGCAGCTGATCGGCAAGCCCTTTGCCGACACCCAGATCCTGCAGATCGCCTGGGCGTACCAGAAGGTGACCAAGCATCACGAGGCCCGTCCGGCCCTGACTGAGGAAGGAGGTCGGTAGCCGTGTCCACCGCCAAGTGGGAGACCGTTATCGGCCTCGAGGTCCACGTGGAGCTGTCCACTGAGACCAAGATCTGGTGCGGTTGCAAGAACGAGTTCGGGGCCGAGCCGAACACCAACGTCTGCCCGGTGTGCCTCGCCCTGCCCGGCGCGCTGCCGGTCCTGAATTACAAGGCCGTGGAGTACACCATCCGCGCGGGACTGGCCCTGAACTGCAAGATCCAGCGGCACTCCAAGTTCGACCGGAAGAACTACTTCTACGCCGATCTGCCCTCGGGCTACCAGATCAGCCAGTTCGACCTGCCGCTGTGCTACGACGGCTACGTGGACATCACGAAGAAGGACGGTACCACCCGCCGCATCCGCATCAAGCGGATCCACCTGGAGACCGACGCGGGGAAGCTGCTCCATGCCGGCGACGACGTCGCGGCGGCGGATTACTCGCTGGTCGACTTCAACCGCGCCGGCGTGCCGCTCATCGAGATCGTCACCGAACCGGACCTGTGCTCGGCCGAGGAGGCCGGCCTGTTCCTGCAGAAGCTGCGCACGATCCTGAAGTACTCGGGCGTCAGCGACGTGAAGATGGAAGAGGGCTCCATGCGCTGCGACGTGAACCTGTCGGTGCGCCCGGCGGGGTCCAGCGAGTACGGCGTGCGGACGGAGCTGAAGAACGTCAACTCCTTCTCGGCCGTCATGCGGGGCATCGAGTACGAGGAGAAGCGGCATATCCGTATCCTGGAGGAGGGCGGCCAGCCCGAGCAGGAGACCCGTTCCTGGCGCGACGCCCAGGGCATCTCGGTGCTGCTGCGCTCCAAGGAGGACGCCGAGGACTACCGCTACTTCCCCGAGCCCGACCTGCCGCCGCTGGAGGTGTCGGCCGAGGAGATCGAACGCATCCGGGCCGGCCTGCCCGAGCTGCCCGACGCCCTCATGCAGCGGCTGATGACCGAGTACGGCCTCTCCGCTTACGACGCCTCCGTCATCGTCGCCGAGCGGGAGTACGCCCAGTGGTTCCTGCACGCGGTGGAGCTGGCCGGCGCCGGCCAGGCCAAGACCGTCGCCAACTGGCAGATCAACGAGCTGTACCGGGTGATGAACGAGAAGGGGCTCGGCCCCGAACAGATCCCCGTCACGCCCGAGCAGCTGGTGGGCATGCTGAAGCTGATCGAGCAGGGAACCATCACCGGCAAGATCGCCAAGACCGTCTTCGACAAGATGGTGGAGACGGGCAAGGACGCCGAGACCATCGTCAAGGAAGAGGGGCTCACCCAGGTGGCCGATGAGGGCGAGCTGCTCGCCATCGCCCGGGAGGTGGTGGCCTCCAACCCGAAGGTCTTCGAGGACTGGAAGGCCGGCAAGCAGTCGGCCGCCCAGTGGTTCGTCGGCCAGATCATGAAGCGGACCCGTGGGCGGGCCAACCCGCAGATGGCCCTGAAGCTGGTGACCCAGGCGCTCGAAGAGCAGGCGCAGAAGTAAGGACGCCCCCCGCCGTAGGAACTGCGGCGGGGGCGTCTAATCTTTTCGGTAAAGATTGAAAGGAGGCGTGGCCCGTGGACCTGGTAACCGGCGCCACCGGCTTCATCGGCTCGCAGCTGGTGCCTCATCTGGTGGAGCAGGGGAGGCAGGTGCGGATCCTCGTTCGTTCCCGGCAGAAGGCGGAAGCGGTTTTCGGCCCGCTCTGCGCGGCGCTGGAGGTGGCCGAGGGCGACCTGGGGGACGAGGCCTCCCTGGCGCGGGCGGCCGCGGGCGTGGACCGGGTCTACCACCTGGCCTCGCGGATCAACTTCCAGGGATCGCTTCGCCGGATGCGCGCCATCAACGTGGAGGGCACGCGGCGGTTGCTGGACGCCTGCGCGGCCGCGGGCGTGAAGCGGGTGGTGCACATGTCCTCCATCGCGGCCGGGGGGCCGGCGGTGAAGGACGAAAACGGCCGCTACCGCGCCCGCACGGAGGAGGACGAGGCTGCGCCCCTGCCCGATGCCTACGGGATTACCAAGCTGGAGCAGGAGCGGCTGGCGCTCTCTTACCAGGAACGGGGGCTGGAGGTGGTCGTGGTCCGGCCCAGCGCGGTTTTCGGTCCGGGCGACCCCGACGGCATGAACACGCTGATCTGGATGGTGAAGAACGGCCGGTTGCCCTTCTACCTGGGGTCGGGGCAGGCGGTGGTCAACCTGGTCTTCGTGCGGGACGTGGTGCGCGGCACGGTCGCGGCGATGGAGTGGGGGCGGCCGGGCGAGGTGTACCACCTGGTGGGGCCCAACCTGACCCAGGAGCAGCTTTTCGGCCTCCTGGCGCAGGTGAGCGGCGGCCGCAGCCCCCGCTGGGCGATGCCGGTGCCGGTGCTGATGGGCGCGGCGCGCCTGGCCACCATCGGCGCGCGCCTGACCTTCCGGCGGCGCTCGCTGGTCCATCCCCACGAGATCCGCAACTGGACCGCCCCTTGGATCATGAGCGACGACAAAGCCCGCCGGGAGCTGGGGCTGGTGCCTACCGACACCGCGGCCGCCTTCCGGGAGACCCTGCAGTGGCTGCAGGCGTACAAGGCACGCCAGGCGGAGGCGTCCCGGACCGGCAACTAGGTGGGGTCCAAAGGTGACCAAGGGCCCTGGGCTTGTGCGCGGGCGGGCGCTCTGTGGTACACTCTGCCTATGAGCATGCAGGAGACGCAGAAGCCCCCGGTTCGCCCGGGGCAGGAGATCGAGGTGACGGTCCACGGCCTCGGCAGCAGCGGCGAGGGCGTGGCCCGCTATGAGGGACTGACCGTATTTATCCCCGGCGGCGCCCCCGGCGACCGCCTGTCCGCGCGCGTGCAGGAGGTGAAGCGGAACTACGCCCGGGCGGCGCTGGTGCGGGTGGAGGAGCCGTCGCCGGACCGGGTGGCTCCGCCCTGCCCGGTGGTGGGGGAGTGCGGCGGGTGCCAGCTGCAGCACATCGCCTACGAGGCGCAGCTCGGGCTGAAGCGGCAGCAGGTGGTCGACGCCGTGGAGCGGCTGGGGAGGCTGAGTGGGGTGACGGTGCACCCGACCCTGGGCATGGCGGATCCCTGGGGGTACCGCAACAAGGCGCAGTTCCCGGTGGGACGGCGCTCCGGCCGGGTGATCGCCGGTTTCTTCGCCCCGGGCAGCCACCGCATCGTGGACATCGAGCGGTGCGCCATCCAGCACCCGCTGGCCAACCGGATCATGGCCGAGGTGAAGGAGCTGGCCGGGCGGTTCGGCGTGCCGATCTACGATGAGCGCAGCCACACCGGCGTCCTGCGCCACGTGCTCGCACGGGTGGGCCGGGGGACCGGCGAGGCGATGGCGGTGCTGGTGACCAACGGCCCGCACCTGCCCCGCGGCAAGGACATCGCCCGGGAGCTGATGACCCGCATCCCCGAGCTGGTCAGCGTGGTGCAGAACATCAACCCGGCCCGCACCAACGTGGTGCTGGGCCGGGAGAGCCGCGTGCTCGCGGGGCGGGATGCGATCACCGACTACATCGGCGACCTGCAGTTCAGCATCTCCCCCGTCTCCTTCTTCCAGGTGAACCCGGCGCAGACCGAGGTGCTGTACGACAAGGCCCTGGAGTACGCCGGCCTCACCGGTTCGGAGACGGTGATCGACCTCTACTGCGGCATCGGCACGATCTCGCTGTTCCTGGCGCGCCGGTGCCGGGAGGTCGTCGGCATCGAGTGGGTGGAGGAGGCGGTGGCGGACGCCCGGGAGAACGCGGCCCGCAATGGCATCGGGAACGTGCGGTTCATCGCCGGCGACGCGGCGGTGGAGATGCCGCGCCTGGCCGCCGAAGGGGTGCGGCCAGACGTGATCGTGCTGGATCCGCCCCGCAAGGGCTGCGACGAACCGGTGCTGGAGGCGGTGGCGCAGATGGCGCCGCGGCGGGTGGTCTACGTCTCGTGCAACCCCGCCAGCCTCGCCCGGGACCTGGGCCGGCTGGCGGGAATGGGGTACCGCACCGTGGAGGTGCAGCCGGTGGACATGTTCCCGCACACGGCGCACGTGGAGTGCGTCGCGCGGGTGGAGAGGGAGGGATAGCCCCCCTGTGCCCTGCCAAGGCGCCGAGACACGATCGCTTGTTCATGCTCACGTAGCACCGCGTTCACCTGCGCAGACGTCTGCGCCGGCACGCCCTGGTGCGACGCCGTGGTGGAACTGGCTGCCCGGGGTATTGTGGAAGGCACCGGCCCGCGCCGCCTTCGCCGCCGACCAGCCCGTTACCCGCGCCGAGGCCGCGATGGTGCTGGGAAACCTGGTTAGGATGAAGAAAGCAGAGTAGCTGCGGGACCCAGGCGTGAGTTCCAGCTTCACTGGTTCACCGCCGATAACTCAGGCTTGTGCCACCGTCGTGTGATCAACAACGGACACCCGCGATGGGGTGCCCGTTCTTATCTACAGCCTGACCGGAAACGGCCGCTAGTCAGGGAGCCCGCTCTGGCTCCGCAGCAGCGCCAGCGGGTAGAAGGTCCCCCGCCAGGTGATGCCGCCCCGGCGCAGGGTGAGGTAGGTGGCGCGGGCGACGGCATAGGAAAAGAGGAGCGCCGCCACGGGGTACGCCAGGGCGACCTGGTACGTCCGGGGCACACCTGCCCCGTTCACCAGGACGTAGAGCGCCAGCTGCAGCAAGATGGCGCCGGCGTAGAGGGCGAGGGTCCAGCCGCCCGTGAGGAAGAGGGCCACGTACGGCCAGACCATGATCGTCAACACGCCCACCACGGCGACGAGGACCATGCCGAGATTGTACCCCAGGCCGGCGAAGGCGTTCTTCTCCAGCCCGCGTATCGCCTCCCGCAGCGAGGTGTACCACTCGACGGAGACCAGCCCCCGGCCCATGGCCACGTGGGACGAGTGCCCCATCCGCTTCAGCCGCTGCCCGAGGCGCAGGTCGTCATCGGGGCGGAGCGAGATCGCCCGGTGCGTGCCGATCGCCTCGTAGGCCGTCCGCCGGATCATGTTGAAGGCGCCGATCCCCGTCCCGACCTTCGAGCGCGGGTCATTGGCCCGATACGGGGTCTTGTAGGCGAGGAAGGCCATGACGAAGAAGGCGACCCAGGCCTCCAGCCAATAGCCCCGGACCGTCAGATCAGGGGCGAGGGTCAGATGATCGAGCCGGCGCTGCTCCATAAAGGCGACCGCCCGCCTGACGGTGGTCGGGTCATAGTGAACGTCGGCGTCGGTGAAGAGGAGGATCTCGCCAGAGGCGTGCCGGGCGCCCACCCAGAGGGCGTGATTCTTCCCCAGCCATCCCGCGGGGAGGCGGTCGATGTGGACCACCGTCACCTGCGGAAACTCCCTGGCAAGCCGGTCCATGATCGCGCCGGTCCCATCGGTGGAGCGGTCGTTGACCAGCACCACCTCCAGATTCGGGTAGTCCTGGCGGACCAGGGAGCGGACGGCGCTCTCGATGGACCGGGCCTCGTTGCATGCCGGAACGATCGCAGAGACCCGGGGCGGCGGGTTGGGTCCCAGGGAGGCGTTCGGGGGCACCTCATGGGCCAGGCTGGGTACCGCCCGGATTGCGTAAAGCCCTTCCAGAAGCTTGGCCAGGCTGGCGCCGAAGAGGAGGACGGCCAGCCCGAAGAGGAGCAGCGACTGCATCGGTGAGGTCACCTCGGCCGATCGGGCTTCTGTGGCGGTTGCTGGGGAGCGTTTTCACGGACAAGCTGTGCTCCAGGGAACGTCCGGCGGCCCGGCGAAGGTAGGACCGCATCGTTCAGTCTGCCCGCGCGGGTCCCGTGCGCAAGGGGATGGGACCCGGTTACGGGTTGCCGCCCTGCATCCGCCGCAACTCGAGCAAGGGCTGAAGCGCGCGGAGCCGCTTCGGCTCCAGGAGCGACCAGTCGATTTCGGTCGGCTGCGGGTGAGCCCGGCGCACGGCAGTGGTCCGGGTGGGGGTGACGATGTAGTCGACCGAGATGTCGTGGGGGTCCCACGGCAGCTCCACCCCCAGCGGGTGGTCTGGCGCATCCACCACCTGGAGATCGTGGACGGCGGTCACCACCGGGGTGTCGGGCCGGAGCTTGCCCAGCCGGCAGAGCAGGGCGAACTCCATGTCGCCGTACCCGGCCCCCTTCCCGATCCGCACCCCCGTGGACTGGCTGACGGCCACCGTCCCGGCGACGACGAGATCGATCGGGTCGATCTCCTCCAGCCGCACCTCCCGGCCGAAGCGACGGAAGTTGGTCAGGCTGGTCGCCTCCCGCTCCCGTCCGGGTTCCACGCCCTCCAGGACGACAAAGCCGGCCGTCAGCCGCGGCGTCGGCATGTAGAGTTTCTTGCCGTCCCGCAGGACCATCGCCCGGATGGGGTGGAGCGGGGAGTCCGGCCCGACCTTGACGACCCTGGCCTGCCTGTAGACCTCCAGCTCCCGCAGCCGCGCTGCAGCGGCCGCGCTGCCCACAAAGTTGGGGATCCGCCCGTGGACCGGCTTCGGAAAGGCCGCCTGGCCGCGACGGGTCAGTTCATCCCACACCCACTGGCGGATCTGCCCTTTCTCCATCCCCGTTCCTCCCTTCTCTCGACCGCAGCCCCCTGCGGTTCGGTTGGGAAGCGTGCCCCGCTTTGCCGGCAGCTTTGTTCCAGGCCCAGATCGAGAGGAGGGGCCGAGGCGACGCTGCACATCGGGGACGGCGTCCCGAGGATGTTGGTCCGCACAGGCGCCGATGGAGCCTCCCCCAGTTCAGACGAGTCCGCCTCCGATCCGGTGCTGGCCGATCCCCCTGCCCCGTTCTCTGGCAGACACGAAAGGCCGCACGGTCCGGGGCGGCACCGGCTGCGCCCTTTGAGTAACATCAAATTGGGGCAAGCAGGATCAGCGAACGTGAAATAGTAAGGACCTCCCCTGAGTGGCGACACACTCAGAATCCCGAAGGATTCCGTGGGGGGGTCCTATGTTCAAGGTAGCGGATTCTGTGACGTCCTTCAAGGATCTTGTTCAGTGGCTGTTGGAGAAGCTGGTGGCGGATATCTGCCAGCAGGTTGAGATGGTGCTGGCCGAGATAGAGAACCAGCGGGAGCGAGAGGAGAGCTTGAAGGGGTGGGAATCGACCTTGTTCACCGCACCCTGAAGTTGGCCGCGGCGCAGTTCGGCGAGCGGGTGCCGGCCGGCGGCGAGCCCGGGGACCGGGAGCAGGCGCTGGCCCGGGACTGCGCCGCGGCCGTCGGGGAGTACCGCTCGCACCTGCGGAGCGTGGAGTTCCGCAAGGCCCTGCAGGCGCTGCGCCGACTCTGGACCCTGGGCAACCACTACCTGGAGGACCGGGCCCCCTGGAACCTGATCAGACAGGACCGGGAGGCGGGGGCGATGGTCCTGCGCACGGCGCTGAACCTGGTCCGCATGTTCGCTCTGGCTGCGGAGCCGATTCTTCCTTTTTCCGCCCAGCGGGTGTTCGATGCCCTGGAGCTGACGCCGGCCGAACGGAAGGTGCCGCTGCAGCGTTGCGTCGACCTGTCTGCGCTGGCTCCGGGCAGGCGGTTTCAGCTCATCCCCCCGCTGTTCCGCCGGATGGATGCCGCGGAAGTGGAGCGGCTGAAGGCGCAGTTCGGGGGCCGGAACTGACGCCGGAGGCGATGCAGCCTCCTGCATTGGGCGTCGCGACGGCTCCCTGTTGAGCCAGACTAGCCATTAACGCGATCGACCAGGAGGACAACGATGAACGAACTGTTTGTCCCCCGCGTCGGCGGGGTTCTCAGCGCAGACATCGCCGTTCCTGAACACGACCGGGAGGCCCGGTTCTACGCCCGCGTGCTCCGGACGGGCGACGGCCCGCTCTGGCGTGAAGACCTGATGAACAACCTGGGCATACCCATCATCGGTCTGGGCCGGCGGAGCCCCGAGTATGCGGACCTTCCGCTCCAGTGGATGCCGCACATCCAGGTGGCGGACGTCGCCGCCAGCGTGCGCCGAGCGCTGGACCTGGGCGGGCGCGCGCTCATGCACCAGAAGGACGCAGCCGGCAACAGCCAGTGGGCCGTGTTGCAGGATCCGAACGGGGCGGCCTTTGGCGTCATCCCGGTCATTCCCCGGGAGGCGATCCCGCCTGTGCCCCCTGCCGCCGGTCCGGTCGGCCGCATCGCCCGGCTCGATCTCACGGTTTCCGACGCAGCCGCCGCCCGCGACTTCTACCGGGAGGTCATCGGCTGGTCGGTGCAGGACGTGCCGGTGGAGGACGGCGACGGGCGGTACGCCGACTACGCCATGCTCGGCGGCGACGGCCAGGGCGCGGCGACCATCCGCCACGCGCGCGGCCCCAACGCCGGTCTGCCGCCGGTCTGGATGCTGTACCTGACCGTGGGGGACATCGCGGAAAGCCTCCGCCGGGCCGAGGCGGAGGGCGGAAGGGTGAGGGACCGGGACGGCGCGTACGTCTGCGCAGCCATCCAGGACCCGGTGGGCGTCTGTTTCGGGTTGGTGCCGGGGTAGGAGCGACCCCGGCGAGCCGGGGCGCCGACCGGCGGACCGGCTCAGGCGGAACCGGCGCCGGGCCGGGCGTGGATCAGCTTCAGCAGGTCGCCCCTGACCGGCTCCACCTTCTCCACCTTCAGGCCCGCCAGCCGGACGTTCTCCACCGTCCGGCGGTTGATATGGCAGCCGATAATGCCCGCGACCAGGGGGGCCGCCAGGTCCATAAGCGGGCCGATGATCGGGCGGTCAATGCGCACGTGTTCCAGCAGCAGGATGCGCCCGTCGGGCCGGCACACCCGGCCTGCCTCGCGCAGCGCCCGGACCGGATCGGGGATGGTGCAGAAGACGTAGCTGGCCACCACCGTGTCGAAGCTGGCGTCGGGGAACGCCATCTCCTGGGCGTCCATCTCCAGCAACGTCACCGGCACCCGGCAGGGCTTGCTGCGGGCGCGGGCGAGCATCCCCGGGCTGAGGTCGATGCCCACCATCTCCGTGGTGACCGACGGGTGGTAGAACGGCAGGTTGTGACCCGTGCCCACCCCGATCTCCAGCACGCGGCCCCGCGCCTCACGGACCAGCCGCTCCCGCCACGGGGCGTACCCCGCCCCCATGTCGAACCAGCGGGCGTTCCGATCGAGTTTACGCCGCAGCGCGTCGGTTTTCCGTTTCCGGTCCATCTTCGCCGTAGCCCCCCTGTGGTACTGGGGTAGGCCATCTCGCCCCCGGAATGGCGGTCTCCCGCCGCTGGGGGGGGTTCCGTTCATTCCCCCATAGGGGAGGACTTATTCGCCATTCAGCGAACATTCCTTCTTAATATCGAGTCGTGCGACGGCGCACGGAAGGCAGGCGTATGACCGAAAGGGTGATGTTCGTTGGCGAATGTCCTGGAGCGCGGGATCGCGGTGTGGCGGCGCCACTGGCCGGGGCTGTTCCTCGCGTGCCTGGCGGTCGCGGTGGTGCCGGGGCTCACGGCTGCGCTGGTGGGTGCGCTGCTGGGGCTGCTTCCGGTGGGCCTGGCGGACGCCCTGGTCCTGCTGCTCCCCGTGCAGTTCGCCGGCGAGGGGCCGGATGTGACCGTACTCCTCGGGCAGAAAGGCTCGTGGGTCGCCCTGGCGCTCTACGGCGTGCTCATCCTTCTCGGATCCGCCGGGATCCTGGGCATTCTGCGGACGGTGGTGCACGAGGGGCGCGCACCGTCGGCGTCGGATTTCCTCGCGGGCATCCGGCGGTACACCGGCCGGCTGGTCGGGGTGCGGGTGCTGTGCACCCTGGTGCTGGCGGCGGCCGCGCTGGCGGCGGGGCTGGTGTACGTGCTGGCCGGCGCCGTGCTGGCGGGCTGGCTGGTGCCCATCGCCGGCCTGGCGGCCCTCTTGGCGGGCATCAGCGCGGTGCTCTACGCGGACTTCGCGCTGGTGGTCGAGGAAGGCACCGCCACCGAGGCGATGGGAGACAGCGTCGGCGTGCTCACCGAACGCTGGCGGGAGGCTGTGGGGGCCGCGCTCATGTTCATCCTGATCTCGGTCGCCGGCGAGGCGGCAGGCTGGCTGGTGGCCAGGATCATCCCCGGGCTGCCGGGGCTCCTGCTGAGCCTGCTTCCGGTGGCGCTGGCCGAGAGCATCCTCCTTGCGTACCTGGCGGTGCGGTACGTCGAACACGTCCATCGCGGCATCTACGGCCGGGACGGCCGGTTTGCCATCGATGAGCGAAAGGCCGGGTGAGCGGCCGGCGGGCGGGAGATCGTCCGTCGGGTGTGACCCCACGTGCAGCGGAGGAGGGGACGCGGGATGACGGGTGCCGCGGTGCGCAGACCCCGGCCCGTGCCGCTGGGCGGGACGGTGGGCGTGGTGGCCCCTGCGGGACCGGTGCCGCCGGAGGCGCTGGAGGAAGGGCTGAGGCGGCTCCGGGCGTGGGGGTACCGAACCGTCGTCGGGGAGGCGGTGCTGGACCGGCGGGGTTACCTGGCCGGCTCCGATCAGCGCCGGGCGGAGGACTTCAACCGGATGTGGGCCGATCCCGCGGTGGATGCGGTCATCTGCGCCCGGGGCGGCTATGGCGCGATGCGGATTCTGGACCGGATCGACTGGGAGCTGATTCGGCGCAACCCCAAGTTCTTCTGCGGCTTCTCCGACATCACGGCGCTGCATCTGGCCATGGCTCGGGAGGCGGGCCTCGTCACCTTCCACGGCCCGATGGTCGCGGCCTTCGGCGGCGCGCACGGGTACAACGGCGCTGGGCTGCGCCGGGCGCTGCAGCAGGTGGGGCCGCTGGGGGAGATGCCGTGGCCGGACCCGGCGGAGGAGGGGGCTCCCCGGCCCCTGACGATCCGGTCGGGCGTGGCCGAGGGCCCGCTGATGGGGGGCAACCTCACCCTGATCGTGTCGCTGCTGGGCACCCCGTGGGAGCCGGACTTCACCGGCTGCATCGTGCTGCTGGAGGACGTGGATGAGGCTCCCTACAGGGTGGACCGGATGCTGGTCCAGCTGCTGCTGGCCGGCAAACTCCAGGGGGCGGCCGGCATCCTCTTCGGGGACTCGCCCACGTGCATGCACGGGCCGCCGGACCGGCCCTCGCTGACGCTGCCGGAGGTGCTGACGGAACTGCTGGGCCCTTTGGGAATCCCTGTCCTCTACGGTTTCCCCTGCGGCCACGGCCCGCACCGGGCGACCCTGCCGCTGGGCGTGCAGGCCCGGCTGGATGCGGCGGGCGGCACGCTGACCATCCTGGATCCGGCGCTGGAGGCGTAAGCCGCCAGGGCCGGCCCCGCGCGCAGGTCCGCCTGACGGGGGCACCGGAGCGCCGGTGAACATAATATGGGGGTAGATCGCGCGGAGAGGAGGATGGGAGTGTACGGTCAACCCGCATACCCATATCCGTGGTCTATGCCCCCGCAGTACGGGTGGCCGGGCGGTTCGCCGCGCACCCCGCGTCCACAGCCGGCGCTCAGGGACCGCGGCCGGACGCCGTACGTGGTAAACATCGCCCAGGCGGCCAGGCAGAACCGCAACTTCCGCACCGCCCTGTGGACCGGCGAGCATCTCCAGGTCACGCTGATGAGCATCCCGGTGGGCGGGGACATCGGGTTGGAGGTCCACCCCACCACGGACCAGTTCATCCGGATCGAGGAGGGCCAGGGGCTGGTGCAGATGGGTCCGAGCCGCGACCGGCTGGAGTTCCGGCAGATGGCCTACCCCGGCTCCGCCGTGATGATCCCGGCGGGGACGTGGCACAACATCACCAACATGGGCAACCGGCCGCTGAAGGTCTACTCGATCTACGCACCGCCTGAGCACCCGTTCGGAACCATCCAGCCGACGAAGCCCGAGGAAGAGTAGCATGGACACGCGGGGATGCCGCGCCGTCGCCACGGAAAACGGCGCGGGCTGCATGCGCAGACCGGGCGCGCCTCGTTACAGAGGCCGCCCGGTTCATCTTTGCAGGCTTCGTCTTCGCCGGTCCGAGCCCTGTCCATCGCATGCTCCCCCGCTGCGCATGGCGGATGTGCAGTCGTATCAGAAATGCTTGACAGATTATTGTCCACTGCCCCATTATCGTAACTGGGTGCCAACCCCGGGCGGCCCGGGTTGGCAGCCGGGACCGACGGAGGGGGAGGGCCTCGGAATGGCTGGATTCCTTGTCGCGCTGCTCTGGCTCGCTTCCATCTTGATTTTCCTGTGGATCTGGGACGACGCGACGCGGCGGCACGGCCAGAACATCGGGTGCCTCTGGGCCCTGGCGGTGCTGGCACTGGGGCCGATCGCGATCATCGCCTACTTCCTGTTCGGGCGTTCCGAGAACTAGGGATCAACCCCCGCCCCTCGGTGGGCGGGGAACTTTGTGTGCAGGCGGCTTCGCCTTATTCGCTGTTCAAATCGATTTGATTCGTTTTTTTGTCTTGGCACAGCCCCTTTCCCTCCGCTATACTAAAGCCCTAAAGGCATAAAGTGAGAGGCGTCACGAATGGGGGGAAAGAGATGGGCGGCGCTCAAAATCCGTTTCTGATTGCGCAACAGCAGGTTCGGAACGCGGTGGCGGCGTTGGGCGAGAGCGAGGAGCTGTTCGAGCTCCTGAAGGCGCCGGCCCATTTCATCGAGGTGCAGATCCCGGTGCGCATGGATGACGGGAGCCTGCGCGTGTTCACCGGGTACCGGAGCCAGCACCTCACGACCCTCGGGCCCGCCAAGGGAGGCATCCGGTTCCACCCGGCGGTCACCGCCGATGAGGTGAAGGCCCTCTCCATGTGGATGACGTTCAAGACGTCCGTGGTGGGGCTCCCCTACGGCGGCGGCAAGGGCGGCGTCGTCGTCGACCCGCGCAAGCTCAGCCTGGGCGAACTGGAGCGGCTCTCCCGCGGCTACGTGCGGGCGATCTGGCCCTACCTCGGGCCCGACAAGGACATTCCTGCCCCAGACGTGAACACCAACGCGCAGATCATGGGCTGGATGACCGACGAGTACGAGACCATCGTGGGCGCCAGCTGTCCGGCCGTGTTCACGGGCAAGCCGCTCTCCATGGGCGGCTCGCTGGGCCGCGAGGAGGCCACCGGCCGGGGCACCGTCATCACCATCCGCGAGGCCCTGGCGTACCTGGGGCTGCCCGTGGCGGGCGCCCGGGTGGCGGGGCAGGGCTTCGGCAACGCCGGACAGCACGCGGCGCGGCTGCTGGAGGAGCTGGGAGCCGTCCTGGTCGCGGCCAGCGACAGCCGTGGCGGCATCGTCTGCCCCGGCGGAATGCGCGTGGCCGACCTCATCGCGTACAAGCAGGCGACGGGCAGCGTCGTCGGCTTCCCTGGCAGCCGGGCCACCGACCAGTTCGGGGTGCTGACGGCCGACTGCGACATCCTGGTGCCGGCGGCCCTGGAGAACCAGATCGACGCGGAGGTGGCCAGGTCCATCCGGGCCCGCGTGGTGGCCGAGGCGGCCAACGGCCCGACGACGCCCGACGGTGACCACGTCCTGGCGCAGCGGAAGATTTTTCTCATCCCGGACATCCTCGCCAACGCAGGCGGCGTGACCGTTTCGTATTTTGAGTGGGTGCAGAACCGGAACCAGTATTACTGGACGGCGGAGGAGGTCAACGCCCGGCTGGAACAGCGCATGGTGGCCTCCTTCCGCGACGTGGTCGCCATGGCCGAGCGGCACGGTGCCTACACCCGGACGGCGGCCTACATGTACGCCATCCACCGCATCGCCGAATCGCTGCGGATGCGGGGGCTGCTCAGGGCGCCGGCCCGCCAGGCGCTCCGGGCGGCGGCCGGCTAATCGGCCGGAACCTCGCATATGCTGGAGCCGTCCCTCCCGGGCTCTGCCGGAGGGACGGTTTTTTGCGCGGGCGACGGGATTCGGCGGCGCAGCGGCGAATCAATGCCTGTGGCAGCCTGAAGGAGCCGAATGAGAAGAAGAGGAGGGATCCGGGTTGCAGACGCGTGAGCAGGAACCCGTGGTCGCGGTCCCGGAACGTATGGTGAAGGCGTTGCCCGGCTGGATCGGCCTCGTGACTGTGCTGCTCCTCATCGGGCTTTCCATCTGGCTGTTTGCCCTGGGTCTGCCTGACGCCCCGTGGCTCAGGCCGTCGCCTGTCCTCCTGGCGGTCTCGGCCGTGCTGTTCCTGGTCGCCTGCATCTGCTGCAACGGGCTCTTCGTCGTGCAGCCGAACCAGGCGCGTGTGCTGGTGCTGTTCGGCCGCTACACCGGCACCGTGAAGGCCGACGGGTGGTATTTCGTCAATCCACTGGTCTCCAAGCGGCCGGTCAGCCTGCGGGTGCGCAACTTCACCTCGCCGCAGCTGAAGGTGAACGACGCCAACGGCAACCCCATCGAGATCGCGGCGGTGGTGGTGTGGCGGGTGGTGGACACCGCCCGGGCGGTGTTCAGCGTGGAGGACTACAACGCCTTTGTGGAGGTCCAGTCCGAGACCGCCATCCGCCACCTGGCCAGCCAGTACCCCTACGATGACGGCCTGAACGAGGGCGAACTGTCCCTCCGGGGATCGGCGGAGGAGGTTGCGCTGGCCCTGAAGAAAGAACTGCAGGACCGGCTGGAGATGGCCGGCATCGCGGTCATCGAGGCCCGCATCTCGCACCTGGCGTACAGCCCCGAAATCGCCGGCGCCATGCTGCAGCGGCAGCAGGCCGCGGCCATCATCGCGGCCCGGCAGAAGATTGTCGAGGGCGCGGTCTCCATGGTGGAGATGGCCCTCGACATGCTGGACCAGCACCGGAAGGTGGAGCTCACGCCGGAGCGGAAGGCTGAGCTGGTGGCAAACCTGCTGGTCGTCCTCACCAGCGACCGCGCCGCCACGCCGACCCTGCCGCTGGCGCGCTAGCGGGGCGCGCCGCCCGGCTCTCACCGGGCCACACTAGGCACGAGGTGAGCCTGCTGTGAGCGAGCGCGCGGCGATCGCGACGTCGTGCTATGATCATCTGGGCGGGCCGCTGGGCGAGCGCCTCGCCCGTCGGCTCATGGAACTGGGGTGGGTGACGGCGGAGCCGGCCCCCGGCGTGACCCCGGAGGGGTGGGGGGGCTTCGCCCGGCTCGGCCTGGACCTCTCTCCCCTGCCGGCAGGACGGCGCAAGCCCGTGGCCCTGTGCGGGAAGCACATCGGCGCCCATCTGGGTTTCCTGCTGCGCCGGCATCTGCTGCAGGCGGGATGGATCGACCGCACGCCGGACGGGTTCGCCCTGACCCCGGCGGGTGAGGAGGCTCTCCGCCAACTCGGCGTCGACCTGGAGGACTGACGGTATGAACCGCATGCTGCACGAGACCCTGGCCATCGTCGGTTGGAGTTTCCTGGGCGCGACGGCGATCGGCGTCGTCGGTGCGCTCCTCTTCCGGTGGCCCATCACGGTGACCTACATGCTGAGCGTGCTCACCATCGGGCCGGCGCTGGCGGTCCTGCGGGGCCGCGACCGCAGCCGGGACCCGCTGGAGCTGGGCGAGCGGGCCGGCGTGGAGCTGGCGGCCATCCTCATCCTGCTCGGCATCGGCTGGCTGGCCGGCCACTACCTCGGCGTCTGAGCTGTCGGACGCGGCATGCGCCTCCCGGCACAAGGGCAACCTATGGGCGTGCCCTGTCGAGAGGAGGATGATGCCAGGATGCAGTACCAGACGGGCGGCATGATGCCGCTCACCGAGAAGGACCTGTCCTACCTGAAGGACATGATGTCCTGGGAGCTGTTGGCGGCCAAGAAGGCGTACCACTACGCCAACGAGACCCAGGACGCGGAGTGCCGGCAGGCGATGTTCCAGATCGCCGAACAGCACCAGCGCAACCTGGAGCGGTTGCTCACCCACCTCCACGAGCACGTCAACCAGCCCACGACGATCGCCGTGTCGGGCGCCGATGCGCCGACCGTCGTCATGTGAGGAGGGGAGAGCCATGCAGCAGCAAGGGGTGCAGCCCCAGTTCAGCATGCAGGGCGGCCACCTGATCATGGCGCACCAGGAGCAGACCGGCCTGCCCAAGGTCAAGGACCCGTCGATGAACGACCGCGACCGCATGCAGGACCTGCTGGCGCAGGAGAAGTACCTGACGTCCGGCTACAACATGGCCCTGATTGAGGCCAGCCACGATGCGCTGTTCGACGTGATCAAGCAGAACTGCGACGCCAGCTACCAGATGCAGCGGCAGATTTTCAACCTCATGTTCAAGAAGGGCTGGTACAAGCTGCCCGTGGCCGACGCGCAGATGGTGCAGCACACCTTCCAGCAGTTCGTGCAGTACCAGACCCAGTTCCCGTTCCCCCCGGGCCCGCAGGTCGCGCAGATGGCCGCGCAGACGGCCTCCGGCCAGGCCGGCGGCCAGGGAGGCGGGATGCAGGCCAACCGTCAGTAGTCAACCGGCACAACAACGGCGGCGGAGAGCTCTCCGCCGCCGTTTCTGAGGAGGGGATACCATGCGCGCACCCATCACCCTGGCCGTGGTCGGGCTGGGCAACATCGCCCGGAAGGCTCACCTGCCGGTGCTCACCAGCCATCCGGAGGTGGAGATCATCGGCCTGTCCAGCCGCACCGGGCGGAACGTGGATGAGCTGGCCGCGCAGTACCGGCTGCGGCTCCGGGCCCGCACGTTTGCCGAGATCCTGGCCGCGCGGCCCCGGGCCGCCTACCTGCTCAGCGCCACGCCGGCGCACCGGGAGCAGGCGATCGCCCTTATGGAAGCCGGCATCGACGTGTTCATGGAGAAGCCCCTGGCCGACAACCTGGTCGACGCCGAGGCGATCGCGGAAGCAGCCGGCCGCACGGGCCGGCTGCTGATGGTCGGCTTCAACCGCCGTTACGCTCCCGCCTACCGCCGGGCGAAGGCCTTGTTTCACGACTCGGGCAGAAGGATCGAGTACGTGCTGGTCCAGAAACACCGCACCGGTGGCGGGACGCGCTGGCCGCTCCGGTTCTACGTGACCGACGACGTCATCCACATCATCGACCTGGCCCGGTTCTTCGCCGGCGACCTGCAGCTGCGGACGGCCTGCGCCCGCACCGGGCTGGTGGCCGCGCAGATGGAGTCGGCAGACGCCACCCTGGTGCAGCTGTCCCAGAGCTTCAGCGCCGGGGCGGTCACCGAGCGGGTCGAGCTGCACGGCGGCGGCCTGACGGTCATCGTCGAGGAGATGGAGCGGCTGGTCGTCCGGGAGGACGGGGCCGAGCGGGTGGAGCCGCTCTTCGGGTCGTGGACGCCCACCCTGCAGAAGCGGGGCATCGCGCCCGAGCTGGAGCACTTCCTCGCCTGCCTGCGGGAGGGGCGGACGCCGGAGACCTCCGTGGCCGAGGCGCTGGCCACGCAGCGGCTGGCGGAGGAGATCCTCCGGGCCGCGGGCGGCTGAGCGGGGCCGGGGACCGGGCGATCAGGCCCGGGCCTCCGCAGCGGGCTCCTTCTCGCCCTTGGTCACCAGCAGCATGCAGAGGGCGGCCAGGGCCATGAACAGGATGCCCAGCGGGAAGAAGAAGCGGTAGCCTTAATGGTCGAAGACCCAGCCGAACAGGGGCGGTCCGGCGATGTTGGCCATCGACGAGAAGAGGTAGTACATGCCGGTGTAGGCGCCGATCTGTCCGGGGCCGGCCATCTGCGTGATCATCGGGTAGGAGTTGATGTTCACCCACGACCAGGCGAAGCCGACCAGGGCGAACAGGTACCAGGCGGACTTCAGGTTCGCCTGCAGATCCAGCAGGAAGAAGGCCAGGATCATCAGGAGGAGGCCGCCGAGGATGGTCCGCTTGCGGCCCAGCCCCTTGAACCGGCCGATGCCATCGGCCAGGAAGCCCGACGGGATGGCGAAGAGGAGGAACGCCCCGCCGGAGAACGTGAGCAGGCCGGCGACGTCGGCCTCGTGCATCCCGAGATGTTCGCGGCCGTAGGTGGTCACCCACGTCTCCAGGGAGTTGTAGGCAACGAACCAGCAGAAGATGGCCAGGAGCATGAAGATGGCGCTGCGGTCCCGGATGAGGGCGAACTGGAACCGTTCGGACTTCTCGGTGCTGTGCTCCGGCTCACGGATGAAGAAGTAGAAGATCGCGGTGATCCCCAGCAGCAGCAGCGCCGAGGCGACGAAGGGCAAGCCGGGGTACATGCGGTAGAGGATGGCGCCGCCGAACATGGCCACGATGTACGCCAGGCCGCCCATGAAGTTGATGATGCCGTTGGCCTTGGAGCGCAGCGGCGGCGGGGTGACGTCAGGCATGAGCGCCACGATCGGCGAGCGCCAGCAGGCCATGGAGAGGTTCATCAGGACGGCTGCCCCGAGCAGGAGCCAGAGGCTGGTCTCCCAGCCCACCGGGATGAGCATGAGGAAGAGGGCGGAGAGCGGGGCGAAGACCAGCAGGTACGGGATGCGGCGCCCGAAGCGGGTCCGCGTGCGGTCGCTCAGGAAGCCGACCAGTGGCGTCAGCGTGAGCGCCAGCCAGTTGTCGATGGTCATCAGATACCCGATGGTCGCCTTCGCTTCGATGTACCTGGCATAGAAGATGGGCATGTAGGCGTTGTAGAGCGGCCACACCAGGCCGACCCCGAAGAAGCCGAGACCAATGATGAACGTATTCTTCCAGTTCAATCGCAATTGGGTCATCGCCGAGCTCGCCTCCGTTCGCTACTGCTTCACACATTCGTGCCCCTGTCAGAGAATCCCTGCCAAGAGGAAATACGCGACAGCTTAACGAATCTCGCTTCCATAACAGAGCCGAACGGAGGAGAGACCATGAGGGAGAGAAGCGGCACCCTGTCGGGCCTCGGCGGGCTGAAACTGTACTACCGCTGCTGGGAGCCCGAGCATGTTCAGGGCAACCTGGTGCTGGTCCACGGGGCGGGCGAGCACGTGGGGCGGTATGAGCACGTCGCGGCCTGGTTCGCCGGCCGGGGCTTTGCGGTCTGGGCGATGGACCACCGGGGGCACGGGCGGTCCGAGGGCACCCGGATGCACGTGGACCGGTTTTCCGACTATCTGGTGGATCTGGCGGCGTTTGTGAAACTGGCCGCGGAGGCGCACGGCCGGCCGGTGATGATCGGCCATTCCATGGGCGGCCTCATCGCCTACCGGTATGCCGCGGCGCACCCGGAGACCATCTCGGCCCTGGTGCTCTCGTCGCCATGGTTCCTGAGCCGGGCGAAGGTGAGCAGGCTGGAGCAGGCGCTGGCGCCGGTCCTGGCGGTGATCGCCCCGCGGCTGCAGGTGAAGTCGGGCATCCCGCCCGAGATCTGCACCCGGGACGCTGAGCGGATCGCCCTGGACCAGAAGGACCCGCTGCGCTGCCAGACGGCCACGCCCCGCTGGTTCGTGGAGTGCACCCGCGCCGCCGCGGAGTGCCGCACCCGCGTCGCCTTCCCCGAGGGGCTGCCTGCGCTCTTCCTGGTGGCCGGCACGGATCATCTGGTGGATCCGGAGGCCACCCGCGCGGTCTTCGACCGCATTGGGCACGGGGACAAGCGGTTCAAGCTCTATCCGGAGAAGTACCACGATATCTTCAACGATCCCGGCCGCGAGGAGGTCTTCGCCGAGATCCTGGACTGGCTGCGCGCCCACGGACTGGCGCCGCAGGCAGACTGAGCGGGATGCGCACAACCACCGCAGAGGAGGCCGGCCATGTTCCCGAACGCGATGCGTACCATTGCCGATTTCCAGGCCTTCCACCGGTGGCTGGATGAGCAGAAGGGATGGGGCCCGGATCTGAAGCTGAACATGGTGCTGCTCGCCGGTGAGGTGGGCGAGGTGGCCAACGAGCTGCGCAACATCTTCTGGCGGGCCAGCCTGCTGGAACCCGAGATGGGCGAGGAGGCGGCCCGGGAGGCCGCTTTGGCGGAGTACCGGGAGAACCTGGGCTTCGAGCTGGCGGACTGCCTGGCCTACATCTTCAAGATCGCGAACAACGCGGGGATCGACCTGGAGGCGGCCTACAAGGCCAAGATGGCGAAGAACGTCCAGCGCCAGTGGACCGCGCCGCCGCCGGGGAATCACCAGTAGGGCGCGCCGCCCCCTGCCGTGGGCAGTCGGGGCGGCCTTCTCCTTGGGAACAGAACTCTGCACGGCAGGGTGAAAGAAAACCGCGGGATGGCCGGTAGGTAAGAGTGGAAGGGGGGAAAGGGGTGGCCGAGCAGGAGTGGATCCGGCGGGCGCAGGGTGGCGACGCCGAGGCCTTCGCCGCGCTGGTCCGGCTGCACCAGGACGGCGTCTACGGCTTTTGCCTGCGGATGACGGGCAGGCGGGAGGACGCGCTGGACCTCACCAGCGAGGCCTTCCTCCGGGCCTACCGTTCCCTGGCCGGCTTCGATGTCACCCAGCCCTTCCGCCCCTGGCTTCTGCGCATCGCGGCCAACCTCTGTCGCGACCACCTGCGGGCCCGGCAGCAGCGTCCCGCCCCCGTGGAGGACGCGGTGCTGGCCGACTTGCCGGATCCCGCCCCCCCGCCGCCCGGCCAGGTCCTCGCGGCGCACGACCGGGCCGCCGTGCGGCAGGCGGTGGCAGAACTGCCTGAGCCGTATCGGACTGCGGTGACCCTGCACTACTTCAACCACCTGTCGTACCAGGAGATCAGCGAGGTTCTGAACATCCCGGTGGGAACGGTCGGCACGCATCTCCACCGGGCCAAGCGACTCCTCCGGAAGCGTCTGGTGGAACGGGAGGTGGCCACGTGAACGCCAAGGGCTGCTGGGACGATATGACGCTGGACCTGTTCCGCATGGGGCTCCTGGAGGAAGCAGAGGCCGAGGCGGTGCGCGGCCACGTGCAGAGGTGCGCAGCGTGTCAGGTCCGCCTGGGCGCGCTGGACCTGGAGGACCTGCGTCTTGAGGCCGCCCTCGCACTGACCCGGGAGGAGGCGAAGGCCCTGGCGGCCGCGGACCTGCCGGGGCGGCTGGCGGCCCGGGTGAGCGTCGGCCGGAACGGGGCCCGGGCGCTGGCCGCGGGGCTGGCGGGCCTAGGGTTGGCGGCCGTGGCCGGGCTGCAGGGCGCGGTGCTTCCGTGGCTGCAGGGCTTGCGCGTAAGAGGGTGGATGACCGCCGGCCACTGGGCGCCTGAGCTGGCCGGCCGCCTCCTGCGGTCCGCCCGCTCGCTCCTTTTCGCCCCGCCTACGTCGCGGCACAACGTCCTCGTCCCCCTGCTGGCCGCCGGCCTGGTGATCATCCTGCTGAACCTCCGGCACCGCCGGCGCCGGCTGTCTCCTTCCACCACTGAAGGCAGGTGAACCGAATGCGCCGATGGAGAATCTGGTTGGTTCTGACCCTGGCCGCGCTGGCCGCGGCCGTGTCCACCGTCCGGGCGGCCGCCGCGGGCGGTCCCGAGCCGGGCCGGCCCCCGATCGCCGCCGGCGAGGAGCAGGTGATCATCCCGGAAGGGGAGAGGCTGGAGGATGACCTGGTCGTCAACGCGGAGAAGGGCGCGGCGGTCTACGGTACGCTGGCGGGCGACCTCATCCTCCTGGGCGCCGATGCGGTGATCACCGGCACGGTGGAGGGGGACGTGATCGGCTACGCCAACCGGGTGTGGATCTCGGGCCAGGTGCTGGGCAACGTGCGAGTGCTGGCCCTGGAAGCGGTGACCATCGAGGGCCGGGTGGGCCGGAGCGCCATAACCGTCAGCCAGAGGGCGACCCTGGGCCCGGAGGCGGAGATCGGGACCACGTGGTTCGCCCTGAGCGGTGACGTGGAGCTGGGGGGAACGGTCGGGCGGAGCCTGTTTGCCACGGCTAGCCGCGTTACCGTGTCGGGGGAGGTCGGCGGGGATCTCAGCCTCCACGGGTACGACCAGGCCCGGGTGCTGCCCGGCGCCGTGGTGCGTGGCGGCATCCTGGCTGTCGCCGACCGGCCGCCGGTGGTCGACGACGGGGCCAGCGTCGGCGAGGTGCGCTTCGTCGCCCGCGAGGGGGCGACACAGCCCCCGCTGACCATGGACGGCTTCGCGCTCGGGCGTCTGGCCGGCTTCGCAGCGGTCGGGCTTCTGGTCACCTGGCTGGCGCCGGGGCTGCTCGGCTCGTTTCAGAGGCGGGTTTCAGGCCACTTCTGGGCCACCCTGGCCGTCGGGGCCGGGCTGCTGGCCGGCGTGCCGCTGCTGGCGCTGGTGCTGATGCTCACGGTCGGCGGCATTCCCGCCGCGCTGATGGTGGTGCTGCCGCTGTACGCGGCGGCCATCTACCTGGGCCAGGTCTTCGTCGCGGGCTGGCTGGGATGGGCGATTCTGGGCCGGGTGCGGGGCGACGGGCAGGCACCGCGGTCTGCGGCCTTCCTGCTGGGGCTGGTCTGCCTCACCCTGTTCACCCGTCTGCCCTACGTACGGTACGTGGGCTCGTTCCTCGCGGTCAGCCTGGCCCTCGGCGGCCTGAGCCTGACCCTGGGGCCGTGGATCAGGCGCATCGCGCGAGAGGACTAGAAGGAAGCTGACAAATCCCCTGAAGAGGAGTGAAGAACACCATGAAGCGTTGGATTGCGGCCGGCGCGATCGTCGCCATCGTCGTTTTGTCGCTCGCCGTGGCCTTTTGGCAGGGCACCGGCCGGGAGGTCGGCAGCCCGAAAGGGCCATCCGGCGGACAGGTGGCCCTGGTGCGGGTGGAGGGGACCATCGTGTCCGGGGAAGGTTCCGGCAGCCTCCTGAGCGGCGCCGGCGCCGGTTCGGAGACCATCGTGAAACACCTGGACCGGGCGGCGGAGGACCCGGCGGTGAAGGCCGTCGTCCTGCGGGTCAACAGCCCGGGCGGAAGCGTGGTCGCCTCCTGGGAGATCGCGGAGGCGGTCCGGCGGGTGCAGGACGCCGGGAAGCCGGTGGTGGTCTCCATGGGCGAGAGCGCCGCCTCGGGCGGCTACTGGATCTCGGCCGGGGCGGACCGGATCATCGCCAGCCCGGACACGATGACCGGTTCCATCGGGGTCATCCTGCAGGTGGGGAACCTGTCCGAGGTATATGAGAAGGTCGGCTACAAGACGTACACCTTTAAGAGCGGACCGTTCAAGGACATGGGCAGCCCGGATCGGGAGATGACCGACGCCGAGCGGGACCTCCTGCAGGACCTGGTGGACGAGACCTACGAGGCCTTCGTCCGGGTCGTGGCCGAGGGCCGTGGCATGGACCAGGCACAAGTCCGGAAGATCGCCGACGGGCGCATCCTGACCGGCCGGAAGGCGTTGGAGCTGGGGCTGGTCGATGAGCTGGGCGACCTGAAGCGCGCGGTGCAGGTGGCGGCAGAGCTGGCCGGCCTGCCGGGGGAGCCGGAAGTGCGGGAGATGAACCGCGCCAACGGGCTGTTGGGGGCTCTGCTGGGCCGGGGGATCCTCCCGCCCGCCTCCCTGGGACTGCCGAGCGGCCTGTACGCCCTGGAGCCGGGGCCGGTGAGCATCCGTTAGTGCGAGTGGAGGGTTAGACCGATGACGGAACCGTCTGCGCAGAACGGCGCGACTTCGGTGTGGGATCTGATGCTCGACGTCTTCATCGCCCCGGGGAGGGCGATGGCCAAGATCGCGGACGAGCGGCCCGTGGGCGCCGCCGCATGGGTGGTGACGGGGCTCGCGGTCTTCACGGGCCTCCTGGGGATGGCCTCCGCGCGGGATGCCATGGCGCTGGACCCCGGCCTGTTGCCCTCGGACGTCCCGCCGGAGGTCGTGGAGGTCATCCAGGCGTTGACGGGGTCGGCCTCGGTGTTCGGCGCGGTCGTCGGGATCCTCGCCAGCGTGCTGTGGTGGTTTGGCCGGGCGGCCATCTACGGGTTGATCGGCGAGCTGATGGGCGCGGCGCGGGACGGCCGGGCGATGCTCGCCACCCTGGGCTTTGCCGGACTGCCGGCGCTGCTTCAGGCCCCGCTGAACCTCATGCTGAGCCGGCTGGGCCTGACCTGGCTCTCCGCGCTCGTCGGAATCGTGTTCTGGGTCTGGCTGCTGGTCCTCACGGTGCTGGCCCTGCGGGCCGCCCTGCGGGTGGATACCGGGCAGGCCGTGGTGATCTTCCTGATTCCGGTCGGCGTCGCCGTGGCGCTGGCGGTGCTGGTGGGCGTGGGCCTGGCGGTCGCCCTGGTCAGCATGGTCGGTCGGATCCCGACGCTGTAGCCCGGGGAGGCGCCCCGCGGCGGCACACGGCACGGAGCCGGTCCCCGGCACGAGGAAGGACCGGGTGATACGACGAGGGAGCCGTGGGGTAACCCCGGCTCCCTCCGTCCGTATGTGCCTACTGTCCCGCCATCTGCGCGAAGACCTCGTCGGCGATCTGCAGCGTCTCCTCCAGGTCGGCCCGGGTGTGCTGCACGGTGAGCATCCATGCCTCGAAGCGGCTGGGGGCCAGCGCGATGCCCCGGTCCAGCAGCCCCCGGAACATGGCGGCGAACTTGGCGGGGTCCGCCCGCTGGGCCGTCCTGTAGTCGACCACGGGCTCGTCGCAGAAAAACAGGGTGAACATCGAGCCCGCGCGGCCCAGCTGCACCGTGTGACCGTGGCTGCGGGCGGACCGCACCAGCCCGTCGGCCAGGTAGGCGGCGTCGGCGTCCAGCCGCTCGTAGACCCCCGGGCGGGAGAGGATCTCCAAGCCGGTCAGCGCGACCTGCATGCAGAGCGGGTTTCCGGCCAGGGTGCCGGCCTGGTAGGCGGGCCCCAGGGGCGCGACCCAGTCCATGATCTCGGCCCGGCCCCCGTAGGCGGCCAGCGGCAGCCCGCCGCCGATGATCTTGCCCAGCGTCGTCAGGTCCGGCTCGATCCCCAGCAGGGTCTGCGCGCCGCCGTACGCCACCCGGAAGCCCGTGATGACCTCGTCGAAGATCAGCAGCGCTCCGTGCGCGTGGGCCAGCCGCTTGACCCTTTCCAGGTAGCCGGGCTTGGGCATGGCCACGCCGAAGTTGCCCACGATGGGCTCCACCAGGACGGCGGCCACCTGCGGGCCCCAGACGTCCAGCGCCTCGCCCAGGCTGTCCAGGTCGTTGTACGGCACGGTGATGACGTCCTGGGCGACCCCCTCGGTGACGCCGGCTGAATCGGGCGTTCCCAGCTGAGACGGGCCGGAGCCCGCGGCGATGAGGGCGAAGTCGGAGTGGCCGTGGTAGCAGCCCTCCATCTTGATGATCTTCGGCCGGCCGGTGAAGGCCCGGGCGACCCGCACCGCGGACATGACCGCCTCGGTACCCGTGGTGACGAAGCGGATCCGCTCCATGGACGGAAGCGCCTGGTGGATGCGCTCGGCCAACTCCACCTCCCACGGGTTGGGGGTGCCGTAGATCGTGCCGCCTTCCGCCGCGCGGGCGACGGCGGCGACGAGCTCCGGGTGGCCGTGGCCGAACATCCCGGCGCCGAACGCCCCGATGTAGTCGATGTACCGGTTGCCGTCCACGTCATAGAGGTAGGGACCCTGCCCGCGGGCCATGAAGACCGGAGCGCCGCCGCCCACGGACTTGAAGGAGCGGGCGGGCGAGTTGACGCCGCCGACGATGCGGGCCACGGCGCGCTCGTACAGGGCTGTGGATCGTTCATACCTGGCTGTCATGCGCACATCCTCCCGGATAGTGGCTTCCGCCGGCGGCGCGCCGCTGGGCGGGCCGCCGGCGACCAAAAGGTGTACAACTGATCGAGGGGGAATCCGTAGATGGCGTCCGTCTACGCGCTGGCCGCGGACCTGTTCTTCGCCGAACGGCTGGAGCGGGCCCTGCGTGACCTCGGACACAAGCCGGAGGTGCGGGACCTCAGCGCCGGCGGGTCCGGGCAGGCCCCCGGGAACACGGCGATCACACAGGTCAGCCTGCCCGGGGGCGTCGACCTGGCCATCGTCGACCTGGAGGCCGGCGAGGCAGCCCTGGCGCTGGTCCGGGCCGCCCGGGAGCGGGGCATTCCGGTCCTGGCCTTCGGCGCACACGTGGACGTGGAGGCCCGCCGGGCCGCCGAGGGCCTGGGCGCCAGGGTGGTCACCAAGTCCCAGCTCACCCGGTCCTTCACAGACCTGGTGGCGGCCATGCTCGGCCCGTCTGTGTGACCCCGCCTGCCTGGGCCGCGGTCAGACGCCCCAGCGTGCCGCCACGGCGTCGGCGGCCCGGCGCACGAACTCGTCGGGATCCTGCCGCAGCCGGGCCACGGCCTGCCGGATCGCCGCATCCACATGGGGGAGCCGGTTCAGGGCCAGGACCGCGGCCCGGCGGACGTCCCGGTCGGGGTCAGCCAGCCGATCGGCCAGGTCCGCGGCGACATCGGCGTACTCCCCCATGGCGCCCAGGCAGTAGGCGGCCATCTTGCGGGCGTTGGGCACGGGTGCACGGAGCGTCCGCCTGACCATCGCCACGCACTCGGGGTGCGCACGGCCGAGGCCCAGCGCGAAGCCGGCTGCGGCCCAGCGCGTGTCCCGGTCCGGGGCGCCCATCGCCGCGGACAGGGCCTCGCCCACCTCGTCCGACCACAGGCCGAGGCGGGCCAGGACGAAGGCGGCCGTCCAGGCCTGCCGCCCGTCCGGCGGCTTCAGGGCCGCCCGGAGGGCCGGCACCACCGCTCCCGACTGGTACGCCAGGAACTCCAGGCAGTTGGCGCAGTGCACCTGCACCCCCTTCTCGGGGTCGCCCAGCCCCGCCACCATGGAGGGCAGCAGGGCGTCGATCACCGGGGTCCATTCCGTTTCGCCTTCGTCCAGCCGGGCGGACAGCAGCGCCTCCAGTTCGCGGGCTGCCTGCACCCGCCGCTCCCCGTCCGGCGAAGCCAGCCCGACCAGGATCTGTGCGAGCAGGGCCTCCATCGCCCGACCCCCTTTCAAGACATAGAGCGTACCCTTGTTTCGACGTCAGGCGGGCGTGCGGCGGAACGCGCCGCCCACCCGAAAAGCGGCAGCGGTTCTCCGCGGGATCCCCGCGGGTTCCGGCCGGCGAACCGAGACAGGAGTGACAGCATGGCACGCAAGTCCGTGGACACCGAGGCGATTCTGAGGAAATTGGAGGAGATGTACCCGGACGCCAAGTGCGCGCTCAACCACCGGAATGCGTTTGAACTGCTGGTGGCGACCGTCCTCTCGGCCCAGTGCACCGACGCCCGGGTCAACATCGTCACCGCCCGCATCTTCCCCCGCTACAACCGTCCCGAACACTTCGCGGCGCTGTCGGTGGACGAGATCGGCGAGATGATCCGCGACTGCGGGCTGTGGAAGAGCAAGGCGAAGAACATCCAGGGGCTCAGCCAGATGCTGCTGGAGAAGCACGGCGGCGAGGTGCCGTCGACGATGGAGGAGCTGATTCAGTTGCCCGGCGTCGGCCGGAAGACCGCCAACGTGGTGCTCTCCAACGCCTTCGGGATTCCGGCGATCGCGGTGGACACCCACGTGTTCCGGGTGGCCAACCGGCTGGGGCTGGCGGAGGCGAAGACGCCGGAGGAGACCGAGCGGCAGCTGATGGAGCGGATCCCTCGGGAGTACTGGTCGCAGGCGCACCACTGGCTGATCTACCACGGCCGCCAGGTGTGCCACGCCCGGAACCCGCAGTGCAGTCAGTGCCCGCTCCTGCCCCACTGCCGGTTCGGCCGGCAGGCCGGGAAGGGGTCGGTGCAGCGGGCGAGGGTCTCATCGGGTCGTGCGGCCCGGCGGGCGGGGGGACCGGCGCGGTAACCCCGGCAGCGGCCGCCGAAACGGCTGGAATCCAGCATTCCCCGCCGCAGGAAGACAGGAGATGCCGGTCTGGTTCGCCAAGTCCTGAAGACCGGCGCAGCGGGGCGCAGCGCGACGCGCCCTTCATGCGCGCTCAGGAGGCGACAACGCGCGTGACCAACACCAGACAGCTCTTCTCTACTGATCGGCTGCGGCTGGAGGTGGGGGAGACGATTTCGGCCACCGTGGGTTACGAGACCTACGGGCGGCTGAACGCCCGGCGGGACAACGCGGTGCTGCTCTGTCACCCGCTCGTGGCGGACTGCCACGCGGCCGCGGGCCCGGCTGACCCCCGACCGGGCTGGTGGGAGCCGCTGATCGGGCCCGGCCGGGCATTTGACACCGACCGTTACTTCGTGATCGCGGCCGACACCTTCTGCGGCTGGGGTACGGGGGAGGCGATCCCGCAGATCACGGTGCGCGACAACGTCCGGCTGCAGCGGCAACTGCTGAAGTCGCTGGGCATCGAGCGGCTGGCCTGCGTCGCGGGCCCCTCGACCGGGGGTTTCCAGGCCCTGGAGTGGGCCGTCACCTATCCGGACCGGGTGGACCAGGTCATCGCGGTGGCCAGCGGCCACCAGGCGAGTCCGCTCTTCGCCCTGGCGGTCTGCCAGGCCGCCATCGACGCCATCCGGACCGACCCGGCCGAAGGGCTGCTGTACGCCCTGCGGCTGTACCTGACGCTCTCGTCGTCCAACGACTGGCTCGACGCCGTGTGGGGGCGGCGCACGGCGCCGGCTTCGCCCCACCCCTGGACCGGGCCGGAGGGGCGGTATGCCTTCCAGGCGGAGGTAGAGGCGGAGGCGGAACGACTGGCGGCGCACCTGGACCCCGGCCGGTTCGCGGCCGCCGCCCGCATGGCTCTCCTGCACAACATCGCCCACGGAAACCGGGACCTGGACGTCGCGGCGCAGAAGATCGCCGCGGAGATCCTGCTGATCCCGGTCTCCAGCGACATCCTGTTCCCGCCGTCCGCCGGCCGGGAGTTCGCGGATCTGGTCCGGACCTACGGCGGCCGTGCGGAGGTGTGGGTCCTGGAGTCGCTGGCCGGTCACCGGGCGGCGCTTCTGGAAGCGCACCGCCTGGCGGAACCCATTTCCGCCTTCCTCGGCCATCCGGTGTGGCACTGATCGCCGCGGGGCTGGAGGAATCTGGCGGGCTGCGGCGAATAGCCGATCAAAAGGAAACGGGAGTGAAGGCGCCGATGGTTCAACCGGGCGAGGTGGCTCCGGATTTCACCCTCGAGTCCACGGAGGGGCCGTTCACGCTCTCCGCACTGCGGGGGCGGAAGCGGGCGCTGATCATCTTTTACCCGAAGGACAACACCCCGGGCTGAAACCGGCAGCTGGCGGCTGCGCGTGACGCGGCCGCGGCGTACGCCGCGCGGGATGTGCAGGTCGTGGCCGTCAATCCCGGCAGCCTGGCCTCGCACCAGCGGTGGGCGGAGAAGAACCGCTTCGGCTTCCCGATCTGCGCGGACGAGGGGAAGCACGTGGCGCGAGCGTACGGCGTGCTGAACGCGCTGGGGTTCATCGCCCGCACGGTGGTCCTGGTGGACCGCAACGGCATCGTGCGCTGGGTACAGCCGGGGATGCCCGCCACCGAGACGATTTTGGCAGCCGTGGACGCGCTCGGGGAGCAGGCGTGAAAGGGGGATGCCGATGGAACGGGTAAGGCTGATCACCGGCCTGACCCGCATCGCGACCACAGGCCACGGAGAGCGGGCCACGCCCGCAACCCGGGTGCCGTTTCGCGAACAGCTGGCGCGGTCGCACGCCATGCAGTTCAACGAGCGGATTGACCGCGCGCTGCAGGAGATCGACGAGCTGGGGCGCCGGCTGACGGAGTCGCTCAGCCAGCACGACCTGCAACTTTACCGGGAGGCCATCGGCCGGCTCTTCCGCGACCTGACCCACCACATGATGGAAGTCCGGCAGAACCTGGAGTGGGATTCCTACGCCTGGGAGCAGCGGACGATGGTCACCATCCAGCGGGTGGACCAGCGGCTGGAGGAGCTCGCCCGCATGGTGCTGGAGCAGGAGCAGGACCGGCTGGCGATCCTCGCCGCGGTGGACGAGATCCGCGGGCTGCTCCTGGACGTCCGGATGTGAGACCCTGGGCCCTTCCCCGAGCGGGAGGGGCCCTGGTTTTTTGTCCCCAACTGTATGCATATCGTAGTACAGTTGCTGGATCCGCCGGCAGGGCCGTGTTAGGATACAGTCACCTTCGAGTGCGAAGAGTGGGGAGTGGTGGCGTTGGCAGAACGGAAGTACCGGCTCGAGACACTGGCCATTCACGCGGGCCACGAGATCGATCCCACGGGGGCGCGGGCGGTCCCGCTGTACATGACCACCTCCTACGTGTTCCGGGACACGGCGCACGCGGCCCGGCTCTTCAGCCTGCAGGAGCCGGGCAACATCTACACCCGCATCATGAACCCGACCACGGACGTGTTCGAGAAGCGGATGGCCGCCCTGGAGGGGGGCGTGGGGGCCCTCGCCGTGGCCTCGGGGCAGAATGCGGAACTGTACGCCATCCTGAACCTGGCCCGGGCGGGCGACGAGATCGTCGCCGCCACGAGCCTGTACGGCGGCACGTATGCCCTGTTCGCCCACAACCTGCCCCGCCTGGGCATCACGGTGAAGTTCGTCGAGCCTTCCGACCCCGAAAACTTCCGTGCGGCCATCACGGACCGCACCCGGGCGCTTTACATCGAGACCATCGGCAATCCCCGGTGCGCCGTGCCGGACATCGCGGCGATTGCCGCCGTCGCCCACGAGCACGGGCTGCCGCTCATCGTCGACAACACCTTCGCCTCGCCGTACCTCTGCCGTCCCATCGAGCACGGCGCCGACATCGTGATTCACTCGGCCACCAAGTTCATCGGCGGCCACGGCACCGCGATCGGCGGCGTGATCGTCGACGGCGGCCGGTTCGACTGGGGCGCCGGCAGGCATCCGCTCTACACGGAGCCCGATCCGGCCTATCACGGCCTGCGCTACGCCGACCTGGGCGAGCAGGCGTACATCCTGCGGGCCCGGGTGAGCCTTCTGCGCGACATGGGCGGCGCCCTCTCGCCTTTCAACGCGTTCCTGTTCCTGCAGGGGCTGGAGACGCTGCACCTGCGGATGGAGCGGCATTCGGCCAACGCCCTGGCCGTCGCCCGGTTCCTGGAGGCGCACCCCAAGGTGGAGTGGGTCACCTACCCCGGGTTGGAGTCGAGCCCGTATTACGGGAACGCCAAGCGGTACCTGCCCCGGGGGCAGGGGGCCATCCTCGCCTTCGGCATCCGCGGCGGGCTGGAGGCAGGGCGCCGCTTCATCGAGTCGCTCCGGCTGTTCTCCCACCTGGCCAACGTGGGCGATTCCAAGTCGCTGGCGATTCACCCTGCTTCAACCACCCACGAGCAGCTGTCCGACGAGGAGCGTCGGGCAGCAGGTGTCACGCCCGAGATGGTGCGGCTCTCGGTGGGCACCGAGCACATCGACGATATCATCGAGGACGTGGCCCAGGCCCTGGAGCGGGCGACGAACTGACGCGGCGGCAGCAGCGGGAGGGGCGTGCCGGTTCGACAGACGGTGCGTCCCTCCCGGTTATGTCGTTGAACGCGAAATAATCTGTCAACAGTTGACTCGCAGTCTCACGTGCTGTTAAAATGAAGGTCCCAAACTCTTGATGTGGGGAGCGTGTGTGGCGAAGGGGGGGCGACCATGCACAGTACCATGGGTGAAAGGCTGGCCTGGGCGCGGAACCAGCAGGGGTTGATCCTTCAGCAGGTTAGCGAGAAGAGCGGCCTCGCGGTCGGGTACATCTCGCAACTGGAGAAGGGGGCGAAGGTCAACCCGACCATCGATGCCCTGGGGCGCCTGGCCAAGGCGCTGGGCGTGAGCATCGCGTTCCTCCTGGGCGAGGTGCACGCGCCGCCTTATGACGACCGCGCCGCCCTGCTCATCGGTGGACAGGCCTGGACGGTGGGGCAGCGCTTTGCCCGCTACTACGAGCAACTGTCACCGGAGGAGCGGCGCAAGATCGAGCTGGAGACCGTCGAGCAGCGCTTCGCCCGGGTAGTCGACTTCCTGTGCCAGGAATTCCCCGAGACCTTTACACGTCCCGTGGTCGCGTACCAGCTCGGCCTTTCGGTGCGGGCGCTGAACGACATCATGGAGCGCAACTGCGAGGTCGGCCCGATGGTGCTGAGCCAGATGGTCTCCATCACGGGCATCCCGCTCTCTTTCTACGCCCGGGGCCGCATGGAGTCGGCGCCGGTGGACATAACCCCGGCCCAGATGATTCGATACGCCGAGGCGATCTCGATGGCGGCCGAGGCGCAGATCACGCCGGAGGAGCTCGTCCTGCTCATCCGGGGCGCGTCGCAGGCGCACAAAGGGTGAGGCCCGTCCTCCTGTGTGGAGGACAGGCCTCCTGCTGATCTAGCATTCCATTACGGTAGTCTTGCGGTAATTAGAGGGAAGAAGGACCGGCGCTCCGCGGCTCGGCCAGGGCGGTCGCGGCCATGGCGAGCATACTGGCCATGATGAACAGGCTGATGAGGATCCGGCGCATTCGACTCTCCCCTTTCCGTTGTTTGTCGATCAAGCAACCAGTCGGGCTCCCGGTACGATGTACCGGGTCTCTTTTTGTCTCTGCCCGAACCTCACAGGTATCTCATGGGCGGATGCGGCCAAGCTCAAACAACTTCCGCCGCAGCGCCGTTGCGCGGTTCATCAGGGCCGACTGACGGGACCCAAGGGCATACTGCATCGCCAGGTTCGAGAAGAACTGCGCCTCGTCGTACCGGCCCAGGACCAGGGCGTTCTCGCCGGCGATGACCGACGCGGTGGAGAGGACGTTTTCGTCCTGGCCGGGCAGGCCGGGGGCCATCGCCCGGGTGCAGAAGGCCATGGACTGGCGCAGGTCGCCAGTCTTCTGATGGTAATAAGCCCAGTCGGTGAGCAGGCTGGCGGCGACTTGGTCGTTCGGGTGCTCGCCCAGGAGATGCTCCAGCTGCTCCAGGTAAGGGAGCGCCTCGTTGGGCTGGTCGAGGGCCAGGTAGCAGTAGACCAGGCCGCGCAGCGCCTCCATGAGCAGCGGCCAGTTGTTGCAGCGCCGGAACAGGTCCAGGGAGAGGTGGTGGGAGCCGATGGCGTCCTCGTATTGCCTGCGGTACCGGAAGAGCAGGGCCAGGTTGTGGTGCGTGCCTGCCTCTACTTCCACCAGATGCGGCGTCCGGTGCAGATCATTGAGACACTTGAACAGGTGATCAAAGGCCTGGGGGTAGTCGCCGAGGGTCAGGTAGTACTCGCCGAGATCAAAATGGCACTTGTTAATGAGTTCCCAGTTGGTGGTGCGCTCCGCAACCGCGAGCGCATATTGACCCAGCGTGATCGCAGCGTACACCTCGCGGCGATAATAGCTGGCCATCGCTGTACCCTTGTAAGCGCCCGCGAGTTCCTCAGCCGTCAGCGTGCCCGCGTGGATGAGCCTTTCACCCTCGAGCTGCGCTTCGCGGTAGCGTTCCTCTTCGAGTAGGCGACGCAGGCGTGACAGCGGCAACGGCTTTCCCCCCTACGAAGATTTGCAGAAACGTCTGTTGATTCATGCTAACCCTATGTTAGCTGCTCGGTGACCCTCGCGCAAGGGGATTCCGTGTCGAAGTGCGCAGAATCGTTCGACATTACTTCGACAATCGCCCTGCTGGCTCGCCTGCCCGGAGCCGTGAGCAGCGGTGAGCACCAAGCGCGAGCAGGAGTTGGCGGCGGAATGCCCAATACTCCAGGACGTAAACTTGTGGAACGAGGTGATCCGTTGGTCCGGACGATCCTGTTTGACCTGGACGGCACGCTTCTCCCCATCGACACCGACGCGTTCATCAGAGGCTACATGCAGGCGCTGGCCGAGTACGTAGGCCACATCATCCCTCCCGAGCAGCTGGTGAAGGAGGTGTGGGCGGCCACCGGGGCGATGGTGCGCAACACCGACCCCACGCTCACCAACGCCCAGGTCTTCGCCCGGGCGTTCTTCCCCGCCGTGGGGCACGACGAGGCCGCGCTGATGCCGGTTTTCGAGGAGTTCTACCGCACCCGGTTCCCTGAGCTGCGCGCGGCCTGCCCGGGGCTGCCCGGGATGGCCCGGTCCGTGGTCGAGGCGGCGCTGGAAAAGGGGTACGAGATCGTCCTTGCCACCAACCCGCTCTTCCCCCGCCTCGCCATCGAGGAGCGCATGCGCTGGATCGAGGTGCACGACCTGCCGTGGCGGCTGGTGACGGCATACGAGGAGATGCACGCCTGCAAGCCGCAGCCCGAGTACTTCCTCGAGGTGCTGGAAAGAATCGGGCGCAGACCCGAGGAGTGCCTGATGGTGGGCAACGACGTGCAGGAGGACGGCGCGGCTGCCCGGGCAGGGATCGACGTCTTCTTCATCACGGACTTCCTCATCGACCGGGAGGGGCGGCCGCTTCCGCCGGGCCGGTCGGGCTCCCTGGCCGAGTTCCGCGAACGGCTGGTGACGGGGCTGTAGGGCAGCATGCCTGCGGTGCATCCGCCATATAACGCCTTTTCATCTTGAAGGGCGCGGGGCCGTAGCCCTTTGGCGCCCCGCCGTCGTTGACTCTTAAAGAAACATGACAGTATAATGGGCAGTAGTGTGTGACGGAAGGTGCATGGGGTCGCCTAGTACGAACTGACTCTTCCCAGAACAGGGGAGGTGACACCTTGAGCCAGGCGCGCCACGAGCTGGATTGGCTCAACGACGAGGTAGTCGTCTCGGAAATTGACGTCGTCAACGAGAACGTCATTGCCGGCAAACTGCCCGACGTCATCAAGAAGGTGTTGGGGTGGGGCTACGGCAACTCGACCTGGCCCCTGGGCTTCGGCATCGCGTGCTGCGCCATCGAGATGATGGCGGCCTGCAGTTCGAAGTACGATATCGCCCGCTTCGGCTCCGAGGCGATGCGCATGTCGCCGCGCCAGGCCGACGTGATGATCGTGGCCGGCACGGTGAACGAGAAGATGGCAGTCGTGGTTCGGCGGCTCTACGACCAGATGTCGGAGCCTAAATTTGTGATTGCCATGGGTGCGTGCGCATCCAACGGCGGCCCTTACTGGGACACGTACAACGTGGTCGATGGCGTTCACAAGGTCGTGCCGGTCGACGTGTACGTGCCGGGGTGCCCGCCCCGGCCTGAGGCGTTGCTCCAGGGACTCATGGAGATCCAGGAGATGATCAAGACCGGCAAGCGCGGCCTGATCACGAAGGGTTAGCATCATCTGGGCAGGGCCGGTTGCCCTGCCCTTTGACCGGAGGCCGGGTCACTGCGGCCTCCGACGTCGCTCTCGGAAAGGGGATAATGCCCGGTGAGCTACTCTTACGTAGACCTGGTGGTGACGATCATCGTCGCCGTCGGTTTTGCCCTCATGAACTATGGACTCGTTGCGCTGTTTGCGCCCCGCAATCCCAACCAGGGTGAAAAGCTCGAGACCTACGAGTGCGGCGAGCTCCCCTTCGACGATGCACTGGTGAACTTCAACATCCGGTACTACGTGTTCGCACTCACCTTTTTTGTGTTTGATATGGAAGCGATCTTCCTGTACCCCTGGGCGGTCGTGTTCAACGTGCTCGGCGCCGGTGCCCTGATCGAGATGTTCCTCTTCCTCCTGGTTCTGGCGGTCGGGCTGTTTTACGCGTACAAGAAGGGCGTGCTGCACTGGGTCTGAGTCCCGGGCGCCATCTCGCTTTCGCCCAGCATTCGCCGCTTAGAGTACTCCAGGGGGTGAGTCCGCTTGGACTTCTTAAAGGAGCGTTTCCCGGACGCCCAGTTTGAGACCCACATCAACGGGGACACCGAGATCCTCGTGCCGGCCGACCGGTACGAGGAGGTCGTGCGCGCCTGCTATGAGGCGGGATTCACCTTTTGCAGCGTCGTCACCGCGATCGACTGGCAGGATCGCCTGACCCTGGTCACCAGCCTCGCCCGCATCAACCCGGACGAGGTGGGCGTGCGCAACATCCACATCAAGGTCGACCTGCCGCGGCAGGGCGCGCACATCCCGTCCATCGCCAACCTGTATCCCGGCGCCAACTGGCACGAGCGGGAGACCTACGACATGTACGGTATCCGGTTCGACGGACATCCGAATCATCGCCGCATCCTGCTGCCCGACAACTGGCAGGGTGGCCACCCGCTGCTGAAGGACTTCGCCGATCGGCGGCCCAAGCGCCCGCGGCTGGTGCGGCATCGCTTCGCCGAATAGCCGGTGCGGAGGTGTGAACGTGGAACGGACGCAAGAGCTACTGGTCAACATGGGCCCGCAGCACCCCTCCACCCACGGCGTGCTCCGCCTGATGATCAAGCTGGACGGGGAACAGGTGACCTGGTGCGAGCCCGACATCGGCTACCTGCACCGCTGCTTCGAGAAGCTGGCGGAGCAGAAGACCTATCCTCAGGTGATTCCGTTCACCGACCGGACGGACTACCTGGCCGCCATGCTCAACGAGCTCTGCTACGTGGAGGCCGTGGAAAAGTTGTTCGGCGACGCCATCCAGGTGCCGGAGCGGGCGCAGTACATCCGGGTGATGCTGGCGGAGCTGCAGCGGATCACCTCGCACCTGCTCGCCCTGGGCTCGATGGCGATGGACCTGGGGGCGACGACGCCGTTCCTGTACTGCTGGCGTGACCGCGAGAAGCTGTACTCCCTCTTCGAGCGCATCACCGGCGGGCGCATGCTCTACAACTACCTGCGCATCGGCGGCGTGCGCAACGACCTGCCCGAGGGCATCCTCGGCACCCCGCAGGATGGCGAGGACAAGGCCGACAAGACCATCTGGGGCTTCATCAACTACTTTGACTCGTACGTCTACCCGGAGTGGAAGGCCCTGGTGACGGACAACCGCATCTTCCAGTACCGCACGAAGAACATCGGCGTGCTCACGGCCGAGCAGGCCATTGCCTACTCGTGCTCGGGCGCGGTGCTGCGCGGCTCGGGTGTGAAGTGGGACCTGCGCAAGAACCTGCCCTACGCCATCTACGACCGGTTCGAGTTCGACATCCCCGTGGGCCAGAACGGCGACAGTTTTGACCGGTGGTGGGTCCGGCAGGAGGAGATGTACCAGTCCTCCCGCATCGTCAAGCAGTGCCTGGAGTGGCTGGCCGAGAACCCGGGCCCGGTCATGGCGCCGAAGATGCCGCGCGTCCTGAAGCCCCCGAAGGGCGAGGTCTACCACCGCATCGAGGGCGCCCGGGGCGAGGTCGCCTGCTACGTGGTCTCCGACGGTTCCACCAACCCGTACAAGGTCAAGTGGCGCTCGCCGGCGTTCACCCACCTGCAGCTGATGCCGCTCCTGTGCCCGGGCCATAAGATCGCCGACATCATCGCAATCCTGGGCTCCATCGACGTCGTGCTCGGGGAGGTGGACCGGTAGTGATGGAGTGGTGGAACAGCCTCTCGCCCACCGTGCAGGTCTGGCTCGGCGGGGTCCTGAAGGCGAGCCTGATCCTGGTCTGGGGGCTGATCAACTTCTACCTCTGCCTCATGCTGGAGCGGAAGCTGTCGGCGTGGATGCAGAACCGAGTCGGCCCCTGGCGGGTCGGCCTGTGGGGCTGGATTCAGCCCGTCGCCGACCTGATCAAGCTGTGGGTGAAGGAGTACATCCGGCCGAACAACGTCGACAAGTGGTTGTACCTGATCGCCCCCTTCATCGGCTTCGTCTCGGCTAACCTCGTCTGGCTCATTGTTCCCTTTGGCGACAAGTTGATCGCCACCGACTTCGAAATCGGCATCATCTTCATCGCCGCGGTCATGGGATACGACGTGATCGCCACGTTCATGGCCGGTTGGGGCTCCAACAACAAGTACTCCATGCTGGGCGCGATGCGCGGTGCGGCGCAGCTGATCTCCTACGAGGTCACCATGGTGATGGCGGTCATCGGCGTGGTGATGATGGCCGGGTCGCTCAGGCTGTCGGACATCGTGCTGGCGCAGCAGCAGCGGGGCTTCCTCGGCTGGTTCCTGTTCCCGCAGATCATCGGGTTCATCGTCTACCTGATCGCCTCGCTGGCGGAGCTGAACCGCGCCCCCTTCGACCTCGCGGAGGCCGAGCAGGAGCTGGTGGCAGGCCACCACACCGAGTACTCGGGCTTCCGCTGGGCGATGTTCATGCTGGCGGAGTACATCCACCTGGCGGCCTGGTCCGCCATCGCCGCCACCCTCTTCCTGGGCGGGTGGAGCGGCCCGACCCTGGGCCAGGTGGCGGCAGGGCTCGGCAACGTGCTCAACGGCTTCGGCGCGTTCACGAACCCCGTGGGCACGGCCGTGCTCAACTGGGGCCTGGCGATTTCGGGCTCCACGATCCTGAACTGGGTCGCCGGCGTGTTCTGGCTGGTCCTGAAGACGTACTTCTTCGTCTTCCTGGCGATGTGGATCCGCTGGACCCTGCCGCGGGTGCGCATCGACCAGCTGATGGACCTGGGCTGGAAGTTCCTCCTGCCGGTCTCCATGTTCAACATCTTCCTGACGGGAACCCTCCGGTACCTCGCCGTCGCGTTCGACGGGGTGCCGATCTCCATCGGATCCTTCACGCTGCGGCTCCTGGGCTGGTGGCTCTAAGGGAGGTGTGAACCTGCATGGGCGTTACCAACTTCGTCGGGGAGGCATGGCGCACCGGGAAGTCCATCGTCACCGGACTCGGCATCACGTTCCGGGAGATGATGTTCCGGCCGGCCATCACCGTGTTCTACCCCGAGCAGCGTGACGACGTGCCCCCCTGGTTCCGGGGCATCCCGGTCCTGAAGACCGACCTGCGCACCGGCGAGTACAAGTGCACGTCCTGCATGCAGTGCGCGCAGGCCTGTCCGGTGAACGTCATCACGATCGAGTGGCACCAGGACCCGGAGACCAAGAAGAAGGTCTGTGACCGGTTCGCCATCGACATGTCCCGGTGCATGCTCTGCAACTTCTGCGTCGAGGCGTGCCCCTTCGACTCCCTGGTCATGGGTTACGACTACGAGCTCTGCAAGGTGAACCCGGAGAACCTGGTCTTCGAGTTCGAGGACCTGCTCAGGCTCGGGCTGAAGTACTCGAAGGCCGAGGAGCCCGGCCCCAAGGCCACCCGCTCGTCCACGCCGCCCTGGGTCTTCCACGGGCTGACCAACGCCACCGAGGACGACATTCAGGACATCCACGGGTACCTGGGGCGTCCGCCCCTGCCCAAGGGATACGAGCCTGAGCTGAAGCCGCAGTTCCGGAAGCCGGCCGAAGAGGCCGCGGAGGCGCAGCAGGCGGAGGCCGCGGGCCAGCCGGCAGCGGAGCCGGGCAAGACCAACGGGGAGGAGGCCGGGCAGCCGTGACAACAGACCTGCTCATGAGCGGCCAGTTCTGGACCTTCATCATCCTCGCGGTGGTCACCCTGGTGTCGACCTACCGCATGGTCACCACGCCGCTCATCACCCACGCCGCTCTGTTCATGGCGCTCTCGTTCACAGCCGTGGCCGGCATCTTCCTGCTCATGCAGGCGGAGTTCATCGCGGCCATCCAGGTGCTCGTCTACGCCGGCGCCATCACCACGATGGTGATCTTCGCCATCATGCTCTCCGGGCTGCGGGATATCAAGCGGCAGCAGCAGGAGCGGGTGAAGCTGTGGCGCTCCAACCCGGCCGTCCTGGTGGTCGGCGCCGTGTTCGCCGCCTTCATGCTGTACCTGTACTCCACCGCCAACCTGCCGGCCGGCGGCGGTGAGCGGCAGGTGGTTCCGGTGAGCGCGATCGGGTCGCAGCTGTTCACCACCTACGTGATCCCGTTTGAGGTCGCCTCGATCCTGCTCCTGGTGGCCATGATCGGTGCCATCATCCTGACGGCGAAGGAGGCGGAGTCGTAGTGGAACTGCCGATTTACTATCCACTCGGTCTCGGCGCTCTCCTGTTCGGGCTGGGGCTCTGGGGCGCCCTCACCCAGAAGAACGCCGTCCGGATCCTGATGTTCATCGAGATCATGCTCAACGGGGTCAACCTGAACCTCATCACGTTCAGCCGGTATTACTGGCAGACCAGCCCCGAGATGGCCGCCCGCGCACCGATCCTCACGCTGTTCGTGATGACCGTGGCGGCTGCGGAGGCGTCGGTCGGCCTCGCCATCATCCTCGCCATGGTGCGCAACCGCGGCGTGGTCGAGGTCGACAAGGCCACACTGCTCAAGGGTTAGGAGGGTTGACAGCGTGGACTTCTTCCTGCACACAGCCTGGGTCATCGCTGCGCTCCCCCTGGCCGTCTCCGCACTGATCGCCATGTTCGCCGGCGTCCTGCGGGACCGGGCGTGGATCCCCGGGACCGTCGGTATGCTGATCACGTTCCTGTGGTCGGTGGGCGTGCTCGCAGCGGTGATCGCCGATCCGGGGCACGGCGGCGAGGTGCTGTACAACACCGTGCCCGCCTGGAAGGCCTCGTTCGACTGGGCCAGCTTCGGGCCCTACACGGTGCGCATGGGGTTCCAGGTGGACAATCTGACGGCCCTCATGCTGCCGATGATCACCCTGGTCTCCGTCTGCGTCCAGTACTACTCCTCCGCCTACATGCACGGCGACAAGCGGATTCCCCGCTTCTACGCCGCGCTGAACCTGTTCACGATGGCCATGCTGGTGCTGGTCATGGCCGACAACCTCTTCCTGCTGCTGGTGGCGTGGGAGATCATGGGCCTCTGCTCTTACCTGCTGATCGGTCACTGGTATGAGCAGGCCTGGCCCCGCTACGGCCAGATCAAGGCCTTCCTCACCACCCGCGTCGGCGACATCGGCATGATGGTCGGCATCTTCATCGTCTTCTTTGCCGCCCGCGACCTGACCTGGGCGGGCCTGGCGGAGAAGGTGCCGGTTTTGGTGCAGGATCCGGCGACGGCCAGCCTCCTGGCCCTGGGCGCCTTCCTGCTGTTCACCGGCGCGATCGGCAAGTCGGCGCAGTTCCCGTTGCACACCTGGCTGCCGGACGCGATGGCCGGCCCGACGCCGGGCTCCGCCATCATCCACGCCGCGACGATGGTCGCCGCCGGCGTGTACCTGGTGGGCCGCGCCTTCATGATCTTCGGGCACGTGCCTGCCTGGGTGCTGGTGGTGGTCACCTTCGTCGGCGCCTTCACGTCGCTGTTTGCCGCCTCCATCGCCACGCTCCGCTGGGACATCAAGGAGGTCCTCGCCTACTCCACCATCTCCCAGCTGGGCTACATGATCATGGCCATGGGCCTGGGCGGCTGGACGGCGGGCAACTTCCACCTGCTCACCCACGCCTTCTTCAAGGCGCTGCTGTTCCTGGCGGCAGGCTCGGTCATCCACGCCCATCACCACAACCAGCTGCTGCACAAGATGGGCGGCCTGCGCAAGAAGATCCCGATCACCTTCTGGACCTGGATGGTCGGCTACGCGGCCCTGGCGGGTATCCCCGGCTTCTCGGGCTTCTTCTCCAAGGACGAGCTGCTGCTCGCGGCCCTGGAATGGCACAACCCGCTGGTGGCCACCTGGCCGATCTGGCTGCAGAAGCTGCCGTTCGCCATGGCCCTGACGACGGCGTTCCTCACGGCGTACTACATGACCCGGGCCACCTACCTGGCGTTCTTCGGCGAGCCGCGGGACATGCACCTGTATGAGCAGGCCCACGAGTCGCCGAAGGCGATGACGATCCCGCTGATCATCCTGGCCGTTCCGGCGGCGCTCTATGGCTGGCTGGGCACCCCGCTGTTCAACCACTTCACGAACCTCGACTGGATGGTCTTCATCCAGAACTTCCTGCACCTGCCCGGCCTGGAGCACCATGTCGAGTTCAGCACGGAGCTGATGGTAACTGGAATGGCCACGGCGGCAGGGCTCCTGGGCATCTTCCTGGGCTGGTACCTGTACGCGGTGGTCCGCCCGGAGACCCGGGCCGCGTGGATTGCCCGGTTCCGGCCGGTTTACACGCTCGTCCGGAACAAGTATTATGTCGATGAGTTCTATGATCTCGTCGCCGTCAAGACCACGGAGGCGCTCTCCCGGGCGGTCGCCTGGTTCGACCTCAACGTGGTGGATGGCCTCGTGAATCTGTCGGGAACCCTGTCGGTGTACGCATCGGAGGCTGCAGCCTGGTTCGACAAGCATGTCGTGGACGCGCTGGTCAACATGTGGGCCGACATCGCCCGCGCCTTGGGCGCCGCCTTCCGCCGGCTCTCCACCGGGTACGTGCAGCAGTACATGTTCACCTTCCTGGTGATGCTGGTGGCCAGTGTGGTCCTCGTCCAGGTGATTAGATAGGAGGCTGTCGGGGATGCTGTCGCTAATCATCTTTGTACCCCTGGTCTTCGCCCTCGTGATGCTGTTCTTTGTGCCGAAGACCCAGGAGCGGCTCCTGTACTGGCTCGCGGGGATCGGTACCCTCATCCCGTTCGCGCTGGCCCTGGTGCTGGCCGCTCAGTGGCCGACCGCAGAGGTCTCCACGGCCCCCTACGCCCAGGGCATGCGGTTCGTGACCCACGTCCCGTGGATCCAGGCCATCGGCGTGCACTACACGCTGGGCGTGGACGGCTTCGCCTTCACGATGCTGCTGCTCTCGACGCTGCTGTTCCCTCTCGCCGTGCTGGCCTCCTACGGGTACATCAAGGACCGGGTGAAGGACTACCTCGTCCTGCTGCTCATCCTGGCCACCGGCACCAACGGCGTGTTCGCCACCCTGGACTTCATGCTCTTCTACGTGTTCTGGGAGATCGTGCTGCTGCCGATGTACTTCCTGATCGGCATCTGGGGCGGCGAGCGGCGCGAGTACGCGGCCATCAAGTTCTTCCTCTACACCCTGATCGGTTCGACCGTCATGCTGGTCGGCGCCATCTACCTCTACGTCGCCACCGGCGTCGGCACGTTCAACCTGCTGCAGATGGCGGCGGCCTCTTCCAAGCTGCCCATCACCGGCCTCACCACCTTCGCCTTCTTCGCCCTGCTGGTGGGCTTCGCGGTGAAGGTGCCCATGTTCCCGTTCCACACCTGGTTGCCTGACGCCCACGTCGAAGCGCCCACGCCCATCTCGATGCTGCTGGCCGGCATCCTGCTGAAGCTGGGCTCCTACGCCATGGTGCGCATCAGCCATCCGATGCTGCCGCAGCTGGCGACCAAGTACGCGGACCTGCTGTTCGTCTTCGGCGTGGTCGGCATCCTCTACGCAGCCCTGGCGGCGATGGCGCAGAAGGATTTCAAGAAGCAGGTCGCCTACTCGTCGGTCAACCACATGGGCTTCTTCATCATGGCCCTGGCGGCCGCGAGCAAGCTGGCGCCCACCAGCCCTGAGCTGGCGCAGGTGGCGCTGCAGGGCGGCTACTTCGTGACCATCGCCCACGGACTGATCTCGCCCCTGTTCTTCTTCGCCGTCGGCATGTTCTACGAGCGCACGCACACCCGTGACCTGCGGAAGCTGGGCGGCATGTTCCTGACGATCCCGGTCGTCTCCTTCGCCACGGCCTTTGTCGCCTTCGCCAACCTGGGCCTGCCCGGCCTGGCCGGTTTCATCGGCGAGTTCATCTCGCTCACCGGCTCCTACCCGGCGTTCGGGCTCTGGGTGCTGGTGGCCGGTCTCGGCATGGTGATCACCGCCGCCTGGCACCTGCTCACCATGCGGAACGTGCTGCTGGGCGAGGCCAAGCCCGAGTACCAGGGGCTGGCGGACATCACCCTGAAGGAGAAGATCATCTTCGCCCCGCTGGCCGTGCTGATCGTGTTCTTCGGCGTATATCCCCGGCCGGTCATGGCTCTTTTGCAGAGCTCTGTTGAAGTGCTGACGCAGGTGATGGGGCTGGGAGGGATGTAGGTTGCCGGGAGTCGTCAGTTGGAGCCAACTGGTCAACCCCAGTTACGTGGCCATTCTGCCGCACCTGATCGTCACGGCAACCCTCCTGGTCGTCATCGTCCTGGATGCCTACTTCAAGGAGAAGCGGAGCCTGGTCTGGGTGACGCTGGGCGGCGTGGTTCTGGCGATGCTGTCCATTTGGTACACCGCCAGCGACCCGCAGATCCAGGCGGGCATTGCCGCAGGACGGCCGCCGGAGTTCTGGGGCGGCATGATCATCGCCGACGGGTTCACCTTCTTCATGAACGGCGTGCTGCTCGGCATCGCCGCCCTGGTGATCCTGCTGTCGGCGGACTACGTGGGCAAGTTCCTGCGCGGGGCGCACATGGAGTTCTATGAGATCATCCTGGCGGTGACGCTGGGCATGATGTTCATGGTGTCCTCCCGCGATCTGCTCACCATCTACATCGGCCTGGAGCTCACGTCCATCTCCTCGTACGTGCTGGCGGGCATCCTGCGCAAGGATGCCAAGTCCAACGAGGCCGCCCTGAAGTACTTCCTCACCGGCGCCACCGCCTCGGCCGTCCTGCTCTTCGGCCTGTCGCTGATCTACGGCGTGACCGGTAGCACGCGGCTGCCCGAGGTCGCGGCGGCCCTCGCCGGAGGCAGCCACGTGGTGGCCGCGGCCGGCCCGGCTCTGACGCCCCTTCTGGTGGCCGGGATGGCCTTCCTGATGGTGGGCTTCGGCTTCAAGGTGGCGGCGGTGCCGGTGCACCAGTGGGCCCCGGACGTCTACGAGGGCGCGCCCACGCCGGTTACGGCGTTCTTCTCCGCCGGCCCCAAGGGGGCAGCCATGGCGGCCATCCTCCGGGTCTTCGTCGGCGGGCTGGGCGTGGCGCCGTTCACCGACAAGTGGGCCCTCATCTGGGCCCTGGCCGCGGCGGCCTCGATGACCGTGGGCAACCTGGTGGCCCTGCAGCAGAGCAACATCAAGCGCATGATGGCGTACTCCTCCATCGCTCAGGCCGGGTACATCCTGGTGGGCGTGGCGGCCTCGGGGCTGCAGTCCGTCGAGGGGATCTCGTCGGTGCTCTTCTACGTGATGGCCTACGCCGTGACCAACCTCGGCATCTTCGCCGTCCTCACCCACATGGACCAGGAGGGCGGCTGGGTGGAGGTGGACAACTACGCGGGGCTGGCCAAACGGAACCCGCTGTACGCCTGGGCGCTGCTGCTGTTCTTCGTCTCCCTGATCGGCATTCCGCCGACGGTGGGCTTCCTGGGCAAGTTCTTCCTGTTCCGGGCGGCCGCCGCATCCGGATATCTCTGGCTGGCGGTGCTCATGGCGGTCAACTCCGTCATCTCCGTGGGCTACTACTACCGGGTGGTCAAGGTCATGTTCCTGGACCAGTCCGACTACCCGGCGCTCACGCCCAGCACGGGCATCTCCGCCACCGTGCTGCTGTCCCTGCTGGGGGTTGTGGCGCTGACCATCTTCGCCAACCCGTTCGTGCAGTGGACGGCGCAGTCCGCGGCGCTGCTGCATTAGACCGAAAGCGCAGAAGAAGGGCCGGGAGCGGCAAGCTCCCGGCCCTGATCATTTTATGGAAACTGCACGTAACGTGTGCCTCAGTCCGCCGAGGAGCCCATACCGCTTCCGGGGCGGCCTGTGGCGCCGAGCCCTGCCGGGCTGCCGCACATCACCATTACGCCCGCAGGGCCGCCGCAATGCGGGACACCGCCGCGTCCAGCGCCTCCTCCAGCCGCTCCGGCCGGGTGCCGCCGCCCTGGGCCTGCACGGGCGAGCCGCCGCCCTTGCCGTCGATGATGGGCAGAACCGCGCTGAGGATCTGGCCCACGTCCAGCCGCAGGTCCGCCGCACGGTGGAAGATGAGTTGTGGCAGGGCCCCGCGGGTGCCGAACACGGCGACGCAGCCGGGAGTCCCGGCCACCTTGGCGGCGAGCAGGCGCAGTTCGTCCGCGGGCCGGCCGCCGAAGGTCTGGCGCACCACCCGGGCAGGACCGATGCGCCGGGCCCCGGCCAGCAGCCGCTCGGCCTCCACGGCGAGCAGTTCCTCCTGCTGGGTGCGGACTCGTTTCCGCAGGCTGGTGACCTCTTCCTGCGTCCGGTCGGCCCACCGGGGCAGGTCCGCGGCTCCGATGGAGAGCCGGCGCGCCAGGTCCCGGGTCATCCGGTCCAGCGCCATGTAGTCGTGCAGCGCGCGCTGGCCTGCCAGGAACGTCACGCGCACGGCCCGCTTGTACCGTTCCCAGGCTTTGATCTTGATCAGCCCCAGCTCCCCGATGCTTCTGAGGTGGGTGCCGCCGCAGGGCGACCAGTCGTAGCCCTCAATCTCGATGATGCGGACGGGCCCGCTCACCGTGGGAGGCTTGCGCAGCGGGAAACGGTGCGCTTCCTCGGGGGAGCACAGGTGCGCGTGCACAGGCAGTCCTGCGCGGATCAGCCGGTTGCAGGTAAGCTCCACCTCTTCCACCTGCTCCGCGCTCAAGTTCTCCACGGCGATGTCGACCGTGCTGGCCTCTGCCCCCAGATGCCAGCTGACAGTGTCCGCCTGGAGCAGGTGCACGAAGGCGGCGGAGAGGAGGTGCTGCCCGGTGTGCTGCTCCATGTGGTCCAGCCGACGGGTCCAGTCCACCTGGCCGACGACGGTGCCCGAGAGGGGTCGGCCCACCACGTGGACGATGGTGCCGTCCGGCTCGGCGTGGACGTCGAGGACAGGCTGGCCGCCCAGCGTGCCGGAGTCGCTGGGCTGTCCGCCAGACGCCGGGTAGAAGCAGGTCTGGTTCAGCACCACGGCCCACGCATCCCCGACGGGGGAACAGGAAAGAACGTGCCCTTCGAACTCGGTCCGGTATGCATCGGCCTGAAACAGCTTCACCGTGCGCACCTGACATCACCCCAGCGTTTACTGATCCGTCATCATTTTAACACATTAGATGAGTCGAGACGGGGGTGCAGGAAGATTCCTGCAGGGTGCTGAAACAATAAACAATCATCGTGAAACAATCCCCGTGGTCGCGAGGAGGGATCCCCGTGTTCTGGCGCGCCTCGGCCAGCAGTCTGGTCACCGGGGGCATCGTGGCGGTTGCCCTTCTTATTCCTTCACCGATGGCTCGGTACTCCCTGCTTGCGGCCGCCCTGCTGGTGTCCGTGCTGGGCGGGCTGTGGGTGGGGCGTGCGGCGCCGGCCGGAGCCGCCGCGCCTCCGGACATGCAGCTCTCCCCGCCGGAGACGGGGAGCGTCGCCGTCTCCGTGTCCGCCGCCGCGGAGGCCGCTGCGGGCCTGCAGCCCCACGCGGACACGCACCGCACCGGGAGCGCCGACCGGGCCGACCTGGCCCGGGCCTGTGAGGGGCTCATCATCGGTGCACAACGCACGCAGGAGGCGGTACAGGAGGTCTTCCGCCTCACGGGCCGGGTCAACGACGTGCTCAACCAGCTGCACGGCGCTTCCCGGGATCAGCTGGACGACCTCGACCGGACCCGCGGGCTGGCCCATCAGGTGGTGGCGGTGTTTGAGGACATGATCGCGGCCGCCCGGGCGGCCCGGGAGGAGGCGGCGCGCCACCGCCAGGCGGCGGAGGCCGTGCAGCAGGCCTTGGGCCAGATCGGCGCGGGCATGGAGGGGATTCGCGCCGCCACCGACGCATCGGCACGGGCCCTGCGGGATCTGGACGCGCAGTCCGGCGAGATCGGCGCGATCGTGAAGCTGATCCGGGACGTGGCCGACCAGACCAACCTGCTGTCGCTGAACGCAGCCATCGAGGCGGCGCGGGCCGGCGAGGCCGGCCGCGGCTTCGCCGTGGTGGCCTCCGAGGTGCGCGCCCTGGCCGATCGTTCCCGCAACGCCACCCGGCAGATCCAGGAGCTGGTGGCCAAGATCCAGGCCGGCACTGCCGCCGCGATGACGGCCATGCAGGAGTCGCAGGAGGAAGTCAACCGGGGCGCCGCGACCGTGGAGTCGACCCGCGCGTCCATCGTCCAGGTGCTGCAGTCGTTCGAGGGGCTCACTATGACGGTCGAGGGCTTCGGCGAACGGGCTGAGGCCACGGCCGGGGAGATGGCGGAGCTCGTGAAGGCGGTGGAGGAGGCGACACGGCTCGCCAATCAGAACACCACCATGGCGAACGAGCTTGCCGAGGCCGACTGGTTCTCGCGGGCGATCCGGGAGGCTGAGCAGCGGGCCGGCGAACTGGTCGCCGAGGCCAGGCGGCTCGAGGCCTACACGCGCTTGCCTTCCGGCGACTCCTGGTAGAGGTGGGGGAACTGCTTCCGCCAGCCGAAGCGCCAGAGGAGCCACCACGGCAGCCAGCCCAGCCCGGCGGTCCCGGCTGCGGCAGCGCCCGCGCCCCCTGCGGTCCACACCTGCGCCGCGCCGATCGCCAAGGTCGCGGCGGCGGCTGCGAGGACGTACCGCCGCCGGCAGCGTGCCCGGCTGCGGGCGAGCAAACCCGGTCGGACATCGACAGTGCGAAACACCAGGTCCAGGGAGAGGTACGCCAGCAACCACTGCAGTCCATGCAGGAACAGCACGGCGGGCACGCCCTTCACCTCCTGCCCGGTGGTCACCCCCATCGTAGCGCGGCGGGCCGGGGCTGTCCAGCGTGCCACAAGGGCCGGCCATCTGCAGGATCCGCCAAATTCCCCGCGCTTTCCCGACAAGCACTTGTCGCTCGCGGCGAACTCGCCACGAAGTTTGTCCGTTTACAGGAGTGGAGTCACTGGGAAGCGGAAGGGGGAGCGGACAGGTGTTGCAGAGCCCGGTCTTGTGGGGGAGGGGCCTGCGCCTGGGGCGCACGCGCATAGACGGCAAGCTGATGGAACGGAGCGGACTGGACGAGGTGAACCTGCGCAGGGCCAGGCGGGCCTTTCAGCAGCGCTGGCTGCGCACGCCCCCTCCTGAACGGCGGCGCCTGGCGGAGGCCGGCACCGTCGCGCGGTTCCGGTACGTCATCGACACGCTGCGCGCGGCCTGGTCGCCGGAGGTGTGGAGCCTCTGGCTCAGGTACCTGGAGCACACGGACGAGGAGATCGACGAGATGATGGCAGGGGAGTATCCCATCTCGCCGTACATGGTCCGGGTGAGCAGCGCCCTCCTGGGCGTGACCGTGGACTTTCTGGAGGCGGGCTGCTGGCCTGCCCAGGATTACGACGGGCACGACATCGACGTCTGCCCGCAGTGGCAGTTCACCCATGCGTGACGGGTTCATGGTTCTTTCCGGACGGCCACCGCTAGAGGTGGCCGTTTCTGCATGGCGAAGAAAAGAATGGTCAGGGGGTGACACGTATGCTGGAACAGATCCAGGACTTCGCTCGTGCTCTGCAGGCGTCGCGGTACGCGGTGGCCCTGACGGGCGCCGGCGCCTCCACCGAGTCGGGACTGCCGGACTTCCGGTCCAACACCGGGCTCTGGAAGGACGTGGACCCGGTGTCGCTCATCTCGATGACCGCGCTGCGCAGGCGGCCGGTGGACTTCTACAGGTTCTACCGGATGCGCTTCTCGCACCTGTGGGGCGCGCAGCCCAACCCCGTGCACAAGGTGCTGGCGGCGCTGCAGCGTGAAGGGCTGCTGAAGCGGCTGATCACGCAGAATGTGGACGGCCTGCACCAGGCGGCCGGGTCGCCGGACGTCATCGAGCTGCACGGGTCGCTCCGGGAGTGCCAGTGCCTCCGCTGCGGCCGCCGGTTCCCCAGCCGGCTGATCGACGTCGAGGTGGAGACGGAGGCGGACATCCCCCGTTGCCCGGAGTGCGGCGGCGTCCTCAAACCCGGCGTCGTCCTCTTCGAGGAGGCGTTGCCGGCGGACGCCATCGAGGCGGCCATCGAGGCCGCCATGAAGGCTGACCTGTTCCTGGTGGTGGGCTCCTCCCTTGAGGTGGGGCCGGCGAACCAGCTGCCGGTCCTGGCTGTCCAGCACGGCGGGCGACTCGCCATCTTCAACCTCACGCCCACCTTCCTGGATCCCCGTGCGACCTGGATCTTCCGGGAGAAGGCGGGGCAGGTGCTGGGCGCCCTCGCGGCGGAGTTGGGGATCTCCCTGTAAGGTAGAAATTCGAAGCAAGAGGGAACTAGCGGGAGCACCGCGCGCCAAAGGTGCAAATTTGGCACCTGATCATGGTTGTCCCACCCCACATATGGTGGTAAAGTAGGACGTGCGATCACTAGATATGGGGGTTTCGCCATGAAGTGCCCGTTCTGCGGAGGTGAGTCACGCGTCCTCGAATCCCGTCCCGCATCCGACGAGGAAGCCGTGCGTCGGCGCCGGGAGTGCCTCGCCTGCGGGCGGCGTTTTACCACCATGGAGCGGGTGGAGGTGCCGCCGCTGATCGTGGTGAAGAAGGACGGCCGCCGGGAGCCCTTCAACCGGGACAAGCTCCTCACCGGCGTCCTGAAGGCCTGTGAGAAGCGTCCGGTGCCCATGGAAGTGATCGAGAAGCTGGCCGACGACATCGAACGGGACCTGCGCTCTTCGCTGGACCGGGAGGTTCCTTCGGTGGTGATCGGCGAGCGGGTGATGGAGGCGCTGCGCCAGGTCGACGGCGTCGCGTACGTACGGTTTGCATCGGTATACAGGGAGTTTAAGGATCTGAACGAGTTCCGGGAGCAGCTGGAACAGCTCTTGAAGTCCCGCTGAAGCGGAGCGGCGCAGCGCGGAGGGAGCGCCCGCCCCGCGGACTCTACCAGAGGGGGGTTCCCGACTTGGAACTGACGCATATTGCGAAGACCGTGATGGAAAAGCGGTACCTGCGCATGAAGGAGGACGGCACCCGGGAGACGCCGGACGAGATGCTGCGCCGCGTGGCCAGGGTCATCGCCGCCGTCGAGGAGAAGTACGGGGCGAGCAAGAAGGAGATCCGGGCGGTGGAGGAGCGGTTCTACCAGCTGATGGACCGCCAGGACTTCATGCCCAACAGTCCGACGTTCACCGGGGCCGGGACGGCCCTGGGCCAGCTGTCGGCCTGCTTCGTCCTGCCCGTGGGGGACTCCCTGCCGGAGATCTACGAGACCATGAAGCAAGCCGCCCTGATCCACCAGACCGGCGGCGGCACGGGCTTCGCCTTCTCCCGCCTGCGGCCGGCGGGCGACGTGGTGCGCTCCAGCCAGGGCGTGGCCTCGGGCCCCGTGTCCTTCCTACGGGTCTACAACGCCTCCACGGAGGCGATCAAGCAGGGCGGCACCCGCCGCGGCGCCAACATGGGCATCCTGCGGGTGGACCATCCGGACATCCTGCAGTTCATCGAGTCCAAGGCCGACATCACCCAGATCACCAACTTCAACATCTCGGTGGCCATCACCGACGCCTTCATGGAGGCGCTGGAGAAGGGCACCGAGTACGAGCTGATCAACCCGCGCAACGGCGAGGTCACCGGCAAGCTCTCCGCCAAGCTGGTGTGGGACAAGCTGGTGGAGAACGCGTGGAAGACCGGCGAGCCCGGCATCGTCTTCATCGACCGGATCAACCGGCGCAATCCCAACAATCACGTGGAAGTCATCGAGGCCACCAACCCGTGCGGCGAGCAACCGCTGCCGCCGTACGGCTCCTGCAACCTGGGTTCCATCAACCTGGCCAACTTCGTCAAGAACCCGTACACCGACCAGGCGGAGGTGGACTGGGAGCGGCTGGGCGAGGTGGCTCGCACCGCCACCCACTTCCTGGACAACGTCATCGACGCCAACAAGTACCCGCTGTCGCAGATCGCGGAGAAGGCGCTGCGCGACCGGCGCATTGGCCTCGGCATCATGGGCTGGGCCGAGATGCTGGTGCAGATGGGGCTGCCCTATGACTCGGAAGAGGCGGTGGCCCTGGGGAACCGGGTGATGACCTTCATCAAGCAGAAGGCGCTGGAGGAGTCCATGGCGCTGGCCGAGGTCCGGGGACCCTACCCGGAGTGGGAGGGCAGCCAGTGGCACAAGGCCGGGCTGAAGGTGCGCAACGCGACGCTGACCACGGTGGCGCCCACCGGCACCATCTCGCTGTTCGCGGCGCGGCCGGACCTGCCGTGCTCCGGCGGCATCGAGCCGAAGTTCGCCCTGGTCTTCACCCGGAACCAGGCGGGTGCGCTGATGCTGGATGTGGACGGCCAGTTCGCCTCCATCGCACGCCGGGAGGGCTGGTACTCGGACGAGCTGATGCAGCAGGTGGCCGACCGGGGCACCGCCCGGGGCGTGTCCGGGGTGCCGGAGAAGTGGCAGCGCATCTTTGCCACCTCCCACGACATCACGCCGGAGTGGCACGTCCGCATGCAGGCCGCCTTCCAGGGCGGCGACGGGCTGCCGGTCGACCAGCAGCCGGTGGACGCGGCGGTGTCGAAGACGATCAACTTCCCGCACCACGCGACCGTGGAGGACGTCGGCAAGTCCTACGCGCTGGCCTGGCAGCTGGGCCTGAAGGGCATCACCGTCTACCGGGACGGCTCCCGTGCGTCCCAGGTGCTGACCACCGGCGACAAGACCAAGAAGCAGGAGGAGCCGGCCGCACCGCCGGCGCCGCAGGGCCCGTCCCTCCGGCCCCGTCCCACTGAGGCGGTGGGCAAGATGTTCGTCGTGCCCACGCACTTCGGCAAGATGACGCTGGACGTGCACATGGACGAAGACGGCGAGCCCTTCGAGATCATCGTGAACGTGGGCGCCGTGGGCTCCGACCTGATGGCCGACGCCGTGGGCATGGGCATGCTGGTGTCCAAGATGCTGCGGCTGCGCTCGGACGTGCCGGTGCGGGAGCGCATCGAAATCGTCATCGATACGTTGAAGAACATCGGCGGTTCCGGCTCGTACGGCTTCGGTCCGAACCGCATTACGTCGCTGGCCTCGGCCATCGCCAAGGGGCTGCAGCGCTTCCTCGCCTGGAAGGACGCCAACGGCAAGCTCACGGAGGCCACCCCGGTGGAGGCGACGGCTCCGCAGCCGCAGATGAAGGGCGCACAGGTGGATTCCCCCGTCGACCCGTGCCCCGAGTGCGGTTCCTTCACCCTGGTCATCGGCGAGGGCTGCGCGACCTGCCACAACTGCGGCTATTCGAAGTGCAGCTAATGGGATCGGAGGGGCGCATCAACATGCGCCCCTCCGGTTTCTTTTGGCCATGAAAGGGCAGTCCCGGGCGATCTACCCGGGACTGCCCTTTCATGGCGATGACGTTACTCGACAGCGGGAACCTCTTCCTCACCTGGCTCTTCGTGGCCCGGCGAAGCCTCCCCGGCGGCGTCCTCGTCCTCAGCGGCGACGTCCTCCTCGGAAGCCTCCTCCTCGGCCGGAGCGGCCTCCCGGCGATTGCTGGTTCCCGTGGGCTGTAACCCCGGCGCGGCTGCGAACGTTATGGCCAGTGAACGGAACGCGTGCGCAGACAGGGAAGGAGGGACGAATCTCATGCGGATTGCCGCGCTCATGCTTGCACTGTTCGTCCTGCTCGGCTGCAGTTCGCCGGCCACCAGTCCGACGGATGGTCAGGGGGCGGCGCCGCCGGCCGCGCCCGAAGGCACGGCGGCGCCACCGGGGGAGGCGCAGGCGCCCGGGTTCTCAGGGGGCGTGGACAAGGGGGCCGGCCCGTCGGACGGGTCACAGGCCACAGCCCCGGAACGCGACTGGGAGGAGCAGGCGCGCAGGGCGGACGAGCGGCTGGCCGAGTTGCGCCGGGAGCTCAGTCATCCCGTCTTCGTGCCCACGCAGGTGCCCGAAGGTCTCCACCCCCAGATGCCGTCGCGGAGCGATCGGCTGGTGAGCATCGCCTATGTCGACGATGACCTCAACCGAGTGCTCAGCGTGTACAGCGGTCCCCTGGGGTGCTGCATCGACGCCGACCCGAACAAGATGGTCGCCGGCGGCACGCCCATCCGCGACGGCCGTGAGGCGCGCTTTATCCCCAACCAGCCCGAGTTCGGCGGGAACATCCTCTGGTGGCAGGAGGACGGGGCCTACGTCGCGCTTTCCGGCCCGCACCTGACGGAGGAGGACCTCTTCGCCATCGCCGAGTTCCTGTCGCCTACGGCGACCCTGACAGGCCCGCCGGACGCGCTGCCTCCCGACGTCTACCCGCCGGACTACCGCACGGAGGTTCCCCAAGTCGACGCGGTGATCGACGCCTTCCTGGCCAAGGATGTCCACCGTCTGGCATCCTGCGACATGCTCCGCTGCGAGGAGGGCGCGGAAGGCGCGCTGGAGCCCGTGGTGACGTGGGGGTCCTGTGAGGTCAACAACACCTGGACGGGATGGGACACCGTCCACAGCCTGGTGGAGGGCTGGGTGGGGGAACCGCGCCTGCTCTACGCTGCCTACCGCGTGCAGGGCATCGGGGACTGGGCCTATCTCGTGCAGTTCGCGAAGTACCGCCACGACCAACGGCCCAAGTCTGCGGTCCTGGACGGCGAGGGACGGATCCTGCAGCTGTGGATGGGCTGCGGCGCGCTGTTCGACATGCAGGCTGACCATTATGAGCCCATCGCACCGCCGCGCACCGGTCTGTAGTCTGTCCCGGCTTTCTGCCGAACACCCCGTGCCGCGGCATGAAGGCCACCGACCGCGCGGCATCCCGTTGCCTTCCCGAAATTGCCGGAACCTTTCGGATCTCCTGGGCGGTCTGATGGTATGAACCGGATGATCGGCTGAAGAGACCTGCGGAGGGGAGGGAAGCGAGGCCGATGCGTTCGTGGATGCTCCATCTCATGGCCATCAGCGGCGGGGCGGCCCTGCTTCAGGCCGCGCGGGGGTTCCAGCAGCTCGTCGTCGATCCCCGCACCTTCACGTACGCCTGGGGCTACTTCTTCCTGGCGGTTGCCCTCCAGGTGCTGGCGGGCTTGGTGTTCCTGTTGCCCGTCCTGTGGGCGAGGGTCCGTGGCGAGGGGGGCGTTCGTCCGCACTGGGGGCTGGTTGCCCTCTACGTGCTGGCGGGGCTCGTGCTGGCCTTCCTGCAGCCGCTTCAGATCGTCCTGGGCAGGTCGGGCTTCATCGCCGCCGCGGACTTCGTGCAGATTCTGCCGACTGGAACTTCCCCGAACATCTTCGGCGCGTTCCTCATCGCCATCGGGATCGTCTATGCCGTGGGCCGCGGGCCGGAGCCCGGCCAGAAGCCTGCGGAGCGGTGACCGGCGCAGGCCCGCGTATCCGGCGGCCCGCAAGCCTGTGTAAGCGAGCCGTGCGCAGGAGAGCTGAACGCGCGAGAGCCTGCACGGACCCACCCGGGTCCGGCAGGCTCCGGCGCGTCCGGGCCTACGCAATCGTGGATCTCCCCGTCCGGGGCGCGCCCGGGGGCCAGAACCGCGCGGCCCACACCTTTTCCGGGGCAGCGGCGCGGGGAGGAGAACGGCCGGCGAATCCCGAACCGAGGGGGAAGAAGCCTCAACCCTCACAGAATCGGGGTGAAACCGTGTATACCGGCATGATCCGCGACCTCCTGCTGCGCATCGGTGACGGCGTCGTGGACTACCACCTGCTGCTGGACGAGCAGGAGATCGCGCTGAACCCGCTCCTCGGCGGGCGGGTGGCCATCCGGTTCACCGGCGCGCGACGCTGCGTCTACTGCGGCCGCAGAGCGAGCAAGCTGTTCAACAACGGGTCGTGCTGGCCGTGCTTCCGGCGGCTGGCCATCAACGATCTCTGCCAGGTGAAGCCCACGCTCTGCCACTACGAGACCTGCCGGGAGCCCGAGTGGGGCGACGCCCATTGTATGATCCCGACCTACGTCTACCTGGCCAGGTCCAGTGACGTGAAGGTGGGCATCACCCGCAGCCTGCCCGGCCGCTGGCTGGACCAGGGGGCGGTGGAGGCGGTGCCCATCGCCCGGGTGCCCAACCGCAAGATGGCGGGTGAGCTGGAGGCGTTCCTGACGCAGTACGTGGCGGACAAGACCAACTGGCGGCGCATGCTGAAGGGGGAGGTGGCGGACGCCGATCTCCTGGCGGAGCGCAGCCGGCTGCTGGAGCTGATCCCCGCCGAGTTCCGGCCCTACGTCCTCCCGGACGAGGAGGTGCGCAGCTTCACCTACCCGCTGAAGGCGCCGCCCCCCAAGCTGGCGTCGTGCGACCTGGAGAAGGGTGACGTGGAAGGGACGCTGCTCGGCATGAAGGGCAGCTACCTGGTGCTCGACACGGGCGTTCTCAACGTGCCCAAGTTCGCCGGCTACGTCGTCACCTTCGAGGCCGGATAGGCAGCCCGGCCGGGCTGCCAACCTGTGGTCAAATCGTTACATCCGTGTCACTGATTTGTAACCGACGTGGGGTAACATACGAAGTGTGTTGACCCCCTCTGTGTGTCTCTGATTTTGTGGCGGCTCTGCTGGAGCCGCCACCTTTTTTTGATTGAGCCATCACCGAAACTTCCGTATAATTATAGGCATGCTGATTCAGTTAGAGCTTCCGTGGGAGGAGGAGGGTCCGGCAGTGCCTGAGACCAAGTATGGATCGCGGATCTACCTGGGCGTGCTCGCCGAGGCCGATGCCGCCGGCCCGACGGCCGTCCGGGTTTACCAGGACTTCCTCGGCCGCCTGCGCCGGGCTGCCCCGGGCGTGAAGGAGCTGCGGCTGGAACTGGAGGAGCCGGCGCCGCGCAAGGAGACCCCAGGGGTGTACGAGTGCTGGGCGACGCTGAAGGCCGTCGTGCCCCACGACCTGACCCGCGACGGCGCCGGCAACCACCGGGACGCCTGGCGGGCGATCCTGCGCGACACGTTCCAGGCCACCTGCCAGCTGAACCACGAGCTGGTCCACCACACGTCCAGCCGGGTGGAGATCACCCGGGAGGTCTTCCCCTTCGAGGAGGAGGCCCCGGCGGAAGCGGCGCCGGTGGAGGAGACGCCCAAGGAGATGATCCGGGTCAAGGTGCTGCTGGGGGGGCAGGTCTACGACGTCGAGATCCCCAAGGACGAGAACCTGCTGGACGGCGTCAACGCCAAGGGCGTGGACGTCAAGTGGGACTGCAAGAGCGGCGTCTGCGACACCTGCCAGATCCGGGTCCTGAAGGGCATGGAGAACCTGAGCCCGGTGAACGACCGGGAGCGGGAGATGCTGGGGGACAAGATCAACCAGGGCTACCGGCTCTGCTGCCAGGTGACCGCCCACGGGCCCTGCGAGTTCGAGCACTAACCTGCGCAAGAGCGCCGATCCTGCCCGCCGCAGGGTCGGCGCCTCGCGTTTGGTGTGCTACAATCAGCAGTGCGGCAGACCGAGCATGGGAAGGGGGAAACGAGCGTGTTCAAGCTGGATCGCACCAGCGCGACGCCGCTGTACCGGCAGCTCTACGCACAGGCGAAGGAGCGCATCCTCTCGGGCGCGCTGCCCCCCGGCACCCGGCTCCCGCCGGAACGGACCCTGGCCCGCAGGCTCGGGGTCAACCGGACCACCGTCGTCAACGCCTACCGGGAGCTGGCGGCGGAGGGGCTGGTGGAGGGGCGGGTCGGCCACGGCACGGTGGTGCTCGGGCCGCCTGAGCCGCGGGGGGCCGACGCGGTCCGCCCGATGCCGTGGGCCGGCCCCACCGAGGCCGAAGAGCCGCTGGTCGCGGACATCAACGCCATCATCCGGCGGCCCGGCGCCATTTCCTTCGCCCACGGCGAGATGTCGCCCGAGCTGTACCCGGCCGAGGCCGTTGCCCACCTCATGCAGCAGGTCCTGCAGGATCCGGCCGCCCTGGGTTACGGGCCCATCGCCGGCCTCATGCCGCTCCGACAGGCGATTGCCGACGCCATGGGGGTCACGGCCGACCAGGTGCTCATCCTGGCCGGCTCGCAGATCGCCCTCTACCTGATCAGCCGGGTCCTGCTGCAGCCCGGCGACACGGTGTTGGTCGAAATGCCGTCCTACATTAACACGTTGGGCATTTTCGATTCTGCCGGCGTCCGGGTGGTTCCGGTGCCGGTCGACCAGCACGGCCTGGTGGTCGACGGGCTGGACGAGCTGATGCTCCGGTATCAGCCGAAGCTGCTGTTTACCCTTCCCACCTTCCACAACCCCCTCGGCGTGACGCTCACCCCCGAGCGCCGCCGGCGGCTGATCCAGCTGGCCGCCCGCCACCAGGTGGGCATCGTGGAGGATGACCCTTACGGGCCGCTCCACTTCACCGGGCAGCCGGTGCCCACCCTGAAGTCGCTGGATCCCGGCGGGTACGTCATCTACATCAGCAGCGCGAGCAAGGCGGTCAGCCCGGCCCTGCGGCTGGCCTGGATCGTCGCCGCCCCGCCGGTAGTGGAGCGCATCGCCCGCGCCCGGGGCAGCCTGGACTTCCGGGCCGCCCTGCTCAACCAGCGGGTAATGGAAGCGTTCCTCCGGGAGGGGCTGCTCGCCGAGCACCTGGGGCGGCTCAGGCCCGCTCTGAAGGAGCGGCGGGACCTCATGCTGGAGGCGCTGCAGCGGTACATGCCCGACGGGGTCAGCTGGTACGTGCCGGAGGGTGGCTACCACATCTGGTGCCGGCTGCCCCGGCCGCTCACGGCCCGGAGGCTGCTCACTGAGGCCGGCCGTGAGGGGGTGGCCTTCGTGCCGGGGGATTTCTACGGCGCCGGCCAGATGGCCCGACGGGGCCTCCGGCTGAACTTCTCCTACCCTCGCCCCGAGGAGATCGGGCCCGGCATCGCCCGGCTCGCCCGGGCGGTGGAGCGGCTGCTGCGGGAGGAGGCGGCCGACGGGGGCGAGGAGGCGTCCATCAGCGGTCCGGTGGTCTGAACGGGACGGCCGGTCGGGAATCCTGGCGGGCTTGCGGCGAGAAGACCCGTGCGCCCCGGGCAGGGGAGATATAGAAGAAGTCTATCGCGGGCCGTGACGGAGCGAAAAATCATTATCCTGTGTTCGGGAGGAGTTTTGCCAGCAGCGCGGCGAACTCATCCACATACTTTCTTAAGCGAATTTAGTAAGTTGGGGTGCATGGGAGGGGTGGCCGTGCCCAGGCCTGCCAACGCCCGGCTCATGAAGCAGCTGAACCGACAAGCGGTGCTCTCGGCCATTCGCGACCGCGGGCCGATCTCGCGCGTCGAGCTCGCTGCCCTGACCGGGCTGAGTCAGCCTGCGGTGACGGCCATCGTCCGCGACTTGCTGGACCTGGGCCTGGTGGAGGAGAAGGGCCTGGGTCAATCCTCCGGCGGACGCCCCCCGATCATGCTGCTCTTCAACCCGGCCGCCCGCTTCGTCCTCGCCGTCTGCCTCGAGGGGGAGCGGCTCTGGGGCGGGCTGGCCGACCTCAGCGGCGCTCTCCAGGTGGAGGCGGAAGGCGTGCTCCCCCCCGACCCCCACGACCCGGCCCGGTCCGTGTGCGACTTCCTGCAGGGGCTCATCGACCGGTCCGGCGTCGAGGCCAGCCGGCTCGCCGCCGTTGCGGTGGGAGTGCCGGGCATTGCCCACACCGAGGGTACCGTCAGCCACGCCCCCTCGCTGGGCTGGTGGCAGGAGGTGCCCCTCCGTGACAGGCTGCGGCAGTGTTTCGGGGTGCCGGTGGTGGTGGAGAACGACGTGAACCTCATGGCCCTGGGCGAGTACTTCCAGGGGGCCGGCATGGGCGTGGCCAACCTGGCTCTGATGCACGTGAGCGAAGGCATCGGCGCCGGCATCCTCATCGACGGCAACCTCTTCCGCGGCGCCCGCAACGCCGCGGGCGAGGTGGGCTACCTGCCGTTGGGCCCGCTGAGCCCCCGCAGACCGCAGGATTTCGGCCTCTTCGAGCTCCACTACTCGTCCCGCGCGATTCGGCAGCAGCTGCAAGCCGCGTTGCCTGAGGCTCCGGGGGACGACGGGCGACCCGTCCGGCGGCTCCGGGAGCTGGCCGAGGCGGGCCTGCCCTGGGCCCGGTCGCTTTTCGGGGATGCCCTGCGCCATTGGGCGCATGCCGTGGCCAGCATCACCTGCATCCTCAACCCGGAGCTGGTGCTCCTCGCGGGTGACGCGGTGGACTGCGGCCGGGAGGGGCTGTCGGAAGTCAACCGGATCGTGGCCGACCTGGTCCCCGATCCGCCCGAGATCCGATTCGCGGTACTGGGCAGCCGCGCCGCCCTCACCGGCGCGGTCGCCATGGCCCTCAGTCTGGCCGACGAAAACGCCTACGGGATCGAAGCAGACCAGTGAACAGGGAAGGGGAGTCTGGCATGGGCGAGGCGCAGTCCGTCACCCTGGAGCGCGTGTCGAAGAGCTTCAACGGCACCGTGCTCACGGTGAAAAATGTCGACCTGCATATCGCCGGAGGCGAGTTCTTCACGCTGCTCGGACCCTCGGGCTGTGGCAAGACCACAACCCTCCGCATGATCGCCGGTTTCTACTACCCCACGTCGGGCCGCATCCTCTTCGGCGACCGCGACGTGACCTACATGCCGCCCAACGACCGGAACATCGGCATGGTCTTCCAGAACTACGCGCTGTTCCCGCACATGTCCGTGTTTGAGAACGTGGCCTTCGGCCTCCGGGTGCGCAAGGTGCCCCGCGAGGAGATGAAGCGCCGGGTGAGCGAGGCGCTGGCGCTGGTGCGGCTGGAGGGCATGGAGCAGCGGCGCATCGACCAGCTCTCCGGTGGTCAGCAACAGCGGGTCGCCCTGGCCCGCGCCCTGGTCATCCGGCCGGCCTTGCTCCTGCTGGACGAGCCGCTCTCCAACCTCGACGCGAAGCTCCGGGACGAGACCCGGACCGAGATCCGCCGCATCCAGACGGAATCCAACATCACGGCCGTCTACGTCACCCACGACCAGGCCGAGGCGATGGCCATCTCCGACCGCATCGCCGTCATGGAAGGCGGCGTGGTTCACCAGGTGGGCACGCCGCAGGAGATCTACCACCGGCCGGCCACCCGGTTCGTGGCGACCTTCATCGGCAAGTCCAACCTGCTGGAGGGGACGCTGACCGAGGTGGACGGCACCGCCGGCGTGGTGGAGCTGCCCGGCACCGGCCGCATCCGGGTGGACCTGGAGCGGCGGAACCCGCAGGTCCCCACGGCGGTCGGCAGCCGCGTGGTCATGACGGTGCGGCCCGAGGGCATCCAGGTGGTGGCACAGCCCGAAGGCCCCAACGTCCTGACCGGGCGGGTCGTGGCGGCCGAGTTCACCGGCGCCTACACCGAGTACCTGGTCAAGGCGGGCGAGAGCACGCTGGTCGCCTCGTCGGCCGACCGGTACGGCGAGGTGCGGCGGCCCGGGGATCCCATCCACCTGTACATCCCGCCTGAGCGAGTCTATCTGGTGGAGTGATGAAGGTGGCAGCCAAGTGGAATGACAGGTGGCAGCGGATCACCGCGTCGCCCTACTTCGTGTACGTGATCGTCGCCCCCCTGGCCCTGGTGCTGTGGGGCTACGTGGTGCAGCCCATGCTGGCCACCTTCCTCGCCAGTGTCCAGGACAGCTCCGGTTTCACCCTGAAGTACTACAGGGGTTTCTTCAGCCTGAACAGCACGCAGATGGAGGCGCTGCTCACCACGGTCGGCATCTCGGTGCTCAGCGTCATCACCTGTGCCGTCGTCGGCGTGAGCATGGCCGTCCTGCTCAACCGGTTCGAGTTCCCCGGGCGCCGCCTGCTGGAGAGCCTGATCCTGGTGCCCATGGCGCTGCCGCCGCTGATCGGCATCTACGCCTTCCAGTTCCTCTACTCGTCCAGCGGCATCATCCCCCGGGCGCTCAAGGTGCTCTTCGACCTGCCCCAGGTCCCCTTCGCCCTGAAGGGGCTCACCGGCGTGCTGGTGGTACACACCTTCACCATGTATCCCTACTTCTACACCTCCGCGGCGGCGGCCCTGGCCGGCTTCGACCCCTCGCTGGAGGAGGCGGCGTACAACCTGGGCGCCCGGCGCTGGCAGGTCTGGACCCGGGTGCTGCTGCCGATGCTGACCCCGGCCCTGGTGGCGGGCTCGCTGCTCACCTTCATGGTCTCCATGGCCTCGTACACCGCACCGCTGATCTTCGGCGTCGACCGGATCATGACCATGCAGATCGCCATCGCCCGCACCAACGGCGACCTGGCGCTGGCTTCGGCGGAGGCGACGGTCCTTTCGGTGGTCTCCATCGCCTTCCTGGTCCTCATGCGCTGGTACCAGAACCGGCGCACCTACCGTTCCCTCTCCAAGGGCGTCTCGGTGCACCGCACCGAGGTCAAGAGCCCGGTGGGCAAGATCCTGGCCATGGTGGCCTCCATCTTCGGCACGCTGATTCTCATCCTGCCCGTCCTCGTCCTGGTCCTGGTCTCGTTCTCCAAGGACGGCTCCTGGACCGTGCAGGTGCTGCCGCCCAAGTACACGCTGGACAACTACATCACCCTCTTCACCAGCTCGCGGGCATGGCGGCCCATCCGGAACAGCCTGGCGATGAGCGCCCTCGCGACCGTGGGCTCCATCCTGCTGGGCGTGGCCGCGGCCTATGCCCTGAACCGGTTCAAGTTCAAGGGCAAGTCGCTGCTGGACGTGGCCGTCATGATTCCCTGGGCCCTGCCCGGCACGGTGGTCGCGATCAACCTGATCGCCGCCTTCAACCAGCCTTCGGTCTTCACCTTCGGCAAGGTGATCGTGGGCACGTTCTGGATCCTGCCCCTGGCCTACTTCGTCCGCTTCTCGCCGCTGGTCTTCCGCTCCACCAACGCCACGCTGGCGCAGCTGGACCCGTCGGTGGAAGAAGCGGCCCGCAGCCTCGGCGCGACTTGGTGGTACTCGTTCCGCCGGGTCACCTTCCCGCTGATGTTCCGCGGCGTCCTGGCCGGTGCCCTGATGGCCTTCGTCCAGGGCGTGGGCGAGTTCGTGGCGTCGGTGCTCATCTACACGGCCCGGAACCAGCCGATCTCGGTGGAGATCAACAACCTCATGTACTCGTTCAAGTTCGGCACCGCGGCCGCTTACGGCGTGCTGCAGATGCTCCTGATCCTGGTCGCCATCTACATCTCCAACCGCCTGGAACAGAGGCAGAACCTCGCCTAAGGAAGTGATCGCGTTGACCCGCAATCCGAACCCGGCCGGGGCCGCCAACGACCCGTGCCGGAACGAATCCGCCGCACCGCACGCAGGGGCCGCATCCACCCACGCCCCGACCCGCGCTGAGATCGCGGCCCAAGACGGCCGCTGCTTCCCCGGGCGCAGCTACGCGGAGGCCGTGCTCAGCCCCATCTACGACAGCGCCAAGCACGAGCTGCTCGAGCCCATGATGGCGATCCACCGGGCGCACCTGGTGATGCTGGTGGAGCAGGGGCTGGTCGACGCCGGGACGGCCAGGAAGATCCTCGCCGGGCTGGCATCCATCGACCTTGGGGAAGTGGCCGCGTCGCGGTACGACGGCCGCTACGAGGACCTGTTCTTCTACGTGGAGGACCTGACGCTGAAGGCCGCGGGCGAGGAGGCGGGCAACCTGCACATCGCCCGCAGCCGCAACGACATGGGCGTCACCATGTACCGCATGGTGCTGCGCAAGCACCTGCTGGACGCGATCGAGGCCGCCCAGCTGCTGCACCGGGTGCTGCTCCGCTTCGCCGCGGAGGAGGCTGACACGGTGATGCTCGCCCACACGCACACGCAGCAGGCGCAGCCCACCACGCTGGGCCACTGGCTCACCGCCGCGGCGGACGTGCTGGAGCGGGACATCGCCCGGATGCAGGCCGCCTACGAGCGGGCCAACCGCTCGCCGATGGGCGCCGCGGCCCTGTCCACCTCGGGCTTCCCCATCTCGCGGGAGCGGGTGGCCGAGCTCCTGGGCTTCGACGGCCTGGTGGAGAACAGCTACGACGCCATCGCCGGGGCGGACTACGTGAGCGAGGCCGCCGCCGCCGTGCAGCTGACCGCCCTTCACACCGGCCGCATGGTGCAGGACCTGCTCCTCTGGTGCACCCAGGAGTACGGGGCGCTGCGGGTCGCAGACCCGTACGTGCAGACCAGCTCCATCATGCCCCAGAAGCGGAACCCCGTTTCGCTGGAGCACGCCCGCACGCTGCTCAGCTACACCGCCGGCCGGGCGCAGACCGTGCTGCAGATGCTGCACAACACGCCCTTCGGCGACATCGTCGACACCGAGGACGAGATGCAGCCCAACCTGTGGGCCGCGCTCTCCACCCTGCGGTCCGTCTTCCGGCTGCTGGCCAACGTGGTCGGCACGGCCGAGGTCAACCGGGATCTGCTGCTGGAGCGTGCCCGGGCCAGCTTTGCCAACGTTACGGAGCTGGCTGACCTGCTGGTGCGGGAGGCCGGGCTGCCGTTCCGCACCGCCCACGGGGTCGTGGCGGCCCTGGTCAAGGCGGCTGAGGCCCGGGGCATCCGGGACGTGCGGGACGTGGACCCCGGGATGGTCGAGGAGGCCGCGCAGAAGGTGCTGGGGCGCCCCCTGGGTGTGCCGGCCGAAAAGCTGCGGCTGGCGCTGGATCCCGTGCACTTCGTCGCCGTCCGCACCGTGCGGGGCGGCGTGGCCCCCGCGGAGGTCCGGCGCATGCTGGCCGAGCGGGAGGCGCGCACCGCGGCGATGGCCGGCTGGCTGGACGCTGCCCGGGCGCGGCTGGCGGCGGCCGCTCAGCGGCTGAACTCGGCCTGCCTGGCCCTGTCCGGGGAGGAGGGGGGCCGGGGATGACGTACTACCTTGCGGTGGACGGCGGCGGCACGAAGTGCCTGGCGGTGCTGGTCCACCCGGATCAGGGCATCGTGGGCAGCGGCCGTTCCGGCGGCAGCAACCCGCAGTCGGTGGGCCGCGAGCGGGCCGTGCAGGCGCTGACCGAGGCCGTGCGTCTGGCCTGCCGCCACTTGCCGGAAGGGAGCCGCATCGGCACCGCCGCCTTCGGGCTGGCGGGGGTGGACACCCCCGCGACGGAGGAAGACGCCCGTCAGCTGGCGCAGACCGCCCTGGCCGCGGCCGGGGTCTCGGCCGAATGCGTCCTGGTGGAGAACGACGGCCTGATCGCCCTGCGGGGGGCTGCCGAGGGCGGGCGCGGCCTGCTGGTCGTGGCCGGCACCGGCTCGGTGGTGTACGCCGGCGACGGCCGGCGGTTTGTCCGGGCCGGGGGCTGGGGCCACCGGGTGGGCGACGTGGGCAGCGCCTTCCACATCGCCCAGCTGGGCCTTGCCGCTGCCTTCCGGTCGCTGGACGCCGGGGATTCCGACACCCCGCTGATCCGCCACCTCTGCGCGGCGGTGGGGGTTGACGACCTCTACGCTCTCTACGACTGGCTCTACCTGCCCGGCACGGGCGTCGATGCCATCGCCGGGCTCGCCCGGGCGGTGGACGCCGCAGCGCAGGCGGGCGACCGGGCGGCCGCGGAGGTCCTGGCCCGGGCCGGCAGCGAACTGGCTGAGGCGGCGGCGCTCGCGGCCCGGCGGGCCGGCCTGGTGGACGGCAGCGCCTTCCCCGTCTTCCTGGTGGGCGGTGTGCTGCAGAACTCGGCGGCCGTGCGTGCGGCTCTGCTGCAGCGGCTGGCCGGGGAGGCCCCCGGCGGCGTGGTCGAAGTGCCCCGCTTTGCGCCCATCTACGGCGCGGTGATCCGGGCTCTGGGCGGCCCCGCCGCGGTGGACCAGCGCCTGCGGGAGCGGCTGCTGGCCGCCGATGTGCTCCTGGCATAGCGAATCGTCTTCAGGCGCAGCGCGCCTGAGGTGAAGTAGAACACTTCGGGATGCGAAGGGAGGTGGATCTGCTCGTTCCCGCTTCCGACACGCGTGCAGATCCTGTCTATCACCACACTGAAGGGGGATAAATGAACCATGCGTAACACCTGGTCCCGCAAGCTCGTGGGTCTGTTGCTGGTCATCGGCCTGTTCGCCGCCGGTTGCGGTGGCTCCGGCCAGTCCCCGAACAACAACCAGGGCGGTACTCAGACTCCGTCCAACTCGCAGACCCAGACCCAGCAGCCGCAGACCCAGGAACCCCAGGAGGAGAAGCGGCTGGTCATCTACACCGGTCGCGACCAGTCCATCATCGACCTGATGGTGGCCAAGTTCGAGGAGAAGTATCCGGAGTACAAGGGCAACGTCGAGGTCCTGCCCATGGGCGCCCAGGATATCATGGAGCGCGTCCGGGCGGAGAAGGCCAACCCGCAGGGCGACATCTGGTGGGGCGGCACCCAGCAGGCGCTCTCCCTGGCCGTGAAGGAAGGCCTCCTGGCGAAGATCAACCCGGAGTTCGCTCCCAAGATCGCCGACGGTTACAAGGATCCTGAGGGTCACTGGTACGGCGAGATGCTCCTCCCCGAGGTCATCATGTACAACAAGAAGATGATCTCCGAGAGCGAGCTGCCCAAGGACTGGGATGACCTGCTCGACGCCAAGTGGAAGGACCAGATCATCATCCGCGCCGTGCCGAATTCGGGCACCATGCGGACGATCTATGCCGCGATGATCGACCGGTTCTACCAGGAGGACGGCAAGCCTGACCGGGGTTACGAGTGGCTGCTGAAGCTGGACGCCAACACCAAGGAGTACGCGGCCAACCCCACCGACCTGTACCTGAAGATCACCCGGCAGGAAGGCAGCCTCAGCCTCTGGAACCTGCAGGACGTCCTGATCCAGGCGGAGCAGGAGGGCATGCCCTTCGGTTACATCATCCCCGAGAGCGGCGTGCCGATCCTGGTGGACGGCGTGGGCATGATCGCCGGCGCCAAGCACCCGCAGGCGGCCGAGAAGTTCCTGAACCTGCTCTTCAGCGACGAGGTGCAGGCGGAGCTGGCGGCCACCCGGTTCCAGATCCCGACGATCAACCTGCCCGAGTCCATGCAGCCCGAGTGGCTGAAGGAGCTGATGCCCCAGCTGAAGGCCATGGACCTCGAGTGGGACGTCATGGCCGAGAAGGAAGCCGAGTGGATCGGCTACTGGGACGAGAACATCAAGGGCAAGGGCAAGTAAACCATCCGGGGCAAAGGCCCGTTATACATGAAGGGGAAGGGTCCGTCATCCACAATCGTCTGGTGGGATGAAACCACCAGGGGGAAAGGAGAGGAGCCAGGTATGGTTCGGTCCAAGGTCCGGAAGACCGCTCAACGTCTGGTCTCCTTCGCCCTGGCGCTTGTGGTCTCCCTGGGGGCTGCGCTGATCGCGCAGCCCCTGGAGGCCCAGGCGGCAGAGCGTGCCACGGTCGCCCTGTGGAAGGCGCTGACGCCGCTGAAGTCGGTGAACACGTTCATGAACACCGGCGCACACCCCGACGATGAACGGAGTTCGGTCCTGGCCTACGTCCGGCATGCCCTGGGCGCCCACACCATCAGCCTCAACGCCAACCGGGGCGAGGGAGGCCAGAACGCCATCGGCACCGAGTACGTGCACGCCCTGGGCGTGGTGCGTACCCGGGAGCTGCAGGAGGCCTCCGAGGCCAACGGCGTGGAGTTGCGCTTCCTGACCCGGGAGATGGGTGACCCCATCTGGGACTTCGGCTTCTCCAAGAGCCCGGAGGAGACGTTGGAGCAGTGGGGCCACGAACTCTCCCTGGAGCGGCTGGTGCGCATCATCCGCGAGACCCGTCCGGATGTGGTAATGCCCTCTTTCCTCGACAGCTACGGCCAGCATGGTCATCACCGGGCGATGACGGTGCTGACCATGGAAGCGTATGACGCGGCCGCCGACCCCAACGCCTTCCCCGAGCAGATCGCGGAGGGGCTGCGGCCTTGGCAGATCAAGAAGGTCTACCTGCCGGCAGAATCCGGCAGCGGCAGCGTTTATGCCGACAACACCAGCCTGCCGGTGAACGTCTCGGTGCCCGTGGGCGAGTACGACCCGATCCTGGGCGCCTCCTACGTCCAGTTGGGTGAGGAGTCCCGGGCGTACCACAAGAGCCAGGACATGGGTGCCTTCTACGCCGAGGGTCCGTCCTACGTGACCCTGCACCTGGCGAAGGCGTCCATCCCGGTGAACGAGCAGGAGAGCTCCATCTTCGACGGGCTGCCGCAGACCGTGGCTGACCTGGCGAAGCTGGTCAGCGACGCGGCGCTGAAGGCGAAGCTGAACGAGGTGCAGGCCGCCATCGACGCCGCCTTCGAGGCCTATCCGAAGAACGCCGAGGTGGCCAAGGCGCTGACCGACGGCCTGACCGCAGTCCGCGAGGCCCGGGCGCTGGTGGCCGAGAAGATCGGCCTCGAGGACGAGCTGGGCTACGACATCGACTTCCGCCTGGCCCGCAAGGAGCGGCAGATGGAAGAGGCGCTGGCGAAGGCCGTGCTTCTGGTGACGCGCCTGCAGGCCAGCGAGTACGAGGTGACCCGCGGCGCCACGACCACCCTGACCCTCACCGCTTTCCAGGGCGGCCAGGTGCCTGTGGAGGATGTCTCCTTGTCGCTGAGCCTCCCCAGGGGGTGGAAGGCGACGGCGACCGCCGTGGTGAACGGCGTGGACCTGGCCTATAACAAGACGGCCACGGCCAAGTGGGACGTCACCATCCCCACCAACGCAGAATACTTCGATCCGTATCATCCCCATGAGATCACCGGAGTAATCCGGTTCTCGGTCAACGGCGTCTCGGCTGCGGTGACGGTGGAGCCGCAGGAGTATGTGGCGGTCCTGCCTGATGTCGCCCTCCGCACCGATCCCGAGAACGCTGTGATCAACCTTGATCAGCCCGGGTCGTTCACCATCAACGTGGTAGCCACCAACTACAAGGCCGGCCAGGCCACCACGGTGGTCATGCCGGTTCTGCCCGAGGGGTGGACCGCGCAACCTTCCATGCAGCGGCTGTCCTTCGCGCGGAAGGGCGAGGTGAAGTCTGCGACCTTCACCATCACGCCGCCCTCCAGCCTGCAGGCCGGCGGTTATGAGATCGGGTTCCGGGCGGTCGGCGGCGCCAGCTCCGACAGCTCGGTGCAGGTGATTGAGTACGACCACATCGGCCGCACCTACATGGTCGAGAAGGCCGTGGTGGATGTGCAGGCCTTCCCGGTGGTGGTGCCTGAGGGGCTGCGGGTGGGTTACGTCGACGGCGGCTCCGACAGCGTCCCCCAGTACCTGCGGCTCATCGGAGTCAACGTGGAGCTGCTGGATGAGAGCACCCTGGCCTACGGCGATCTCTCGGTCTACGACACGATTGTCCTGGGCATCCGCGCCTACCGGACCCGCCCGGATCTGGTGGCCGCCAACAGCCGGCTGATGGAGTACGTGAGGAACGGCGGCAACCTGGTGGTCCAGTATCACCAGCCCGGCGACAACTGGAACGCCTCCACCTCCGCCCCGTACTACCTGCAGCCCGGCAGCCCGTCCTTCAACTGGCGCGTCACCGATGAGAACGCGGAGGTGACGGTGCTGCAGCCCGAGCACCCGCTGCTGACCTATCCCAACGTCATCGGCCCCGAGGACTGGGAGGGCTGGGTCAAGGAGCGGGCGGTCTACATCCCGTCCGGGTGGGCGTCCGAGTTCACCCCGCTGATCTCCATGGCCGACCCCGGTGAGGAGCCGTTCGAAGGCACGCTGCTGGTGGCGAACTACGGTGAGGGTCGGTACATCTACACCAGCCTGGTGCTGTACTACCAGCTGGAGCAGAACGTGCCCGGCGCCTACCGGCTGTTCGCCAACCTCATCACCCCTGCCCGGTAGTCCATCGATGGCAAAGCCGCCGTCCATCCCGGACGGCGGCTTTGCTGTTGGTGCGCCCGCAATGGGCGCTGACTTGCTGGTGAAAGCCCAACACGGGCGTGCGTGCAGGGGCGGGGAGGGGGCTGGCGCGCAGAATCTGGGGTTGGTCGTGGGCGGCAGGTTCAGGTTTTGCGCGTGAACGTGGTCGGGGAGGGGGCCGGCGCGCAGAATCTGGGGTAGGGTGTGGGAGGCGAGTTCAGGTTCTGCGCGTGAGCGGGGGGCGGGGAGGGGGCCGCCGCGCACAATCTGGGGTTGGTTGTGGGCGGCAAGTTCAGGTTTTGCGCGTGAGCGGGGGCGGGCAGGGGGCTGGCGCGCAGAATCTGGGGTCGGGTGTGGGAGGCGAGTTCAGGTTCTGCGCGTGAGCAGGGGGCGGGCAGGTGGCCGGCGCGCAGAATCTGAGATCGGGTGTGGGAGGCGAGTTCAGGTTTTGCGCGTGAGCGGGGGATGGGCAGGGGGCTGGCGCGCAGAATCTGAGGTCGGGCGTTGGAGGGGAGTTCAGGTTTTGCGCGTGAACGGGGGATGGGCAGGGGGCTGGCGCGCAGAATCTGAGGTCGGGTGTGGGCAGCGAGTTCAGGTTCTGCGCGTGAACGGGGGGCGAGCAGGGGGTTGGCGCGCAGAATCTGAGATCGGGTGTGGGCAGCGAGTTCAGGTTTTGCGCGTGAGCGGGGGGTGGGGAGGTGGCTGGCGCGCACAATCTGTGGTTGGGCGTGGGCGGCAGGTTCAGGTTTTGCGCGTGAGCGGGGGGCGGGGAGGGGGCTGGCGCGCAGAATCTGGGGTCGGGCGTTGGAGGCGAGTTCAGGTTCTGCGCGTGAGCGGGGGCGGGCAGGGGTCTGGCGCGCAGAATCTGGGGTCGGGCGTTGGAGGCGAGTTCAGGTTCTGCGCGGGCACAGGGGCGGCTGGCACGTCAGAGTCAGGATTCCCCGCAGCCCGTTGGATCGGGGGCCATACTAACGCCGGGGTGCACACGTGCCCACCAACCGGCGGAATCGGGTACCCCCAGGCATATCGGCGGTTGCTCTCGCATCTGCTAATGAGGGGCTGTCCCGGTTGCCGCGTGCAGGAGGCTGCCCATGCCTGGACTCAAACCTGTTGCCCTGACCAAGACCGTGGTTCTGACCAAGCCCCTGGCTCCGATCGCGCTGGTGATGCTGCTGACCGGATGCGCCACACCAGCTTACCCCTGGGCGGGCATCCGCGGTGCCGCGGGCGCCGCAGCCGGGGGTCCATCGTCCTCCGGCGGGGCGCAGACAGCCGAACCGATGGCATCCTCCGACGAGATGCCTGCAGACGGCGGCACGCTGTACCTCTCCATGTTCTCCGCGCCCCGGGGCGTCTTCAACCCCATCCTGATGGAGGACGGCTACGACGCGACCATCGTCGGCCTGGTCTTCGCCGGACTGCTGACCCGGGACGAGAACCTGGACCTGGTCTGCGACCTGTGCGAAAGCTTTGCTGTGTCCCCGGATCACCGGCAGTTCACCTTCCGCCTGCGTCGGGACGTCACCTGGCACGACGGCCACCCCTTCACGGCGGCCGATGTGGCATTCACCTTCCGAACCATTCTCCACCCCGACTACCCCGGGGTGCTGACCGGCGAGTACGCCGCCCTGCGCGGCGTCGCGGCCATGCTGGACGACCGGGCGGCCGTGGACCGGGAGCTGGCCGCCGGCCGGATCACGGCGGACGAGGCGGCGGCGCGGAAGAGGGCGTCCTGGCAGGCCTGGCTGGACGGGGAGGGGCGGGAGGCGATCCGGGTGGCGGACGATCACACCATCGTCTTCGCGGCGGACCGGCCCCATGCCCCGCTGCTGCAGAACCTGGCCATCCCGCTGCTTCCCGCCCACGTCTTCGCCGGGACGCCGCCGGGCGACCTCGGCCACCACCCGGCTACGCGGATGCCGGTGGGCACCGGACCGTACCAGTTCGTGCGCTACGTGCCGGACCAGTACGTGGAGCTGGTGCGCCACGAGACCTACCACCGCGGCCGGCCCCACATCGAGCGGATCATCTACCGGATGGTCAACCAGGACGTGGCCATCGGACAGCTGAAGGCGGGCGAGCTGGACTACGTCGTGCTGAAGCCCGGGGACGTGGCCCTGGTGGCGGACGACCCGGACATCGGGATCTTCGTGCGACCCGATCTGGGGTACCAGTACATGGGGCTCAATCACCGCAACCCGCTCTTTGCCGACCGGCGGGTGCGCGAGGCCATCCTGCTGGCCATCGACCGGCAGGCGATCGTCGACCACCTGCTGAAGGGGTACGGCCACGTCGCCGAGGGCCACCTCCCGTACGGCCACCCGTACCACGATCCGGAAGCGACGCCGGTGCGCCGTCGAGACACGGTCGCGGCGGCCCGTCTCCTGGCCGAGGCCGGCTGGACGGAGCGGGACGCGGAGGGCTACCTGGTCCGGGATGGCCGTCGCTTCCGCTTCACCCTGCTCTACCCCTCCGGCAACGCCGTACGGGCGGCCACGGCCCCGCTCATCCAGGCCGATCTGAAGGCGGTGGGCATCCAGGTTGATCTTCAGATGATGGAGTTCTCCACCCTCGCGGCGACGGTCTTCGGCGGCGAGCGGCCGGACGCCTGGCTGATGGGCTGGGGCGTGGGGCTCGATCCGGATCCGGGGCCGGTGTTCGACCCGGACAGCCGGTGGGGGCAGGCGACGGGCTGGCGCAGCGCCCGCAGCCGGATGCTGCTGGGCATGGGGGCGGCCCGGCTGGAGCCGGAGGCGCGGCGACCGGTGTACCGGGCGTGGTCCCGCCTGCTGGCCGATGAGCTGCCCGTGATCTTCCTGTACAGCCAGGACCAGATCGAGGCGGTGCGGCTGGACCGGGTGCGGGGGCTACGGCCGGACGCCCGGGGCGCCCTCTGGAACGTCTGGGAGCTCTGGATTGCGTCCGGGCGCCGCTGAGGCCCACGACGGTCGTACAGCTGGGCTTCCCGGACGGCGGCCGGGTGTGAGGGAGGGACGGGGCGGTGGCTGGATTCATCCTGCGGCGGCTCCTGCAACTGGTGCCGATGCTGCTGGGCGCCTCCCTGCTCATCTTCGCCGTGATCCGCCTCGCGCCGGGCGACCCCTACAGCGGGCTGGTCGATCCGCGGGCCGACCCGGCCAAGATCGAAGAACTGCGCCGGCGCCACTGCCTGGACTGCCCCCTGCCGCAGCAGTACTGGCGGTGGCTGAGCCATGCGGCGCGGGGCGATCTGGGCACGTCCATCCGGTTCCGCATCCCCGTTGCGCAGCTGATCGGCGACCGGCTGGGGCCGAGCATCGCCCTGGGGGTCACGGCCCAGTCCATCGTGCTGCTCGCCGGCATCCCCTTCGGCATTCTGGCCGCGGTCCGCCGGGGCACGTGGGTCGATGCGGCCGTGACCACCTGCTCGCTGGCCTTCCTGGCCATCCCCGCCTTCTTCCTCGGCCTGCTGCTCCTGCGCTTCTTCTCCCTCGGCGGCCTGCAAGTCCTGCCGTCCGCCGGGTTCACCACGCCGGGCAGTCTGCTCACCGGCCCGGCCCGCTTCCTCGACGCGGCCCGACACCTCATCCTGCCGGCCACCGCTCTCGGGGTGACCGGCATCGCAGGGCTGATGAGCCACGTGCGTTCCGCCATGCTGGAGGTGCTCCGACAGGACTACCTGCGCACGGCCAGGGCCAAGGGGCTGCCCGAGCGGATGGTCATCTACCGTCACGCCCTGCGCAACGCCCTGATGCCGGTGATCACCCTGCTCGGCCTCAACCTGCCGGCCCTGTTGGGCGGGGCGATCATCACCGAGTCGCTGTTCCAGTGGCCCGGAGTCGGCCGGCTTACCTACACGGCGCTGCTGGAGCGGGACTACCCGGTGCTGATGGCGCTTAACCTGCTGTTCGCGGCGCTCACCCTGCTGGGCAGCCTACTGGCGGACGTGGGGTACGCCGCAGTCGATCCCCGGGTGCGCTATGAGTGAATCGGGGGGAGTGCTGGTGGCCTGGCGCCGCTTCCGTGCCAACCGGCGGGCGATGCTGGGGCTGTATGTGCTCATTGCCCTGATCCTGGCGTCGGCCTGCGCGCCGCTGTTCACCCACCACGACCCGGATCTGCCGGACATCCGGCAGGCGGAGCAACCGCCGTCCCGGGAGCACTGGCTGGGGACCGATGAGCTGGGGCGGGACGTCTACGCCCGGCTGCTCTATGGCGGGCGGGTTTCCCTGACGGTGGGACTCGTCGCTGTCTCCATCTACATGGCGATCGGCGTGGTCCTTGGGGCCGTCGCCGGTTACTACGGCGGCGCGGTGGACAGCGCGATCATGCGCCTCACCGATGTGGTCATGATCGTCCCGTTCTTCCCCCTGGCCCTGACGATGGCCGCTGCGCTGCGGCCGTCGGTCTACAACACGATGCTCGTCATTGGCCTGCTGGGGTGGACCGGCGTGTGTAGGCTGGTGAGGGGCGAGTTCCTGACGCTGCGCAGCCGGGAGTACGTGGAGGCGGCCCGGGCTATCGGCGCCAGGGACGGGCGGATCATCTTCCGGCACATCCTGCCCAACGCGCTGGGGCCGATCCTGGTGGCGGCGACGCTGGGGGTGGGTTCGGCCATCCTCAGCGAAGCCGGGCTCTCCTTCCTGGGCTTCGGGGTGCAGCAGCCGACGCCCTCGTGGGGAAACATGCTCGCAGCGGCTCTTTCGTTGAAGGTACTCCTTCGGGAGCCGTGGATCTGGCTGCCGCCGGGGCTCCTGATCTTCGTGGCCGTCCTGGCGGTGAACTTCGTGGGCGAAGGGCTGCGCGAGGCGTTGGACCCGCGACTGCACCGGTAGAGGGTTGACCCGAACACAGGTTTGTGCAATAATCGGATATGCCAGACGTGCGCAGCATCGATGGGGGGGTGCGGGGTGGCCCTTCGGCCCGGGTTCCTGCAGGACCTGTGGCGTTCCTGGCTGTCGCTGTTTGTCCACGTCTGGCTGACGGTCGTGGTCGTGGGTGCCACGGATCTGGTGGTGATGTTCTGGGCACGGAATCCGTCGGGGAGCCGCGCACAAGAGCTTTTCTACGTGGGCCTTTACGCGCTGCTCGGTGTTCTCCCCCTCGCCCTTCAGACGCTGGCTGCGACGGTCATCATCGAGCCCGCGGGGGCAAGGCGCCTGGGTGCAGGTGCTCATCAGCGCGGCGATGGCAGCCGCCGGGACGATGGTGTACGCCAGGCCCTTCGCGGGCCCGGGCGTCGGGTCACCGTACTTCGCCATCGTTACGGTGAGTTCGGCGGTCGGGGCCGGCCTGCAGTCGGTCAGGGCCTCCAGGGCGCGAGGGTCGCCGCTGATGTTTCCCGCGGCTTATGTCCGCGCGCTAGTGCTTACGTGGCTGGTGCACATCACGGTATGAAGTAGAAATTGTCGGTCCGGGGTCAGGGCTTGCCCGCGGGCGGCGGAGCGTGTTAAGATGCACACGCTGCCACTTGACGATGCGGCGATGTGATTGGGCGGATTTGGTCGGTTGACGCCGATCCGTCCGCCTGATACAATCACATCTTGCCGCCGGTCGGGCGGTGGGCTCACGGCCGAGATGGCCGGCCGGAACGACCAAGTGGAACGATCTGGCCGATTGACACGGAGCCGAGAGCTTGGTAAACTGATAAAGCTGTCGCCTGGCGGCAGCGGATCTCGAACCTTGAAAACTGGACAGTGCAGAGAGGGAAGCCGAGCGAGCCGGTATTCCAAGGAGCCAACATCAAGCTTTCCACGGAGAGTTTGATCCTGGCTCAGGACGAACGCTGGCGGCGTGCCTAAGACATGCAAGTCGAGCGGGGTTTCGGGGCTTCGGCCCTGAGACCCAGCGGCGGACGGGTGAGTAACACGTGGATAACCTGCCCTCTGCTCTGGGATAACAGGCCGAAAGGCCTGCTAATACCGGATAAGCTCACGGACCCGCATGGGTTTGGGAGAAAAGGCGCTGGAGTCAGTGGCGCTGGCAGAGGAGGGGTCCGCGGCCCATTAGCTGGTTGGCGGGGTAACGGCCCACCAAGGCGACGATGGGTAGCCGGCCTGAGAGGGCGACCGGCCACACTGGGACTGAGACACGGCCCAGACTCCTACGGGAGGCAGCAGTCGGGAATTTTGCACAATGGCCGAAAGGCTGATGCAGCAACGCCGCGTGAGCGAAGAAGGCCTTCGGGTTGTAAAGCTCTGTTGCCTGCGAAGAAGGGCCCTGTCAGGAAATGGGCGGGGTTTGACGGTAGCAGGCGAGGAAGCCCCGGCAAACTACGTGCCAGCAGCCGCGGTAATACGTAGGGGGCGAGCGTTGTCCGGAATTACTGGGCGTAAAGGGCGTGTAGGCGGCCTGTTAAGTCAGGGGTGAAAGACCGGGGCTCAACCCCGGGGGTGCCTCTGAAACTGGCGGGCTTGAGTGCTCTAGAGGGCAGTGGAATTCCCGGTGTAGCAGTGAAATGCGTAGAGATCGGGAGGAACACCAGTGGCGAAGGCGGCTGCCTGGGGAGTCACTGACGCTGAGGCGCGAAAGCTAGGGGAGCAAACAGGATTAGATACCCTGGTAGTCCTAGCCGTAAACGATGAGCGCTATGTGTGAGGGGTATCGACCCCCCTCGTGCAGTAGCTAACGCATTAAGCGCTCCGCCTGGGGAGTACGGCCGCAAGGTTGAAACTCAAAGGAATTGACGGGGGCCCGCACAAGCAGCGGAGCATGTGGTTTAATTCGAAGCAACGCGTAGAACCTTACCAGGGCTTGACATCCACCGAATCCTGCAGAGATGCGGGAGTGCCTCTCTAATGAGAGGAACGGTGAGACAGGTGGTGCATGGTTGTCGTCAGCTCGTGTCGTGAGATGTTGGGTTAAGT